>Ga0163110_10000030_pt1 | contig 73444 bp, 114 predicted proteins | sample CRUFie1St17metaG_FD_108703 | JGI IMG/M metagenome (GOLD analysis project Ga0163110, IMG submission 108703) | Marine microbial communities from the Costa Rica Dome - CRUD Field 142mm St17 metaG | ecosystem: Environmental > Aquatic > Marine > Oceanic > Photic zone | place: Costa Rica: the...
ATACTTTGCAATAGTTTTCTGAGTAGACTTGTTGTACTCCAATGACTCTCTGCTATGATGCAACTTTACTGCGCCCAATGGAACTCTGAGATAGAAATTATCTTGTTGCAAAAGATTGTCGCAAATACTTCTGAGTTTTTCGTCTTGAACGAAATTAGTTAAATTAATAGCATTTGTATCAATAGGATACTTTACTCTGCCCATGAGAACATGAGAACGATTACTAGCATGATTGTAACCATACCTAGAACTATCATTCTCTTTTACGAAGAACCAATCGTCATTATCACTCTCTAAGATTTTTTCTCTTGGAGAAATAAAGTCATCGTCAACACCAATGAATTTTGGCATTTCTTCGTCAGAGAAGAACTCGAAAAACTTTTTTGCGATTTCGTGAAACTCAGATACATCTGAATCAGATACTGCGACTTCGATAGACAAACCTGTTGGTTCATCAGTTGGTTCTGCTTCACCAATCATTGCAATCTTGGTATCGTCATCGTCATTGACGAAAACATTGTAAGTCTTTTTTACTCCACCATGATAAGAAACACAAGTAAAGTTTTCACCATAGGACAATGGAGCAAACTTACCGATACCGAAAGCACCAATGTAATTGTTTGATTCTCTTTTGGTTGACTTGCCATACTTGGAGTAAAGACCGAATACATCTTCTTGGCTAAGACCCCCACCGAAATCACGAACTGCAAAAGTTGGATTCATGCTAGTTGGCAACTTAACTTCAATAGGACGAGAAACATTTGCTTCTGCATTTGCATCGAGTGCATTTGCGGTAATCTCTCTAACAACTGCAAGACGAGTGTTAGAATAATTGTTGCGAAGAAGAGATGCTACATATCTCATATCTTCTGCATCTATCGTACAATTTACAGATTCAAAATCGTGACTTTGTACTACTTGTTTGTTTTTGTCTTGTGTGATAATCATTTCGCTTTTCCTTTTTTTATATGTGATAAAATTTAAACTATGCCCATACCTTACAATAACTAATTTTGTTTGTCAACACTTTTTTTTAATTTTTTTTTGGTCTGCTATTATACCTAGCATCCATGATCTCTCTTAGTCTGTGCTGAAGAGATTTATATTCATTAACTAATTCAAGTATTCCATTATAATACCTTTGCCTACTATCTTCTTCATGGTGCAAAGACGCATCAATTAAGGTTTGTTTAATTATAAAATCTATATCTTTGTCTGTCATAAACTATTTCCATGTTCGTCATCGCAATAAATTCTATCTGTCATCGGTGCAAATCCTTTTATATTTGACGGAATTAATTGTTTAGATAATTTTTGTTGAATCTCTAGTAAAACATTATCTGCATAAATTATATCTTGCATATCTTTCTCTTCGATATTAGCGCCTTGCTCAAGATCGTCAAGCATATTTTCACAAGAACTAATTATCCCTTTTAATATAGTATCTTCCAAGGGATCGTCTTCCTTATTTATTTCTACTCTTTTCATGCTACCATCAAATCTTCTAACTGAGAGTAATCAAACTCACCTTTCTTTGCAGGAGTTACAACCTCATACAAGAACATTCTAATTGCTTTACAAATGTCAAGATACTCATCCCAATCATTCATGCTTAACATATTTCCTTCACCTTGTCCACCATACGCCATGCGATAACCTTCTTCCATTGGCGCAGTATTAGGATTTTGCTTTCTTATATATTGATTAGTTTGAGGGCATCTTGTATAAGTCCAAGGATTGTGCATACTATTTATATAAGTAAGAATATCGACAGAACCTGTTTGGTTTCCAACACTATCAACATTCATTTCTGCTCTCATATCAATAAAGTCAACATTTGCACTTACATAATCGCTTTTTAAATCTTTAAGATGTACATGAACTGCACCATATTTATCATTAGAATGATACTGATGAGTATTACCATTCCAAGAAGTTGAATGAAGTAATGTTCCCCCAAACATCTTGCAACTTTTTTGGTCACGATCACCTTTGCTTGTATAACTAAGAATATTATTTTCGGGCATAATTTTCTTAACCAATCTATTACTTTTGAATATTATTGAGTCGGGACTCCAACGATTCCAACGAATTGGAAAATGACCAATACCTCTATGCTCTACTCTTACATCTGCAAAATAATTCTTCATAACTTTTAGCTTTCTATATTTTATTTATTTTTGTTTTTTTCTAATCCAAAAGAACAAATCTCCATCTGAATTTTTTCTAAAATCAGTTAATTCTAATGGTTGTGAATGTAATTCGCCTATACTATCTAACAATTCGGGCAAAGAGTCAAGCAAATTCTGAACTTTTTCGCAAGCCTCTAAAACTCTTTTGTGTCTTTCTACACTTTCTCCGATAGCAGATATTTCTGCTTCGTCAATAATTATCTGCAACTCTTCTGTGATCTTCATAGTATTTCCAATCTGTAATATCCATTCTCTATTTGCTCTGCTTCGGTAAGACTATCAAGACCATTGTAATCTTCATAAACTTCACGAATATATTGAAGACTTTTGCCAATATAAAATGTAGGTTGATATTCCTCTGATGCTCTTCCATTTGCTTTGTCTGCTTCAAGAATATAATCTAACATTTTTTGTGGTGGAACATTCCAAATCTTAAAAACTTTCATAGTCTTAAAGTCATGTTTTGAGTATCTTTCTTTCATAATTGTACCTTAGCAAATATATTTCAACCTGTCAATATTTTTTTTAAATTTTTTAAAAATTTACTGCTCGCCCCAAGTTTGCCATTCTCCTTGACCATAAGAGTAGAACAATCTTGGAGAAGATGTTCCGAGTTTGTAATTTATCCAAGAATTTGTTTCGCTATTATAAATCATGGGATATACAGAGTTGTTAGTCCACAACCATCCAACATCGGGATAATAAACCCAACCATTTATAAAAGTAGAAGCATCAATTTTGTTATTTTGAGTAAGCTCAGTATTTAATAAATTAATTAATTGTCGATCTTCATTATTAGACTCTTTCAATGATGAAACCTCTTCTCTTAATGTAGAGAGTTCTTTATTTAATTGATTTATTCTTTCTTCTGCGTTAACAAGTTCTTCATTAAGATTTAATTTATCTTGCTCTAAAGAGTTAATAATTTCTTTCATTGCCTCTTTTTTGTCGTATAAATATTTTATTCTTTTCTCGCATTCAAAGCAGGGGTTTTCGCCAACGGAAGGTAATGGACTCATGCCCATAACATCAACATCAGTAAGAGTTCTATTATAAAATTTTAAATCATCTAAGTTTCCTTTTAATGGCATATAATTAAGTTGAAAAGACTGCAACAATCCAATATTTAAATAATATGTATCAGATTCATTGGTAATATTTGAATCTAAAAACATATTCATTGATTCTAATTCTCCATTTACATAAAACTTTACATATTTTTCTTTTACATCTAAAGAAATTATATAATGATTCCAACCTTCATTTGGAACTTTTATTTTTGATTTTAATTTATTATTAAAACCAAACTGCAATTCTCCATTAACTAATATTAAAGATGTTTTTGCAAAATAATTATCATCTTTTCTGCTATTCTCTGTAAAAATAGTTTGAGTATTTATCATATCTTCAAACTTGCCCCAAAAAGAGACACTTAAATTATCTGAATAATCTAAAATCTTACTATCGCTTTCTAACCAAATCAAAGATAAAGCACCATCAAAATAAATAGATTTGTTTTCATCTCCGTTTCTATCAACAGATGGTTTGCCATGAAAAACATTTCCATGATTCCCTTGAGGAGACGAATCTTTAACAACGCCTTCTTCGGCATAATATATCCAAACTTCTCCTGTTTTTTCCATTTTTAAATCATCAAAAGAATAATTTAAAATCAAACTTTCTTCTGCATTAACAAAAGAAAGAGTTAAAAAACTAATTATACTTAATATTTTATTATTCATCATTTTTTGTCTCCCAATTTTTTAATTCTCCAAACATTTGTTCCCATTCATCTTTTATTTCAAGATCGGAAATTTCATCAAGAGGAGTATTTCCGTAAATTAACATATCAATAATACTTGACGCGCTCATGTTCATTGCTTCTTGTTCTGCAAGATCATATCTCATTTCGTCAATAGTAGGATTGCCTTCTCTAAGTTGTCTTTGCGTGGTTCTCATCTACTTTATCTATCTCCTTGTATAGTTCATCTATTCTCTTTTCGAGATTAGTAATATATTTATAGTTATGTGGTTCTTTGGATTCTATGTAATCAAGTTCAATTTCAAGATGTCTAGCTTGCTTTGTTAATTCTCTAGTCTTTGCTATCACTTCTTCTTCAGTCATATTATTCGTATCTCCTATCTTCTAGTTTATCCCAATCAACTTCATCGGCTTTTATCTTCCAAAAAACCTCTCCATTTGTGGGGTCAGCATATTCAATTTGAAAATCGCAATCGTCAAGGGTTTTGTATGGATCATACTCTCGCACTATTTGCTCTGCCTCGTCTCTGCTTTCTGCATTAACATAAAAGCAATTAATTATTTTAATTCCAACACAATATTCTCTTTTCTTACTCATTTTTCTTCTGACTCTGTTTTTAATTCCTCTACATGACTAACTTCTGCATCTCTCTTCCATGCGTTGCTAACTTCGTAATCTTCATCAAGTTGGGCAGAAGCAATTTCTTCTGCCTCTTCTTGTGAACTTGCCTCTACTTCATAAGTGCGATAAGTAGTTGCCATAAATTCTACATCATAAAATTTTTTACTCATATTATTCCTTGGTTTTATAATCAATGTTCATGCTTTTTAACATCACTATTCCACTCTAATACATCATCATCATTTAAATCGCAAGCAATTTGTACATTAGTAATATTATGCCATGCTTGTTCAGCAAAGACACTACCATCCTTATTGAGACTTGGTCTTTTAAATCTTTTATTGCAATTATTTTGGATATGCCTCTCAATAATTTCAATATCATCGGCAATGCAAGATAAACGATGTCTAAGTTCAAAGTTTTCTTTGATCAATCTCTCAAGATTGCTTTTAGTTACATCCTTTTCTTCTTTCCTCAACTTTTCCATATCTTCCGTTCTAACTCTAGCTTGCTCTGCAAGACTCATGTTTACAGATTCTTCGTAAGTTGGATAATCGTCTCCTATAATTTCTTTCATGTTCGTACCTTAGCAAATATTTTTTATCTTGTCAAGTAATTAATCTACCAATCCAAAAGTATTTGGATTTTGCTTCTCCTCTTCAATTATTTCCATATCAACCTCGAAAGAAGCATCTACATAATCGGGGTCTGTTGGCAATGGAAAACTATCATCTTCTACTTTTTCAACTGCTTCATCCCAAGATTCTGCTTCAACTTCAGCGTGTGCATAAACTTGCCATGAACATGGAACTCTATATGTCTTTTTCATAATTTTATCTTTTGTGGTTTCCCATTCCATCATAATCCATAACATCTGCTTCAGTCATCTCACCTCTGATAAATGCGCCAAAAGCATCATTATCCAAGTGAGAAGTGTCAACAGGTTTAACTCCGAACTCTCCGTTCAATTCAAGTTCTTTAATTCTTTTATTTAATCTTTTGTTCATCTCTTCTTTTAATTGAAACATATCTTCCGCAATATCTTCAATTAAATCATATCCTGCTAATTCATATATTTTAGTATCCAATGAACTTTCAACATCAAATAAACTTTTTAATTTTCTTATCTCTTCATATTTGTTCATCTTCTTTTAATTTCTCCTTTATTGCATTTTGACATAATTCATTAAATGTTATATTTTGTTCATGTGCGAACATCATATACTTTAACAATTCTTCATCATCGAAGTCAAGCTCAATCTTTTTATACTTTACTTTTTTAATAATAAATGCTTCGTCTTGTGGTATGAATTTTAATTCATCACCGACTTCCCATCCTAATCTTTTTAATAGATCATCGGGCAAACGAAAATATAATTCTCCATCAAAACTTTCTTTAACCTCTAATTCTGTTACTTTCATTTTATCTCCTCGCAAGTTAAAACTTCTCTGTCACCATGAGTGTGGCGAGTGTGGTATTTCTTCAACACCTCTTTGTCTTCGGGTATTGGATAAAACAATCTATCTGCACCATATTCATCTAGTAAATCTTCTACTAAAGTTTCTGCATGAGTTGCATCTTGTGCATTAACTTCGATATACCCACCGATCTCTTCTGTTATATACATTCTATACTTCTTCATTATTTTTACTTTCTACGAATTTTTTAGCTTCCATTAAACTATTGCAGAACTCTTCGATCTTGTCAACAGGAATCTGAAAATATTTGTTTTGACTTAATCCTTGGCTTGTGATTGCGGTGCAACCAACATGGTTATTGAAAGTATAAGCCTTAACTTCAAGACCACTTAACCCGCTAAAGTCTTTTGAGCTAGACCAAAAAGTTTGTTTGGCTAATTCTTTTTTAGTCCTACCTTCAGACCACTCTATTGTTCCGATTATTGTTTTTGATATTACTTGCATACCCTCAACATTCGCATATTATTTACGAATTGTCAAGAGTTTTTTTTAATTTTTTTTCGACACTCTATATTTGATTTATATAAATCTTTCTGATATTTAAGTTCAGTAGTGTCTTGTTGCAACAAACGAATCGCTTTATCTTCTGTCATATTGTTACTAAGAATCTTATTTACAATTAATTGTATGTTCCTAGTTGTAACACGATAAGGATGTGATCTACAAATAAATTTATAAAACTTGCCACTTATTTTGCCATGTTTTAAGTTCTTGTACAAGAACCTTCTGTAATTGCAATTTCTTGTATTATGTATTGTTTTCATCTATCGTACATTGTAAAAATTGGTGGATTCAAATCGAGACTCATGCCTTGAAAAGTTCCGAGAGTGTTATATTCAAAAGTCTCTCTAGCATCTTCTTCTGTCATTCCATAACTCATATTTACTTCTATTATTTTTTTAGTAGAATAAATAGCTCTTCCGCTTAAATCATAATCAATTACGCAAGAATCAAAATCCTTTCTAGGTTCAATTAGGATAAAAGATTGTTCTAAACCTATGTTATATTCTTCTATTTCATTAATCAAGTCTTCATTTAATGTATCCATATCTTCTAATGTAATCGCTCTTAAATCTTTTAATTCTTCTAATAATGGTAATCCTTTTGAATTTAAACAGATCATAACAAATTTATTTCTCTGATTCTTTCGTCATTTCAAATTTTATTTCTTCATATATTTTATATATTAAATCTTTTTGAGTGTTATATCTCTCAAACTCAAAAGACCAATCTTCTTGAGAGAAATCTTTTCTTTTGGGCAAATTTATTTGCTTATCTACATTTCTAACTGCAAACAATGCCCTGTTAAATCCATGCCTTACTCCCTTTTGGAATCCTGCATCATGATCATCCATTATTTCACCCATATTTATTTAAAGTTCCTTCTTCCATATTTAATTCTCTTTCAATTTCCTTGGCAACATTTTCACCAATAGATATTTCGTGATCTTTCGATAAGGTATCTAATAACTGAATTAAATTTTTTCCTGTTTTAATTCTATTTTCTTCTCCTATGAGGAATAAATTGTCAGCAGTTACAAGCATAAGATCATCTATTTTAATGATGATATGATTGATTGCATCTGTGCTTCCTCGTACTCCTAATTGTATTTTCATTATTTATCTCCCCAAAATCCACAAAGACAAGGTTTATCTTTTGCTTCAGTAACAATTAAATTAATTAATTTTTCTCTGTTCCTAAATATTTGCCTTGACAAATGAATTATTTGTTCGTCCGATAAGACACAATTTTCAGTACCTAGTGGCTCATCTATCTCATAGAGAAATTCTTTTATTTCGCATTCTGTAATCATTTTCAATATTTCATTTCTTTATAGGTGGAAACCTGCCCCAATCTCCCATTCCATCATAATCTGCATCATCGCCTATTAACTCAAGAATTTTTTCATTTTTTATCATAGAGTCTTTTATTGCTTTATTCACTCTCTTCCTGTGAATAAATCTATGAATCCATTTTTTCACTAAACTTATCATTTCTTAAACTTGTTATCTATCCAAACTTTATAGGTATAAAGCCCCATAAGTATAAATGTCAACATGAATCCATCAGACCAAGATAAATCCCATAATTCTTTTACTTCGCTCATATTTAAACTTTACTATACTATTGTTTCTTTGTCAAGATTTATTTCCCAAGTATGAACCTGTTTTCCGTAATTGCCTTTTTTCATTACAGATGTTTTATTTAAATGACCTTCTTTGCATAAATTTGTTATCGCTCTTCTTACGCTTGTTATAGGAACAGGCTTACCGAAATCAACTTGATTTATGACATCTTCGGGGCTAAATTTTGAATGAGCATTGGCTTTAAAATAATTTAATATAATCATTTCTTGCCTACTAGCCTTTGTATTACTTTTTATAAGAGTATTACCTGTCTCTTTATTTGTATTATGGTAAGATTTTCTTTTAAAAAATTTAAATAATGTTTGCATACTCATAAAGTAGCAAAAAATAAAACTTATGTCAAGGGAAAATTAAAAATTATTTTCCGCTTTATCAAATAGCCATTTTAGTAAACATCTTAATGTATCTTGATATCTCGCAGGATTTTTTCTTTCTAACCAAAATACAAGCTCTTCAATGGAAAATTTTATTTTATTAAGAATAACTTCTAATTCTTCTTCGTCACAATCTTCTAACAGATGATCTGAGAATATAATTATATATTTAGTTAATTCTTTATTTTGTCTTGAATTGACAAAATTCATCTTAGATCAATTAATAATCCAAAAAATAAAATTGATAGAGTGACATATACGAATAATTCAAGCACATATACATTTACACTTATCTCATTCTCATTTTCCATACTTTTTTATTTTTATCTAGTTTTAAACTGAAGAGCATTATTTGCTTATAAAATGGATAAAGCCAACTAAAGCAATTAAAATGAAGAAACTTACCAACCAAATCTCCCACATAATAAAATAATTTACTCAATAAGGTACTCACTTAATTTTTCTTACTTTTAATCGAAGCTATAATTGATTTCACTCCACCTTCATTTTTGGTATGTAATTGCTCTCCATTAACAAAAGTTATCTTCCACCATTTTTCTTTTTTCATAGGATCAATCCTTGCTTTTACATAGACAACATTTTTAGGATTAATAAAATATTCTTCGTTGTTTGAATCTTCTATCTGTATCATAATGTTTATGAGAAAATATCTTCTTGATCGCAATCTTGTTTATACATATTATCTTGAAATTCTTGAACCTTTCGATCTCTCGCAAGCCTCTCTAAATCTTCTAAACCTTTGGACACATCTTCTTTATTAAATAAATGCCCCTGCATATTGCCATCCCTTTCTTCTTGAGTGAACCATTGGTATTCTGTATTGAACATATCATCCACATTGCTTGGATGAAATCCTGCTCCGACTAATAACCCCTTGAATTGCTCTACCAACTCATTGAGGTTTGATCCGTCATAACCCTCATCGGATTCAACGCTATGAGTTTTATTATGTATTGTAAGTGATAGTTTCATATTACCAAAAATTTATTGTTATATTTTCTCTATTATGAGGATGATTCTTTAATTTGTCAAGGACTTTTTTCAAAACCTTTATTTGGTAAGTTTTTCCTTTCGAGTCAGACGACTCTAATTCAGAAATCATATCTGATATTATTTGCCTGTCGAATCTTCCTTTGTAACTCCAACCTAAATCAAAACCTCTTGTTAAACCTCTTTGATGAGCCTCTTCAAAACTATTATTTACCCCATCATCAAACATATTTTATTTCTTTTCCCAATTAATGTCTTCGTAGTTTTTTTTAAACTTTTCAGATATGTTTCTAGGAGAAGAACCCTTGCCGTTTTGATGTTTAGGCTTAGATTTTTTTGGTTTAGTCGGTTTCTTTGATTTCTCCTTCATTGCCGTACAACTCTATTATATCTTCTTTTTCTGATTCATCTACAAGTGGAGCAAATTTTATTTCATCATACTTTAATATATTATAATAACTTTTATTAGCATCATCAAGCATTAATCTTAAAGTTTGCAATATGCCTTCGGGACTTTCTTCAACTAATTCGGGTTCTTCTGAATGAGCGGATATTTTTCCCTCATCGTTATAAATAACTTCAAATAATCCGTATTGATCGGGTTGACCCTCTACCTCTCGTTTAATTATTCTATAATTCCACATATTTTAATAAATACAAAATGATCCTTCTCTTAAAAATTTAATAAATTTTTTAAGATAATCTTTGTTTGATTCTCCCGAAAACCTAGTGACTAAAGCAGATTGCTCTTGATTCCAAATCTTAGCTCTCTCTTTAAGAAATTCATCATCAATAGGTATCGACTCTCTCTTCTCTACTTTTTGGTCGGGTATGTCATCAAGTGAGGTTTCTAAAGCATCGCTAAATGCTTTGGCATCTTCACTACCAACTATTTGACCATCGTTCCCGAAATAAGAACCTTCGTATTCGTCTTTAAATTCCTCGTAATCTTGATAACTTTCAAATCTTTCCATAGGAATAGTAGTTCCTTTGGGTTGCCAATTATAAGCTAAAGCTAAATTAATAACTTCTGCCCAACCCCACATATTCCATCTGAAATATTCACCTTTTTCGTTTGTTAAATCGTAGCCCATATCTATAACCTTTCTATCTAGTTCCTTCTAGTTCCAATCAAAGTCTATATTGTAACCTACCGCACGACGTTTGTCAATGTTTTTCGATGGACAAGTTACTTCAATACAAATATCCCTGCAAAGATGGTCATCTTCTATGATCGGCGCACCTTCTTTGTCCATCTCTTCTACCCAATCTATGTTCATGTCATCTTCTTGCCAAAGATTATCTTCGGACATATCATCTAACCACATAATTGGCGCAGATAAATCGTCTCCAACTAAGTCTTGTCTAATTGTTAACCAACTATACCATCCTTCTTCTCCTATTTTTGCATCTTTATTTTTCATCTTCTACCAACTCCAACCTAACATATCTTTTCTTTTCTCCATTCAACAATAATTGTTTATTTAATTTAAATGCCTCTTCCTTGTTCATCTTGATTGGTTTTTCGGGCAATCTCTCATGTCCATGTGGGCGATCCCAATCAACTGCAATGTACTCTACTCTCATTTTTATGCTCCATTAATTGTTTAATTTTATCTCTAGCTTGATGCCAAAGCTCTTTTTTTTCTTTCTCGTTATTCGCTTTTAATTTCTTTATTCCATAAGAATACCACGCATCACATATCTTGTCAATGTTTTTATCATCGGGTTTTACATTATAATGATTCCAATTTTTTTCTCCATCAATTATTTCTTCCTCTATCCATTCAGCAGGGAAACCATTTGGAAAATACATTAAATTATAATCTTCTGCAAATTTTCTAGCAAGAGAAACAAAACTATCTTCAACTTCGTGTGATTCGTACAAGTCTGCATCTTCATGCCAAGACTCATAGACACTAATTTCAAATTGAAAAGTATCTTTAATTGCAACATATTCTTGCTCAAACTTTTGTCGATTGTCATCGCCATGTTCTAATATGTCAAGAGTATGGGCTTTGCCATACCATTTCATATGTTTCATCACTCGACTGCGATAAACAATATTTTGAAATTTTTCAAGAAGTTCGCTATTGGACATTGGAGTCCTTGACGTTCTCCTAAAACTTACTGATAATCCTTCTCCGCTCATATTAAATTTCTATTTCTGATTTTTGAGTTACAGGGTAATAAAAAGCTAAAAACAATGTATGATTGGTATTAATAGAGTAATATTTATTATCTTCTGTTGGTGGATCAACAGGATAAACTTCGCAAGTCCAACTTCTATCGGGGTCATCCCAATCCGACATCATGTGGAAATTATAATCAACGAAACTGCCATCGTCTAATTTTAAAGCATTCCAATAATCTGTATTATCACCATCGGTTTTAACATCGTGATCTGCTTCAACTTTTTTAGCATGATCGAAAAACAATTTAAGTATTTTCTCTTTATATTTTTGCTCTAATTCTAAATAAGTATTCATATTTTATTCTCCCTTTTCTTCTGTAAATCCTTCTACATTTTTACTTGAAATAACCCCATTGGAAACTAAAGCCTCAAAGGTATTCCATAACTTTTCATATCTAACTTTATTTAATTCGATAATTCCAATAAGAATATTCATAATCTCGTCTTCTGATGGAACAACAGGAGAGTCTCCTATTCTATACAAAAGAACTTCTAATTCTTCGTTAGTTGTAAACACTTCGCTTATCGCTTCTTCTAAATCAAATCTATCATTCATGGTATCTGACTATATAGGTTTTTATAGGGCTGTCAATAAAAATATTATTTATCATTGCAAAAATTATTCCCCAATCTCCACCTGCAAGACCGCATGATATACCCCAAGGTAATCCGAGAACAGGTGGGGGAGAAGGATCATATTCATGCTTGCTTACATTCATTTCAAAAAGATCATTTTCGACACCTTTCAATGCTTGCCAAAATTTTTCGTAATCAACTTCTCTTTCTCTTCCAATACTCGCTTGAGTATACATATTATAAATCAAGCCATTATTAACTTGAGCTTTGGAAAACTTGCCTAACCAATGAACATATTGACCATTTTTATCGTACTCAGTATTAAAAGCCTTTGTATCTGCTTCGTATGCTTCGGGATAACGATCTTTTATTTGTTTTGCAATACCCGCTCCCATAATATTTCTAGTATTACAAGAGTGTGCAATAACATTAATATCATTCGGGAAGTCTAATAAGTTCCCATCTATTATCGTAATTGAGTTTGAATGTGCCTTGGTATCCTTCATTTCCACCTATCTTCTCATAAGGTGAAAATAAAGTCAAGAAAAAAGTTTTATCTTTTTTTTGATAAAGGTAATATTCTTTGCCGATCACAGGTTTAAAGCGAAACTCCGCATTAAATATTATTTCATTCCATTTGTAGTCTTCAGCTAATTCCTCAAACTCTCTCTTTAACTTATTGAAGCGCTCTTGATAATGTTTATTTGCAGTATGAACTGCTCCTAACTTCCACCCACCAAGACTATGATCGGGTCGAATAACAGGAGCGCCTACATTACTTGCATAGGGCAAAGAATGTGGGTTAGGCGCAACATTATCGGGCAAATCCTTTTCGCTCATTACCAATTTTTAATTATATTCGCTATAATAAATAAGCAAGTAACCATATTTAGAACGACTATAATAGTTCTAAGGATTAAACTAAATCTAGCTTCTTTTAGAGATAATATTGGTATATCGGGCTGATCCTCATCTGTTTTACCAACTCGATGATCTAATGTTCTAGCCCATATCAACCAAAGTTTTTTCATGGATTATTGTACAAATATTCGCTTACTTGAGAAAGAATGAATCTACCCTCTCTTGTGGAATGCAAACTTTCTGATGTATAATTAGTGCCTAATTCTTTATTTATTGTTTTGGTGATTTTTTCTAATGAAGACTTTTTTAATGACTCTATTTCCTCCGCATCTATACCTGTTGCATCTGATATTTCTTCGGCACTCATTGCTGAGTAGTCTTCTTTTTCACGTTTAGAGGAGACTAATCCTCTTAGTCTTTTTTGTTGTTCTTTATTCATGCAAAAAAACATAGCATGATATTCTGTTCATGTCAAGTCTCTTCTCTTTTTCACTATTTTATCATAATATTTTTTATCCCAAAAATTATAATAATTTGTTTTATGTAATTTGTCAGAATATTTATTTAATTCATTTAAAGGTTGAATAAGTAATATTGCATATTCTTTATTGTTAGTCTCTACCCCATTTATTTTATTTATTTGATTGGGATGATCCCATATTAACCAAAGATTTTTATGTGCTGAATATTCTTCATGTATATTGCAGAACCACTCAAGCCAACTAACATCATATTTATGCTTGTCTCCATATATAAGATATAACATTGGATGCTCTTTATTATCCATACATTTTATTGCATCAACCCAAAAATCCTCAGATTGTATTATTTGAATTTTATCTAAAAAACTTTTAGCAAATGGACAGATTGCATGACCGCCAAGCTCATCTCGCTTTAAAGAGATATAATCTATATAATCGTTAATCATTTAAAAAAATGATGATCATCATATTTTTTTATTTTATCTAAATCTTTTGTCTTTTCTATTTTAGAATCTCTTTCGCAAAGCCATTTATAATGATTGACATCATTAGACCAATTCTCTCCTGTCCAAAATTCAAAACCTTGGTAATCAGATTTATATATACAACATTTTTCATAACCTAAACCAAGATACATATAATCTTTGCCTTTAGATATACAATAATCTATTTCCGCTAAATTTGCATACTTGCCAAGGTATAGCTTCGGATTCTCATAATCCCATGCAAATTGAGTAGAGAAAACGCTATTTGAACCAACATCTCTTAGGAATGTAAAAGCTATTGGCTTATCTTCTAAATAATATAACAAGAAAAACTTTCTATCAGCTTCAGTTTTTGTTAAAGGTTCTAAATCCCAATCTTTAAAACTTCTGTAAGAAATATATTTTTTAAATATATTTTTTAAAATATTATGATCTACATCTTTTGATTTAAAATCTTTTACAACAATATTCTTGCATTTTTTTCTGCATTTTTTATTTTGCTTTGTGTCTGAAAAGTTATTTAAGTTTATCCTTGTTTGTCTAGCTTGATACCAATGCGACCTATCTCCTTTTAATAAATAGTCATCGGGCAACCATCCTTCTTTTAACGCAGTATCTTCTTCTTCAAGAGAAACTTCAGCCATACAATCAAAGAATAAATAATCATACTCTGTTATAGCTCCCGAATAATGCTTAAAGTATATCCTCATTTATTGCTAAAATTTATATCATCAAAATTATCTCTATCAATTATTTTATGCTTTAAGGATGTCGGGTTAAATTTATTTAATTCATTTATTACTAAATTTACATCATAATCTTTGCAACTATAAACATCTAATTGAACTAAATTAGGGTCAGTCGTATCCCAAGAATGCAAGCATATATGGCTAGTAGTTATTAAACAGAATGCACTAATACCCTCATTACCCTTTTTGTCGCACATAACTGCTCTTGGAGAATATAGTATTTCCATATCTATAATTCTAACTAAATTTTTAATCCATTCTTGAGTAAATATAGTTGACCTAAAAGGAGTTTTTTTAAAATTGCAACTTACTAATAAATGTTTATGATTCACTAATAATAATTACACTAAAATGGTGCGGATGGTGGGAATTGAACCCACACGCCCTATGGGCAACAGATTTTAAGTCTGTAGCGTCTACCGATTCCGCCACATCCGCATGGCACGAGAGGTGAGACTTGAACTCACGACATTCTGCTTAGAAGGCAGATGCTCTATCCAACTGAGCTACTCTCGCATAAAGTGAGCCACTTGTCAGACTCGAACTGACGACATCCTCATTACAAGTGAGACGCTCTACCAACTGAGCTAAAGTGGCATTAAAAAAAATCATTTAACAATTTTCTAATTGCTTTATCTTTGGCTTTTACTTCGCACTCCCACTTAGCTTCTTTACTTGGTTCTATAGCTATAGTAGGTGGAAAATTTCTATAACTAAAATAATCGCCATGTGCGCGAGGATTTTTAGTTCCATCATTCTTCCCTTCAGACCAATGAAAAACAGGAGCAATAAAATTAGACTCATCTAATAAGGTTGAGTCTTGATTCACCCATGTATATGCACAACGTTCAGCTTGCCAACTGATGTTTATAACTTCAGAAGGGTTACATATGTCGTGCAAATTGTCATAGCAAACAGGTAGATTGAATTTATATTTATTAAAGATGTAATCTGAGAATTTTAAAATATTATCTACATTCCATTGTCCTTTATCTTCGTTTTCTATGGTAAGACGATTATACACACCCGAATCACATCTCATTAAGTTATTATAAAATCTGTCTGCAATTTCAGACATTAGAAAGTTTTCTCTGATTTCGGGATCAACATTTAAAGATGAAAGTGATTTACTTGGACTTGGGAAAGAACAATTAATATGAATGTTCATTGGGCAAGAATGATCTTGAGGTAATCCCATGTAGTCAAGTATCATTGACTGAAAGTTTAATTCTTTTATTGTTTGATTAACTGAATCTTCTTTTAAAGATGCAAGAACATTGAATTGATCGGGATGAATGCTAGTAGACATCCCATAACTCATGAATAAAATACCAATCATTCTAAGCTCTTCAATCATCTTTCTTTCATTCGGCAATGAATTAAAATTGAGTCCCAAAATTGGGTCAGTAACGAGAGGGAAAAGAGCGGAACTAATCCTATAGTGCTTAATATTATTGTCGCCACAATGCCTAATAATATGCTGAGTGACAATAAGATTATGATTAATACGAATACACAATTCTTTAATAGCTTCATCTCTACCTAACCTTTCTGATAAATCAAGAAATCTTTTTCTTGTCATAGTGCGAAAAGAATAAACTTTTTTATCTTTTTCTTTCAACTCTTCGCTTATGCAAGTTAAACCTAATGTTGTTTCCATGCCTCATAACATGGCATAAAAAAGATTTTAAGTCAAGCTTTTTTTTTGTCTCTATGATTTAATATAGATTTACACAATTCATAAAGCTCGTCTAAACTTAAATCATTTTTTGCATAATTTGCTTCTTTTAAACAAATTCCTAAATTAGACAGGTCATTAGTTCCACCTCTTGAAGTAGGAATAATATGATCAAAGTGATATGTTTCGGGCTTATTTAGGTCTATAGGAGTGCCTGTTAGGTAGCAAACTGGATTGTCTCCAAATTTATCTAAAACATCTTGAGTTGTGAAATTTTCAGATAGATTATTTACTATTGTATGAGTTCTACTTTTAGGGTTTCTTCTTTTAAATGTTTTTAATTTGCCTCTAAAAATCTTTCTAGATATTCTACATTTGAACGCGCTTACTTTTCTTGATAGCTTATGTTGCGTCGATTGATTTCTTTTTTTAACTCTTTGTTTCTCTGTCTTGCCTTCTCCGCAATGATATGATATAACAGATTTAGAACAACCTAATATATCTTTTATTTCATTATATGTCTTACCTAATTCTCTTAGCCTAAGAATTTCTTCTTTTCTTCTTGTATTGTTCCTTTTCCTCTTCAAAACAATTAATTATTTCCCATAGTACAAAAGATATTAGATTATCTTGAGATAATTTTTCTTTGTTTATAATATCAAGATGAATGTAATATTCTATTTTTTCGCAAACAAAATATTCTTCTTCAACACTCTGAGGATCAAATTGTAATATTTGAAATATTCCATATTCATTTTTATTGACAATAAGTTTATGGTTTATATCAAAATCTCTCTCTGATTCAGTTATATAGTCAAATATTTTATAAAATTTTATAAAATATTTTTTAATTTCTTGTTGAGATAAATCGTGGGAAAGAAAGTTTTCATAAATTCTGTTTAATGTTGATTTCGGCGTTTTGCTTCGGAGTAGGGTTTTTAAGTTTTTCATTTTTTACACCTATTGTTATGGGCTTGACTCCATTTAAAAATCTACCTTGATTATCTCTAGCTTGAGAAAATAATCCATTGTTATCTTTTTTTACCATTCTCATTTTTAAATTTTTATTCCAAGGGGTAAATCCTTTTTTAAATGTTCCATTTAAGTTTCTAAACTTAAATGGCTGTTTCTTGAACCAAGCATCTTTCTTTAATCTTAAAAGTTTATGTCTAGTATTCGGATAAGATATTGACTTTAAAGTCTCCCATTCTTTATCAGATAAACTTTTACCTTTATACTTTTTCCTGTTTATTTTGATAACTCTTATGTTATTTATAGTAAAGCCTTTTAAATCTTTCTTTATTTTTTTTTGGAATAATACTCTAGCTTCCTCTTTATTTTCCGTAGATATAATAGATTTATAAAACCTTTCTTTCTCTATAATTACACTAAAATAAACTACAAAAAGATATTTTTCTGTATAGTCCATAATATTATGTAATTAGTTAGAGCAAAAAAAACAAGAAAAAAAACCCCCCTCTTTCGAGGGGGGTTAGCAAATCGTGCTAGATCAAGAAGTTACTTCTTGTTGTTAGCACAATTAGTATCTCCTGTCTGCTTGGATAAAACCGAAACAAGCAAAACCAAGGTGACGATACCTGCAAGGCTAGCGCCTGGACCGACAAATCCATTAACAATACCTTGAAGGTTGCCAATGACATCGATACCTGCCTCTGCCCCAAATACTACTTGGGATAGTACCAAGAGTCCAATTACGGACAATAGTACGGCGCTAATGCCACAAACGGCACACTTTATTTTGTTTACTACTTCGTTCATTTTATTACTTTGGGTTAATAAATTAGAAATTAATAGAAAGAGATAAGCCTAATACGGACTCACCATCAGCCATTAAATCAGAGTCAAAATAATCATAGGAGAGAGCTAAATCAGCATTATCAGAAACCGACTTAGAAGCAATAGCTCCAACTCCATAATAATCTTCATTAATAGAAGCACTTGCATCTGTATTTCCATACAATCCATGAACACAGAGTTTAGCGAACTCTACATCAAAACCATGCTTTGCAGATAGTTCAAATGTATATAGATCATCGCTAGTATTTCTGTATAGAGTAACGGATGGAGACAAGATTGTATCAAATCCAACAGATACTCTAGCATCAAGCATTGCATCTCCTGCGACTTCTTCAAAATGCTCTAGTCCCACATAGACATTAAGCAGTTCTCCTAGTTGCTTAGAAGCACCAAACTCAATGGTATATGCATCAGAGCCACCTGTAACTGATTGATTAGTAGAAGCACCTACAGATGCATTAAATCCACTAACATCAGTATCGAGGGATACTGAAGACTGAACTGCTTCTGAAGATAGGATAGCTCCCCTTCTGAAGTAATCAGATGCATAACCAACAGATACAGAACCTGCGGTTGCGACGTTAGAAATTAGACACAAAAGTGCCGTAATATATGTTGTTGTTTTCATAGTTTAATTATGTGATTAATTAAAAAGTTATTCTCCAAAGAAGTCTTCGTCTACTTCAAATTCGATATCTTCTCCGAGTAATTCTATTTTCTTATCCTCTATAGTACTTAAAATTCTAGAAAATTCAAGTTTTTTTTCTTCTAGCGCTCCAATTAAGGTAAAAGTATTAATGTCAAACTCTTCTAGATACCTATCACAAAGATCATCAAGATCAAATCTAAATGCATCTGTTTGTTCGTCAAAGTCCATTATTTTTTCCAAATTGATTTTCTTTTTATTTTTTTTAAATCAGAAGTTTTTATTAAACTAATTTCTTCTTCGTCTCTCCTTTGATATATTCTATATTTTGCTTCGTAGCAATGCTTTACAAATTCTTTATTTCTATCTATTATTTTTTCGCAAAGGTTTTTTAAAGAAATTCTATCTACTACGATAAAATAATCCTTCTTTTCAAAGGCTATATAATCTGCCTCTCCATACATCCAACCGCCAAAGCCATCTGCATTTTTAAACTCAACCCAAGTCCAATCATCGTTATAGTCTTTATCATAATAGCAAATCTTCTTCCTTGATTTTACATCAAAACCTTTAATTTGAGAATTTTTTTCTAAATAATAATCTACTCTTTGGATTTTATTTTGAGAAGTTGTTGATGGTTTTATTTTGTAACCTCTTTTACCTGCGAGAGATACAAAAATTCTTTCAGCTTTATTGCCTATTGAAGCTGCGTTCCTATTATCATACTTATGTATAAACATAAATTAAGGTAAAGACCTTACGAGTTTTCTACCAAGAGGTGTGATTTTTCTCTTGACATCTATTTCCATTAAGTTTTGTTTTAATAAATACTTCTCATGATCACTCCTTAAAGAAGTATTGCTTAAACCTGTTTTTGCCGCCAACATTGATAAAGTGCAAGCACCTTTGTCTTCTAGAACTTCTAGAATCTGTTTCTCTGTGCAAGTGATGCCAAATGGCAAAACTCCAAGTATATTGCAAAAATTCTCGTAATGCTTCATTGTAAAGTGAGATACATTTTCAGAAGCCAAATATAAATTTATATCTTTAGCTCTCATCATCGCATTTCTAGCATTACCTCTAACAACAGAGCTGAGTTGCTTGATTACATCCTTATCAATACTATCGCACTCTATAACTCTTGAGATAATTTCTCCCAATTCTTTAGAGGAATATGAATCAAAATCAACAGATGTAAGTCTATCCTTGAGGGGTGGAAATAACTTATCACTCTCAGTAGTTGCGAACAAAAAAGTTTGTTGCTTAAAATTAAAAGGATACCTAGTCTGTTTCCAAGTGAAATCTCTAACATGAGTAGTTCTTGTATCTAAAATAGACAACAATGCCATAGTTAAATCATTTGGCAACTCATGAGCTTCATCAAACAAAACAGTTATTTCATTATTTAATATTACAGGAATAAAGATTTGCTCAAAGAAATTGTCATTATTCTTAATTGTTGAAGAATTTAATTCCAAGAGAGTTCTTTTAGTGCCATCTTGGTTTGTTAAATTTCTAGCATAAGCATTTGCAAACTCAGTTTTACCTAAACCTTTTGCTCCGAAAAAACCCAAAAAAGGGCTTAGACTTGTTTTATTAAAGGCTTTTAAGTAAAAATTAAGTTTTTTCTTAACGTTTTCTTGACCTACTAAATGTGCGAATGGATCTTTCATAATATTATTCCTCATCGTTGAAGTTTTTTAAAGTATAGAGAATCGTATCAGACTCTGTTTCGTCTGTCAATTCTATTTTTGGCTTTTTCTTGATTTCAGAATGAGATGACAAAACACCCAAGTTTTCTAACCAAACTCTACTGACTGACATTGGAGTTTTTTCTCCAATGTACTCTTTTAATTCTTCAAAGGTAACTCTCACAAAAGAATTAGAGCCAACTCTGCGTCCGCTTCCTTTCTTTCTAGGAGTTCCGTCTTTATTATAGGTCACTTTTTTATCTTTCATGCCTAACTATTACAAAAATTAAACACGAAGTCAAGGTTTTTTTTAAAAAAAATAAAATTTTAAAAAAATTAACTTATAAAGCTATCGGGAATCTCATCATGATCTTTTTCATGGGAGATGAAAGATGCGTTCTGCTCTGTTGATTCATAAACAATCAAATCGGGAGCTTTCTCATTGTTCTTCATTTTGTTTAGAAAGATAACGACTCTAACCTCTTTTTCTTGGTCTGTCCCTTTATTGATTTTTACAAAACCCGAATAAAATTGTTGAGACTTGCCTTCTTTTCTCCAAAGCGCTCCCATTTCTCTTTTTCTCCATTCGGACGTTGTTTTATTTTCGGTGCTATGTGTATTATCCATAATATTTTTAAAATTTCCTAAATGATAATAACATTTATTTTGAAAAATTCAAGGGTTTTTTATTATAAGGTGTGAATGCTCCATATTCAGTTGTTTTAATTGGGAATTGTCAAGCAGAGGCTTTAGCTTGGTATATTAGAAGATTGCCTAAAGCTAAAAATTTAGCTCAACAAGGAAAGTTCGTGTGCAACTGGATCGTTGCAGAAAGATTTAAAAAACATTTAAAGAAGATTTATAAAAAAGATTTTAAAAAATACCCTTTCCTTCATGCCGATGCACTAAGTAGACATAGGCTTTTAACAGAAGGGTATGGAGACACTCAGTACAATATATATAATGAAAGAGTATCTATTGGTAAAATAAAGAATGCAGATTTAATTATTTTTCAAAAAATATCAAAAGAAACTTCTGATTTATTTAATTATGATAATGTAAAAAGGTTGGCTAAGGATGAAGCCGAACTAATTTCTATAAGCTCGTTTTTTTACTCTGAAAAAGACCCATCTCATTTAAATGGAATGATGGAAAGAGAAGAAACATTAAGAGTAAGATTAAGGGCTTCTGAATTAATTTTTAATAACAAAAAAATTAACTGCCATATTAGACCAGAGCATCCAAATGTACATTATTTTTTAGATTTGATGAAAAATATATGTAAAATCTTGGGGTGGGAGTATTATAAAGAAGGGCAGTTGAAACAATTTTTAAATTTAAAATTTCCTTTTGGATAAAAATGAACGAACAAAAAGAATTATTAAAACAAGTAATGCAAAAAGATAAGCAAATTGATGATTTGCATGTTTTGATAGACACACTTCAGACAAATCTAAGATCAGCGGTATCTATGCTAGACGAAGATAGCAAAAGTAAAATAGAGGGCGTGCAAAGCTACAGATGGGTCACGAGCTTTAGAAGAGGCGATGAGCTTGATTAACTAATTCGTCTATTGATTTTTTCAAAAATCTTAATAGCATCCTGCCTTCTATCTTCTAGCAGTCTTTGAGTCTGCTCCCATCTTTCACTATCTCTAGCTCCATTTTTAGCTAGGTCTATTTCTATTTCTCTAAGTTTTCCGCTAATTTTTTCAACTTTCGCATTTTCTTTTTTCAAGAAAAAGGCAATAAGGGAAATCATAGCGCCAAAAGCAACTAATATAATTTTTTCCATTTCCACCTCCATACATTATATATACACTTTTTTGTATATAAAAAAGGATTTTATTTTATTATAAATAGCAAAATGGAAACGTATATTTATAAAAATTGCTATGATTATTACGAAAACTTATTAGAAAAATTCCATAAAAAATTTAACACTAAGTTGTTGATATCTGGACGCATAGGAAAAAATAAGATTGCAATAGCAGCGTGTCAAAAACCTTTAATAGGTCTATTGTCTCCTTTTTTCATAAATGAAATTATAGATATGGAGGCAAGGGTTAAGACTATATTTGAAGAAGATGGTGAAGTAAATTACCTATGTGAGATAAAAGATGTTATGGGCGACTCTTTATTTGTCTCTAAATCATATGTCGAGCCAAAAAAAACTTACATATTTAAAATATATTCCATTCAAGGTTCAAAAAACAAAATAGATTCATATTGGTCATAAAACGTTGAAAAAACCTCCTTGAAATGTATTATAGGAGGATGAAGGCATTGTCATTATTTGCGAATGTAGGGTTTGGTGAAATTTTATTCAATGAAATAGGTTTAGATGTTGTTGTTGCAAACGAATTACATCAAGATAGATGTGATCTATACAAGCAAATACATCCTAATACAAATGTAGTATGCGGTGATATATGCAAACAAGAAGTAAAAAGTAATATTTATGATGCGCTTCCTTGTGCTACAGTAGACGAAGAAGGAATAGAGCTTATTATCGCAACTCCTCCCTGTCAAGGAATGAGTGTAGCTAATGCAAAGAGGTTAGATTCTGATCCTAGAAATTCATTAATAATTCATGCTATGGATGTATTTAATGATTTAATGCCTGAATATATGTTAATAGAAAATGTGCAAGGGATGGCTAATACATGGATTAAAGTGAATGGAGATGTAGTTAATATAATAGAATATATTAAATCAAGGTTGCCATCTCCTTGGAGACTGAATTACGATGTCTTGGATGCAAAAGATTTTCAAACCCCTCAGTCTAGAAAAAGATTTATAGGTTTAATATCAAAGCATGGAGATTGGAAGCATCCCGCTAAAGTTAATCAAATAAAAACAGTAAGAGATGCTATAGGGCATTTACCATCATTGGAATCTGGGAGATCAAGTTCAACACCTTGGCATTATGCAAAAAAACATAATCCTAATCATATAATTTGGATGAAGAACACTCCAACAGGAGAAACTGCATTTAATAATAAAATTCATTATCCTAAGAAGGATGGCAGGAGAATTAAGGGATTTATGACTACATACAAAAGGATAAATTGGGACAAGCCTTCTCCGACTGTTACAATGTGTAATGGCGCTATATCTAGTCAAAATAACGTTCATCCAGGAAATAAACTTTTAGACGGAACTTATTCTGATGCAAGAGTTTTATCTGTAGAGGAAATCGCTATTATTTGCGGATTACCTCAAAATTTTTTGGATAAATTCAAAAATAAAGTTTCAGAAAACTTTATGAGAAAAGTTTTAGGAGAGTGCTTTCCTCCTACTATGGCAAGGGAAATAATAAGAACTATACCAACATTAAAATTTATTAATAATTATTCTTGACAGAATTAAAATGTTATGCTAATGTCGCTTTTATGAACAAAGAAATAAGATCATGTAAATTAGTAAATGCATCAAGCGAGGAAGAGTTTTATTACTCTGATTCTGACTTGCCTGTAGAAGAGGGAGATCCAGTTGGAGTGGATTTAGAAGTGGGTAATAAAGTAGAATTAGTGTTATTTGATGGAATATATTGGGAGAAAAAAAATGAAGAAGAAATCTTATCCGAAACTTTATGAATATAGAATAAAGTATAACGCAACAGAAGAGACTATAGTAAACGATAGCTACCATTACTTTATGGCTGAAGATGCAGAAAAAGCTTTTGAAGCTCATACGAAAATGTTACAAAAGAAAAATTTTAAAGTTCAAAACATATCAATAGAAAAACATAATCCATATTCAGATAAATGGGAAGACGAAACTTTAAATTTGATTGATACACAAAGTGATAAAAGAGAGAATTGATAAATTAAAAAGCTATAATCAAAAAATAATGTTGATTAGACCCTCTTTACTAAAATTTTGCAGATCTAGAATATTCGACCACCAAGAAGCGGAAGATGTTTGCCAAAAAACAATTTTCATTCTTTTAGATAAAAAGAAAACATATATAAAAAGTAAGAGTTTTTATGCTTGGGCTTTTAAAATAGCTAGATTTCAAATAATGTCTTACATAACAGGAAAAAAAAGAAACCAAGAAGATGTATCAGAAGATTCAATATTGCATTCAATTCATGCAGTAGAGGATTATATGCCATTTACAGATATTTTAAAAAAGGAATTAATACAGGAAAGAGAAAAACAATTCAAATTATTAGAAGCAAAACTAGCTCCCAAGGAAAAAACTTTTTTTAAATTATCCTTTCAAGGCAAGAGCAAGGAATATATAAGAGCAGAATTAGAAATTACAGACAATGGATACTCAAGATTAAAAGGAAGAGTCGTAAAAAAAATGAAAAAGAATTTAGATCCAATAAAAATAGAAACCTATAAAATAAAATGAAGATGAAGATAAAAGATGTAGATTTAGCCGCATTAGAATATGTACTCAATAAGTTTTTGCCTTATTTAATAATTTTTGTAATACTATTCACGGCTTTAGAATTAACCGATTTGAGGCCTTGGATAGTATGTGCTTTAATATTTTTCATCGACAAGTATGCCTTTAAGATAGGTAGGTCGGTAGGAGAGTATGAGAACAATCCAGCATTTAAGCAAAAAGTAGATAAAGAAGTAGAGGAAGACTAATATAAGATAAAAATTATGATACCTAAAAATTTGACTAAAAGACAGAAATGGTTCAGAGAGAAAAAATTCTCTATAGATAACTATTGGAAAATGACATATACCTTGTATAAGAATAAGTCAGCAGAAGATGTTTATGTCTCAATTATAAAAGCTAGGTCTTTCTCATTCGCAAAAGAAGCATTAGAAAATAAAGTTAAGGAAGACAATCCTGAGATAAAAATTAAAAATATAAGAGGGTTGATGTTTCATGCTGATTTTAAATTTGAAAGATCGGGTTGCGATGAAGAAAATAAAATAAACATGGAAGATTGGGAGAATATAAGGAATTGTTGCTTCCCTAATCAAAATAATTATTTATTTAAATTTCATATTCAGTACATAACTCCTCAAGAAATATTCAAAAGAAACAGAGAAAAAATAGAAAATTTTGCATAATGACACAAAAAGAAGAAAATAAATTTTACGAGTACTTAGCTTCATTCCAAGAAGATATTCACAAGTTAGTCGCAGTAAAAAGAAGAGATGGACATCTAATGACTGTTGATGAAATTGTTAGTGATTTTAATTTTAATACAATTAGAAATAAAGAAAAGATAATAGATTACAGGGATGAAAATTTTAAAGATTTCTCTTTCGAATCATTTAAATATGTAGTATGCTGTCACATAAAAAATATCGTATCATGGTATCAATGCAGAAAGAAAAATGAAAAGTTTGTAAGTAGGAGGAACGACTTTGAAATAATGACAGAAGAAGGGAAGAAGAGTTCTTTTGAAATGGTAGAAGTTACTCATGGGGTTGAATCAGATTTTCACTTCGACGACAATGATAAGCATAAATATTTTTTAAAATTAATTAAAAATTACGGCAATTTTTTAACCAAGAACGAGGTTGAATTATTGGATTATCTATTAAAAGGTCACAAGCAAAAAGATATAGCTAAGTTTATGGGGGTAACTCATCAAGCTATAAGTTTTAATGTAATTATGCTTGAAGAAAAATTAAGATGCAGGGTAAAGGATGATTATTTGAAGGATGAATCTTGGGATAAAATAAGAGAAGGCAATAATGCTATTAAGAAATTGTTTGAACATGAAAAGAGGTAGAAAAAAAAGAAGTTGTCAAAAAATATTTAGATCGACTGTATATCACTTTGATCAATATTGGAATATGGCATATACAGAAGTTTATAAAGATGGATCTGAAAAAGATTTTAAAACTTTTATAAAATCAAACTCATACAAGAAAGCAAAAAAAATATTAAAAAATAAGTTGGCAGAAAGCCAAGTGAAGATAAAAGCAGTGCAAGGTTTTATGTTTCACTCAGAATATAAAGGTTCAAATAATAGAAAATTAACATTCGAAAATTGGGATCAAATAAAATCAGCTTCATTTCCTAATGAAAATGATTATTTATTTAAGATAGAAACTCCTAGACCTGAAGGTTACACTAACAGATATAATAAAACAAATTACGAACATTTAAAAACCATAGGCTTTAAAAGTGGGCCAGAGAGCTATTCTGCAATACATAGAAAAGGAAAGCATTTACCTATTGAAAAAAGAATGGGCAAGAAATGGACAGGAGCAGAGTGGGTAGAGTGGGATAAAGAAGAAATGCAATTAATCGAATCTAGAATAGTAGAAGCTTTGTTAGCTTGCAATAATAACAGAATGAAAGCATCTATTTATTTAAAAATGGGCAGAACTCAGTTGTATAAATTAATGAAAAGAACTAGAGGATTGGATTGGTGGAATGAAAAATATCCTATTGAAAAACGTATACCTCCAAGAGTTTCCCCCGAAGAAAGATCGGCAACACAAAAAAGAGTGATGAAAAAAATGATGGAAAATGGTCATGTGCCTTTCTCTTCTTTAACAGAGGAACAAAATCAAAAGAGGGAAGATAATCTTAGAGCCTCAAAAAAAAAGAAGACTAAAAAAAGATTAGATTATTGGAAGCCTAGAATAATAAAAGCTTTAAAGGCATGTGACAACAACAGAACTGAAGCTGCAAAATATTTAAATATAAAAATTTGTCATCTAAGAAAATTGTTAAGAGAAACAAAGCATGAAATAAATTGGAGTGTAGAATTTCCATCAAAACATTACAACCCCAAAGCTCATTCAAAAGTATGAGAACCCAGATAGCATACATTCCAGGAACTCTATATGATCATTTTGATATAAATGGAAAACCAAAAACCAAAGAAACGAGACAGAAAGAAGCTATATCGAAAAAAACATATAAAATCTTGCATGGCGGGAAGGAAAAACCAGTTTTTGAACCTACAAAATTACAGATCGATAAATATAATAATTGGTTAGAGCAATTTCAAGAAGACATAAAAAGAATTATAGGTAAACACAGATATAGTAATCATTTATTATCACAAGAAGAGTTGACAAGCGAAATTAATTTATCGTTACTAAAAAAACGAGCTGATTTAATTTTGTATATGAAGAATAACAAAGGCTTTACTCAAGAAAATTTTAAGCATTCCGCTTTTATTTATGCTAGAAATTTAGTTAAATGGAGTCATCTTTCTCTATGCAATAAATCTTATGTTAAAAGAAGGGTAGATGGAACTGTTTGGGATGAAGAGGATGGGTTTAAGAGTACATTTGAAGCTATAATAGATAAAGAAGGCATAGAAGAAGAGGCTTACAATTTTGATGACAAAAATAAACAAAAAGCATTACTAAAAATAATAAAAGAATATTCTTCTATTTTGACCCCGCATCAAAAAATCGTATTTACATATTTAGAGCAAGGATTTACTCACGAACAGATAGCTGAAAAATTAGGTGTTACTCATCAAGCAGTATCATTCTCATTTGTAGAGATAAAAAATAGAATTAAAACCCAGTTTGGCGATATATCTTTACGAGATGACTCTTATGATAAAGTATCAAAAGGTAAAATGGCAATAAAACAATTTTTTAAAACAGCTAAAGACTTGATAACAGAAGAAGATAGGCAAAAATTAAAAGTAATTTTACATCTTCATCCAACAGAATTTACAGCAAGAGATATAACCGCAATGTTTTTTAATGGAAGATATGGGCATAGACAAATAGTATCTTGTTGTGTAAAAAAAGGCTGGTCATCCTTATTAAAGAAATCTCCAAATACTAACAAAGGTTATTTTAATAACGAAAAAGAAAAAAAGATGTTAGAGCTTTTTAAATCGGGAGCATCTACAGAAGAAGTATCAGAAATTATTAATGTTCCGTATAAATCTGTAGCAAGTAAAAGAGGAGCTTTTTCTAGAGTCGGACTTATTCCAAAAACATCTAAATATTTAAAAAATAATAAATAAGTTTATTTTATCTTTCCAGATAATAATTGATATGTTAAGTATTGAATGTTGTATAAAATATTATCTATATCATTTGTAGGATCATTAGCTATGGAAAAAGCTGCCCTTTTAATCATATAAGATTGGTTTGGAATATTACTCATCCAATTATTCCCAGACATAATATCTGACGCGGCTTGCCATGCAGATCTTTTTATAAACCATTCTTTGTTAATTCTTTCTGGCTTAACAAAATGCATTACAGAAATATTTGGAACATAGAAAATCTTTTCGTTGCCCTCCATTTTAAGTAATAAATCGTATTCTTCATTGCCAAGGAGAGAATTTGTCGAACCTTTTCTGCCTAAATTTGTTGAAAACTTTCCATATTTTAAGAGTTTTTCTTTTTTAAAACATATATTTGCTCCAACTAAAACAGGAACTCCGTTATTCGCCCCAAATTCTTTTACCTCGTCTCCATAATCAATCATAGATAAAAGCATTAAGCAATTTGGCGTTAACCAATCAGGCTTTTTTGCAAAACTCCAATCGGGTAATGATTTTCCGCCTATACATGCAACATCATTATTTATTAAATAGTTATTTAAATTTTGACAAAAATTTTCATTTATCCATACATCATCATCTAAAAAATGAATGTATTCAGTCTGGCATGCATCAATACAGATATTTCTAGATTCCGATAGCCCAGAGCATTCTTCTTGTATAAAAGTAAATCTAGAATCATTTTCAATTAAAGGCTTTAAAGATTCGTAAAGTGTTTTTTGATTTTCTGAATAACAAGTATTGTCTTGTATAATAATTTTAAATTTTTTAAAATTTTGATTTAAGATGCTATCAACTAATATTTTGCAAAGTTTTTCGTTACTTCTAGTACATATACATAAAGTAAAATTCATTAAAGTAAATTTTTTATTAATCTTATCCTGTTTTCGTCTGTCCTGCAAGTATGATGGCAAAAATGTATTACCCTATATTTTTTCATATCTTTATTTGGTAAATATGGATGAAACCAAAAATTTCTATAATCAGAAAAAACTAATCTTTTAGGTAGGAAATTCTTACTATGGTAAAAAAATTCTTGATCATGATAATGAGTGCTAAAAAGTTTTTCACTAGAATTAAAACTTTTTTTTATCAGTTCCTTTTTGTTAAAAGATAAGTTGACAAAAATTTTACATAAATTTTCAAATTGCAAAGGTGTTCCGCTAGCGAAACAAGGACAAGATCCGTCCATGAAATGTATTTTGTTTATAGGTTCTCTAATAGGATAATTTATATTAATAACATCATAGTCGCTAACATAAAATGTTTCATCTTCTTGTGATGCATAAGCAAGCCATCTTAAATAACAACTTAATCCATAAGGCTTTAAATTCTCGCCTGTTATTTGATGATGAATTTTTTTTAATTTTGAAACAAATGTTTCATAATATTTGTGTTTTTCTGCATCTGATTTTGTGAGAACAATTGGTTCATACCCTTGCCTTTTCCAACTGTACTTCCACAAACTAATTAAATCTTCTTGTGAATTAAAATTTAAATTTTCGTAATATGTATATATTTTCAAAATAAAACCCCTTCATTATTATAAAGGGGTTTTATAAATATTCTAGTAATATAATTTCAATTACCCAAAAAAGCCAGCTGAAGTTCCGCCAGCCGAAGATCCCCAACCTCCCATGCTTGCTGCATCATATGATGTGTAAGATGCATATCCATTCGAGTCTACAGGTCCTGTATTTAAAATTGCAGCTCCTCCTGGAGTTACATATGCATTATTTTCATTATTAACTGCGACTTTTCTTTTAACAGTGCTATCGGTTGGATGCTCGTACTCTCCTATATACATTTTGGGAGCTCCATTAGTAGCGATTCCGTCAGTAGACATTCCATCCATTGTGTCTACTAATCTAGTACCTTGATTAGATTTATGTGGTGATCCTAGTTGATTGTCATAGTATATATCAGCGCCCATTTGATTTGAAGGAGTAGTTTCACCCCAGCTCATTGATGAAATAGTTGAATTTATCCAACTATTTCTATCATTATCATTACTAAATTCGCCTCCAAAATCATTCTCTATAATTTGATAAAGATTTGTATTGTTTGTACTTCGAGCATCATTTCCTGGAGTCATAATATCAACTCTAACACAATCATCATATTGTGGATCTGAGACATCTTCACCAAGACCATAAAGATTTCTTACTCCTAAACCATTATCTATCAGAACACTTCCATAGTGGTGAGACGCTTTGAATGTCTTAGGGCTGGATTTTGAAGAGCCTTCACTATCAGAACCAAGGATTCCCATTAAATCGCCTCCAGTCATATGCGCCGTAAGTGGATCTACTTGTACCACTCCACCCCACCTCATTAAAGTATTTAAAGTATTGGTTTCCATTTGATTGTGGCCTCCATAAAAGACTCCTCCATATCCTCCAAAGGATGACATGCTGAAAGATGAATTTCTTCTTCTAGTAGGATGATCTATACCGTTTATACTTCTCACTACCATGTTGCCATAAGTACTTATGGTAACAGCTCCCAGAGGCGGATGGAGAGCATTTGCAGAGCCATTACTCATATTTCCACCTAAAGCTCCTCCGCTTGTTTTTGGATCGCCATTGGGTGCTGTATTTGTTGGTTTTCTGAATTTATTTGCTATGTGATTAAAAGCTCCGCGTTGATAGCCTGGACTTGCATCGTCAACGGACATTCCCATTAAAAGTAGTGTTGCCATGATAAGTATATTTAAGTGTTATATATTATATATACACAAAAAAAGAGTGTATATATTGTATAAATGCTAATAATAGATGCGGAATTAACAGAGCCTCCAAGCGAAGTATTTCTATTTAGGGATATAACTTTATACTCAGAATGCTTTTTAAAGCACAAAGTTTTAGTAGAATGCGAAAAACAATATCGAGATTATTACTATAAATGGTTAAAAAATAATAGCGCTTATGATTTTGTATATGATTTTGTAAAACCAAGAACTGAATATGGAGTTTCGATCAGAACACAAAAAGCAAATATAGTTTGCGAAAAAATTGATTACAGCAACTTCTCTTTTATTTTACTGAATTTGAGGAGGAGTATAGAAGAAAACATTTGAGCGAGCAGAATGATTATCTATATTTTTCATTCAAAAGCCTCCATCTGTCTGAGTCCATTTTTTTCTTACCATTATTTATAGAATATATCATGTCAATAACCTCATCTATACTATTATAAATATATTTATGAGGCAACATTCCTAATATCCATAAAGGTGTTTTAGTTTTTCCACCCTCTATACTAATAAAAATTGGTTTTTTCATTCTGACTGCCGTAACTAACTCTTCTGCACTTCCCCAACTAGCGACATCGGGAGTTAAATGAGCTATTATAAAGTCACTTCTATCAACAAGGTTTAAATCATATGATCTTATGACTTTCATCCTCTCCGTCACTTCTTCATATTTTTCAGACTTCATCCATTTATCCATCTGGCTTCTTGTTTCTTCATCTTCTTCAACGTCTTTTACAAAAGGTTTTTTGTAAGGATCGAAGCAAATAATTCCTAGAGGCTCTAATTTGGAGGAAACTTCCTCTCTCCAATTTCGACCACTTAAATATTGCATATGACCTACTAAGTAGGTTTTAGTTTTATTTAATAAGTTCATTTATCAAATTAACTACATTGCAATTTTTTTCTTCGTTGTAATCTGAGCAGAATCTTTCTATTTTAATATTATTACCTTTTATTAACTCCCAATATTCATTAGAGTCTAATTCGGAGACTTTATCAACATCATGACCCGCTCCAATAATTAATGGAAAATATTTTAAAATATCAGAATCAACCATATCTTTAAATAATGGAAATTCCGCTCCTTCAATATTAACCTTCATGATATTTAAGTCTTCGGTAAAAGAAGGTACATTTTCTTTTAGCCATTTAGAAAAAATAACAGAATCTACTTCTTCAAAATTATCTGTAACGTTATTTTTAGTTCTATAAATAGAATTGCCCACCTGACCAGGTTGAATCTCTGGATCAACCAAATAAAGTTTTATTTTTTCTTCTTTGTCTGATATCGCTTTATGATAAGTTTTTACGTTATCGTAATTTTGAAAACTATATTCATTATAGTCTGCAAATTTCTTGCATGCTTCAAACCCATAACAAAAATAATTACTTATATCTATATTTAAAGTGGGAAAAATTCTAAGAACAAATTCCCTTAATTCAAGGCCATTATGCAACCCTAAATCAAAATAATTAACCCTTTTCATTCTTATTCGGGTCTTTTACCTAATAGATTGCCTTCTTGGTCTATATGTCCTTCTCTGATTTTTGTAGCAGAAACTTCTTGAAGCTCTTTGCTCAATTCTAATTGCTCGATGTTGTAACCAACCCCTCTTCCATAGAATACATCCGTAATATTTGGAAGTTCTACTACTTTTATTTTATTTCCAAACTCTATACATGCAGAGTGTATTTCTTTTTTTACCCTTTCAAAATCATAAGGGTTACTGTCGTCTGTTCCGCCAACATCTCTTAACGCTATGCAACATTGACCAGTTCTTTTTATAGCTTCAGCAACAAGGTTCTTGTGTCCGATATGAAATGGCTGATATCTTCCTATCAATAAGGCGGTTGGAGCTTGATTGTCCCAAGCTTCTGTTCGGTTTAATTTTTCAAGAACCATTTGGCACCATTCGTCTGGAGTGCCTTCATTTAATTCTATATCGTGATTATCTGGCTTTTCAAAAAGCTTATTTGTGTCTGCAAATCTACCTTTTTCAATCCTATTAACCCATATTATAAAGTCTGGATTAAAAGCTTCTCGCGTTTCTTTCGTAGGACAAATAAAATCTGCAATTACATAGCATCCTCCCATTTTACTCCAATCGCAAAGTTTACCCATTCTTGTGGCATGCTTTAATCTATCTTGAGGCTCGAAACCTAATTCAGAATAAATATCCTGTCTTACTGCATCAGCATTAAACCAAGCGGCGTTAAGCTTTGGCACTAATTTTTCAGCCAAAGTCGTTTTTCCAGAGCCAGGAAGGCCCATGATTAATATTTTTCTTTTTAACATAAAAATTATTCTTTTACTAGTTTTAGAAACTCCCTAGCTTGTTTTGCAGGAATATCTTCAAAGTCATTCCAATCTTTTGGATTTATATCTTCGGGGACTTTGTATACCCCTGTAGTGTGCCAAGTTCTTAAAATATCGATAAAATCTTCAAACTTTGAATAGCCAAGATCTATACATATATTTTTTAATATGCCTTGTGGGGATAAAGAGTTAGACTTAGAAAGAGATGACACTACAGGTCCACTATCAGATTTATCTATTTCATCATCGCCTACAATATGAACATTCAAAAAGTTCCTAACACATCTCACGAAAGCTCTATTACATGCAATAGTTTCTAAAAATTTTGTAGCAAAACTACTTGTGTTATTAAGGGTTGCATTAGCCATATCTTCATAAAATACAGATTGATTGTTAGTTTCATAGTTGGCTATGAAAGCAATAGAACAACTTACTGCGACATGGTCTTGTTCGCACTTTACCGTATTATAGTTAATAGACGAAAAACCCCTTAATCTAGCCAACTCTTTTATTCCGCTGAGTTTTATTAAAAGCTGATGGTCTTTTAAGCCATCAATGGATCTAGGGACACTTTTTTTTCTAGATTCAAACCAACCCTTGTTTGGGAAAAGATGCTCCTCTTTTATCATTGACCTCCAGTCAACAGAGCCATCTTCGTTAAATACATAGTCTACATTAATCAATAATCCGTTTTCGTCTCTTTTGTAAAGTGATGGACCTTTATTATTCATATTTTTATTTTTTTCAATTCTTTTTACTGCTTCTCTCATTGAATCTTCGATGTCTTGTTTAACTTCTATTTTTGTATCCATTATTTTTTTGACTCGTATATTGTTAAGAAATCAGAGTCTTCCCAAAAATCAGATGTATCTATAAAAGTTTGAAGATCAGAGGATGTTTCTTGATTTGTTATCCAGTGAGCTTTTGATGCATAAGTTTTACCTTTAGATATTAGAATTTTGGATGACTTCACACCAAGACTGTAATCAGATTTAACAGAAAAATCAATAGGTTTTTTCTTTTTTTCATAAAACTCTATTGTTTCATCTATATTTTTGAGCCTAATTTCATTTAAGCCTTCTTTTATAGTGGTGAATAATTCGTAATGTATTCCAAATTTTTTTAAATTTTTTAAAAAGACTGCATCAAGCCCACCATCACAATTTACCGAAATTCTTTGTATTCTTGACCTGATTGACAAAAGTAAATTTTCAGAAAGAGGTTTATCTGTAATAATACCCATTTGCCTGTTTTGAGAAAATGCAAAAAGTAAATTTTCATCTAAAAAATAATCCGCCCTAACATTAATTAATGAATTTGTCATTAAATCAGCGGGAGGCATAAAGTCAGGAATAATTTCTATTGTTTTTATATGCGACATATCGCCATTAAAAACCCTTTTTAAAGAAGATAAATTATTATTTATACCTAGGCTATTTAAAATAGCTGAAGCGATTTGATTAGGAGATATATTATCTATAGTCTTGGGTGATTCAGCTTTTGCAAAAGTTCTATTTTTTCCATCTTGAGGAGCATCTATAAAAAAATCTTTAGCCCCTTTCTTGAAAGGAAAAAAATCAGAAGGAGAGCTTGAGAATATGCACACTAAAGGAATATTTAACTGGTTCGCAACTAATGAAAGGCAACTATTTGCATTAAAATGAAGCATGGATTTGCTTATTATATAAGCATTTTGACCAAAAGTCTTATCGGTGTATTGATAAATGCCATCTATCTGCTTCTTATTATGGCTTCCTATTCTTAGTATTTTTATACCCTCTGCTTCTAAAAAAGGAGATATGAAGTCAATAACATCTTGCCAAAATTTATAATCTTTAGATTGCTCTTTTGAGAAGAACTCGAAAGTTATATATTTATCAAAAGGTATTGGAAAAAAACAAAGATTTATAGGAGGCTTTGAAGTTTTTAAAGCTGAGTGTAGGCTTATTTTTTCAAGCTTATTCATGTGTTTTAAATGTCTTGTTATTTATAGAAATATAATTATTCACATCCTTCAAAACAGAATTAAAATTATAGCAATAATCAAAATATTTTTCACCTTCTTTTAATCCTGCACCTATCATGGCTCTTTCATTTTCTAGTTCGTCTTGATAGGGAATACATTTAAATATATAAGGGTTGCATTGCACCATGGAAAAAAAAGAGGGATCTGTGGCGAAAAATATATCACAATCTTTATTTTTATCTTTAAAAGATTTTAGAACACTAGAAACAAGCAGAACGTCTTCTTCAGAAGTATTTACAGAAAATAGAGCTTTTTTGTTGCCTGAATTGTTTAACAATTTATTAAAGTCAACTGTCTTTTGTGTGTTAATGTTATTATTTTCTTGAACGGCAACTGATCTAAAATAATCTATTATTGATTGTCTAGTTGCTCCATTTTTTAACGAAGCCATCCAATGCTTGTGACCTTCATCGTTGTGATCTAAATCAACCTTTAAAATATTTTTATAAAGATCCACTAACCATTCAGAATCATCATCTATTTGAGGAGGATTGTAATTGGGGTCTCTTTTTTCAGGTTCAAATGAAAAGTTATAATCATGATCGGGCATTGCATCAATAATATTTTCAATCTTTTTTCCTATAACTTCTATTGAGTAGTTTTCTAATACAAATTTCCTAGCTTTTTTTCCTAGGCTAGATCTTTTTAACAAATCCATTTTAAAAACTTTTTCTAAATTTTTAGATATGTCAATTGGGCATGTACTAGCTTTTATGAATTGAGTTCCTGGCTCTCTGTATTCGTTCCACTTTAATGGAAATCCACCACTATCTTCAGTACACATATCCTCTCCGCAAGAATAATTAGTAACTAATGTTACTAGTTCGCATAACTTAGCTTCTTGAATGGGTATTTCTTGACCTCCAGAAGTAAATGCATGACAATAAACATCCATCAAATTGTAAACTTCATTTAATTGATGTTCGTTTACCCCACTAGCTATACTTACAGTATTTTGGCTTTCTTTAGTTCCGCAATAATTGCAATTTAACTTCTGACCTTGAAATGGCTTCACTTCATACCTTTTGCAGGCTGAGCAATAATAAGTGCATAAAATATCATTAATATCAAGCCCTTTTTCTTCTACTAATGCTGGTATATTCCAGCCTTCAGCAAAATTTGTATGAAGTAACAATTTAGCTTTAGATTTAGGGTTTTTTTCTTTAAATATTTTAAAGCCTTCTATTAAATTAGGAACTGTTTTTCTTAATTGATTTCTAAAAACATAACCTATGATAAAGGCATCTTGATCTATAGAAAAAGACCTTCTTAACTCTGACCTTCCTTCTGAGCCTACATTTTTAAAATTAGCACAATCTACCGCTCCATGAAGAGTTTTTACATGATTGTGACCTAATTTATGCATAGCTTTTTCCGCAAAAGATGCCCAAACATAATAATTTTTTATTTTTGGAGCCACTTTTACGGCATCGGGTAAAAGTGGAAGACTATCTAAAGTAGTCCAAATCATACAGTTTATTTTATTCCACCAAGTTTTTTTGGTAAAAGGAGATAGTCCCCATATATCCTCGACACCCATGTATATGTCTGGCTTTTCTTCTTTTATAATGTCGTCTATCCCAAGCATGCCGTATTGAGCCTGCCTAGATAAATTTGGGTCTTTATTTATTTTGTCAATAACTGACTGATCTGCAGGTATGCCCCCTACACATTTCCAAGGCAATTTTGTTAGATCTTCATGGCCCTTTGATACTCCATTGGATAACTCAACTACCTCATATTTTCCTGTAGAAACAAGGTACTTTATTACATTTTTAGCATTTTTCCCAAAACCAGTTAGTATTTTTGAGAAATTGCTATGGTAAAGTATTTTCTTTTTTCGCACTATTAAAATGGGGCATCTTCAAACTCATCAACTTCTTCTGAGTCTTTTGAGTTAGGTTTTGAGCTAGGTTTTGAACTATAGTTTTCAGACTGCTTTATCTTAAAGTTAAGGTAATCAGTTATAAAAATTTCAAATAAATTCTTAACAACTTCAACCTCTCCTGGATCAAGAGCAATTTTTATTGAATTACCTTTTCCTTTTGATAGAGTAAATCCAAATGCAGGAACTTCGATAGAAGAATCTTCATACTGCTTAGTTGAAGGATTGTATTTTGAAATTTTTGTATTTTTATCCCAAGGCGTTGCTTTTATAGTAGTATTGTTACCTTCGTAGGAATGAAAAGCGGTGTATTCATATCTAGAATTAAACGCACTGATAAAAGATCCAGCTTCTATTTCGCTAATCTTTACATTGATAGTTTTTTCTGGGTTTTTTGAATTACCAGCAAAAGAACCAGTTTTGGTCTCATCATTCCAAGAATGTTGAGCTATCGCGCTAATGTAAAAAACTGGAGAGCCATCTTTTTTATCTTTACTTTTTGAAAAAGTATAAGCTGATCCTGTGTTTTTACTGTTTGGTTTGTATATTTGTATTGACATAATTTATAGTTGAATTAAAATGTTGACTATTTTTTGCTCATATTCTCTAGCTAAGATAGCTAAAGCTTCTTGATCTTCAGGGTTAATTTCGCTTTGTTTTTGATCAAACTCCTGATGTAGCTCTCTAGCTCCAGGAAAGAAACATTTTTCATTTCGAAAGAATTTTTCGATCTGAATTTTAGAATCTTCATCTAGTAAATTTGATGATGCTAAAAGGTTATTTTTTTGTATATAATCTTCGGCATCTTCTCTTGAATTAAATACATGTTCTTCGGGAACAGGGGCTCCTTCAATATTTGGAGCCATACCAATATGAATAATTTTATTTGTTTGATCTTGCGTGATGCAAACAATTCTCAAATCATCCATTAAGGAAGGTTTATTTTTTTTGCTCTTTAAAAAGCTTTCTAAAGATTTTAAATCGTCAAAGATATGCCAATTTCTAGGCATATAGTCTTCTCCAATCTCGTTAAATTCCATTACATGCTCTCCAGCAACACAAATTTGATATTTTTTTGTTTTAGTCATTCAGCTCTTCTTCTATGATTTTTTTGTTAATTTTTAAAGGTCCAGTTTGACCATTTATAATCCATTTTGAAGCTATATTTTCTATATTTTTTTGAATAATTCTTTTAACTGGTCTAGCTCCTAGATTTTTACTATAAGCTTCTTCTGTTAAAAAATCAAGGCATTCTTCATCTATGGAAAGGTTGATGCTATGATCTTTCTTTAATTTGGATTTTAATATATTTATCTCTTTCTTAAGGAAGCATTTAATATCACCAAGTTCAAAGTCATTAAACACTATTATTTCATCAAGCCTATTTATTAATTCTGGGCTAAGAAATTTCTGAGCTTCTTTTTTAACGTCTAGTTTTAATTGTTTGTTAGATGGATTAGAGGCAAATCCTACAGAATTTGTTTTAGCAAGTAAATTGGCTCCAATGTTTCCTGTAAGCATCACTATGCAGTTTGAAAAATCAGAAACACGACCAAAGTTATCTGTTAATCTACCTTCTTCGAGCAATTGAAGTAAAATATTTAATACTTCTGGGTGAGCTTTTTCTATTTCATCAAACAAAAGAACTGAGTAAGGTTTTGCTTTAATTTTATCAGTAAGTTGACCTCCATCTTCATACCCAACATATCCAGGCGATGAACCTATTAACCTTGATATGTTTATTTTTTCGGAATATTCGGACATATCCACATGAATTAAATTGTCTGCACTTCCAAAAACTGTGTCAGCTATGGTTTTAGCCATAAAAGTTTTTCCTACCCCTGTTTTGCCCAACATTAAAAATGAACCGATTGGTTTTGAGCTTGAGTCTAAACCGCTTTTGGAGCGAATAATACAGTCTGAGATAGTTTTGCAAGCCTGTTTTTGTCCAAAAATAATTTTGTTTAAATTTTTATTTAAATTTAAAAGTAAGTTAGATTCTTTTTCCGTTAAATTACCTACAGGAATGCCAGTTCTCGAAGAGATTACTTCATAGATATCTTCTCTGGTTACAAAAAACTTTTTTCTTTCATACGATTCCGCCCAAGAGTCTAAAACTTTTTTATATTCAGCGATAAGTTTATCTTGTTTCATTGATATTCTTTTTAATTCTAAATCGCTATCTACATTAGACTCTTTTTCCATATATTGTTCTATATCTTTTTCTAGTTTTAAAGCTTTTGGAGGTTTATGTAAATTTTTCATTTTTACTTTAGCCCCAGCTTGGTCTATAACATCAATTGCTTTGTCTGGCAACTGCCTGTCTGGTATGTACCTTACAGACAAATCTACCGCTAATTTTAATGCATTTTTGCGATATATAACATGGTGAAATTGTTCATATTGTTGAGATATGCCATTTATTATTTTATAAGCTTCGGTAGGAGTAGGTTGAATTATATCTATCTGCTCAAATCTTCTTTCTAATGCAGGATCTTTAGTTATAAATTTTTTATATTCTTTAGGGGTTGTAGCTCCTATGCATTTTATTTTATTTCTAGCGAGAGCTGGTTTTAATATGTTGGCAGCATCCATACTGCCTTCTGCCGCACCAGCACCTATTATCGTATGTATTTCATCTACAAACAAAATGATATTAGAAGAATTAGAGACTTCTTGAATTAAATTTTTAAGCCTCTCCTCAAATTGACCCCTGTATTTTGTTCCAGCTATCATTGCAGCCATATCTAATTCATAAATGATTTTATTAGACAAAAAACTTGCACAAGTTCCATTAACTATAGACTGAGCCAAACCCTCCACTAAGCTAGTTTTACCTGTTCCTGGTAATCCAACTAATATAGGGTTGTTTTTATTTCTTCTACAAAGTATTTCAGATATTTTTTCAATTTGTTTTTCTTTGCATATAACCTCGTCAAAAGTACCTTTTAAAGCTAATAAATTATAATTTTTTGCATACTGATCTAATATGCTGTTTGCTGAATTTTCCTGAATGGAGGGAGGAGAAATATCTTTATTTTTTCTAACCTTTGTCCTGTCCCATTCCCCTGTTTTGAAAAACTTTTTTAATTTTTTTTCCGACTTAGATAAATCAATATGAAATGTTTTAAAAAGATCTTTAAGGGGTGAGTCAGGATAAACTATTAAAATATAAAAAAGATGCTCAACACCTATGTAATTATGATTTAAGTCATCAGATAAACTTTTAGCTCTTTTAAATACATTTTTAAAATCGACAGAATACTTTGGATTTTCTATATCGACTTCTGGGGTTTCGCTAAAAAAATTGCCATCAATAGTATTGAAAACAAAAGTTTTAAAATCTTCCATAGATATATTTAAGTCCTCAAAAAAGTTAATTACTGTAGATTGTCCGCAATCTAATATAGCAAAAAGAAGATGATTAAGATCAATGGTGTCGCATCTAAGGTTAATGGATGTTTCTCTCGAAATTCCAATTATTTTTTGAACTCTTGGTGTTAAGTTGTACTTTTGCATTTATTTTAAATCGGATAATTTCATATATATTTTTTCATCTATAATAGACGCTTCATCGATAAATAATATATCGTCCCCCTTTTTCCCAAGCAATACAATTATATTGTTTTTTTCTGGAGTCCTGTTCTTATTTAAAAATTTAGAGAGGTTTTTGTTTCTGCCGTCTAAAAGTAACACATCATACCTTCCGTATTCATCACCTATGGTCATCTTTATGTAGTCATTATTTTTTTTACTTTTTCTTGAAATTACATCTTCGACTACTCCTATGTATTTAGCTTGCTCACCCACCTCACAACTGTTAAAGTGTAAAGAATTTTTAAATCTTTGAGTCCCGCCAAAACAATCTGCAAGATTTTTACTATAACTAAATCCTAACAAATTTTTTTCAAAAAACCAGTTTGCGAAATCTTCATATTTTTTATTTTTGTCGTAAATAGTTTTATAGGAGGCGTACTTCTTTTTTAATGTATCAAATCTAGACTCTTTCATAATAGGCTTTTTATCATCACCTATTATTTGATTTTTAACTGCATCATGTATTGAATTTAGTATATCAAAATTGTAACGATCAGCTATTAATATAAAATTTCTTTTTTCCCTCTCTGTTAAAAGGTTAAAAACTTGAGCCTCCAAAACTAATCTAGGTCTATTGGTTTTAAATGAAGACAATGCTCCAGCTTGTATTAATGCAGATACAACTCCTATATTTAATCCAGATTCTTTTGCAGATAAGAAAGTATCATATTTGTTTGGCTGTTCGGAATTTCTAAAATCTTTTAATTTTTCTAAAGATTTTGCGCTAATTCCTTTGATGCTATTTAACCCAAATCTAATATTTTTTCCTTGTATTGAAAAATCCATCTCAGATAAAGCTAAATCTGGAGGAAGGAGTTCTATATCAAAAAAAGATAACTCTTGGGAAACTTTATTTATCTCTTCTTGAGGAGAGGGTTCATATTTAGTCATTCTTAAAAGACTAAGAAAAAATTGTTGTGGGTGTTTAAACTTTAAATAAATAGTCCAAGCCGCAAGTATAGCATAAGAAATAGAGTGGCTTTTGTTGAAAGAATAATTCGCACTATCTTCTGCTACTTTCCATAAAACTTCACCCACTTCAATATCTAAGTCATTTTCTTTTATTTTTTCTTCTATCTTAGCTTTCCATTTTGGCATTTCCTTTACTTTTTTCTTTCCTACTATCCTTCTTAATTGCTCAGATTCTTCTAAGCTAAATCCAACCTTTACTGCCATTTTCATAAGCTGTTCTTGGTACAAAGGTATACCTCCTGTGTAGGAAAGTACATCGTCATAAAATGAATTTAAACTTTGATGGACTCCTGTTTCTGAATAATTTTTATATAAATCAGCGAAATCCATAGCTCCTGGCCTAGCTATCGCTATTACAGCGCTTAATTGTTCTAAATTCTTTGGTTTTATTTTTTTACAAACCATATAGTTAGCGCTAGCCTCGATCTGAAATAATCCATGAGGTGTATTTAATTCTAAAAGATTAGAGTATATAATCTCGTCCTCTAAGTCGATTTTATTAGGGTTTAATTCTAGCCTGTTGCAAGTAGAGTGGATTGCGGAAAGAGTTCTTAAACCTAAAATATCAAACTTAACCATTAATTCTGATACCCAATTCATATCATACCCAGTAACCAAAGATCCATCGTTACTTTTTTGAAGTGGGCAAATATCTGATATCTCACTAAATGATATAGCTATTCCCGATGGATGAATGCCTGTATTCTTTTTTAAACCTTCTAGTTTTAATGCAACATCATATACTTTTGAATTTTTTTTAGAAAAAGATTTAAATTTTTCGCTTTCATTTTTTGCCTCTTCAAGCTTCATTACATTACCAAATTGCTTGGGTATCATATCGCTAATATAATTAGCTTCTTGATCTGAGAGTTGACCAACTAGCTTACAACATTCCTTGATGCATAATTTACCGCTTAAAGTGTTTAATGTTAATATTTTAGATGTTCTTGCTGGGTATTTTTGTTCAATATAGTCAATAACAGACTGTCTGTGCTCATATGCGATGTCGTTATCAATATCAGCTAAAAGGCTTCCATCTAAATAAGTTATACCATCCTTTTTAGTTTTTTTAGCTCTGCTTTTTGAAACAAAACGCTCAAAGAAAAGCTCGTACTTAATTGGATCAACTTTCGTTACATCAATTAAAAATAAAACCAAAGATCCAGCGGCAGAACCCCTTCCTGGTCCAGTTGGAATACTATTTTCGTGACAAAAGTTTAATATGTCCCAATTTAGTAAAATATAATCTGTGAACCCTAAGTCTTCTAAAGTATTTAACTCGTACTCTAAACGAGACTCATAATCTTTTAAATTTTTTTTAGATTTTATTTTTTTTGTTTCTAAACCTATGTCGCAAATTTTTTTTAAGAAATCAAAATTAGATATTTTTTTATCTTTTATGCTGTATTTTTTATAATACTTGTCTTCTATTATAATTTCAGGAAGCCTGACGCCAGGAGGAATACAATCCTCGTAACTATCAAATTGATTATAAAAATCTTTAATTAAATCTCTATTTGCCATAACATTTTATGTAAAACCTCATTTGTCTTCTCAACATCATAAAGAGCTTCATGAAGTTTTTTATCGTCAAACTCTATTGAGTAATCCTTGCATAATTGCTTTAAGTTAGTTTTAACCCCTCTTTTTCTGAAATTTAATAACTTATACTGCCAAGAAAGTAAATCGTCATTTTTTGTAAAAGCTATTTCGTTTTTTATAGCTCTAGCTATACAGTTTGTATCTAGAACCCTGTTTATGTAAGAATAATCAGAAGGCTTCCCTAGCAGGAGTCTATGAATATTATGCATATAAACATCAAAACCAAGAATATTATGACCAACAATGATATAATCTTTATTGTAGAGATATTTCTCAAAGGCATCAATGCATTTTTTAGGATTCTGTTTTAATTTATCGTATTTTATTCTAGAGAAATTAGTTACTACTTGAGCCTCTTTAGATATATTTAAATCTTCCCATGATATGTATAAGTCTTGTCTATCTAAAATTTTAGAACCTTCTGAGATTACAAAACCTAATTGCCAAGGTTTATTTTCTAATGAACTCAGATTTAAGTTACATGTCTCGTAATCAAAAATTAAATACTTTTGATTTTTTTTAAATCTCAGCAGCTCTTCATTCATGTTTTTTGAACGCTTTTTTTAAATCTTCAATTAAATTAACCTTAGAACCTTTCGGGAGTTTTTGATACTCTTTTTTTAATCTTCTTAATATCCTTCTATGTTCCTCTATAGAATCATCATAATCTATTATATCTTTGATCATTTTTATTTTTTTCTTATTCATGGTTCTAAATTTGGATCAATGTTAGGATTCGAACTATTATTAGCACATCTTTCGAAAATTTTTTTTAATTCAAAAATTCTCGATTCAACATCATCTATTTCCTCAAAAATTTTTTCTTCATAACTTTTTTTCTTATTCACATGTTGAAGTATTCTAGATGTCAACTCACTAAGTTCTTCAGCAACCTTTAGCATTTTGTTATTAAATTCTTTTTCACACTTCATAATATTCGACCTCATTTAGTGAATCTATTTTACTTCCCCCAGCATAACTAATGGAGCTTTGTAGATCTTGAGTTATTTCATTTAACTTTTCACCGTAAGTCATTCCATTGTTTGGTATTTGATTTAATTTACCTTCTACATTATTGTTGTGACCTTTATTTTCGGCACTAGCAGAACCAAAATAAGCTTTATGATCAAGCCCATTAATGCTAATGACTGAAGCTGGACTATCGGTACAAGCGGCGAATAGACCGCCAGCCATTACCATAGTAGCTCCAGCAACTAAAGCTTTAGCTATATCACCATTACAACGAATACCACCATCGGCTATAATTGGTACAATATATTCGTTGTCAAGAGTTACATTTGAGCATAACTTAACACAGCTAAACATAGGCATGGTAAATCCAGTCTTATCTTTTGTAGTGCATGGAGATCCTTGACCAATCCCGACTTTAACTATATCTGCCCCCCAGTTAGCTAATTCTCTTACTGCAGATGAAGTGGCGACATTCCCAGCAATAATCTTGGTATTAGGTAAGTGCTTTTTTATCCACTTAATCATTGTCTTCATTCGCGCAGAATAACCATGAGCTATATCGATAGTTAAGTAATCAACTCGATGACCCCTCTTCATAATTTTTTGAATAGCCATCTTGTCTTTAGTTTTAACGCCAACACTAAATGAAATGTTATCCCAATCTTGAGCATTCGCTACATCTTCAGCTAGATCACGATCAAACCGATGCATAATATAGAAGAAACCATGAGAGCTCATCCATTCACATGTATGCATATCTATTACAGATTTCATGTTAGCAGGAATAATAGGTAGTAAAAATTTTTTACCAAAAAGATCTACTGAAGGATCGCAGTCAACTCTACTATGAACCTCGCTGTAGTTAGGAACTAAACAAATGTCTGAATATTTAAGAGCTTTCATATTCTAAAAAACTTTCGAAAGAAAAATCCGAACTTGAGCAATGGTCTAAATTAGGATTTTCTATTGTAGATTTGTTTGAGAAGCTTCTAGAGCATAGGCATTTATATACTTGATATGCAGAAAAATCACTTCTCTTATTATAATAAATACTTTTTGACAAAATTGTATCAAAATTATTTTTGCTACAGTAATTTATAACTAATTTTTTTAATAAATTATCGAACGGAAGATTGTTATCTTCAATAAAAAAGATTGGTTTAAAAAAAGTTAGATCGCAAAGGTTATTAGAAAAATACATAAAATTATTGAACAAAAAAGAGTCATAAAAAGGAACGTATAATAACAAGTCTTTGGTCCAATATTTTTTTAAATTTAAAAAATCTATAAATCCCTCCCCCTCTGTTTCAGAAAAGCTGTATATTTTATTTAGTAACTTGCAACCTTGAGGGTTTTTTGAAAAAATAGAAATTTTACTTCCTAAATCATCTTGAAGATTAGGTTTGTAAGAAATATTTAATCCAAAAATTAATTTTACATCTAGATCTTTACAATTATGATAAGCTTCAAGAAAACCTATCATTGTATCTTCAAGTAATACTAAATTTTTTAAATCGTTATCTTTTAATATTTTAAAAATACTTGAGTCAGAACCTTCCTCGAAAGATTTTTTATCTAACCTAAGAATACTCTTTCCTATAGAAAAATCAGATTTAAAAAGTGGAAGCATGCATCATATCATGCTTAAGTATTAGAAAAAAGTCAACCTTTATTTTCTAAACTCGTAATAAGCGTAGCCATTCTTTTTTACTAAAATTTTCTCTTTAGTTTTTTTTTCCTCTTTAGGCTTAGTAGGCTCAGGAGATTCAGCTTCAACAATTATATTTTGAGCTTCCTCTTTTTTGGGTTCTTGTGGTTTTTTTTGTTTACCTATGAATCCAGATGCAGCGCAAATTACCATAACTATAGCTAGAGGGTCAAATACAGAAACTATAAATACAATGACTAATCTAACAGCCCCTTCTGTGTTCATTTTAGGACCTCCAAAGTCTTCAATAACTTGACCAATATATTTTAATGGCCCTAGCTCATTTTCTATTGCTAAAGTTTTTGTTTCTATTTCGAATTTTTGAAGATTTAATTGTTCTATTTTTGATAAGCTATCCTTAATTTTTTCTTCGTGTGATAAAATTGAATCCAAGTCAGCTTCACTTAATTCTATTTTTTCATTTTGAAGAGATAGTATTTGAGATCTTATTTGTTCTACTTTCTCATTAGATTCTTTTCTTTGATTTACAATAGAATCACTCGCAATTTTTAATTGAGAAGATATAAAAGATCTTTCTTCTTTTTGCGAATCCTCTAATGTTTGTATTTTTTTAGTATTACTAGAAAAAAGCCCAGTTTTTTGATTTCTTAAAACTTCGACTGCATTATCAAGAATTTTTAGCCTAGATTGAAGTCTATCTATTTTTTCGTTACCGTCTTTTATATCAACATCCAGCCTAGTATAGATAGTATCTACATCGTTTTTTAATTGATCTATTATTTTCTGATTTTTATTCTCTGAAAATTCTGTTACTGATTTCTTATCAGAAATGAATGAATTTTGTCTGCTAATAGAGTCTTCTTCTAATTGTATTTTGCGATTAATTTCTTTAATTGAATTTTGCGAAAATGAAACGCTAGATGCATGTTCAATATGAGACTTGCTGAGAAAACCAAATATTCCTCCACTAGTAATAATCATTAATATAAAAATTGAAAACGATAAATAAAACTTTGTCAACTTTGATATCTTCTTCCAATTTTGATGCGTCCATACAGCTACTACAATTTTGGCTAATTCTAAAGCTACAGCCATTACAATTATAGAAATAATTGAACCTGGGAAAATAGTAGAAAGTCCTACTATACTAAAATAAGCGGCTATCGAAGAAAGCGATAAGGCCGAGAGAAGTAATAAATATTTCATGATGCATTTTTTCGCTTTTTTGTTCTATTTTTTGTTCTTAATTGCATACTTGCAGTATATCCAGCTCCAATATAAGATATAGCATCTGCGGTTATATCATCCTTGGCAAAGATAGCTTTCCCTTTTAGGGTAGGTAAAGCTTCATCAAGTTTAAGGCTTCTATTGAGGCTATCTAAATGGCTTGATATTGGGGTAATATCAGGATTTACAATTTGATTTTTATGAAAATTCAATTTTAAAACGAAGTACTCAAAGAAATGCCGAAGAAGCTATTACTAGATTGATCTAATATTTCAACTTCGGGACTATATTCTGCTTCAAAACCTATAGTTACGTGTTCGTCACCGTCTAATGAGCCAAGTGATGCTGCATCAAGGATAGTGGAAGCTGTTGAATGTAATACTGAAGTCGCTAAATTCTCAGATCCATCTACTTGAATAGCGACTGCCGCTTCAAAACCTATAAGATCATCAACACTTTCCACATTAGTTTCTGTAGTTAATGAAGTGTAACCATTATTTGAATCAGCGCCAGAAGTGTAATCAAGGCTCTGAGTGGATTCAAATATCGAAGCACTTGTTAAGCTTGGGGTTGCAAAAAAAGCATAATTGACTTCTCCATCGTTGTGATCAGTATTGTATGAGAAATCCATAACCATTTCACTTAAAGTTAAGGGATCGCCAGATTCAGAAGTCAAGCCTGAGAAATGACCTTCATTTACATCAGTACTAAATGTATGATTTGATCTATCATTAGGATCTGCTGTTTCATTATTGCCTGTATTAGCAAACCCTATTGAGGGAAGAATAGTGGTACTTATAGTCTGTTCTGATATTTCAACTACTTCATTTCCTTCTGGACTACCATCAGCATCTGCATTTGTATCTTCTAGTGCTTCTTGAGTTGGAGTAGATTCAGGCGGAGCTTCAATATCAGAAAGTATATTATCTTCAACTGTTTGCTCTATAGCTTCTGTTGTAGCCTCCGCAACCGCTTCGCTAGCATCTCCTAAAGCAGAAAGAGTAGGCCCGCTTACATTAGTAGAAGTGCTTGTGCTATTGTCATTATTGGATTCTGGACATGGATCTGGTAGATTTGTTATAATATCATCTACGATTTCATTTAACTGATCGAAATCGACAGTATTTCCTGTAGCATTATTTACATTAGTTCCGATCTGCGTTTGATCGACAGTATCCTCGCTGACTTGCGGTGCTCCTAATAGTGCTGATAAGTCCATATTTTCCTCCTTTTTATTTTATCATAAAAGTATTAGGGAATCTATTGAATGATGGTGGTAGATTAGAGCTCCGAACTGTTCCCTTTGCAGATTGAGCTTGTGTATAATCATTATTTTTTCTACCAATAACTCTTGAAGATATTGAAAAATCACTAGGTCTATTTGCTAAATTTCTTAATTTTCTTGGATTTTTATTATCAGCTAGAATAGGGTTAGTCCCCAAAGGTCTAGCAAAATTAATAAGGTTAGCGATAGATTTGCCTGTGCTTGTTTTTCTTCCTGGTAGATTCTGTTCTACGATTGAATAGTTATTATTGTAATATTTATTAATAATAGATTGAGATAATACTAACTCTGGCCTAGCACTTCCACAGAAAAAAGATAGACCAGGCTTGGTAGAATCGACCATTGGGTAAGAGTTGATTGACGAGATAAAGGTTTGTCTATTATCTCTATTATTACCTTCTGTACTTAATTTTGTAGATAAATATGATCTATTTGAATCAGCTAAAAATAAATGACCAAAAACTTTATCAACAGCACCATCATAAAAAGAAAGAGATGGCTCGAAAGGCACATGTGTATATCCAGCATCATTGTAATTTAATGTATGACCGCCTTTTCTTGATGGTGCATGCTTAGAATAAGAAAAAGATATTTCTTCATTAGATGATCTGTAATTTAATGTGCTCGTTTGATCTCCAGGAAATCTTTTAGCCTCTTTCTGTTCATATGTATAATAAATGCCTTTTACTTTAGAACCAACAACCGTGAAATCCCAGCCATTTGCTGGAACTATATATGCTAAAGAAGGAAAAATATGATATTCGGGGTTACTCCCAATGAAACCTTCATGATCTCGATCTTTAATATTAAAATCAAACATCATGTTGCAATTAAATTCTTTTTTGCTTCCAAAAGTAGGCAAACCTTCCAAATGCTCAGCTACCGATTTATCAAAAGTTATAGTAAAAGCTCCTGTATTTTCTGGCTGAATAGTTAATGGAAGAAAAAGATCAGCATAACTACCTGTGTTATGACCATGAACAAAAGCAGAAGAATACATTTCCCCAGAACCATTTACTAAATTATCATTAGGATCAATTACTTGAAGCTGGGTTTCTCCTGTTGGGTCTGGATACTGCCGTAAATGAGGAAGAAAAGAGTCTTCGTTGTAAGAATTAACTACTTCAAAGTCTTCTGTTACAATCTGCAAACCGTCTGACGAACTAAAATCTGGATTATTAGCATAGCCTGTTGTATATGTAGCAGGTATCGAGCGAGTTTGAATAACAAAACTTGTCTCTATAGCGGCTAAATTCCAAAAGTTATGACATGTAACTGCTCTATTATCATCTTTTCTTTCACTTGGAGAAAAATAACCCTGATTGCCATTTAAATCAAAACCTCCTCCTAAAGTATTAATTGCAGTATAATTTTCGACTAAAATATCTTCATTGGCTTTATTAGCTATTCCGCTGCCAAGATGAGTCTTGATCCCATTGGATATTACATAATTATTAGGTAAATCAAGATATTCATTATTTTCTTGTAAATAGAAAGGGAAGCCATTAAAATATCCGTGATCATTAAAATCTACAGAAGGATAACGAACTTCTGTTGGTTTTATAAAGTTTTCTCTGTTTGGTATTGGTAATGATTGTTTTTCTGAATTAGAAAATCTTTTTTGTCCAAATTTATTTACATAAACTTCTGTTACATAAGAGTTTGTGGCATTAGGAACAGATTGATGTATAATAGCTTGTTGAATGTGTGTAACATTACCTTTTGTCCTTATACCCCAATTTCTATTGGCAATATTATTATGATCAGGAGCCTTCATGGTCTATATTATTGGGGAGGTGGAGGTGCTACAAAAAAAGATATTTTTCTGTTCTTCTTTTTCAGAAGCAAATGACCTTTTAAAAAAATTAAATTATTACTGTCTTTGTCCTTTGTAATTGCCATATTTTTAATTACACTAAAAAAACTGAATTGAATTTATAAAAGTGGGGACAGCCTTCATAATGTTTCTCTATTATAGATTCTGATTTTTTAATTTCAAAATCAGGCTTGTCTTTGTAGCATTTTATAATTTTACCAGCGGAGTCTAAATGAGCATAGTATTTAAATGGCTGACGATGTTCACATATAAAATTTTTAATTTTATTCCCTTCTTTATCAAGAACATAATTCCCTCTCGACTTTTTGAAACCTTCCTTTCCGCACATAAGCGGGCCTCCAAAAGTTCCGTCTGATGGGTAATCTTTATTTGCAGCGAAATCACTTTGAGCATCTTCCTCTGTGAAATCTTCTAAAAATTCTTGTATCGATGTTAGTTGATACTCAAATCCCTCAAGCTCCTCTGCGGATATTCTTTCCATAGTTACGACTCCATTTCCAGAGTGACCTAACAAATCAGACTCTAAATCAAATTTTAAGAATAAAAACTCAACTTCAACATCTTGTGTTTTAGGAAAATTTTTCTTTACAGCAAGGCAGTACATTAAATTCTGAAGATTGTCAGTAATTTCTTTTCCTTTAAAAAGCTGTTTACTAGTTTTGAAATCTCTAATTAATGCTTTTTTTCCTCTGTCGTATAAAAACAACTTATCTATAAACCCTCTTATTTTATATTTTTTTCCATCTTCATCTATAGACATATTGAACTCATGTTCTGATATTGATTTTGTAATAGTACCCCTATCTTTTCCAAAAAAATCGAACAGCAATCCTTTTACTGTCATCATATCTATCAGCTCTAAATTTTCTTCATCATAAACATCTAATTTTCTAGCATGATAATCTATTAATTTAGAAACAGCCTTAGAAGCTCTTACTGTGCCTGATTTTATTATAGATTTATAATGTTTGGAATGTTTTTTTTCTCCAAGAAGCTCGTAAATTAAATGACAAATCCAACCTCGACTTGCTCCGTCGTTGGATGTTTGAGGTAACTTTAGAACGTAGGAAGTCCAGTATTTCCATGAACAACTTTGAGCGGTTTTTATTTTGCTTGCAGACAGTATAACTTCATTCATTGTAAATTTGTTTTTTAAATTTTTTTATTTTTTCATGAAAGGTTTTTGGTTGAGATGTTTTTGCGCAAATTTTTTCAGCCACATCTATAATTTTTTTATAATCAAAATCTTTAATAGCATTTTCTTTTTTTGTAAGCCATTGCTCGTAGTCATGTTTGTCCATGTCTCCGAAATCATTTTTTACAGGTAAAACTATTTTGACTTTATTGTAATCAACCAAAGATATTAAACTGAAAAAGCTTTTTATCGAACCAATCAACCCTGCATTTGTAGAACTTTTAGAATCATTATTTAAACTAATTAAAATATTTTGAGGATTAACCTTTACTATGTAAGAAATTAAAGATGGAGAAACTTGAGTTCCAAAACAACAAAGTGTATTTTCAATATTATTTTGATATAGGCTTAAAATATCCCCTATACTTTCAACTAATATTAGTTCTTTAGAATCCAATATAGACTTTTCAGACAAGTTCCAAGGAAAAATCCACTTCGTTTTTGTTCCGATATGCTTCCATTTTGGCCTATTGTCAGAAGGATTCATATCTCGACCAGAAAATCCATGTATTTTTTTATTTAAATTAAATACTGGAAAGACAAACCTTTGATACATCTTTCCCTCTGTAGACAGCCCGCCTTTAAACTTTTTTATTATATCCGAACTGATACCTTTTTTCTCATAAAAATCAAAGTGAGGAAGTAGTCTATCTAGACATGATATATCATATGTTTTTTCCATTTTTATCCTTGGAGCTATAGGTTTTGAAATAGCACTACTAAATAGTGTATTTTGAACTATTGATTTTTCTATAAAATCTTCATCATTAGATCCTAATGTAGCTTGAACTAACTTATTAAATGGCATGAAGGGAGTTTGGTTTACATAATCTTTCCATACTCCGCTATCTTTATAAATCTGAATAGCTGTTTTATTGTCTCCCCCTCTAAATAGAGCATTAGTTTGCCAATAAGGACCTCGATCAACTAATTTGTAGCCAAGTTGAAGGAGAGTTTCTTTTACATTTATATTATTCATCAAAAAGAGCGGGCAAATCTGTTCTTCCGTCTTCTTCTGGAGTTAACCCCTCTACTCTTATATGTTCAACAAGGTCTCTTAAGTCTCCTCTTTCTGTAATATTAAAGTTGTTAAAATCTAAATTTAAATAATTTCTTTTTAAAGTTCCGTCAGGCATTCTTACAGGTTCTATTTCGCCCATTGGGTCTTGACCTAGGTGTCTAGCTTTGATATTTGTTAATTTATGTGTTCCAAAATTTGCATCCTCTGCAATTTCGGAAGGCTCTTTGCTTCTTAATAGAAACATATGAGAACAAAATTGAGTTATTCTGTCAGATAAAGAAACTACCGTTTCATCTTCAACAATATTATCAGAACTTCTATTTCTACTAGTTCCAACACGATTCATTTGAACACTTGTAAGCATAGAAACAACAGGTTTTTTATCAAAAAGCAGATCTTTAGCTATAAGCCTTTTGAATCTATCTACCATTTCTCCTACAACTTGCCATTCAGTTTTATTTCCCGAAGGTTGAAATGTAGTTTTTATATAATCAAAACTAAATATCATTTGATTCCCTCTGCCAACTTGAGAAAAATAAAATCTCTTTACCATATTAACCATTTCATCAATACTCATACCCCCACAATTGTAGTAATAAAACTTCATGCCCTTTAATTTTTTCCATACCGCTCTAACTCTATTAACAGTTTGCTCTCCAGCATTTCTCCACCTTCCGCTTTCAAGCAAGTTTAATTGAACTCCCGAAAGAGCCGCACACTGCCTCATCGTCAACTCCTCAAGGCTCATTTCTCCATTATCAAAGTGCAAAATAGGGACATCTTCATTCATTGAAGAAACTTTTGTACAAAAATCCATGCAAAATTGAGTTTTTCCTATTCCCGATCTAGCTACAATAACACTTATATTTCCAGGTCTAAGTAATGATCCATATATTTCATGCAGTCTTTGATGGGGGCCTTCTAAACCGTGATCATCTACAGGATTTTCGCCTCTTTCCTCTATCATTTCTTCCATATTGTCATATATATTTTCAGGAAGATCTGAGCCTACTTCATAAAAATTCACTTTTTCATTATAAATAGAATCGGCTTTATCTATTATATCTTGATAGTTTTTTAAACTAGGAGAGTGCATGCTTTCGTTTAAGTCTCGACCTATTCCGCATATGTCTCTTTTAAGTGTTAGTATTTTTAACTCTTTAGCTGAATCTATAACCGATTTATCTGAAACTTTTCTAAGCAATAGGCTCTGTAAATATTCTAGGCAATCAATGCCTTCTTCGAAAGTTATCCCTAGATCTTTAACTTTTTCAGAAATTAGATATTCATCTACCGAACTATTATTTTCAATACAAGATCTTAAAACTAAAAAAATACTCCTATTAATAGAAGTGCTTTCTGAATAAAAATCTTTTTCAGAGATAAAACCAGATATTTTGAAAAACACATCTGGGTTTTGTATCAATCCACTTAAAAGATGTTGCTCTAATTCGTAATTATACAACTGCATCCCATATGATAACTAGGAAGGCCGCAAAAAACAAAGAAATTATGTAAGGTCTATTGAGGCTTCGCCTTCTTCCATCTGTATTAAATACTTCTCTAAAGCTTTTCTTAAGCCCATCTCAACTATTTGAGAACTAGCTCTAGTATAAACCATAGCTTTGCCTTCATCATCAACATAACTTAGGACAAAACCAGATTGACCTTCGCTACCTCCAGTAAACTCATATAGTTTATCTAAAAATTCAGCTGGAATTTGAAAATTACATTCGGTATTTGGATCAAAGTCTTCCATTTTATAGTGTTACATATAATATATACACTATAAATTTATTCCAAACTTTTCGAATAAAGACTTTTTTAATACATCATTATCGTACACTTCTACTAATTTTATACCGTTTATTTTACAAAATTCAAGTTTCTGCTTGTCCCTCCTGAGCTGATCCAAATAATTTGATTTATGCCCTCCATGAAAATGAGGTACATATTTTCTGTGTTGAGCTCCTTGAACTTCTACAGCGATATTTTTAGTAGCATTATAGAAATCTAAAGAAAGTCTTGTGCCAGCAACAGGAAACTCTTCAAATACTACATGATTAATCCAGTAGTCTTTTAGAAACTGTTTTGTATTAAATTGTATTTTGCTCTTACTTTCCGCTTCCCAATCTATTATGTAATTCCTAACTTTAGGGACTCTTTTTAAATTTCCAGCTATAGTTTTAAACTTCATTAAAATTAGATTGAATTTGATTTAACATAAAATTAGTAAAATCTTTATTATCTTCAATAAACTGAGTTAGCTTACCTTCTCCTTGTATTTTTTCTGGACATTCAATTTTTTTGCTTTTTGCAAGTTCAATTATTTCTTGATCAAAAGAAATCCAAGCTCCTTTTTGTTCGATATATCCCCATAATTTCATCATGTCTATGACTTCTTTTTCTACCCATATACTATTTCCATTTTTTTGACCATATCTTATTGGGTATCTAACTACTCCTCCAGTTTTTTCATTTACACTTTTTCTAAATATAATTTTGCATACATGCCCAATGGGATCTCCTTTATCTTCAATTTTTGTTGCAGATGGATTTGAATACATTATATCATTAGAGTACCTTTCTTGAAACTCTAATATAAAGTTTGCATAGTGTTTTACAGCATTACCTCCAGCTTGTTTAACTTTCGGACCACCTCTACTAGCGTAAGGGTTAGCAGCCACTTCAACCCTGACTTGAGATGTGAGTATCATCATATGCCCCATCTTAGTTATAGGCAGAACCATTTTTTTTAAAAATACAGATGTAACTAAAGCTCCTCCAGCAACCTGCTCGCTTTCGTCAAAAGGTTTATCAAAATCTCCAATTCTGCATAATGCATCAACACTATCTATGATAAATAAATATTTTTTATCATCAGGATTTTCTTCTACTAAAGTTCTTATTAATTGAAAAACTTTTTCAAATATATTACAATCAAATTTAAAAAACCTTTCTGGAGTTTGGTCTACGCCACATCTATTTAAAAGTTCTGGACTTAACCTGCCTTCACTTCTAATATAAACAACCATACCTTTGTCTCCAAAATGTTTCTGGAAGTTTTTGGCGACAGTTAATGCACAACTAGTTTTACCTCCTTCATTGACTCCAGTAAATCTGTGAGCTCCAGAAGGAAAACCTCCTCCTAATGCTAAATCTAAGTTTATGCTTCCAGAAGAGATTTTATAATTATCATCCTCGTAATTATTGTAATGGTATTTTTTGTTTTCTTTATCTTGAAGAAAATCGTCAATTATTTTTAATGTATCACTCATTTGTTAAAAAATCTTTAATTGTTTTTATTTTTTTTGGTTTGTTATAATTCTTTCCAGTTTTCTTTCCTAGAATTATTTTTTCTGAGACAGAGGGTTTATATGAAAATTCAAGATATCTTTTTTTTAATTCTACAGCTCCATATTGACCTTTAAGGAAAACTAAAGAATCATATTTTTTTTTAAAATTTAACAGTATCCAAAAATCTACATTAGGAAAGCGCTCATATAAATCATTTAAAAATTTAATTTCTCTTGCCCAGAAAAATCTTTTATTTTTTTCTGGAATATTCACTAGGCGAGATATGATCTCTTTCTTTTCGGACTGTTTTAACTTCACTAAATTGTATAAAAATTAAAATCATTAAAGTTGAAATACATAAAATAATCTCTATCTCCATAAGTAGATATTGCTTTATGTTTTTTGTTTTTAATTAGTTTCTTTTGCAAATTTAAATTGTATTTTTCTATTGAACTATCGCAGTAATCATAGCCATTTACAGAATCAAATGCAACCCTTTTTACTAATAAGGTAGAATCTATCATAACATGGTTATTATCGCTAGACAAAAGAGACATGCCAGAGTTGCTAGTACTTACTTTTACAACTGATTCTTGATCCCAAAAACAGATTACAGATCCTTCTGCTGGATAAATACAATTATTAATTTTATCTTTTAATTTATTGGGAGTTTTACTGCAAAAATATATATTTAAAAATTTAGATTTGATGTATTTTTTGAAATTAAAATAAAGATTACTTGAAATTTCTTTATGAAAATCCCCGAAAAGAACTACTGTAAAGTCCAAAACAGATCTTAATAAAAAATTGTTACTCAAGCTTTGGTTTAGAGTTGTAAAATTTATATCTTCAAGCTTCTCCGCAAAGATGCAAAAACTCATTTTTTTTCTAGAATTAGAATTTTCAAGAAAAGTAAAGTAATTGTTTCTTTCGTTCTCTTTTTTGGCTGGAGGATGATATAGATGAACTCCATTTAAATTTTTTACAACAAAGGGATCGATGTTAGAAATTTTATTTTCAACAAAATCTAAATCTTCCCATCCCCATCCGTAAAATTTTTCATCAAAACCTCCAACTTTGCAAAAAATATCGGAAGATACTATCAGAGAATGTTTGCCGTAATAATTATCTTCATCGTATTTTTTGTAATCTACAGGTCTACCTAGAGCAAATTCATTAGAATCTTGTTCGTTTAATTGGAATATAGAAGAAAACGGTCTTATTGCATCTTGATTATTTATTTGACCTAAGACTTTATTAAAGTTAAGAAAAATATCTGAATCCAGAAACCAAACATAAGGAGTTTTTACATATTTAAATGCTAAGTTATATAAAAAAGATTTTTTAAAAAAACAGTTAGAATAATGTTTAATTAAAATGTATTTACCTTTATTTTCTACTGAGTCATCTTTGTTTTTACCTTTTACTTGCTCTGCAATAATAAAAGGTATATCTAATTCAAGCAGATGAGATAATAAAAATTTATAATTCCTTTCTCTGTATGGGCAGGAATTAAGATAAGATATGACAATAGTAACTTTTTTAATCAAAAATCGTCTTCCAATGAGCCACTTTGTTGATATTCTCTAACTCGTCTTTCAAAAAAGTTACCCATGGCTTGAACATCAACCACTTCACCTAACCAAGGAAATGGATTATTGTCACTTGGAAAACGATAGTCAAGCCCGATTGCTTCAAGCCTTCGATTTCCTATGTAATACATATAATCCACGAACATTTCAGCGTTTAAGCCAAGTATACCTGTAGGCAAGACATCGTGAGCATAAGCTATCTCAAGCTCTACTGCTTTTTTAATATGCTCTACAAATTCATCTTGTATTTTCTTTGTCCATATAGAAGGATTTTGTTCGATCAATGTGTTAATTAAGTAAGTTCCAAAAGCAATATGAGAACTTTCATCTCTTAATGTGTATTTAATCTGATCGGATATTCCTTGTAGTTTGTTTTGCCTACCTAAAGCTAGAAGCATAGCAAACCCACTGAAAAAGAATGTACCTTCACAAACAATCCAATATGTTAAGAAGTTTCTTAGAAGCTCTTGTTTGCCCTCTTTGGTTTCAGTAGAAAAATCTGCACGACTAATATCGTTAGTAATTTCCATTAAGAAATCATCTTTTGCTTTTATGCTCGGAATATTTTCATAAGCTGCGAAAACTTCTTCGATATCAAGGTCCAAGCTGTCGCAAATATATACAACGGTAAGGTTGTGTAAACTTTCTTCAAAAGCTTGACGCAAAATGTACTGGCGACATTCAGCATCCGTAACATATCTGAAAGCCGAAAGCAAAAGGTTATTACCAACCAAAGACTCGCTTCCAGCAAAAAATCCAAGACAGCGTTTGACGAGGAGTTTTTCATCTTCCGTGATTTCATCATTTTTCCATTGTTTAATATCATTCTGCATGCTTATTTCAGTAGGCATCCAGTTATTCGCACAACTCTTTAAAAAAAGATCCCATGCATATTTGTGTTTATGAGGTAATATTCTATTTACCCCAGCTATATTCTTAGTTAATAATTCGCCTGTTTTTGTTTCCATATATAAAGAACGAATATAACGAGATTATAGTTCTTAGTCAAGTATAAATTATTTTATACGAACTTCTTTCCAGGCAACTTTTCCCTCTATGATTTGATCTCTAATCTTTCTTTGTTTAGAGCTTAACTGGCTTTTGCCGCTTTTGACTTCTATAAATGTAATCTCTTCTTGACCAAAAGAAACATAGTCTATTGGTTGACCTAAAAAGCTACATTCCTCTGGTTCAAATTCAAATTGATCTAAAAAAGGAGCTAATGTTTCTGCGATATGACCCAATCTAACTTCACTACTTTTTTTCTGAGATGTAACTTTGGTTTTTAAATCTCTTTGCTCTTCTAAATCTTCTGTGAGTTTCGCTATAGAAATTTCAAAGTCCTTTTCTTTGGTTTGTATTTCTATCTTTTTTTCTTCTATAGATTTTCTTTCATGCTCGAAAGATTCTTTTAACGATTCCATACTAAGTCTATGCTGACTTTCTTTTAGCTCTAAATTTTTTTCTAAATCTTTGAATCTAGCTTCCATTAAAAAATTATCATTTTCTATCTCTTTTAAATAATTAAAAGTTTTTTTAAATTTTAAATAAAACCCTAAGCAAACTAAGCTTAATAAAAAAAGAGCTGCTGAAAGTGTAAAAATCAAGAGGGAGCAGATTCTTTGTAAGGGTGCGAACCAGATAATAGGCTTTCAATACCCCATTTGTGAGCTAGGTAACCTTCGACTTTTTGACGAACCGTATTGTCCGTATTGTCCAAAAGAATGACTTCTGCAATTTTCCCCTCAGGAAATTTATTTTCACTACGATTTGCAAAAAGATAGAACTCTACATTTGATGCCAATTTGGCAGTGTAGTTCCGCACAAGAGTTCCTGGAAGCGTCTCTCCGTCAACGAGCAATTGATACTTTCCATCATCAGTGAAATCAAGATCGGCACAAAACATGCGAAATCCTGCGAGGCCACTATTACTAGCAACAGTTGTAGACCCATGAGGAGTTTGATCATTAAAAGTTAAAATTCCTCTAAATTGATTATGATTGCCCGCACCTATCTGCCAATCATGCGAAGCCGCATCCATGGATATGACTGCATCTGCGTTGTGGTTAACAGTATCAACACTACACACAATAAAAGCCTGAAGGTTTCCGCTTGTTGGTGTCGAAAAAACATCTTTCTTGAAAAAGTCATCACCATCCAATTTGATAACATTTAAAGAATTTTGCTTACTTGTTCCTGTAATTGGATTACTACCCGCCTCTGCATTTCCTGCGAGATTATTGGAATTGGCCGACTTGTCTGACCATAAGGTTACCTCATTTGATCCGTTCTTTGTAATTGTAGAAGAATCGCTTGCGTCATACCAGGCTAATAAAACAGCTGAATCTATATCTGATGGGTCAAATAATGAAGCTACAGAACTTTTTATTCCAGCAACTGTTAATGGTCTAAATCCATTATCATGAGCATCTCCAATTGAAGTAATTTCAGAACCTAGGCCAAAATTATGTAACTTCCTGTATAACTCTCTACCTGTGTGGTTTTTATAATAAGCTTCTGATTCTCCTTCAGTTAAAGCATTTGCTATAGCAGTTTTAAAAGTCTCTAAATTCGCAACTAACTCGGATTTAGAAGCTTGATGGATTTTTTTATTTAATTGCTGAAGGCTCATGTAGAATATTACACCAAATCAACGCCTCTTACTAGGAATAGCATAAAATCCTACGACCATAAAACATAAATCGATAAAAGAACTAAGCATAAGCCCGCCAGTTAGAGTTACTACTTCCCAATCTTTTCCACCAAATATATAACTAAAAAATCCCCATTTGGAACCCTCTCCTCTTGGTACTATGATGTCATAAGTTATGTCTGGATTATGAGCATAATAAACCATTAAATAACATAGTGTAAAAGTTATACTCATAAATAAAATTCTACGAGTTACTTTTACAAAAGGGTCGGAAGCTTGAGTGGCTTGATTCTTAGCCATAGCCTCAAACATTTTTTCATCTCTAATAGCAAGCATCATTTGATCTTGCCTTTTCTGCTCTAACCATGCATTTACAAGGTTACAAGCGAGTTTTATGCCCGCACCTAATACAGTGTTTAGGATAGGACCCATCATTTATCAAATACTATCAAATGCCTCTTTACTGCAAAACTTAGTTAATTTTGTGCCATCATCATCAACGGCAGCAAAAGCATATCTAATGGTTTTTTTTCCAGCTTTAGAGACTTTTTCATAAGTTTTTTTCTCAACTTTAGATTCGTCGATACTGACTTTAGTTTTTTTCTTTACATTGTAAAATTCAATCATGTTATTATCGGGTTATTATTATAATAAAATATTATTTGTATTTTTCTAAATGTTTTTTAATTTTTTCAAATAATTTTTCTTCTATCTTGTAAGGAAAATTCTCAACAGAATCAACACTCCACCACATATATGCAGTATGCTCTGCATTTAAGCAAACATTTGGCAAGTAGTTTAAGTTGCAAAAATGTAAATGAAAAATATTTTTTTCAAAATTTTTTAAATGACCTGCATACTCAAGATCTTCAACAGATATTTTTATTTTAGATTCTTCATATAGTTCTCTAACCGCACATTCAGCAGGAGTCTCGCTACCCTCCATCGATCCGCAAAATATAGACCAATGCTCTGGAAAAGGTACTGGAATTTTTTTCTCCCCCCAATATTTGGGTCTTTTCGCAAGGAGAAATGATTTTCCTTGAGATATAACACAAACTCCAGCAGACTTCTTTATTGGCATGATTCGCAGATTTCTCCATTTTTCATAGCTTCAATACTGCAAGCTTGAGATTCTTGATCTGAAGACCCTGTGGACTTCTCCACTTTACTTGCAGCCCTATTTCTTAAATAGTAAGTGGTTTTTAAGCCAGCCTCCCAAGATGCAGTATATATGTCATTTAAATACTTTAAAGAAGTGGTTTTATTGTAAAGATTAAAGCTCACAGCTTGATCTATCCATTTTTGACGAACTGAATTACATTCGATTAATTTAAACATATCTCTGTCAAATGCAGTTTTATACTTTTCTTTAAACTCTTGAGGGATATTTCCATTCGCTAGAGATAAATCCCCATCTATACTTTTAACAAAAGATGCTATCTCAGGATTCCATAGCCCCTTAGATTTCATGTCATTAACAAAATGATCGTTAGTTATATAGAAGTTGCCACTTTTATTTTCATAAACAAAGAGGACGGAAAAGTTTGGCTCTATACTCTGCTCCACTCCATTGATATATCCTATTGTAGCCGTAGGAGCAATAGCCATAACATTTGAATTTCGCATTCCAAATTCAGCAACATGTTGACGAACTCTAGCCCAATCTTCTAAAGTTTGACCTTTACCTGTTTTGGGTTGTTTTTGTTTGCCCCTGTAAGCCATTAAATTATTATAAGAGTCAATTGGAAATACATTTCCACTCCAAAGAGAGCCTTCATAAGTTTCGTACTTACCTCTTTCAGCAGCTAAAAGAGAGCTAGCATATATGGCGTGCATTGAGTAAAATTCAAAAATTTCATTATTAAACTTAACTGCCTCGTCACTATCAATAGATATATTTAATTTATGCAATACATCGTGAAGCGACATCATGCCTAATCCTATAGGTCTATTTCTTAAGTTAGAGTTTTTTGATTCTTTTGTTGGGTAAAAATTAAGATCTATTACATTGTCCAACATTCTAATAGCTGTATGTATAGTCTTTTCTAACTTTTTATAATTTATAGAATTATCTTTATTAAGATGGTTTAATAAATTTATAGAACCTAGATTGCAAACAGCAGTCTCTCCGATTTCAATTTTCTCCCCTTCTTTATATTTAGAAGGTTTAGTATGCAAAGTAATTTCAGTACATAGATTGGAACTTCTAACAGCTCCTTCATGTTGATTCGTATACCTGATGTTGCAAGCATCCTTAAATGTGTTCCATGGGTGAGAAGTTTCAAATAAAACCTTGAGCATTTTTTTCCAAAGCTCTTTTGCTGGCATTTTTCTAAAATTCTTAATGTCGCCATATTCTGCCGCTCGACATGCATCTTCATATCGATCATCAAAATCTTTACCAAAATAATCATGCAAGGTTTTTCCGTCTTCATAAACCATTTCACTTGGATCGAAGAAATACCAATCTTCTTCTTTCTGAACTCTCCTCATGAACTCATCAGGTATCCAAGATGCAGTATTCATGTCATGGCAACGAAGCCTGTCATCCCCAGTATTTCTTCTTAAATTGAGAAAGTCTTCAAAATCAAGATGCCAAGGCTCAAGATATGCACACCCAGCACCTGGCCTTTTCCCACCTTGATTTACTGCCACTAATAAATCGTTATATATTTTTAACCAAGGGACAAGTCCACTAGATATTCCATTTGTGCCTTGAATGTGAGCGCCTGTAGATCTAAAAGGCGTAACATCTAAACCTAAGCCACCTGCATATTTTGATTTTCTGGCTTCTTGCCAAGCTCCATCAAAAATTCCATCTATACTATCATCAAAAGTATTTAAATAACAAGAGCTAAGCTGAGATCTAACTGTACCACTATTAAATAATGTGGGAGTTGATGATGTGTAAAGAAATTGACTAAATAAATTATAAAATTCAATAGCCTTAGCATCTTTATTTCTTTCATTTATTGCAAGCCCCATAGCTACTCTCATCCAAAAAGACTGAGGAGCTTCCATGATTTTATCATCTTGCCTTATAAAATATCTATCAGTTAAAATCTGTATGCCTAAATATTTGAAAGATAGATCTCTTCTTATTTTTATAGCTTCAGATAACTTAACTAAATCAAAATCCAAAAGCCTATTGTCTAGTCTGCCGTCTTTAACTAACTTTTTAGTATTTTGTATAAAACTTTTTCTGTACTGAAGTTTAAATGTATCTGAATCAACGCCCTCTTTAAAAACTTCTTTATATACCGTGTTTAATAGTAGTCTAGCTGCAACAAAACTATAGTTTGGCTCTTTTTGTATTTTTTCACGAGAGCTTAATATTAAAGCTTGATCTATTTCTGTAGTCTTAATTTTATCATAAAGTTGGAGTTGAGCATCCAATACAATCTCGCTAGCCGAAACTTCTTCTATATCATCACAAGCCCTTTGTGCTATCTTATTTATTTTTTCTACATTAAATTGCTCTAATCTACCGTTTCTTTTTTTTACTTTTATGTCCATGAATTTATTTTTAAGTTTAGGGATAACACGACTTTACTAGTTACACAATGATTCAAGCTAAATCCAGCTTAAAACAAAATAAAATTTAAGTTATGTTACAAAAAAAATTGCAACAAGTCAACAAGAAAAATCACAAATTTTTTAAAAACCAAGAATAGGTTTCCGCAATACCTTTGTTTAAAGGAGTTTGTGGTAAAAATCCTAGATTAACCAATCTTGTATTATCCATTTTTTTTCTATAAGTGCCGTCTGGCTTATCTTTATCAAAAATTATTTCACCATTATAATTTAAAATTTTTTTAATTTTTAATAAAAGATTTAAAATTGTAATTTCTTCATTTGACCCGCAGTTTAAATGAGATATGCCTTGGTCGTATATATCTTTAGCTTCAACATTCTCCATGCAGAAAACAATTGCTTTAGCGACATCTTTGGAATATAAAAATTCTCTCAATGGACTTCCTGTACCCCATAAAGTTATATTTTCTTTTTTCTCTAATATAGCTTTATGAACTTTATTTATTAATGCTGGTAAAACATGAGAAGATTTTAAATCAAAATTATCTCCAGGGCCATAAAGATTGCACGGCATTAATGAATAAAAATTGTTTTGATGCTGGTCATAAAAACTTTGGCACATTTTTAGTATAGCTATTTTTGCAATGGCATAAGGTTCATTTGTTGGTTCTAATAATCCAGTTAGCAAAGACTCCTCTTTTATGGGTATTTGAGCTTCTTTGGGATAAATACATGAAGAACCTAAGTTTATTAACTTTTTAATTTCAAATTTATGGCAAGCTTGAACAACATTCGTTCCAATCTTAATGTTATCATATATGAAATCTGCTTTAAAATTATTATTCGCTAATATGCCTCCTACCTTTGCAGCACATAAAATTACAATATCAAAATTAAGATTTTTAAATAAGAGATTGACTTCACTTTCTTTTCTTAAATCTACCTCTTCCTTTGAACGTGTATGAATGTTGTTGTAACCCTGTTTTTTTAATTCTGAAACTACAGCCGAGCCAACCATTCCATTATGACCAGCAACAAAAATAGAACTATCTTTGTGATAATTTTGTATAATCATTCTGGTACATTTTTTTTACAAGACCTTTAAAGTCGGTTTTTCTTTGCCATCCAAGCTCTCTTTCTGCTTTAGATGGATCGCCACATAATTCATGAACTTCTGCTGGTCTGTAAAATTTAGGATTAACTTCCATGATTACATGATCGCCTTTTTTAGAAATGTATTTTTCTTGATCTCCTGATCCTGTTTTATAATATTCTATGCAAGCATTTTTTAATGTTTCTTCCAGGAACTCTCTTATTGTGTGCATTTTGCCACTGCCTAAAACATAGTTTTTAGGATCTCCTTTCTGATTGAGCATCAACCAGACCCCCTCCATAAAATCTTCTGCATCGCTCCAATCTCTTTTAGCTTCTAAATTGCCGAGTGAAAATTTAGGAAATTCGATATGATGTAAATTTGACTTCTCCAAGGCAAGCTTAAATTTAGCCACATTGTAGGTTATCTTTCTTGTTACAAAATCAATACCTCTTCTTACTCCCTCATGATTGAATAACCAACCCTGAACTGCATATAATCCATATGATTCTTTATATACTCTTACCAAATGCCTAGCCGCACATTTTGCAGCTCCATAAGGAGATTGAGGACGCAAAGGATGATCGTCATTTTGAGGCGAATAAATTACATCCCCAAACTCTTCAGATGATCCTGCATTATAAAACTTACATTGAGGAGCGAACCTCCTTAATGACTCAAGAATATGAAGAACTGCATCTGCATCTGTTCCCCAAGTTTGAATTGGATATTTCCAACTGCCAGCCACAAAAGATTGAGCAGCAAAATTAATAAAATAATCTGGGTCAATGTCAATTATACAATCTCTTATACTATGAGCATCATTTAAATCTAAATCTAACATCTCAAAATTAGGATGATTTTCAAGATGTAATATATTTTCATGATTTTTAACACTTAACCTTCTAACGGTTCCATAAATTTTAAAATCAGAATCTCCGAGTTTATTTAAAAATAAATCAATTAAATAATCACACATGTGACTACCATCTTGACCAGTTATTCCTGTTACTATTATTTTTTTCATTTATTAATCAATATATAATTCTTTTTTGTAAGAAGGAATCCAGTCTTCAACACTGACACTGGGACTCCATTTTAATAGACTTTTAGCTTTGCTGTTATCAGCTAATGTTTCTCTAGGCTCTAAACGTTTTTCTATATATTTTCGCTCGCCACCCATTAAATCTGCTATTTGATTTATTGATCTATTATCTCCATTACCAATATTTATAACTTCTCCATTAAATTTTTCAGAAGATTTCATGGCTAGCAAGTTTGCTTTAGCCACATCACCAACATAAGTAAAATCTCTTCTCTGTTCTCCATCTCCAGTTATAGTTATAGGATCTCCCGCTATTCTTTGTTTTGCGAAAGTACTAATCACCAAAGCATAAGCTCCTTCTAGAACTTGCCTAGGTCCAAATACATTAAAATATCTTAGAGAAACCGTATCAAGATTATAGCAATGGGAGAAAACTCTACAATATTGTTCTCCCACTAATTTTTGTAAACCATATGGGCTAAGAGGATCAGTTGGAGCAGTTTCTGGAGTAGGAAGAATATCAGTATCGCCATAAGCCGATGAAGATGCACTATAAACAAATCTTTTAGCTCCAATATCTTTGCATAAGGAAAGTGCATTTAATGTTCCATCTATATTCGCTTTATGGTATTTAAAAGGTTCTTCTATTGAAGGTTGAACTCTAGCAAGAGCTGCAAAATGGAAAACTCCATCTGCACCATCTATTGCCTGCATCATAATGTCGTAAAAGCCATTCAATGCTTTTCCTTCTGCATTTTGGTTTTTACAAAAATCATACAAGCTTATATCGAAATTATGAAAATGACTTTTTTCATTAACATTACTCATAAATCCTGTAGATAAATTATCTATCACATAGACTTCATGACCATCTTCGATTAAAGCGTCAACTACATTTGAGCCAATAAAACCAGCTCCTCCAATTACTACATATTTCATATTATTTTATTATACATGATCGTGACCACATCCTGATGGATCTTCATTTCCAGATTTAGTAACCGCAGAAGAAAAATTTTCCCAATCTTTCTCTGGTCTAACTTTTATATTAGTTTTCCAAGCTCCTTCTAACACATTAGGAGTTATATTATTAGATTTCATTAAATTAATAAAGGAATTTATATCTTTGGGAAAACAAGTTCCTCCAAACCCAGCTTTACCATCATGCCCTGGTACTTGATAATGGCTAATCCCAATCCTTCCATCAGACAGTACTCCTTCCATAATTTCATTATAATTCAAACTTAATTTTTCGCATAGTAAATTGACTTCATTGAAATAACTAATTTTTGTAGCAAAAAAACAATTTGCTACATACTTAATCATCTCACTAGAATCACTATCAACTAAAAAAGTTTTTGTTCCTGGAAATCTTTTTTCAAAAAGCTCTACAGCTTTGTTAGGAACAGCATGAAGGTTTGAATAAAAACTTTTTGGGTATCCTATTATATTTCTTGCAGGAGTTATAAAATCAAGTAAGGCTGTTCTTGCTGTAAGAAACTCAGGAGAATGCAATATTTTTAATTTTTTAAACTTTGTTTGTAATTTCAAAGTGGTTCCTATCGGAACTGTAGATTTTATAACAAAAATTGCATCAGATCCTATTGATGATATCTCTTCAAATACAGAATTTATAATAGACAAGTCGCATTTACCATTTTGAGATAAAGACATGGGAGTAGGGACACAAACAAATACTAAATCTTGTTTTATACAATCTCTTAAACTGTCTTTGCTTTTATTTTTATCTTTGTCAAAAATTTTTAAATCATTAACATAATGAACAAACCCTTGAAAAACCGCAGATCCTACAAATCCGTTTCCTATAATGCCAAGTGTTATATCCATTATTTTATAATAAATTTATATAAAAATTTTCAAAAATTATATTTTACTTCTAGCTAAACCTAATTCAGAAATCTCTTTTGAGTCTTGTGGTCTAGAAACAAAAAGAGCTTTTGATCTATCTGTAGTTTCTTCTTTTTTGAGGAATGCTGATATAATAGATTTTCTTTCTGATTTGACTAAAGGGACTCCATGATAAGATTTTGAAGAATCCTCAAAAATTAATAATCTGTTATTTATAGGCTCAATTTCTATAATTTTTTCTGAAACATTATCGTTCCATATTTCTAGGCATCCTTCGTCCCTTTCTCTGTTATAATCTTTATTTAAATAATAAATTAAAGTCAACTTCTTTTTAAGGCCGCTTTCTGGATGAACATCAGCATCGCTATGTATCATTTGCTTCGAGTCTTTTAACATAGACCTTACTCCAGCCCACCTTCTCGTTTTATCGATTATTAGATTTTGAATATTAGTGACTTCTTCTATGATGTTCTTGAAGTTTTCTGAATGAAAATAATCTAAGACAGAGAGGGGGCTACTGGGAATGTCTTCACAATTATCAATTGCAATCATCCCTGTTTCTAGAATATTTTCTTTTTCACCTATTTTTTTATGCCCCCCATGCCAAACACTTGAATTGGAATCAGGCCAATCTTTTAGGATTGATTCATTAACTTCTGATTTCAAGAAGCTATCAATAACCCAAACATTATACGGTTTACTGTAGTGATTTATTGAGTATTCAGAATTAATCATAACATCTTTTCAAAAAAATATTTATTGTATTCATTTTTTAATATACCTAAAAGTTGATTGGATATAAAGTCTATGTCTTGAGTCGTTAACCACCACCCACAAGGAAGAGAAATTTGATGCTTGTTAAAATAATCTGTTTCTGGTAGATCTTTGATGCTTTGAGAAAAACAACTATAATTATGATTTGGTATATGTACAACGCCAGCACCTATTCCAATTTTATTTAAAGATTCAAGGACATCATCTCTATTAATTTTATCATTTAATAATATTGTAAAGACCCAATAGCTAGGGTTGCATTCATCAGGTTTAGATAAAAAAGATAAGAAATCATTATCTGACAAAAACCTCTCATATAGTAACGCGTTTTTTCTATGAGAATTGATTATTATCTCTAAATGAGGTATTTGAGACAAGCCAATAGCTGCTGAGATATTATTCATGTGAAACTTATATCCAGGTTCTTTAATGTCAGTCTCCCACCTCTGACCTTTCCATTCACCTTTTTCATCTTTAGATAACTCTCTATCTATGCCAAACCACTTTAATGGCTTAGCTCTTTTGAAGTCTTCATCATTTCTACACATTAATAAACCACCATCTCCGCTGGTAATATGTTTGATGGCTTGTAAACTATAGCATGTAAAGTCGGAGTAATGGCATAATTGTTTTTCCTTGTAGGTCGATCCAAAAGAATGAGCCGCGTCCTGAATTAATTTTATATCATTATCTTTACAAAATTTATCCAACTCTATTAGATCACATGGGTAGCCAGCCCAATTAACACAAACTAAAGCTTTTGTTTTTTTTGTTATTGATTTTTCTAAATTTTCAAAGTCAATATTTCCTGTATTTCTGTCAATATCCACCCAAACAGGATTCGCTCCTAAATTACATATAGGCATATTTGTCGCAACACATGTCATTGATGTAGTTAGTACATCGTCCCCATCTTGGACTCCAGAAATTTTCAAAGCAAGTGTTAAGGCTGATGTGCAAGAATTAACAGCGAGCAAATTATTGAAATTAAAATAGTTTTTAAATTGATTTTCTAATTCTATCACCCATTCGCCTTCATTAAGAAAACCGCTCTCTAGCACTTCTTCTAGATTTTTTAGAGCTAAAGTTTTATCGGTATGAACTTTAAAGAGTGGGAATTTCATATTTTAGAAAATTTAAATTCTATTTTTTGGTTCCCCATTTTGATATAAGGTAAAGGTTTTCCTTTAAAAGTTAAAGCTCGAACTTTTCTGAAGAATTTTTTTTCATCATCTAATTCTTTAAATTTTAATTCATGAATTAAATCTTTTTTCCGATGCATGATGCTTTCTTTGTCGGAAGGTATTGGTTTTAAACAAGAGCCGTTTATTATTTTTTTAAAATTTTTTTTAAGTAAAGATAATCCTAGATTATGAGCTTTGTAAAAAATATCTTCGGCTGTGTCGCTGTCTTCTATTTTAAAGAAATTAGTATCTATAATCGCTCCATCATCTAATTTTTTATTAATAAAATGCATTGAAGCTCCATGTTTTTTGTCTTGATTTAATATGGGGTAAGAAGAGCAGTTAGACCCCCTATGTTTTAATCTATAGGAATTATGGAAATTTATTATTCCCATTGGCACTTTTAATATATTACTTTCGGAAATAATTTTGTCAAAACCAAAAGATAAAATCACATCCGAAATTTCGAAAAGTTTGCTGGGCTTTTCTTCTGGCAAGCCAACATCAACAGGGGGATTCCATATCCCGCACAGAGTGTAATTAGAATCAATAGAATCTTTCTTTATCCAATTTATGTATGGATTCCAGTATGATTGACCTCCACAAAGTATGCTACAGTTAATCATTATGCTTGTTTAAATTTATTTTTCTAATAGCTGAATATTTTGCACCTTCAGCCTCTTCGAATTTATCAATATTTTTTTCTAACATATTTAATTTTGATAGGTAAGACAAAAGCTGTTCTTTATCTAAAATCAAATCCTCTATTCCGCTATTAAAATCAAAAGCTTGTTCATTATATATTTTTTTATCAAATATCGATTTAATTATAAAGTCTTTTTTATTTTCTGTTGATCTGAGAGATTCGGTTTCATTGATCAACGCTTCATGTATTTTTTCCCCAACACGCATTCCTATCTCCTTTATTGGTTTATTATAAAGGTCAGAAAAAATTGATGCAATATCTTTTATCCGCATAGATTTTATTTTGGGGATAAACATTTCTCCATTAGAAGCTTCTTTTATAGCTCTATTAATTAAAGAAACACTATCGGGAAGAGTCATTATAAATCTAGTCATTGATGGATCAGTTATTGTAATTTCATTTCCAAACATACCTTGGTAATGAAACAGGGGTATGATGCTCCCTCTGGACTCTAAAACATTTCCGTATCTAACCGCTATAAATTTAGTGAAAGTGCTGTACTTCGATTTTTCTAAAACATACTTCTCTGCAACACCTTTGCATAAGCCATAAGTATTAATTGGAGAGCAAGCTTTATCAGTGGAAACCATTAATACTGTCTTTATGAAATCATTACCAAAACAAGCATCAGATACATTTTGGGGGCCAATGATGTTTGTTTGTATGCTTTCGCTTGGATTATTTTCGCAGACATCTACATGTTTTAGCGCAGAAGCTATTATTACAATATCTGGTTTAATTTTATCAATAGCCTCTTTTACTCTAATGTAATTCCTGATATCTCCAACAAAAAAATTTAAAGATTCTGATTTGAACTTATTTTTTAAAGCCCAATGTTTAGCTTCATCTCTTGAAAATATAAAAACCTCGTTGTGTTTTAAATAATCACTTATTAAATAACTGCCGAGAGAACCGCTTCCTCCAAAAATTAATATTCTATTAGACTTCATTGGTACTCTATAGGTTCTACAGTGCCTCTTTTTTGATGGTTTATTATAATACTTTTGTATTGATGCTTGTCTGCTGATGTATTCGATTCAATTTCTGGTAAAATTAAATATTTTAAATCTTCAAATACAATTGGATTTAGCCAAGATGTATCTGTACCCCTGTAATTTATTGTAGATTGTTTTTTTACAAAAGTTTTTGGAGAGTAGGGCATGAAAAAAACCCTCTCTTCGTTGTTGTATTGTTTCTCATAGCTGTAATAATCTAAAATCTCTTCGAAAAATGGTATCGATTTATCAAGGTTAGCTTGTAAATAATTTAAATTCCATGCTTTTGTGGCTGGATAAAAAATCCAAAATTTATCATCTTTCATTAATCCAAACTTTTTAAGTTTTTCAAAAAAAGATTTAGATCTAAAAAATGTATTCATTACACTTGGCATATGGCTATACCTGCCTTCGCTATCAGAACTGGTTAAACTAGATGGATAAGGAATGCCAAACAAATCATAAGAATCTAAAACTTCCGTTAAATCTTTTTGACACCAATCTCCTAAATACTCTACATCAGGGTCAGAAACAATAAAAAAATCAGAAGTTATTTCTTTTAATAATCTATGCAGGTTAAATGTGTGAGATAAAGATCCAAATTTGCCACGAGGACCTAAAGAATGAAAGCCAAAACTTAACAAGCTTGAATTAGTTGGCGGAATTATATTTTTTTCTAATTCAGTAGGGCATCTAACTAAAAAGTTTACATTAAAATTTTTTAAATTTTTAACCCAATCTGGACTGTTAGAATTAAATAAATTTATAGCAGAATTATTATGTAAAACTAATAAAAAATCTATATTGGGCTTTGCTTTTTTCACACTTTTGTTTGTTCATATTCTTTGGATTTAGTTTTATTAGAATCGTGCATTCTATATCTATAAAACGGCATTTTTAAGTGATTTATAGTATAATTTGAACCTAATCTTTTTCTTAATTCTCTTTCTTCTTTATGTCGCATGTCAGGATTATAACCTCCTAAATCTAAAAACAAATCTCTTCTATACATGATTCCACAAGATATATCTTCTAATTCGGAATACTTTCTTTCAACAACTTCTTCTCCATTATTTACCATGTAGTAATCGCAAGAAACACAAAAACAATCGTTGTTTGACTCTAGATATTCTTTCATAATGTAACACATTTGACTTGTTACAAAATCATCAGCATCTACCCTTATAAAAAATTGAGATTTAGATTTTTCTACTCCAAGGTTTGCTGCTGCGGCTACTCCAGAATTTTTTTTAGTTTGATAAAATTTTATATCATCTAAAAAGGGAGAAAGTTTTTCTATAGAATTATCTGTAGAACAATCGTCTACAACAATTACATCATGATTTACATACTTTTGGTTTATACAGCTTCTTAAGCATCTTTGTATGTATTTAGAGTAATTATAATTTGTTATTATTATTGATATATCAGGACAAGCCATATCTAGAATAAATTTTTACAGATTCAAATTTATTATAAAACAAATAATCATTTTTTCTGCTTTTTTGTTGTTTGTTTTTATATATTTCATCAAATGTAGCTTCAGGATTGCACCTTTCGGGCACTTCTAGATCGGATAATCTTTCATTGTCG
>Ga0163110_10000031_pt1 | contig 72725 bp, 59 predicted proteins | sample CRUFie1St17metaG_FD_108703 | JGI IMG/M metagenome (GOLD analysis project Ga0163110, IMG submission 108703) | Marine microbial communities from the Costa Rica Dome - CRUD Field 142mm St17 metaG | ecosystem: Environmental > Aquatic > Marine > Oceanic > Photic zone | place: Costa Rica: the Eastern...
CAGGGTCTAAAAACCATAAATAATTGCTTGAGATGCTGAAACAAGTTCAGCATGACGGTTAGGTAAAGTTAAAGCCTTGACTATCAATAACTTGCTATTTCGCTTAAACATTATTCACGTTAAATGACTTGTTTTGTGTTTCGGTTGCTCTTCGTTATTCATAAGTTCAATTTCAAAACTTATTCTTCCACATCATGCTTTCCATTGGGCGGGTGCTTTTGCCATTGTATTTGGCGTTGGCTTTGGTGTTGTATGGTGTTAAAAGTTCGCCTTCAACATCAAAATAAATAAGCTGTCCAATAGGCATGCCTGCATAAATTTTAACCGGCTGAATACAACTAATCTCCAGCGTCCAATAATTGCAAAAACCAATATCGCCCTTACCTGCGGTGGCGTGTATATCAATACCCAAACGCCCAATACTGCTTTTACCCTCTAAAAAAGGCACATGTTTATGCGTTTCCGTGTATTCGGCGGTAATACCCAAATATAAAGTACCTGGTTGAATCACAAATCCCTCTTCAGGAATTTCCATTTCAACAATTTTATTGTGGGTACGGGCATCTAAAACACGGCTTTCATATTGTGCTAAGTATTTTCCTAAATGTACATCGTAGCTGTTACTGCCTAAACATTCGCGATTAAAAGGAGTGATTACAATGTCTCCCTTATCAATATTATCTAAAATGGCCTTGTCGGTTAATATCATGTGTTGTTTAATCAATTTTCCAAAGTGCCAACGTTCTATCATCGCTAGCCGATAGCAAATATCCACTTTTGTTAAGATACCGCAAATTATTTACTGAATGTAAATGTGCACCATAACGCGCAAAATCAATAACTTTTAGCAGATTAAGATTTTCATCCCAAATTTTAATGGTTCTATCTCTACTTGCTGTTGCAAAAAAGGGTAATTTACCTAATTTAACTATTTGGTTAATTGTAAAGTTGTGTGCCGGTACAAAATCTAAAAGTTTAGCATTTACTAAATCCCATTTACTAAGATGCGCATCTCGGCTACCCGCAATTAAAACATCGCCAACAACCATTTGGCAAAACACCGAATTAGTATGCTTTTGAAACGACCGAGTAATACTTTTACTCTGCGTATCAAATTCATATATTCCCCCATCGGATGATGTAATTAGTAAATGATTGTTATATACATTTAAGCCTCTTAATGCCTTACTCGAAATTACTGAACTACTTGTTATTTCAAGCTTTTTTAAGTTTAAAGTATATAATCTACCATCGCCACAGGCAATAAAACAAATATTGCCAATAGGCAAAAAAGCATAAATGGCTTTTGGTAATTTAATAGGCTGTTTTACTAATTGTTTTTCAGTAAGATTTATAAAATAAATATTGCCCTGCAAAGTACCTGCTAGTAATAAATTAGGGCTAATTTGCTTAATGCAAAAAATATTTGAAGGAATGCGAGCTAAAGCTTCAACTTTAGTTAATAAATTAACATCCCACTTTAATAAGTAACCATTTCCGCAACCACTATAAAAGGTATCTGCGTTTTTTGGCGCATCTAAAGCAAACACCGCACCTTTATGGGCACGCAATATTTCAACTAATTTAACCGATATTTTGGGCAATACCATCTAAGTACAAAGTTACTAAGTATTGCCTAGTAACTTTCCGTGCTGCTGGTAGGCCCATTTCCACAAAGCATCATTTAGGTTTGGTTTAGCGATAATTGTTACTTTTTCCTTTTTTACGGGGTGTATAAAGCTAAGTTTGGCAGCATGTAAATGAATTGAAGCATCTTTATTACTGCGCTTAGCACCATACTTTAAATCTCCTTTAATAATACAACCAATACTAGCTAATTGCACCCTTATTTGATGATGCCTACCAGTTTTGGGCTTAACCTCAACTAAATGATATTTATCTGAACTACCTAAAAGTTCATAGTCAAGCTCTGCACGCTTAGCATTAACTATTTCTTTGGAAAAAGCTTTTGATTTATTATTTTTTTGATTTTTAACTAAATAATTAATTAAAGTGTTTGCTTTTTTATTAGGTTTTTGGTTAATAATTGCCCAGTAAGTTTTTTGCGTCTGCTTGTCTTTAAATTGTTTATTCATCCTTTCAAGTGCCTTGCTAGTTTTAGCTAAAAGTAAAACACCGCTTGTTGGCCTATCCAACCTATGTATAAGCCCGCAAAACACATTACCAGGTTTATTATACTTTTGCTTTAGCCAATTTTTCATTAAATCTACTAAGGGAGTATCACCCGTTTTATCGCCTTGACAAAGCATGCCGGCAGGCTTGTTTATCGCAATCAAATGATTGTCTTCAAAAAGTATTTGCGGGTTAAAATTGGGCATGTAGTTGCTAAACTTTTAAGGGTAATAAATTTTTAAACATTTTGTTAATTTGTTATGCAGAAACTTGCATTTAACTCAGTTGAAAATTCAGTGAATGAATTACCATTAATAAAATTATTAACGCTATCGAATGTAGGGTTTATGTTAACTAAGTATTGAAAGGCTATTAAATTGGCTGCCTGCTCCACATTATTTTCATTATAAATATCAATGCAATTAATATTTGTGGCATTACAATCGTTGCCACTTGCAGTAATAGTAAATGAAACATTGTTTTCATCAATTTCAGTAAAGGTTATCATTCCAGTTTCAGTTAAAAAACTTTTCGTACTAAAGGTAGCTGCAAAACCAATTGATTTGCCTAATGGATAACTTTCACCAATAGTAATGTTAGTTGTACTATACAAAGAAAATGAAAATGGAATTTCAGCATTAGTTGGATTTAGCATTGTTAAGTAAAAAATGCTATCGTTAACAAAATTAATTTCGCAAAAACTATTTGCTATTGAATCAATTGAAATTTCTAGGTCATCTAGTGTTAAATCTGCATTACAGCAACCATTATTATTCGGTCCTTCAACTGTAGTTGTATCGGTTGGTTCGCTATTATTGTTACATAAAACGAACTCAAAATTTTGAGTTTCTTGCAAAGTATCAATTACAACTTGTAGAAGTGTATCGTAATTAGATAGTAGCAATATATCTAATTCAGTTTGTTCAAAAAACTGAAAAACATTTGCCGAAGTTTGAAAACTACCGAATGCTGGTATTAAATCAGCGCAATAATATAAAGGCTCAATCGGTTCGTTATTGCAATCAAAAAACTCAAATGTAACTGAAGCAACTAAAATACACAATATTTCATCAGATGGGGCAATTATACCTAAATCGTGGATTTCGTTTTTAGGTACACCTTGGATTGGAATACTGATGTACATATTAACATAATCATAGAAAGAAACTGTAAAAGTTAAATCAGGAGCAACATTGGATTGGAAAAACCCATTATCATCAGTATAAACTGTTAAGGGACCTATTTTTACTTGAAGTCCTACAACGGGATTTCCATCACAATCAACTATAGTGCCTTGTACAAATGTTTTCGGGTCAACTGGATCATCGCAATTCCACCATGAAAAGTGGCTTACTTTACTAACGTACTCATTGCCATTTAAAGTTGCCACGCCTTCTTCAATCCAAATTTGTTGTTCTTCATCAAAATACCACATAGGTATTTGGCTTGGTTTTTCAAATGTATTTTCAGGTACTGGCATTCGTAAAGTAGCTTGTTTGCCCTCAGTTAACTGCAACTCTTCTCCATTTTGGCCAAACAACTCAATACTAACCGCACCATAACTAACTAAAAACCGTTCATCACCATTATTATTAAGCCCCATAAAATCGCTGCCCGGCATACTTTGCCCAAAATTGGCTTGATTAGGCTGAATATAAGCCATTTCAACCTTTACCGTTCCATTGTAAGCCGCACCATTTTGCATTACAAAGGCATTGGCAGGAAATATTACTTGTGCTCCTGAATTTCCAATATCAATAAATTGTTGATTGCTGCTATTAAAATTAACTGATTGTATAGGTACTAAGGCAATTTCAGCAAGGCAGTTTTTTCTATTAACCGTTACATTGCTAAATGCTGGGGCATAACCGCTATAAGTGGCACTTACTTTTAGTTTATTGGCTGTTACTTCAAGCCCTTCAAAAAACGATAGTCCAAATTCATTTGTACTGCTTTGCTGGCCTGCTACCGAAATTGTTACTCCCGAAATTTCAGTACCCGTAACAGCATCAATTGCTTTTATAATTAAGCTAGCACTTTCAAACTGGCTAACTTCATTTTCAAAATCAAGGTAAAAAGTTTCTTGGTTATTGCATGCAGCACAAAAAATAAGGAAGAAACACAAAAAAAGCTGTGCAAAGTTTTTCATGGTAAATGTTTTAGTAAAACATAAAAATAAAAAAAGGGCGGCTAAAAAAGCCACCCTAACAAAAAAACCTAAAAATGATTATTTAATACTTTACACAAACATAACCACTTGCTTGGCTAACGTTGGTTAAGTTATTAAACTAAATCTTTCGTCACCCAGAATTTACGGGGTTTGCTTTCAAATTCAGGGTCTAACAAGCATAAATAATTGCTTGAGATACTGTGACTGGGCTGCCAGCGCAGACGAGTTCAGCATTACGGCTCGGAAAAGTTAAAGCATTGTTATTGAATTGGGATACATACTGTACCAGTAGCAACTGTTAGACTATTATATGTGGAAAAATTAATGAAAACTGGCGGTTGATTGTTACTTGGTTGAAAAAGTGATAATAAAAATGTTAGGGTTGTTATGTTTTCGTCATTTCCAATTGGTGGTCCACTGCAATTTATTGTAGTACAATCGAAACCTTGCCCTTGATACTGTATTTCAATAAATTCGCCATCATTAGATAAAATTTCGAAAGTTCCAAATTTCATTAAAAAGAAATCATTATCAATAAATAAACCAATGGCAGCATTAGCATTACCATTAAAATTTTCATCGTCAACAAAATAAGTATGTCCAATTGATTGCTCTTGTAAATTATCATTAGTTACAAGTGCGATTCTGGCATCTCCTGCACTTGTAAAATGACCTATAAAGGCACTTGATAAACCATCTTGAAAATTAAGAACTTGCTCTGGGTAATTTGTAAATTGATAACCACTATTAACATCATCGTTACTTTCAATTGTAAAATAACTGCAACTAGAATAATCAATGTTATAGGAACCTGTTATTTCAGATCCGCCATCAGTAGAATCGGTAGTACCATCAGTTGTTGCGTCATCTAAAGTTCCATCATCAGTTGTGTCATCTAAAGTTCCATCGTCAGTTGTATCAGTAGTACCATCAGTTGTTGCATCATCTAAAGTGCCATCATCAGTTGTGTCAGTAGTACCATCCGTGGTTGTATCATCCAAAGTGTCATCGGTTGTATCATCGTCGTTATTATCATCGCATATTACAATCGAACCACTGTCAATATCTTCATCGCTAACATAAAACTCAACAAATTCAGTTTCACCATTTGCTGTTATCATAATGGTTACGTTAGTATTACTTGCTACTTGTATTTGATTAATACCTTCAGTTAATGTACCGCTGTTTGAGTTTAAACAACCACTGCAATAGTAACTTGCTGAAATAAATTTCCCAAAACAATCAATAGTTGAAATATTTACAACATTTGGTGGGCAAATGGTTAATGGCTCAATTATTCCTAATTCTAGTGTTTGCCCTCCAATAACAGATTCAACGTAAATAATATCATAACCGGGTGAGTTAACTGAAACATTAAAATTAACATTAGCAGCAACATTAATGCTAAAAAAACCTTCGTTATTGGTTGTAGATGATACTGGACCAGCTTGAACTGTTGTGCCCACAACAAGGTAATTGTTACAGTCAACAACATAGCCTTCAATATAGGTGTTTGGGGTTTGTGGTACATCGCAATTCCACCAACTAAAATGACTTACTTGTGCTATATATTCCTCACCATTTAAAGTGGCTACACCTTCTTCAATCCAAATGCTTTGTTCCTCATCAAAATACCACATTGGTATTTGGTTGGGTATTTCAGATGTGTTTTCTGGTACTGGCATTTTTAAAGTGGCTTGTTTACCTTCGGTTAATTGTAATATCTCACCGTTTTGTCCTGTTAATTCAGCACTAATTGCCCCGTAACTTACTAAAAATTGTTCTTGGCCATCACTATTAATTGCCATAAAATCATTGCCTGGCATAGTGCGCCCAAAATTGGGTTGGTTGGGTTCAATGTAAGCTAATTCAATATTTACAATTCCGTTGTAATCTGTTCCATTTTCGGTAACAAAAGCATTTGCAGGAAAAACTATTTGTGTATTAGAGTTATCAAAATTAATAAACTGTTGACTGCTACTGCTAAAGCTTTCAGATTGTACAGGTATTAAAGCAATTTCGGTAAAGCTGTTGAGGGTATTAACTTTTACATTGCTAAAGGCAGGGGCGTAACCATTAATTTTTGCTGTAATATTTAACTGATTATTGTTAACCGTTAGATTTTCAAAAATTGAAACCCCTAATTGATTAGTAGTACTTTGCTTGCCCGAACTGGTAAGGTTAACCCCAGTAATTACATTACCCGTAAGGGCATTAATTGTTTTTACCGTAAGGTTTGCAGTTTCAAAACCACTTGTTTGATTATTGTTATCATTGTTTGAATTATCATCGCTACAAGCTGATATACAGATAACTAGGCAGCATAATAAGATTGGGAAAATTTTTTTCACCTTATGAAATTTTACTTTAAAATGCAAAAGTAACGAAAAAGGGCGGCATGCGCCGCCCTAACAAAAAAACCTAAAAATGATTATTAATACTTTACACAAACATAACCACTTGCTTGGTTAACGTTGGTTAAGTTATTAAAATCAAACCCAAAGCTATTTAAGTATAACAAGGCATAATCAACAGCCTCCGACACTTGATTAGTAGAATTTAACTGCGAATAAGTTGATTGGCATCCATCATTAGCGCACTCAATACCGCTACCAACAAAATTTAAAGTAACACCCTCCGATGAAAATTCGGGGAATATGGCTCCACTATCCATTACAAAAAGTTTACCGTTTGTAACCATTGCCAAGCCCACTTGGGCGTTTGATTGGTTTATGTTAAAAATTTCATAGCTTTCGCCTGCTGCATTAGTTAAGCCCTTTATATATAATGAAACGATTGTGTTAGGCGAATCAGCATTTAAATCGCCTGCCCTAATACAATAATCGCCATTTTCTAAATGCCCCGAACTTACATTAGCTAACTCAATTGCAAAGCTTTCGCCATTGCCATCGTTTATTGTAAAAGTCAACTCACGGCAACTATTGTCAATTTCTGGTTCTTCCTCCTCCTCTTCTTCCTCTTCTTCTTCTTCCTGTTCAGGCTCTTGTTCTGTTTCCTCTTCTTCTTCAATTTCAGGTTCAGGCTCTGGCTCATTATCAGGACAAAGCTTTACATCGCCAATTGAAATATGATCTAGTGAAACCCCAAAATCTAAAAAGTCGGTAAAACTAGCATCTTGGGTTGATAGCATTAAGGTAGCCGTACTATTGGCCTTTAACACAATAGTGTTTTGTTGCGCCTGTAATGTACCAGATGATGGATAACAATCCCCACAATAATAATTAACCGCAATGGTTTCTTCATTACAATCAACAATTGATATGCTAGCATGCACAAAGTCAATACAATCAACGGTAGCCTCAATAACACCTAAGTTATGGTACTCACCAAGGCCCACACCATCCATTAAAATATACTCAAAACTAGGGTCTGAAAAACTAATACCAATAGCTATATCGGCGGCTACATTAGCTTCAAAACAACCAAACATATCAGTATAAACAACAATAGCTCCTAAATCAACTGTAATGCCAGGCCCAACAGGCTTGCCAAAACAATCAACCAAACAACCTGCAATATAAGTGTTTGCCGATTGCGGTACATCTAAATTCCACCAGGTAAAATGGCTTACTTCAGTTACATACTCATTGCCTTGTAAAACCGCTTTGCCATCTTCAATCCATATTTGTTCATCCTCATCAAAATACCACATTGGTATTTGGTTGGGTACAGTGGCACTGCCTTCAGGTATCGGAAAACGCAAAGTAGCCGTTTCGCCATCCGCAATTTGCAATGGTTGGCCACTATCATCAGTTAATTCAACACTTAAAGCCCCAAAGCTGGTTAAAAACTGCTCATCATTTTCATTGTTAAGCCCCATAAAATCAGCACCAGGCATACTACGGCTAAAATTATTTTGGTTAGGATTAATATAGGTGAAATCAACATTAACAGTACCATTATAAGCCTGCCCATTCATATTAACAAAACTGCCTGCCGAAAACTCAACTTCAGTTTGGTTTTGGCTAATAGTGTTGTTGCTATTTGCACTAAAACTATGATTACTAATAGGGCTTAAAGCCACCTCGCCATAGCAATTAAGGCTATTTACTTTTACATTGTAAAAGGCAGGCGCAAAACCACTTTTTAATGCTTTAACTTTTAACTGTTTGTTGGTGCTGGCTACTGAGTTAAATATTACCACCCCTAATTGATTGGTTTCGGCAGTTATGCCATTAACTTCAAGCTTAACACCAGATAATGGATTACCCGAAACATCAATAGCTTTCATTGTTAAAGCAACTTTGCTGTAATCGGTAAAATCAATAGGACCTTCGCCAAGTTGCGGATAATTATCAGTATCCTTTTGGCAAGCATAAAATGAACCCATTAGTAGTATAACAAAAACTAATAAGCCCGCATTTAATTTTTTCATGAAATTAAAATTGTGAGATTTAAAAAAACGTAAACAGTGGATTGAGCTTCAATAGAATTTGTGGGTTGAGGGGTGTAGGGTACGCCTAACTTGAATTGATATTAAACAACAAGTTAAAAGGCAAGTGCACCACAGCACTAAGTGCATAAACTGGGCTATTCATAATTATTTGAAATTTGTTTTACTAACATTAAGATAATTAAAAAATTGGAATATTTAAAGCAATATGTTTATTTTAACATTTGGCTAAAAAGTAAAATGCATCTTGTCTGCTTTTTTGCAATCAAGTTATTATGTTTTGTTAAGTATTTGAGGGTTAAAGTTGGGCATTGCAATAATTGCTTACAATGCCCAAAGTATGCTTTGCTTTTATTCTAAAGGAATGCAGATTGTACCAGAACTGTATGATAAGCTGTTAAAGGTCGAAAAATCAGTAAGCATTACATCTCCTTCAAGATCAAGTTGATATGCTATGTTAGTAAACGCTCGAGAAATAAAATTCGGAGTTGAAAAATATTCTTCAAAAGTAGCAATAGGTATGCAACTTATTTCAGCACAATTAAAACCTAAACCCTCATACCTTAAAACTAGATTATTTTCATCTAGATTTATAATTTCAATTTGGCCAACTTTCATTAAAAAGAGCGTTCCTTCTACAAACATTACAAGCCCAGCATTATTTGCTTCTGTTGAAGGGACTTCATAATTAACATTATACACAAAACCGATGGATTGATCAAGTATTCGATTCCCAAAGTATCCACTAACTCTTGATATTCCATTATTTTCAGGGATTGCATAATAATCATTCATAACTATTCCACTTCTGTTACTCGTTTCTGGTTGAGAAATGTGCGTAATGCCAAAGAATTGGAAACCATACTCGGTTTCACCATTTTCCATTGTAAAGTATTTACATTCATTAAAGTTGATATTTGTTGTACCATAACCATCATAAAAACCATCATCTATAGTATCAGTAGTTCCGTCGGTAGTTGAATCATCCAAAGTACCATCATCGGTAAGGTCTGTGCCATCATCAGTTGTGTCTGTAAGATCTGTGGCATCATCTAAAGTGCCATCATCAGTTGTATCATCAGTTGTATCATCAGTTGTATCGGAACAAAAAATTATTTGTCCAGCATCAATATCTTCATCACTAATTATAAACTCAATAAATTCAGTTATTCCATTAGCAATAAGCATTAAAGTTACAGTTGTATTGTTTTGAACTTCAATTTGATTTATTCCAACCTCTAAAACTCCACTGTTAATATAAGCACATCCGTCACAGTAAAATGTGGCATCTATAAATTTTCCAAAACAATCAGTCGTTGAAATATCAATTATTTGGTTAGGGCAAGATTCTTCCAAAGGATTGAAAATTCCTAGGTTTAAAGTTTCTCCTTCCTGTACTGATTCAACAAAAACTTGACTAAAGTTATTATTTGTACTTACAGTGAAATCAATATTAGCAGCTACATTAACAATAAAGTAACCTTCGTTGTTAGTTGTTGTTGATACAGGACCAACACTTATCATTAAGTCTTCAATAAATTCACCATCACAATCAACAAAATAACCCTCTACAAAGGTGTTAGGTGTTTGCGGCACATCCAAATTCCACCAAGTAAAGTGGCTAACTTCCGCAATGTATTTATCCCCCTGTAAAAGGGCTTTGCCTTCCTCAATCCAAACCTGTTTATCCTCATCAAAATACCACATTGGTATTTGGTTGGGTAAATTAGTATAACCATTAGGCACAGGCATGCGCAAGGTACTTGTGTAGCCATCTGCAATTTGCAAAGCTTGTCCATTGTCCCCCGTTAACTCAACGCTTAAAGCTCCGTAACTGGTTAAAAACTGCTCCTCATTTTCACTGTTAATTCCTATAAAATCTCCACCAGGCATACTCCGCCCAAAATTGTTTTGATTTGGGTTAATGTAGGTAAAATCAACATTTACAGTACCGTTGTAAGGTGCGCCATTTAAATCAACAAAACTTCCTGCTGAAAATGTTACTTCAGCGTTATCAAACGAAACGGTATTGTTTGAAGTTGTACTAAAGCTGTGTGAGGTAACAGGGCTTAAAGCCACTTCGGCATAGCAATTAAGGCTATTTACCTTAACATTGTAAAAGGCAGGAGCAAAACCGTTTTTAGTAGCCTTTACTTTTAGCTGCTTGTTAGCACTTGCTACCGAGTTAAATATTACCACCCCTAAATGATTTGTTTCGGCAATTATGCCACTAACTTCAAGCTTAACACCAGATAATGGATTACCCGAAACATCAATGGCTTTTATTGTTAGCGCAACGTTGCTATAATCAGTAAAATCAATAGGACCTTCGCCAAGCTGCGGATAATTTTCAGTATCCTTTTGGCAGGCATAAAATGAACCCATTAGTAGTATAACAAAAACTAATAAGCTTGCATTTAATTTTTTCATGAGTAAAAGTTTAACTGCATCTAAAATTACTAAAATGAGGCTTGTTAATTACAAACCCCATAAAATATTATAGGCAAAGTACCTTGTTAAAGTATAAGCTACAAGCTATACTTTGGCTTTATTTTACTTACAAAATTCGCCATGCGATTTTCCAGAAAAGTTTAAATCGTTTAAGTCAAACTCAAGTAAATGATTAACCAAAAATTGGTTTGCAACTGATAAGTTAGTTTCATCCAATTCATTTAAATATGTTTCTAGTTCGCTTATTGAGTTCATAGCAATATTATCCGAGTGGAAATTTAGCTTTAACTGTGCATCGCTGTTTTTGGAAATATGTATTTGCCCATTAACAGGAATAAAAATGTGCCCCTTATTAACAATTACCATTGCGGCTTGGCTATTTAAAGCATCCAAGCCATAAAGGTTGTAAGTTATATTTTCAAAAATTGATAAATTTTCTAAATAGATTAAAGCAAAATTTTCCCTTTGGTTGCCAAAAATATCACCAGCCAGTATCACTAAATTATTATCATTAACTGTTGCAACATTTATGTTTTCATAAAAATGCCTATCAGTTAGCGTTCCGTCTGAAAAATGGTCGATGCTAAAAAAGCCACATTCAGTATTAATTTCTTCTTCCTCTTCTTGTTCCTCCTCATTAGTTTCCTCATTTATATTGCATAAAGAAACCTTACCTAAATCTAAATCATCAAGTTTAACTTCAAATTGATGATACAAGGTTGAAAAACTTGGGTTGTTTAACATTAAAGTAACATCGCGGTTGCCCATAACTTCAATGGCTTCAGTACTAGGGCTTATAATTCCAAACATGGGGATACAATCAGCACAATAATAATTGGCACTAAGCTGTTGATTGTGGCAATTTACAATATCAATTTGTGCTGAGAAAATTGGCAAGCAATCCTCAATAGGCTCAATTGCCCCTAAGTTTAAAACCTCGCCCTGTAAAACTGATTCAACATAAATTGGTGCGTACAATTCAGGGTCAATTATAACATCAAAACTTAAACCTGGTGCTGCATTAGTTTCAAAAAAGCCATTTTGGTCGGTATAAACAACTAAAGGCCCTACATTAACGGGTATGCCAATAATAGGTACATTATAACAATCAAGCACAGTACCCCTAACAAAGGTTTTTAAATCAACAGGGTCATCACAATTCCACCAAGTAAAATGGCTTACTTCAGCAATGTATTTATCGCCCTGTAAAAGGGCTTTACCTTCCTCAATCCAAACCTGTTCATCCTCATCAAAATACCACATTGGTATTTGGTTTGGTAAATTAGTATAACCATTAGGCACAGGCATGCGCAAAGTACTGGTGTAGCCATTTGCAATTTGTAAAGCTTGTCCATTATCGCCCGTTAATTCAACGCTTAAAGCTCCGTAACTTACTAAAAGCTGCTCCTCATTTTCATTATTAATACCTATAAAATCGCCACCCGGCATACTACGCCCAAAATTGTTTTGATTTGGGTTAATGTAGGCAAAATCAACATTTACAGTACCGTTGTACAATTGGCCATTTAAATCAACAAAACTGCCAGGGTTAAACTGCACCTCAACACCATTTTCAAAAATAGTATGCTGGGCATTAGCATTAAAGCTATGGCTGCTAACAGGGCTTAAAGCAATTTGACCAAAGCAACTTAAATTGTTAACCTTAACATTGTAAAAGCCACGCGCAAAACCATTTTTTGTAGCCCTTACTTTTAGCTGCCTATTGCTGCTATTAACACGGTTAAAAATAACTACCCCTAATTGGTTTGTTAAAGCTTGTTGCCCGCTTACCTCAATCATAACATCGCTTAAAGCATTACCATCAACATCAATTACTTTTATTGTTAAAGCAACTTGGCTATAATCAGTAAAATCAATAGGCCCTTCGCTAAGCCTCGGGTAGTTTTCATAATCTTTTTGGCAGGCGCTAAAGCACATTGCTATAATAAATGCAAATACATACAAGCTCGTGTATAAGTTTTTCATGGGATTTAAATTTTAGGATTAAAAAAATGTAGATAGTTGGTTGAGCTTCTGAAGTACTAGTGGTTTGAGGGTAAAAACCTAACTAGAGTTAATATTTGTAGGGGTACAAAATTGAGGATAAGCAGATATGTTCAGCATGAGTATAATACAAGGCATAAATTATGAGTTTGTTTTACTAAGGTTTAATATAGTTATTAAAAAGCAATTATTCTGTCGAGTTTAATTCATTTAAAGCAATTGCAAGCAACAATTTTACATAGGATAACAAAATCCCAAAAATGCTATTTGTCAATTACCATTTTTTCCTCATCTTTAAAAGATGAAAAATTTATGGTTTACGGTTGCATTGGTTTTTATGGCTTTAAATATTTGCAATGCACAAACTTTAGATAAAGTGGCTTGCAAAAAGCTGGGCGAAACTGTTATTGAGAAACAAAGCGGGTTAAGCTATGCAGAAAGTAATGAATTGTATGGCAACGACTTTATTGAATTTTGTAATTGCTTTTATGATAAAACCTTTAAAAGTAAAGCACCCGAAAAAATGATGCGAATTTTAGCATACATTGCAACTTTTCAGGCCGATGAAAACAGTAACAACTTTCATAAACTAGCTAGCTTGTATCGGTTAAAAATGAATGAGCCCCAAAATGCCAAAATTTATAATAGAATTACTGCTGTTATTAATAAACCAGTAAATCCACAAAACTACGAGCAGGATTTATTGCCAATTGCTGATGCAATGGGCTTGGTTGACAATGAATTGATGATGGCAAAACAATTGGTAGCAGCCCAAATTGCCCAATTACCACCAAACGCAACTTACGAAAACTTAATGGCTAACATCATATATAATTTTACAAGAAAATAGTGCTGTTTAGTTAAAAAAGCTTAATCCATTTTCAATTGTCCGCCAGCGGAGCTTGGCAAGTAAATCAATTTAAGGCAATTTGCGTTAAGTACACATAACCAAATTATTTAGCATGAAATGGATAGCCGCCCTTACCTTTGTTTTTTTGTTTAGCGCAATGGCTAGCAGCCATGCACAAGCGCAACAATCTAAAATTATGGATGCAAACTTGAGGAGTTACGATCAATACGAATCTGCCACCTTTGGCGCGGGCTGCTTTTGGTGTGTTGAGGCCGTTTTTGAGCGGCTTGAAGGTGTTGTAAAAGTTGAAGCTGGCTACAGCAATGGCATGGTTAAAAACCCAACTTATAAAGAGGTATGCAGCGGGCTTACAGGCTGTGCTGAGGTAGCCAAAGTATTTTATAATCCTGATGTTATAAGCTTTGCTGAGTTATTGGAGGTTTTTTGGCGCACGCACAACCCTACAACCCTTAACCGCCAAGGTAATGATGTAGGTACGCAATACCGTTCGGGCATATATTATACAAGCGACGAGCAAAAACAAATTGCCCAAAAAAGCCTACAAGCCGTACAAGAATCTAATCTATATGATGATGATATTGTAACAGAAATTGAACCTTTAATGGATTACACCCCAGCCGAAGATTATCATCAAAATTATTACAACCTAAATAAAGAGCAGAGTTACTGTACCTATGTTATTAGCCCAAAAGTTGAAAAATTTAAAAAACTATTTAAGGATAAGTTAAAGGCCGATGCACGTTAACTGGCACTTCATATTTTTAATATTTTGCCTGCCATTGCTGGCAGCGGCGCAAAACGCTACTACCGATACTTTACAAACATCGGTTGATACAACCGCATATGTTAAAAAACCACTTACTGCCGAGCAAAAATTAACCCGCAAACGCGTAAGGCAATCGGCAATGCTACCCGGTTTGGGGCAATTGCACAATGGCGAAAAATGGAAAACACCATTAATTGGTGGTGGTATTTTGGCAACTTTTGGTACAGGCCTTTGGGCGCATAGCCAATATAAAAACAAGGGTAATTTAAAAGGCTTGCGCAACGGTATGTTTGCTAGCGCAGGGCTAATTTATGGCATTAATCTTTTTGATGCTTTTGCCGTAGCCAAAGCCAAAAACCAAAACAAACTCCACTCCCCAATAAAGGCCGCTTATTTTTCAACCTTATTACCAGGATTAGGGCAAATTTATAATAAAAAAGCATGGAAACTCCCCATTGTTTATGGCGCATTTGGCGTAGCCACCTACTTTTTGGTACGCAACACAAGGCGTTTTAAAGGCTTTAGCGAAGCCTATGTCAATTTCGGGGTCGATGGTTTTGAACCCGAACCCTACACCCTTAACTTTTCGCAGCAAGGTTTGCTAAATGCACGGCAGTTTTATTTACGTAATTTAGAAATTTCGGCAATTGTTTTAGGCGTACTTTATATTGCCAATATTATTGATGCTGTTGTGGATGCTCACCTCTTCGATTTTGATGTTGGTGAAGATTTAAGCCTAAACATTAGCCCCCAAGTTGGCTACAAAAACTTTGGCGTGGGTATGAACATTAAATTTTAAAAATGAAAATAGCAATTTTAGGATACGGAAAAATGGGCAAAGCCATTGAAAGCTTACTTGATAACGAAAATGCCGAAGCCGTATATAAAGTAAATAGTGCCAATGCACCAATAAGCACCGAATTGCTAAAAAAAGCCGATGTAGCCATTGAGTTTAGCACCCCTAAAACGGCAGTTGCCAATATTGAAAAGTGTTTTGAGGCAGGCGTACCTGTTGTTGTAGGCACTACGGGCTGGTACGGCAAGCTAAAATATATAACCGAATTGTGCGAGCAAAAACAAGGCGCAATACTTTATGCCAGTAATTTTAGCGTGGGTATGAATCTGTTTTTTGCACTAAATAAAAAACTAGCGCAGTTAACTGAAGATATGGGCTTTGATTGCACTATTAAAGAAATGCACCATACACAAAAACTAGATAAACCAAGCGGTACGGCCATCACCTTGGCTGATGATATTATTTGGCAAAGCAATGATTGGGAAAGTTGGGAATTGGAGCCTTATGATAAAAAGGCTAAACAGATTCCCATTAAATCAATACGCGAGGGCGATGTTAAAGGCATACATCGCATTAAATTTTTTAATGAGTTGGATACTATTTCAATTCAGCATACCGCACACAGCCGCAACGGTTTTGCGCAGGGCGCAATATTTGCTGCTAAATGGTTAAAAGGTAAAACAGGCGTTTATAAATTTAGCGATGTATTGAAGCTGTAATCAATGCTTAACAATTAACTTGCTCGATTGTACAACCTTATCCTCAATTAAAAATTCCGTAATATAAATGCCTTGCGGTATATTCAATTCAATACTCGTATGATTTTCATAAATAACCTCTTCAACCACTAAAGCACCGCTAACGCTATAAATTTTAATATCTCCTTTAGTAATATTTTGAGGTAAATCTATTTGTATAAAATCATCGGCTGGGTTAGGGTAAACCTTTATATCACCTTGTTGTATAGTATTACTTAAACCAACAGGATTAGGGGCAGTATTATTAAGCAAATAATCATCAAAAAGCACTGAAAACTCACTTTCACAATAACTTGATAGGATAGTTGATCCATTACCGAGTGAAGCATTAAAATCTTCAAAACTTACGCCCTGCATACAATCAGGAAATAAAATGGTATAGTCAATATATAATGATTGGGGCGTAAAATTTATTAGTGGAGGACCAAAGCCAGGATCAATACCAGTATAAGCGTCTAGTTCTGATGGATTTTCATCAAATTCATCAATGTTTATTTGCTCAAAAGCTGGGTGATAGCAGTTATAATATATATAGTTTACCGCTTCAGTCACACTTTCAAAACTATTGTAGTTAACCTCAGCTAAACATTCAGTATAAACGTCATTTTGCAAATACGCATATATTGATGCATTCATTTTTTCAGCCAAAACTGTATTTGCCGATAAAGTTAAAAGCACAAAAACAGCCAATAATAAACGGCTAGTGGTATGTAAATATTTAAGCATCATATTTCGGAGTTTAACTTAAATATAGTAAAAATATTAATTACTGTCAATAACTTTCTCAATTTCTTTTTTTCAAATTCCAACTCATTAGTTAACCATTGTATAATAATTCTACTAATCTGTAACCTTTAGCTTTAATTTCAGTAAAACATAAATGTAAATTTTAGCCCACACATGGAGCAGGCCATTAGCAATACAAAACCCATAAACATCTACGAAAAAGCCAATTCGCTTTTTATACAGGGTAATAGCCAACAAGCTAATGAAATGGCCAAGCAGGTTTACAACCAAGCCTTTAAAAGCAAAAACTACGAACTAGCCTATAAATGCCTTTTTTTGGTAGCCGAGTGTAATGAGCACGAAGGCAAATTAGCCTACGCAAGTAAAAATTTTAATACCTGTTTAAGCTTTATCAACAAATTTTTAGGCCCCGATTTTAAAGGGCTAGGCAATTTACATAATCGTTTGGGGGTAGTAAATTTTAAGCAAAAAAACGAGCAATCCGCTATCCATCATTTTTTAGAAGCCAAAAAATACGGCGAAAATCAAGCCCGTTGTTTAGTTAACATTGGCAATGTTTATTCAGCCAATTTATCATACGAAAAGGCTATTGAATACTTTAACGAAGCCCTAAGCCTGGCCGAAACGGATGGCGATAATGTACTTAAATGCTTTTCGCTTTTAAACCTATCAATTAGTTACGAAAAATTAGGCAGGCTAAAAAAAGCCTTTCAGTTAATAAAAGAAGGCATGTTAATAAGCCAATCTTTAACAGAAGATGAATACGAAAAAAAACGTTTAAAAATTCATGCACCATGCCTTTATGCCAATTTGTTGTTTAAAACTTCTGCCGATTTGCAAGCCAAAAACTACTTTGAATTAGCACTTGAAAATGCCGAAAAATTTAATGTTATTATTGATAAATTGATGATAATGAACCCCTATTGCGAATTTTTGTACCAAGTGGGCGACTATCAAAAATTTGAAGAAGGATTAACTGAATCATTAGAAATTGCAGAAAAACATAAGCTAAATCGCGAAATTCATAACCTGCTTGAATTGGCCGTTAAAGCCTATAAAGAAAAAGGCGATTTTGAAAAAGCCTGCGAATACGGCAGCCGATTGCTTGAAGATATTAGAGGCGAGCAAAACCTAAATCAAATTCATAACCTTGAACGTTTAGCCGAAGAGCGCGAAGTAGAAATTAAATACCTTGAAAAACAAAAAAACACCATTGAGCAGCAAAAAAAAGAGCTTGAAGAATTTACCTACGTATTAGCACACGACCTTAAAGAGCCCCTGCGCAATATTGTAAGTTTTACCGATTTGTTAGAGCGACGCCATGTTGATAGCCTTGATAAAGAAGGAGGTGAGTACTTTAAAATTGTAAGCCAGGCGGCGCACAACCTCAACAAAAAATTAATTGATTTACTTAACTACGCCAATTATAATAGCGAACGTTACAGCTTTAAAAAATCGCCATTGAACCTACACGCCATAGTAATGGATTTAAAAATGGAGCTGCTTCAAAATTACAGTAATAATGACTTAATTATAAAACTTGATAGGCTGCCAGAAATTTTTGCAAACGAACGCCACATGATAACCATTTTTAGTAATATAATGAACAATGCAATTGAGTTTAACCAAAAAGAGCAATGCGAAATTGATATTGTTTATAAAGATTTAGGCAGCTACCATATGTTTGAAATAACCGATAATGGCGATGGAATTGAAGCTGATTTCCAAAACAAAATATTTGAGATATTTAAACGGCTTGAGTTAAAAGGGCATAACAAAACAGGCATTGGTTTACCACTTTGCAAAAAAATTGTTGAACTATACAACGGCAAAATTTGGGTTGAATCTGAATTAGGTTATGGCTCAAGTTTCTTTTTTACTATTGAGGCATAAAACTTTTAACTTTAGGCACAAAACCACTTTAGTTGAAAGAAGAAATACTGCAATTGCTTTGGCAACACACCCCCGCAAGCATAAAAAACACCCAGCCCGAAAAGGAAATTAAGGCATGCCTACGTTACGAAGCCGAACAAATAAATAACTACATTAATAGCGATGAGTTAGCCCTAAAAAATTACGAATGGTGCCAAAAACAAGGCTCAACCCCCAAGGATTTTAAGTTTAGATGGCTGCAACTAAATAGCAAACATAAAATACTCACCTCAATACGCTACGAAGGCGGTAATAAAAACCACCCCTTTGTTGAAATTGTACTTAAAAGCTTTACTATTGATACTATTGAGCAGTTAAACGCTATACAAAACTTGTTAAAACAAGAATACGCCCTTTTTAAACCCGAACGATTCCGCTTTTTTACGCCTCAAATATTAAAGATTGAAAAAGTAAAGGATTTAAACCTTAAAGGCGACCTATTATTTATGGTGGGTCAGCATAAAATGCTAAAAAAATGTACTAAAATTTACAAAAACCAAGCAGTTAAAGTGCAAAAAACACAACAAGTTAATTGGTACAATTGGTACAAAAGCGAATATGCGTTCCTTTTTAAGGAGCAACCCTTTTTAAAACGCCTTATCCATATTGAAAGTCAAAAAAATTTGCAAAACCTAGCCGATAAGGGCTACTGTTTTGAGTTGTATGTAAAGCAAAAACTAGCAGGAATTATTGCATTTAACCACGAAAAAACCCTTTTTTTAAATGGCTATACAGTTATTGAAGAAATAGTTGCTGCTGAGTTTAGAGGTAAAGGGCTAGCCAAATATTTGCAACAAGCGGCTATACACCAACTACCCGAAATTAAAAATGCCCCAAACATTTACGGTTACATAGGCTTTTTAAACCTAGCCTCACAAAAAACAGCAATGGCAATTGGGCGTTCGCCACTAGCTGCATACTACTTTTACCCCATAAAGTAGCCTCATTTAATCCGTACAATTTTACCTTTTTGTTACCTTTTTCAAGCCTTTGGTAATATATCTTAGCGTTACAAACAGCAAATACGTAAATAATTTTCCTTTTATAAATCGCTAAACAAATGCTTATGCAACACTTTAAATCATTATTACTTAGCATGCTACTGCTAATGTTTTGCTGGCAAACAAGCACAGCACAATCCGATGAATTGGAGTACATTTTCACGGATTTACAACAAGCATTCCCCGATTGCTTGGCTAATTACACAGTTAACGATTTTGCCGACACTTACGAGCTAATTGTGTTTATGGAACAAGAGTGTAACATCGCTATCAACGATTTTTTTCCAACAGATGGAGATGATTGGATTGGTGGAAATGACGGTGACCCATCAGTTGATGATGGTATGCTAGATGACAATGGCGAATGGACGGTTGCTGACGAATGGGAGCAACTGGTGCAACAAATGCCTTGGTGCTTTGAAAACACAACACCAGAGCAATTCGACTCATTTGAAGCCCTATACTATTATGTAAATAGCGTTTGTTTTAACGATAGTACTGATATTGCAGTTGATGACAATGCTGCTGACGACTGGAGCGACTGGGGCGGAAATGACGGCGACCCATCAGTTGACGATGGTATGTTAGATGATGGCAACGAATGGACGGTTGCCGACGAATGGGCACTATTGGCAGAACAATTTCCTTGGTGTTTTGAAAATACAACACCAGAGCAATTCGACACTTTTGATGCCTTATACTACTACTTTGAAACAGCTTGCTTTAACGACAGCACCGATATAGCCGTTGATGATTTACCGTGGGATGACTGGGGCGGCAACGACGACGACCCATCAGTTGACGATGGAATGTTAGATGATGGCAACGAATGGACGGTTGCCGATGAATGGGAACTATTGGCAGAACAATTTCCTTGGTGTTTTGAAAACACAACACCAGAGCAATTCGATTCGTTTGAAGCACTATATATCTATTTTGAAAGTAACTGCTTAAACCTTGATGATTCTGCTGCAGATGATTGGACAGACTGGGGCGGCAACGATGACGACCCATCAGTTGACGATGGTATGTTAGATGATGGCAACGAATGGACGGTGGCCGACGAATGGGCAATATTGGCTGAACAATTCCCTTGGTGTTTTGATAATACAAGCCCAGAGCAATTCGACACTTTTGAAGCCTTATACTACTACTTTGAAACAGCCTGCTTTAACGACAGCACCGATATAGCTGTTGATGATTTACCGTGGGATGACTGGGGCGGCAACGACGATGATGGACAACTTGACGATGGAATGGTTGACGACGGCGATGACGACGAAGGCAATGAAGGCACTACTGGAGAAGATGAAAATGATTGGGATGGTAATGATAACAACGACTCAACCGACTGGGGCAACGAAGATGATTGGAACTGGACAGTTGAAGACGAATTAATGTGGTTACAACAACAATTTCCTGAATGTTTGGATAGTGTTGCAGCTGATATGTTTGATGGCTTTGAAGCATTGTATGAATATGTTGAGGCTAACTGCTTTAACGATGGACCAGTAGAGCCAAATATTCCAGACATCCCTGATTGCGTATTCAATATTCCTTTTGATGAGAATTTAGGACTTCAAGATTTTATCATTACATTGGTTGACGAATGTGGAGATGAAATTGATTTACCAGCCTGTATAGTTGATGCACCAGCATTCGATTCTGATGAAGACTTCATCCTATACCTATTTGAAAACTGCGAAATGTTTGACGGTTTCGGTCTAAGCAACCCTAACGATGGAATGACCGTTTGGGACAATGCAGCACAATGGTACAATTTAGCACCAATAATCAATAATAGCACATCAATAACACAGCTAAACACCCTAAACATTAATTTGTACCCTAACCCAGCCGATAACAATTTAAATATCGAGGTTGCAGATACGGAAATCTATACAATCGAAATATATGATATTAGCGGTAAACTAGTGTACAGCAGTGTTGCCAGGGGCAATAACTTAATAAATATCAGCCAACTTAACACAGGTATTTATATGTTAAACATTACAAATAGTGTTGGGCATTACAGCAGTAAACTGCACATTAAGTAAACTGTAATTTAGGTTTTTTTTATAGGGTTTTTAAGGCCTGCCTTTCGGGGCAGGCTTTTTTATTTCCAGTATCTTAGTACTATGTTTCGGTTAATGTTAATTATAAACTTATTGGTAAGTTTTAGCCTTTCGGCACAAAATACTTGGCAACATTATATGTATGAACATACCGTTTTTTACATCGGCATCGAAAAAGAAAACAAGATTGATCAGTTCAAACACTACGATTTCACAAACTGCCTTTCTTCAAATGATACATTAAGGGGCTTTATAGGCGATAAGGGCCAAACAATAAGGATTTTTTTGGAACATGTTCAAGCCAAAAAGAAATGGGGTTGCTTTGAAGTAGTCGGCATTGCCGCCGTCGATAACAATATCACTCATTTTGAAGGGGAGATAAAAATAGAACGCATCCAGCAATTTCAAAAAATACCTCCCTATCTATACGACCTCAAAACAAATATTGAAAAAAACGGAGTGATAATAGCCCAATATCGTTTGAAGGAAAAGGGCAGGGGAGAACATACGGGTACTTTTAAAGGCTATTTAGTTACCGATTGGTTAATAAACAAGGATGGCAAAATGCAAAGCTCGCATTTTGAAAACCCACATCAATTTTACAGGAACCATCAGTACATTGGCAAATGGCAAAACAATAGCGGAAGCCTGCAGTTTAATTGCAATTTCGGACAAAACCGTGCTCCTTATTCCAGTAAAAAATATGAAATAAGCCCGCAACAGATGGAACGTATTGATTGGTATATCAATAATTAACTCTTACCTATCATTAACAGGGTTGTCATTAGTTAAGTAGCCCTTAACTATAAATTGATAAAGGATTTTTTGCGGCACTAATTCAATCGAAAATTGTTGGGTAGTAACACCATCACCCTTATCAAATTGAATAATCAATAATCCATCTCCCTCTTCATCCTTAACCGTAACAGATCCATAAACATCAGTATGTGCCTCAACATTATCAATTAAAACAAAATTATCTCGTATAGGCTCACCCTTAACATCAAAAAATTGTATAATGATATTGTTATAGTTAATTGACGAATCAATGGTGCTATTACCAGCATCAAAATCTTCATACTTACCGCAGCTTACAATTGTAAGTATAGCAAAAAATGTAATTAGTAAATGTTTCATGCGAGTTGTTTTAACTAATTTAACAAATCCATTTTAACAATGTGCTATTAAAAATTAGCAAATGCCAAAAAGTAAAAAAATGTACATTATACAAAAGGCTGTAAATCATTAGCTAATTCAATAACAACAAAGTAAATTGTATCAAAGTATAATTTGCCACGTCAAAAATTGGTAGTAAAATTTTAACTACCTTAATAAAAAACAATAACAATATGGGCTTTATTTATTGGCTTTTATGCGGATTAATTGCAGGATCATTAGCAAAAATGATTACACCTCAAAAAGAAAGTAGCAGTTGGGTTACATCACTTATTATTGGTATAATAGGCGGTTTTGTAGGCGGCTGGCTAGGCAGTTTAATAGGTATAAGTAGTAATGGCTTTATCATGAGCCTAATAACAGCAACTGGCGGTGCAGTTTTGGTGCTGTTTATTTACCATAAGTTTATTGCGAATAAATAGTTAAGCCTTTAATTGTGCCAACATAGCACCCATTTTTTCATGGATTTTGTTAATGGCTTTTAGTGGGCGTACCATCACTTTAAACTTGATGATTTTCCCTTCGTCGTTTACTTCAATCATATCAACCCCATTAATAGTTATGCCATCTAATTGGGCGGTAAATTCAAGCACACATTGTTTGTCGCCCAATAATTTATTGGTGTATTCAAAGTGGGCTTCATTGCTACCTAACACTTGCAAAGCCCCCATTAAATAAAGCTGCGCCATCCATTTACCTTTTTGCGGTGTAAATACAACAGGTGAGTAAAACACCACCTCCTCAGCCAATAAATCCGTTAAAATCTCAGGATTACGGCTATTTAAAAATTCATGCCATTGCTCAAGGGCGGTTTGTATTGGGGTGGGCATCGTTAAAATTTTAATAAAGGTTTTTTAAGGCTTATCGTCTTGCAAGTTATCCCAAAAATCTGTATCCAATTTTTTAATGATGATGGTTTTACTTATTTGCATACCAAAGTCAAAGTCATAAATATGCTTTGCTAAGCGTTTACCGTTTATTAAAACGATTTTTGATGCTGCACCAAGCGATTGAGAATAAGTATATGCTCCTTTTGTAAAATCAGAAGTAGTAATAAAAACTCCTTTATCTGACTGGGTAGATGCCAATGCACCAACAAATTTTTGTATATCTTCTCGCGAAATATTATTGCCTGTTTTGTACCTTTTGGCTTGAATGTAAATTTTACCAAAGCCAAGAATATCCTCCTTGATTATACCATCAATACCATTATCATTTGAATATTGAGTTACCGTACCTGAGTCTTGTATTTCTCCGCCGTAGCCCATTTTCTGTAAAAGCCCAACAACCAATTTTTCAAATTCAATAGGTGTTTTTGATTGTATGGTCTCTATAATTTCTGTATAAACCGTATCTCTTATTCCTTCAAAAGATTTAAATAAAGCTTCGCTTGGCGTTTCATTATCGTTCACATTAGTTGTGGTTACGCCTTTTCTTGATTTTGATGAACGTTTACTTAGCTTGTTTTTTATAAATGACCTAAAACCGCTTTTATCATTTAATGCTTTAACACCATTTCCATTGATTTTATAAATACCCCTTTTCGGTTTTTCTACCAAATCTGCCATATTTAGATAACTCAATGCCCAACTAATCCGATCCTTAAATATCAATCCATTCCCAGATTCGTATTCTTGCAAAAGTTCAGTATCAGTCAATTTGAAAATGACCCCTAACGGTTCTGTAAAGTCCTTTAAACGCCTTTCTTTCCCATCATTTAAAAGGTTCAATGCTTCATACTGTATTTCATCATACTTAGGAATGGCCATTTTCTAACATTTTGAGTTAATCAGGGCTAAAAATATGTATTTGTAAATTTTAAAAAATGTTTTTGGTGAAATATTATTAGCAATAAAAACAAAACCCCAACCACATTGCTGCAATTGGGGGTAGGGAGTAGCGTTTTGGCGCGGGTCTTTTTTTAATCCTCTTCCAAACTCAATATAAAATCGGTTAACTGTTCAATTTCAACATCCGATAAGCCAAGATTAAGGGTATCCAATTCAAAGCCGTTACTATCGGCAAATTCAGCCAAAAAACTATCCTGCATTACGCCGCTAGTATGGTCGCGTATAAAATCAGGCAAGTAATCATAAGTACTACCGTGGCCATAAAAATTTCCTTTAGTAACGCTATACCATTGCATTGGTGGGTATTTGCACATATCATCCGCATTGCCTGTAAAGCTAAAACGGTCGTTCATACCCTTTGGTAATTCAGGCACATCGCCAAAAAAATCGGGGCGTAACCACATATGCCCATGCCCCATGGCGTAAATGCCAGTACCTGCAAAGCTTGGTAAGTTATGGCAGCCAGCACATTCCGTAAAAGCTAAAACAGCCCCTTTTAATTCGCTTAAAGTTAAACTGCCCTCACCCCTTAAATAACGCTGAAACCGATTGTTAGTTGTAATTAAAGTGCGTTCAAAAGCCGCAATAGCTTTGGCTATCGTAACATCTGTGCTGTATTCAGCAGGGCTCATTTCAGGAAAAGCAGCGGCAAACAATGGTAAGTATTCGGCGCGTTTTTCAGGGTCGGCCAAAAACGAATCTAAATTATCCAACTCGTGTGCGCCAATAGCACCAAAAACTTGTGTTTCGGCACCCGCCAAGCGCAAATGATTTTTTATTAAAGGACTGCCCTGTGCCCAAAGGCTATCCGTTTGTTGGTTCATGCTTTGCACGCTAGCCATTAACTCCACATCTTCGCCACCAACAGGAAAAACAACCTTGCCCGATCCCAATTTATTGCTATGCAAACTATTAGGGCGATAAGCCACATTTAAAGCCGTCGGGCTTTTAATTGGCGGTGCATCAATATGTTCGGCATCTTTATCAATAAAACGTTCAAGGCCTTCGCCAACGCCTCCAAAACCAACGCTCTGGGCTACACCAGCATAAAAACCCGCATCAGGATGATGGCAAGCATTACAACCCACATTATGCGTGCTTAAAGTAGGTTCAAAAAACAACTTTTCGCCCAATTTTGCTTTCGCTTCTGTTAATGGGTTTTCAGGGTCTTGAGGTATATCGTCAAAGTCGGTAGGCAATTGCCAGTAAGCCGCATTACCAATCGGCGAAGCCTCTTCCATAGCCTCAATCAATACCGCTTCAACAGCCTTTTTATCGTTAGTTATTTGTAAAAAGTAGCGGGTTCCGCCAGCAGTTGCAAAGCATACGGCAACTATTAAAGCCAGCCAGTTTTTCTTGCTCATAATAAAGGGAAATGTTTACAGCAAAGATGAAGGGACTGACTATGGAACTTTTCCGTTGGGTGGGTTGGGGGTGAATGTTTATGAAATTAAAACCAAACATTTCAAGCTCTAAACAAGTAGTCTAAACTGATAACAATATTTGTAGTCATAATTTAATTATATAGAGTATCAGATTTCGGCTCCGAGGGTTAGGGGTTCGAATCCTCTCGGGATCACCTTTTTTTATTTTTATGGGCTGGAAAATCCCTTTTGTGTATTACACCCGATTTAAATAAATCAACTCTCGTTAAATGAATAATCCTCTATTTCTTTTATTAACTCAATTAATTTACCAACTTTTTGACTTTTTTCTAGATATGCTTTGTATGAAGTGAAAGCATTGTCTAAAAGGCTGTCATAGGTAATTATTCGTATGTTTTTTTGCGCAAAAGTTTTTCTGTCTTCTTGTTCATTACTTAAATCCTCCCAACCACTCATAGGTTTTCCAATAATACATATCGTTTCAATGTATGGCTCGTTTGATGAGTTCGTTCTTGAATTAATGATTTTTTTTAAAGCTCTTCTATACTTATCTAGTTGTTTTACAAGTGTCGAAAAGTCTGTATATGCACTACGTCTTTTTAACTCTATAATTAAATGTTTGCCATGTGGTGTCTTATACCAAATATCAATTCTAGCTTTTTTTTCTTCTTCTGTCAGCTTGTCAGTGATTTCGTTAAACATTTTTTTTACAGTAGCCTCCATAACCGCATTATTCGTTGCTCTGTCCCAAGATGGGTCTAAAAGCCATAAATGCTCATATAAATATTCCTGTAAAACTTTTTCAAGTACATCTTCTTTTATTTTTTGTTTTAAATTTTTTATAATTTCAATGCGCTCTTTTGTTATCTTATAATAAAGCCCTGCTTCTATTTCGTCATAGTCTTTAAAAACCGATAGGAAAGATTCGACATTATTTGCATCAACTGTTTCTAGTTTGTTCAATGAATCTCTATATTTTAAACTTTCAAATGCAAGAACAGCATGGCTGAAAAATTGTTTTTTCCTGTCTTGTTCAATTTCTAATTGGTTGATGTCGCCAAAAAGCTTTTTTGCTTTACTTTTTCTATCTTTTTCTAAGCCATTGTACCATTTTTTTATCGGTTCTATTTTAAAAGCTTGGTTTTTTCCTTCTTTGTTTTTAAGTTCTGCTCTCTTGTTTTGAATGTTTTTTAACTCTTTGAATAGGAAATCTTTTAGTGCTAGATAGCGACCATCTTCTTCTTTTATCGCTTGCCTGCTTGATGTAGTAATATCTTCATCTAAATCCTCATCTAAAAAATCTGCCTGTATTTCTCCAAACAAAAATTTTGAATAAAGCCCGCCTTCGCCAAATTCTTCTAAAAGATCTTCTTTAGCTAGTTTGCCTCTAATCAACAGAACTATTTTGTTGATGTTTTCATCTTTAGATTGAAGGTCTCCTGAATGCTCAACTAATCCTAACCACCCTGATATTTTCCATTTATCAGAGACATCAGGGGTTCTTGAAAAATGCTCTTTTAACCTTGAACCGCATAAATCGATGTATTTTTTAGATTTATCACCGTAAAACCATAGATATTCTACTTTGTGAAAATAATCTCTGTCACTAACTTCTATATTTTCTCCATTTATTCTAACTGCGAAGTTATCGCCATCTCCAATAACACTAAACCTCCTTGCTAATCGCTTTTTTAAAAAGCCTTTGGCTTTACTAATATTCTTTTTTAAATCTCTAAGGATAATTTTTGTCCCTTCTTTTAAATCAATTAATGTTGTGTCTAATTCTTGAGGATAGTAGGCATCTTTAGAATTTGATTTGATAATGTGCCGAATCTCTTCAGCATCCAATAAAAAACCATTTGTAGCACCATTTTTTTTACTATAAACTTCGATTTTATCAGCTATTGAAAAAAGTGAAAGTTTCCCGATTCCTTTTCTACCCATCACTTTCCTATGTTTAAACTTTTCAGCTGCAACATGCCCTGCCTCTCTCTTTTGATAGCCAATTACTAAATACTTTTCGTTTATATCTTCTACATCCATCCCGGTACCATCATCTGTAATAACAATTGTACTTTCTTCTTCATTTATTGTAATGTCAACAATTGTAGCTGAAGCATCCCAAGAATTAGCAACAACTTCGGATATTACAGCAGGTACATTGCTGTATAAGTTTATACCCAAATGATTTAGCACATTTAGGCTTATTTCCATTTTAAATTTTTCCATTGTCATTCAGATGTTTGATTATTGATTTCCCTATAATGTAACCTAATCTTACAGGAACAGCATTTCCTATTTGCCTACTTAATGTTGTTAAAAATAATCTATCTGAATCTTTATAAAAAATAAAATTTTTCGGAAATGTTTGGAGAAGTGCTGCTTCTCTTATGGATAATGCCCTATCCTGTTCAGGATGCCCGAAACGCCCAGTACCATAGTTATAAAATTGAGTAGTTATTGTAGGAGAGGGTTCATCCCAAGACATTCGACCATAGACAGATGTATATGTGCTTCCAGATTCTCTAACATGACATGGTAACCTTAAACTTTCTTCCCAATCTCGCCATGAGCCATTTGGTTTCGAGGCTTTTATTCTTTTTAAATTGGTTTCTCCTAACTTGCTTGCTCGGTGAAGAGGGTCTGTTTTACATATCTCTCCAGATTCAATTGAAGGTAAATGTCCAATTGCATCTTTTGTTGTTAAGTAATTTTTTTTGTTGTTAGTTGGTGGCAAAAGTTCTACTTTACCAAACTTTGATGCAAGTAATACAAGTCTGGTTCTTTTTTGAGGTATTCCATAATCGGGGCAATAAACATTTGAATAGGAAACATGATAATTGTTAGATTTTAGAGTGTCTAAAAAATCTTGGAAAATTTTTTGTTTGGATAAATTCGGAACATTTTCCATAGTTACAACTTCAGGGCTCATTTCTGCTATAAGTCTTGAAAATTGATTAAGTAACCCCCATTTTTCTGTTTTTTCTTTATCCTTTTTTTTATGAGAATGATTTGAAAAGGGTTGACATGGTGCACAACCTGCAAGTACATACAATTTTGAACTGTCATGCCAATATTTGTCAACTAGAAATTCGCCTTTGATTTTTTTTATATCCGAAACAATAAAATCACCCTTTACATTTGTTTCAAAGGCATTCTTACATGAATAATCTATATCGATGCCAGCGTCAATTTTTATCCCAGCTTGCTTTAAACCCAAGGAAAGCCCGCCAATACCGCTATAAAGATCAATTGCTTTTACCTTTTTTTTTCGCATTTCATTTAGATGTATTGTGTTTCTGAAGTTTAACACAAGCTACAAAATTGGACTGAATCTCCATAATGTTTAACCCTTTAGTAGGCTGTTAGACGTATAACAAAAAATAGCCAACATTACAAAGTTTTGATTTCTAGTGTCTAGGATAAATGTTAAAACCTTCTTAACCCCCTTGACACTCCAATCCTTTTATCGTAATATTGCAATATAGTAATTAATTGATGGGCTTAACCAAAAAGGAAATATTCACCAAACAACAAAACGAACTGGCGGAAATAGCCAAAGTTCTGGGGCATCCTGCGCGAATAGCTATCGTTCAGCAAATCATCCAACACCAAAGCTGTATCTGCGGTGATTTGGTCAACGAAATAGGCTTGGCGCAACCCACCATTTCACAACACTTAAAAGAGTTGAAAAGGGTAGGGATAATCCAGGGCACGGTTGAGGGTACTAGCGTTTGCTATTGCCTAAATCCCGAAAAATGGCAGGGTTTGGCTAAAAGTTTTGGAGCCTTTCTTTCTGGTGTTAGCAAAAGCCTTAACAATTGTTGCTAGTATTTTTTTATCACCATTAATCGTAATAATGCGATTAATAAAACAAACAAAATGGATTTACAAACATTAAAACAACATTTGGCAGGTCTCGAAAAAGTAACTTTTCAATTACCCAACGGGCAAATGGTACCCAAACACTTCCATGTTACCGAGGTGGGCAAAGTCAGCAAACATTTTATTGATTGTGGTGGCACTGAGCGATTGGAAGAGGTCATAAGTATCCAGCTTTGGAGTTCAATTGATGTCCATCATCGCTTAAAGGCTGAAAAATTCTTAGGCATACTTGAATTGTCCGAGCAAAAACTAGCAATTAGCAATTTACCGATTGAGGTGGAGTATCAAGGGGACACCATCGGTAAATATGGGCTCGATTTTAATGGCGAAAACTTTGTTTTAACCAGCAAACAAACAGATTGCCTAGCTAAAGAGGGTTGCGGGGTTCCAAATCCTGTTAATAAAGTGCTCGAAACCGTATCAAGTTGTTGCACACCTAGTAGTGGATGCTGCTAAATAGGCCATGCAAGCAGCAATTATTAAACAAAAGACAATAAAAAGTCTAAAAATTAGCTTTTAATTGATGGTGTTGTTAAGAAAACGAGCTATTAATTAGATGAAATCTAAATAATTAATTTATTTGTTAAATAATTTGCAATAAAAAGGATGTTTGATTTAACTTTACATCATCAATGGTTAATAACTGTTGCTTGTTTATTGTAAGGTGGCGAAATTTTGGAAGACGCACCCTCCTGTCTCGGGGGTGGGGATAACGGGATAAACTATTTTTATAATGCTGGCTCTGACCAGGCGACTTGATTGACTGGTCAGGTTCGGAATTATAAATTTCAGCTAACTGCTCCGTGTTGGTTCGAGTCCAACCCTTACAGCTTAATAAAACCTCAAATCTTGCAAAAGGTTTGGGGTTTTTCTTATTTATCTAGTAATACATATTAATATCAAATTGGGTATTTTAATAGCTTATCATCATTTCCAAAAGGCAACCTCCCTTTTTTTTCGGACACTAAGAGCCTGTTTGTACTGAGTTTATCGACGTGCCAAAGCGTCCCATGTTATTCCACCATCCCATTAAACAAAAAATCCACTTGAAGGCTAAAGCAAACTTGGTTAACTTTGCAAAACCAAATACCTATGGTCCCGTAGTTCAACTGGATAGAATATCAGATTTCGGCTCTGAGGGTTAGGGGTTCGAATCCTCTCGGGATCACCATTAAAAAAGGGGCAAAAGCCCCTTTTTCTTTAAACATAGTAATAAGTTTAGTTACTCTTTGATTTCATCAACAAACTGTTCGGTAGCCCAATGTTCTCTGTTTAATAACCACCATTTTAAATGTGAACTAAGCCCAATCATATCGGGAAAAATACTCATGTAGTTGATGCCGTAATGATGCAACATATGTAAAAGTTCATACCTTATCGAGTGTGCAATAACAATTTTTTCTAACTCTCCATCAAAGTTATCAAGGCTCAATTCAATATTTTTAGGCGAGTGTACAGTAAAATGACCAAACTGCCCTTGCATCCTACTCGATGTGATTTTTGGTATAAAGTATTTTACTGAAGGTTGTTCTAATTGAAATGGGTTAATTCTATCTGTAATTACGCCCTTGTTTACTCTAATTGCATAAACTACTGAGTCCTCTTCATTGTCCTCAATTAAGGCAAAAAACAATGCTACTAATGGGTTATGAGCCCAATCTAAAAAGCGAGTGGGAACACCAAAATGCTGTGCAACACTTAACAATTCCCATTCAGAAAAATACGAGTATTCATTTCCCAATAATTGAAAAGCTTTCCTTCTCCATTGTTTAAATATTTTCTCATCATCAAAAGCTGCAAAAGGATCTCTGCCAGCAGTAGGTATAAGTTTCCACTCTAACGAGGCGTGCCCCCTAAACTTCCATCTAGTATCATTTCTATAAATAGAAAATACCTTGTGCAATTCTTCGCTTTTGTTTACATAACGTGTTTTAATCATCATTTAAATATAGTAACAAGATTATATCAAAAAAAGCAGGCCATTTGTCCCCTTTTAAAGGGGGCTAAAAATCTATTATTTTCGTGGGATTAAAGAAACGCATTCATTGAAATTGCCTTCCTTTTAAGGGAGGAGGAGTCAACGTTTCGGTGAGCCGCAGGCTCGGAGTGCTAAATATAAGCAAAACCTTCCCCTTGTTGGTCGCCTGACCAATAGGCATAACCCCAACCCTTAAAATTTCCTAAAAAAAATTGCTCGTAAAATAAACGACCTTTGTTACCAGTTTTAACGCCAACCAAACAATTTCACACTATGAATCAGCCTCCTTTTCAACCACCTCCGCCGCCGCCGCCATTGGGCGGCCCACAAAAAAATCTATGGCAAAAACAAAACGACTGGGCACGCAACTCACTCTTACTCAAAGTTTTCACCGTTGGTCTATTAATACTTCTCTCCCTTATTCCAATTACTTGGATTCAAGATTTAATTCGCGAGCGCGAGTACCGCCAAACCGAGGCTATTAACAGCGTTAATGCCGATTGGGGCAATGCCCAAACCGTAAAAGGGCTGGTACTAACCGTACCCTACAAAACCTACACAAAACGAAAAATTTATAATGAAGACCCAAAGGCAAAACCCGAATATGAAACCATCACTAACCGAAATTACGCCTATTTTTTACCCGAAAAATTAGATATTGATGGCGATGTAAGCTCAACCCAACTTAACCGTGGTTTGTTTGAGGTAGTTGTTTATAACAGCCAAGTAAACTTTGATGGTAGCTTCCTTTTTCCTGATTTTAAGCAATGGAATATCCCCGAAAAAGATGTGCTTTGGGATGAGGCCTCCGTTTCTCTGGGCATCTCCGATTTGCGCAGCATTCAACAACAAGTAACCTTAAATTGGGATAACGGAAAATACCTTTTCGACCCCGGTGTACCAACCGACGAGGTTATTGCAAAAGGTATAAGCACCAAAATTTCATTGGCAAATAGAGATTCAAGCGAAATCAAATTCAGCCTTAATTTCGATTTTAATGGCAGCAGTAGCCTACACTTTGTGCCATTAGGTAAAACCACCAATGTTAACCTAAAATCTGGCTGGAAAGACCCAAGCTTTGGCGGCGCATTTTTGCCCGACCAACGAGAAGTTACCGATCATGGCTTTACGGCAAGCTGGAGCGTTCTCCACCTTAATCGCCCATACCCGCAAAGCTTTACTAAAAACAAGTATAATATCGATAATAGCGAGTTTGGCGTTAACCTAATTATGCCTGTTGATCAATACCAAAAAAGCATGCGCGCAGCTAAATACGCCATTATGTTCATTACCCTAACCTTTATGGTTTTCTTCTTTGTACAAGTAATGAACAACATCCGCATACACCCCATACAATACATTATGGTAGGGCTTGCGTTATGCCTATTTTACACCTTGCTCATCTCATTTTCTGAGCATATACCATTTATGTTTAGTTATGCCATTGCCAGTGTCGCCATTATTGGCATGGTAGGGCTTTATACGCTTACCATATTTAAACACAAACGGTTAACGCTTTACTTATCCTTAATATTAGTAGCCCTATACCTCTTCATTTTCACCATTATTCAAATGCAAGATTACGCATTACTTATGGGCAGCATCGGTTTATTCATTGTATTAGCAATAACCATGTACGTCTCCCGTAAAATTGACTGGTTTAACCTTGCAGCCAGCAAAACCTAATAATATTTCTGCATATTAATATTACAAAAGCCCTGCCCTTTGGCGGGGCTTTTACTTTTGGTTTAATGCCTCATACTTAAATAGCGTTACACAAAACAGTATAATAATGGCGTTGCGGCTGTAGTTCCTCCAGCCGCCGGGCTATCGGCTTTACTCCTCACATAAATGCTGTGGGCGGCCCGACGGTTCGGTACCGCCTCTATCCCTAACGCATGCCCTAGTACCTAGCCCAATACAAAATCCCGAAACCCTAGCATATTACCAAACCACACTATACTAATTCAATAACTTTCCCCTGTTGGTCGCCTAACCAACAGGCATAATAAGGAAGATGAAAATAATCAACCAACTCACTCCCTCCGCAATATAACCGCCTCGCTAGTACCAAAATCCGAGTTTAAAACCACCATACGCACTTTACGTCCATCCCTAATTTTAAAAGCGGCCGTATTAGGTGGTATTGTACCTAAATTTTCAGCAATTAAAACCAATTTATTATCCCCTTCATTCAAGTTTAACGTAAGGGTACGTTTTTGTTTGGTAACCAACTGTTTATCAATTACTAATTCGTTATTAAAGTAAACTGAAATCGTATCCCCATCCTGCTGGCCATTATCCCAAACTTCAATATCAATACTTGCATTTTTAATAGGGTATGTAGCCTTAATATCAACTACTGGTTGAGGTGTAATAACTTCAGGTACAATCAGCTCATCAGCTAGTTGTTCATAATCAGGTTCAACATTAATTGGGTACTCAATATCTAATGATATTATGTACAATTTATCGTTGTTACAATTAACCCCAAACGCAGGATTACTAATCATAACATCCTCTCTTTCATTTTCAAATGTAGCAGCATCCTTGCGGCTCAGGTTAAATGTATAGGCTTCAAAATTTTTATAGAAAAGTGTTGCTTCTGCTTTGGTTTTATTGTAGCTAAATTTAAATCTATCCGCTTCAAAAATATTATTAGCAAAATTAAAAGTGCAATTGCTATAGTACTGTGCTTCAATAATTTGCAATGAGTCAGTTAAGCGTTTTTCTCGTTCACGGTGGGTTTCAGTTAGCCGCCTGTATTGCCAAGCTTTAATTTTTGGCAAAGCACAGGCATCAATATGTGCGCAAAGCCCTTTTGTTGGCACGCTACCCATGGCAGCAATTGCATCAATATCCGCACCATCTACACCATTGTTATGGCAATCTGTTTTTAAATCTACTAGCCTAACAAAATAGTAAGCATCATTTGCTTCAATAATTCCTTCTAAATCAATAAAAGTTGCACCGCCCGAAATTTTACCAATCTCTACCCAGTTAAACCCATCTTTCGATATTGCTATTTCAATAGGCTCAACAGCAGGCCCCGTTTCAAAAATGTATAAATCATTGCCAGGTAAATTTACTAAAGCATTATCTGTAAACTCAACAATTAACTCACCCCCACAACCTAACGATAACGAGCCAGGCTCTTGCCAATGCACAAAATCGGGTGGACCTAAACAAGCATCAGTATTAGCGTGTACACCTGTTGAGGCAGGCTCACCAACCCTAAACTCAACAACCTTATCAGCAAAAGCTTGTGTGCCTAGTTTAACGTAAACAAACTGCCCACGGCTATCTAAAAATGCCTTTTTATTGTTTTGCGAAAAAGCCAAAAAAGTAACAAAAAAACATAAAGCAGGTAGGCATCTAATCATTTTGCAAAGGTGTTTATATTATTGACTTGTTACAAAGCAAATAGTTGCTTCTGCAAATGTAAAACATTAACTAACCAACTATTAATTTCACTTAAATAGATACTTATTCCGCTTCAAAATTTAAACTTGCTGAGTTAATACAATAACGCAAGCCCGTAGGCTTTGGGCCATCATCAAAAACATGCCCTAAATGCGCTTGGCAGCGGTTGCAAACCACCTCAACACGGCTCCACCCATGCGAATAGTCGGGTATTTCACCCACATGTGTCTCGTTGATAGGCTCATAATAACTTGGCCAACCCGTGCCACTCTTATATTTCGTTTGGCTGCTAAACAAAGGCAAATCGCAGCACTTACATGTATAAGTACCCTCCGCCTTATTATCCCAAAATTCGCCTGTAAAAGCACGCTCTGTGCCTTGTTCACGCGTTACATAATATTCCTGTTCGCTCAATTGTGCTTTCCATTCTGCCTCCGTTTTTACTACCTTTTCGCCCTCATAATTATTCTCATATTCGTTTTGCGCATTGCCCGAACAAGCGTTTAATAGCATTACAAAACCCATTAAAAACAAAAATCCGCTTCTCATTTTACCAATTTATCTTTTGAACGCCTACAGTACCGTTAAAGTTTTGGGCACGCAATATATAAATGCCGCTTGGCAGACTTTTTACCTCAATTAGGTTAGCCTCTCCTTTATAAATCACCATGCCATTAATATTGATAATCTCAACTTCGTGCACGTTATCATCAATAATGGTCAACCAACCATTATTGTAATAAGCAAAATTTTGTTGAGCGAGCTCAAGCTTATTTAGGCTAACAAAATCATCATAAAAAATACGGTAAGTTCTATCCGAAACCACTTGTTCGTTCATCATTCCACCACAAATAATAAACTCATTATCACTCATTTTGGCAATGCCCCTTAAATCCATTACCCTTGGTATCAAACCAAAATTCACATTCATCTGTCCATTAGTAGGGCTGTAAAATACCTGCCTATTTGTTGCCGATACAGGAGTGTTGGATTCATACGAAAGCCCATCATAATTATATGTTTCTGAACTTCCTCCAAACCAAACCGCCTGCCCATTCCAGTTGTTACAGGCCTGCCGATAGCCCAAAGCATAAGGTTTTTCGGTAGCCGTCCATGTAATTTCCGCAGGGTTTTGTGGGTTGATATAACCCTTACGCAAAACTTGTGTTATCGGAAAATTAGGGCCAATTCTTGCGCCGCCAATGTAGTAAAGCGTATCACCAATTATCGTCCCCGATGCCCCAAATGCAGCATAATCATCCATATCGGGTAGGGGAGTGCCCACTAGCCACTCTTGGTTTGCAGGATTATAAATCTGCACATCCGTAACATTTGTATTATTGCTCCAACCCGTAACTATAAAAAGCAAACTATCCTTATAAACGCATTGCACATGGTCATCAATTGGCACAGGCAATGTAATATCATTATTAACAAAAGTGTTGCTGTTCGGGTTAAACTGGTAAATTCTATTGCACGATACTTCATTACCGCTTGCAAAAACATCATAACCGCCAACCACATAAATTTGATTATTGATAGTGCTTGCGCCCATTGCAATCCAATGATCGCCATCAGGTAGGGGCTCTATTTCTTCCCAAAAATCAAAAATTGGATTATATCTAAAATTTCTACCGCTTATTCCCGAGTAAATTTTGCTCGTATCAATACCTGCAAAACTGTAAACATAGTCAATTGCACCAACTATTGCCGTACACACCGCATTATTAGCACGAGCTTCGGGCATAGGGGCTAAAGCCTCGAACTGCCAGCCTTGCCCACTTAAACTAAAACATAAAAAAAACAATAAAAAATATCTCATAATCAATGAGTTTTAAGATTTTGAAGCCGCAATCAATAAACTAAGTGCCTGTTCCTTTTCGCCGTTGGCAATTAAGGTTTTGGCATATTGTTGTGCTCCAACAAAATCCTTGGCCATACTTGTTTGCGCCATTTCAGTAATTTTATTTGATGATGGAAGCTGAGGTAAACTCGCCATTTCAGCCAATTCATTACCCGTTAAAACGCTGCTTGTTCTAATCGGTTCGGGCAAAGCATCCATACCAATACCAATAACATTTACAGGCTGAAAAATCTTGCTAATACTATCCCCATTGGCACGGCAATAAAAGGCACGCCCCATTCGCCCCATTAGGTCAATTTTATAGGGATCAATTTTCTGCTCCTCATCTAATATTGCAGGATTAATGTGCATTAAAACCACCTTACATATTATAAGATTTCCAGCACCACCATTATTGCCTAAAGGCATAATTTGCTGCACTTTACACTCCATTTGCACAGGCGATTCTTTAACCCTAAAAGGCTTTACCATTTCCGATGCAATGGGCGTAAAACCACCCTTATCAAATTCGCTAGTATTTTCGTTGTACTCAATACTTGTTAATGCCATTTGCCTAACAATAGGGTAAGTAACCACGTTTATAACCACCTCGCCGGTAGTTTCAACATTATGCAAAGTATGTTTAGTACGATTATCCTTTACCTTTCGGTTGCTCGAAAAAATGGCAATTGGCGGGTTACTACTATACACATTAAAAAAACTATAGGGCGCCAAATTTGGCTGTCCATTTTCATTTACCGTACTGGCAAAGCAAATAGGACGCGGCGCAACAGCCCCTAGTAAATATTGATGCAAATCAGCCGTTTGGGTAGTAGCAGGATCAATACGCAGCATAAAATGTTTTTCTGCAAACTTAATCAACTATTACTACACTAAAAAAGCCCCTGCTAATGCAAGGGCTTGTGGGGTTTATTAGTGGGTGCTTTTAATTTATTGTTACCGAATAGTCCTCAATTTCGCCAAATTCAACATCGGCGCAAGGGTCACTAATCGGTAATTTACTCATTATTATTCTAATTAAAGAATTATTATTGCTTCCATTTCCCGATGACATAAAGCCGCCAACCGTTCCCGATTTTGGTCCATCGCTATAATAAAGTTGTTCATCGCCATCAAAATCAAATTCGCCATCATTATTGCTATCAATCCAAATACCCCAATAATATTGTTGGTAAGGGTTGTTACTATTTAATATAAAAACGTTTGAACCCGTGCTATTCAACAGCATTTCAAAGGTTTCGTAATTGCCGTAACCATCATCGTTACCACTAGCATTAACAATGCTTCCAATTTTAACTTGTTGAATGTAGCCCTGGGCAATACTTTCGCCCTCAGCAGGGCAAAGCCCATTACCTTCAGCCTCTGGTGGGCATAAGGTAGCAAAATTTTCACTATCGGAATAATCGCTCATATTGCCATCGCAAATTGCCTGAACCCTAAAGCTGTAATCAGTGCAGCTATTAAGCCCGCTCGCTTCAATATTATTAGTAGCCACCAAAATGGTGTTTGAAGTATTGCTCAATGTTTCTGTTATTTCAACATTATAAGCATCCGCATTATTGTTAGCTGCCCAATTCAATTCAACTGAATTTTCCGTTTCAAAAGTGGCAAATAAATTCGATGGTGTATCGCAAGTTTGTGGCTGGCCTAAAGTGGTAAAATTATACCAAGCGCTAAAATCGCTTAATTCACTACCGCAATTACTTCTTAACCTAACCCAATAGGTCGTGCCCGCTTCAAGTTCGGTAAACTGCGTAAAAGTTGAAAATGAGCCCGTTTCAAAAATGTCAGCACTTTCATTTTGTGCATTGTAAATTGTTATTAGGTAAATATTGGAATTAACTGAATTTTCCCAACTTATCATTGCCGAATTTTCATCCACAAAATCAAGCTCAAAACCACTTGGTGGCAAGCAATCATCCTCAACAGGAGGTACAAAAACCTCATCTGTACTAACATTAATTATCGGCGACGAGTCGCTAACATCCGTTAAGCAAATCGTTTTCATTTTTATCTGATAATTAGTAGAGCTTTGTAGGTTTTCAATACTAAAACTATTGTTAACTGTATAGTCAATTATCCAGTTTCCACCAATTAATCTATGAAAAACAACATACTGCGTTGCGCCACTTACTTCATCCCACGCTAAACTAATTGAGTTTGAACTTACACCAGTTGTTATGATGTTTTTAGGATGATTACATGCTTGATTTTCAACCTCTTGCGCAAGGGTTGTAAAAGTGTAATTAAACGAAAAATCACTATCTAAATACGAATCGCAAAACGTTTTAACCTTAACAATATAGGTAGTATTGGGACTAAGCCCTGTTAAAACCGTACTATTAACAAAACTGGTGGCAAAATTATATTGGCTGCTTCCACCTAAATACCCGATAATATAAGTTTGGGCATTTTCAACGGCACTCCAGCTAATTGTTGCCTGTGTTTCCGTAATATTATTAATTTGAATATTGCTAGGAGTGGCACAAGTTATCTGCTCCTCCTGCACTAAAGTTGTAAAATAAATAGGGTTTGAGTAATCCGTAATTAAACTACCACACATTGAGCTTGCAGCAAGCTCGTAGGTAGTTCCACTTTCAAGATTATTTAAACTAATACTATTGCTAACAGATGAGGCATAAATAAAATCATCGTCATTTTGTACCCTATATCTAATACTATAAAAATTGGCTTCATTAACAATGTTCCAGCTAATTGCTGCCGAATTTGCCGTAATATCCTCCGCCTCAATAATACTAGGCGCAAAGCAATTAGGGTCAACAGCAACTGGCAAAGTTGTAAAATACTGCGCCGCCGAAAGGCCACTAAATTGGTTTAAACATTGCGATTGCAGCCTTATTTCATACTCCGTATCGCTTTGTAAATTGTTAAAAGTATAATTAGTAACACTTGTATTTACAGGCTGATAATTACTTGAGCCAACAACCTTAATAAAAAGCTTATAGTTGCTTGCCAAATCCTCATTTGCCCAACTAATTGTTGCCCCACTTTCTGTAATTGATGTAACCAAAATATTTTCAGGCGTTTCGCAATTTAGCAAAGGAGCCTGTTCAGTAACAAAGTAATAAAGCGTTGTAAATGCACTAGGTACACCACCGCAAATTGCCTGTACCCTTACTTGGTAATAAGTATTTGCCAATAAATCAGTTAAGGCAAAATTAGTATTTGTGCTTGTAGCCGTTTCAAAACTACTTTGGCTATTTGTTTTGTACAAAACGTTGTAATAATCAGCATCATTGCTTCCTAACCAACTAACACTAGCACTTTCATGCGTAATATTATTAACTGATAAATTTGCAGGAATAGCACATTCTTCAGGGGCTTCAAACTCAGCATCTGTTTGAAAAGAAATATAGTTAGAATAAGCACTTGAACCAGCCATACAATTTGAACGAACCCTTACAAAATAAGTAGTATTTGCTTGTAAGTTTGTTAACTCGTAAGTGGTTGAAGCCGTTAAGTTATAAACCTCCTGTGCAGGGTTTTGCGGATGGTGAGCAACTGTATAATTTAATACGCCACCAGCTCCAACCCAGTTTATTACCGCTGTTGATGTTGTAATATTATCAACATATAAACCGCTGGGCAAATTACAATTGCTTTGTTGTAATGTTGTAAAAAATTGATCTTGGCTATAACTACTGCTTACACCAGCACCACAATTAGCCCGTACTTTTACTTGGTAACTTGTATTGCCTGTTAAACCATTTAAGCTAGTTTGTGCATTATTGGCCGTTTTGTACTGCCAGTTTGTTGAGCTAATCGGCTTATAAGCCACAGTATAATCGCTACTATTGCCAATTGCCGTCCAGTTTAGGTTAACAGAATTTGCCGCAATTCCCGATACAAAAACAGATAACGGCGTATCGCAACTACCCTCACTAAGTGTTGTAAAACTAATAATTGCACTAAACGCCGAGTTAGATGTATTGCAAAGCGAACGCACCCTAGCTTGGTAAGTAGTACCACTTTCTAAACCCTGTATGCTTAAATTATTATTAAAATAAACAAGGCCCTCCCAGTTAGTCAGTCCAACCTTTCTAAAATTAACTTCGTATTGATTTGCGTTGGTTGAAGCCCAACTTAAACTAACCTCGTCAACTTGTATATTACTAGCATTTAAGTTAGTGGGCACTTGGCAAGTAACAGTATTAGTAGTTGTAACAAAAGTTGTTATATTTGATTCGGCTGATTCATCATTACCACAAATAGCCTGCACTTTAAATTGATAACTAGTACCGCCCTGCAAGTTTTCTAAAACAAATCCTGGTTGATTAATAACTGAACTATTCCAAACTGAGCTGTTAGTTTGCTTAATAAAAACCCTGTAACCAGTTGCACCAATAACATCGTTCCAACTAATGTTAACTTGGTTTTCTTCTATATCCGAAACCTCAATATTTACAGGCGTTATACAGCCAAGCGGTGCTGGTGCAGCAAAGCAAGCCGTATTTTGCAATAAACTAGCCCTATACTCCTCAAGCGTAATAACCATACGTTGGCGTTGCCCAATTGTAAACCGTGTTTTGCAATTATTGTAGCCATAATCCATATAATTATCAATCATATCATGTTGGTCGCCAAGGCCACCAAAAGTAATAGGCCTATAAGGGTTGTTCATACTCGTATCATCAATATCAGTTATACAAGTATTAGGCGGATTACTGCACGCATGCTGCTCATTAGAGGCATCAGGTGGTGTATCGCAAACCCTATCATTATCCGCTAAACAATCATTGTTACCACAACCATTATCAAAAGGATGTAGTAAATTAAAATAATGCCCAACTTCATGAATTAAAGTTTTTGTACCATTAAAAGTTGCACCAGCAAAAGGTGCTTTTATTACAATACCATCATAAACGCTACCATGTGTAACTGCCGGATACGCATAACCCGCAATATTACAATTGCCAGCTTGGCAAATACTATTTACAACATAAATATTTAAATACAAATAAGGATTCCAATGCTCCGTTTCAGTTTTCACTTCAGGTTCATCGGTAGGTAAAGTAACTTCATTATATGATGTGCTTACAATTCTATTAATACCATTTGTTTCATTACCATCGGGGTCGTATTGAGCAAGGCAAAACTCAAAGCCAATATCAATACCTTCAGGGTCAAAGTACGAACCCGTATTACTAAAAGCCTGATTTAAAAAATCAATACACTGGTAAGCCTGCTCGTTACTAATGTTTGAGCCATTGCCAACCGTTTGGTTAGGGGCATGTAGTAAATGAAAAACAACAGGAATTGTATAATCCTCCGTAATTATCGTGGTTGATTGCTCGGCGGTTATCTCATAAATCTCATCATTCATTTGGTTATACATTTCCAAATAATCATCAACAGTATTAATGCAATCGTTATGCACATCCGTTGCCGAACACGATGTATTTTGCTGCCCCCATAATTGTATGGTAGCTACAACTAGTAAGCAGCTTAGTAAAATCTTTTTCATTCTCAGCACATTCTTTCCGTTAAGTGATTAACCAAATACTGTGCTAAAAATTTAAGTGTGTTGTTAATTAGGCTTAATTAGCCTATTAATTATATAAAAAAAGTCCAGTTAACTCATTGATTAACTGGACTGTATAAAATTTGCAATTATTTTTTATTGTTTAACCAATTTACCCTGTTTTACAACACTGCTACCTTCAATAACATTATAAAAATAAATACCATTGTTCCAGTTAGTTGTATTAATATTTAAGCTTTCAGCAAGCCTACCTTGCCAAACTACAGCACCATTCACACCATAAACATTAACCATGCTATTAGCTGAAAAATCGCTACTATAAAAACCCAATTCATCTTTAAACGGATTAGGATAAGCCGAAATTAAATTACTATTTAAAACATTAACCGTATTTATTGGCGGTCCAGGTAATGAGTCAACAATCGAAAAAACATCCAAGCCCGCTTCAACCAAATGGCCTGGGTTATTGTCATTTGCATCAAAAATTACTTGCATTGTGTTAGTCATTTCAATATAATCATCCAACTTAAAGCTACTAGGCATCCATTGGCTTAATGGCAATGCTGCAGTAATACTTTCAAGTTCAACCGTTTCATCTCCATTAGTAATGCTTATTGTAAATGAATCATTAAGATCCTCACTACCACCATCATTAGCAAACCACCAGTGGTAATGTAAATATGGGTCATTATAATTACTTAAATCCATAACAGGAGTTGTTAAAATTGACGAACCATCATCCACATCATCAGCACCAGGATTACCACCATCACTATTACCCGTTACAAAACAAAAATCGCCAAAATCAGTACTAACATCAGTATCAGGATTAATAGTTGTTCCTTCAAAATCAGTACCAATTGGTATATCTCTTACCCAAATTCCTGCCGAGGCATTGCCACTAATAGTCCAACCAAAATCACTCTCAAAATTATCATAATAACCTGGTGTCATTTCCACACTAATAGTACTATTATTAGGATCCAATTCAATATCTTCAAGCACAACAGGTTGGTAGCCCCAACTTGTAATTATAATATCGTAAACCCCATCAATAACAGGGCCCAATGTAAAGCTACCCGCAGTTGTAGAGGTAAAAGTCTCGTTCACCTCATCAGATGAAAGTGTTACACTTACCCCATCAATTGCATTGCCATAAATATCTGATACTGATCCATTTATGTACAAGCCATTACCAATCATTTCAATTGTAACTTCAATAACTTCGCCATTAACGGCATTTGCAGTAACATTACCAATTTGCAAAAATCCAAATTTATCAGCTGTTAATTGATAGTTACCAGCATCAGCATAACCAATTTTAAACTCACCTAAAGGGTCGGTTTCAGTTATAACTAAGCCGCCCCCTAAATCAATTTGGGCAAACGGTATTGGGTTGTTTGTACTAACATCAACAACAGTTCCGTGTATGTATGCAGCTTGTTGGTGCGATGACGATAAAACATACAACCCCTCCTCAATATCAGATATTAAAATTAAACCCGAAGGTAAAAAAGGATATACACCCCATGCTCCATGAAATCCGCCAGCATCATTACCAACATAGTCGGGCGACGTATCTAAGTAAGCCACTTCAACCATATTGTCAGGATGTGTTACGTCATGAATTGTTATACCATCAGCATAATATGAAGTAAACAAAAAATTCCCCTTTACAATACAATTGTGTGGTATTGTATTAGTACCAGGGTTTGATTGGATTTTGTCTAGCAATTTAATATCAGTAAAATCAGAAACATCATATGAATCTAAAAAGCCATTTTCAATTTCGTCAGTTGTAAATAAGTAGTTATCATCCTCACTCAACCAGCAATTATGCGAAAAACTACCCGAAGTAGGCGTTGTACCCATAACCACTAAGTTTGTTTTGTCCGAAACATCAACAACCGAAATAATACCATTGTAAACCTGCGCAGCATACATTATGTTATCTCTAACAAATGCATCATGCACATAAGGTTGATACTCACCTGCATATCTTGGTTGCTTAGGGTTATCTTTTAAATCTAAAATTAAGCAACCAACTAAAAATCCGTTAGTTCCATTATTTTTATCCTCTCTTGTAGGGTAAACACTTGTACCAGTTAAATAGGCATAACCAAATTCATCAATATAAATGTTATGAGTTTGACTTAAAAAATAGTTAGTTGTACCATTAACATAAATTGAGTCAACAGTAATATGGCTAATATTATTAGGCGCACCATTTAAATCAAGAATTACTAAAGCCTCACCAGCTTGGTCATCAACAACATAACAATGGTTGTTCCATGTTTTTAAATCTCTCCAAATTGAAAAACCGCCTGGTATAAGGTAAACTGATTGCGGATTTACAGGATCTAACAAATCAACAACCTCAATTGAGGTTATCCCCCCTAAAAGAGCATATTCACGATTGTTATCACTTTCATCAACCCAGCCCCAAATATCACTGTTACCAAAATTAGGTGGGTGAATGGAAACAACTTCCATGTTTTTAAAATCTTGAGCAAATGCCATGCAAGTAAAAACAAGCAAACTACAAAAGCTAAGTAATAATATTGAGGAACATTTTTTCATTCAGTTGCATTTTGGGCAAAAATACAACTTGTAAGTGTTAAAAATAGTTGCTAAAATGTCAAAAACGTACGATACAAAAATTAGTTTTGGGCACAAGCCACCCCAACCTTACTTTTATTGTTATTCCACAAATTGTAATCCTGGTTATTTACAATAGCATTCATATCTGCATCCCAAGTAACATACGCATTTACAACTGCGCTTTCGCCACCCCAAGCATTATAATCCAAGTTATTTACAATATGGTTAGCATCAAAATCACCACTTATTAAACCATAAACATTGGGCTCAATTTCAATCATTTGCTCAAAACCTAAAACAGCGTTTACGCTTTGCGTTAAATCTAATTGATCCGATGTATTAGGCAACTGTATAGCATTACTCGCAATTACTCCTAAATGCGTTCTATGCGCAAAGCTTGCATAATAATACTCGCCAACCACAGCATTAGCAAAATTAACCCCAGGTAAACCATTTAAATCTACAATAGTACCATCCTTTTTCAAAAACGCCGCACGCTTATCAACCACAAGCGATGAATCATCAACCGACCTTAACTCCAAATAAATCCAATCCACAATATCATCAGGCGGATTTACCATTAAACTAGTTGTTTCATTACCCAAATAATTATGGTTAGTAAACCTATAAGGTTGATCATCAGGAATTAAATTCTGCTCCCATAAATGGGTATTCATATTATCATTAACAGCATTATAAGGCCCTTGTAAAAACAATTTGCCATACAAACGCGTATCAGGCGGGTTCACAAAATTTTGCGAGCCTGGCGTACCACCCGAATAAAAAGATTCATCCCAGTTAAATGGCTGCGAATTATCCATTGATGTCTCTAAAAGAGATAAGGTCAACTCACTTTGGCTCGTATTATCAGGCCACGGTAAGGCAATATCAAAATCAACTCTATCAACCAGTTGTCCACGGTCATTTTTTAAATCAATTACATCACCAATTTCCATTAAATTAATTGATGTATAACCCTGCGAAACATTATTTACATTAGGATAAGCAGCATTAAACTTGCATACATCCTCAGCAAAAACCCAATAATCAAATTTAGGAATTATTACATCCTCAATCGTATGAAAATCGTCCGAATCATTTAATTGGTAACACGATAAATCAACATCATAACCATTAGGATTGTAAATTTCAATAAAATCACCGCTATCTAAATTAGACGACGGGTCATGCACAATCTCATTAATAACCAAATTTTCAGGAACTTGTGTAGCAGCATCCTCAACAATAATAGTTAAATGCCTTTCGCTATAAATACCCTCATCAGTTACACCCAATTTAACCTTATACTCACCTGGCGATGCAAAAGTATGGCTAATATTAGGGTAAAAAGAAGCAACGTCAGCCGATCCATCACCAAAATCCCATTCAAAATCATAAATCTGTCCCCATGTTGAAAATGATGAGCTAGCATCAAAATCAATAGTAAGCGGTGCAACACCCCTTAAACTACTAGCCTTAAAATTAGCCGCTACCTGCACAATATCATGGTTAGGTATAATAACCAAATCACCATTATCCGGATTCCAAATATCAATATTCCGTGGTATTTCAAAAAACTCACGGGCAAATAAATAAGGGTCATTAAACGTACCATTGTTATCAACTAAATCCTGCCCTTGGTTTGCACAAACTTCATAAGCATTATCTGTTTTAACAGTACGTATTTGTATTTGGTCGCGTGTTACCCAAACCCATTGAAAATGATTAATCTTCTCCGCATCTCTAGTCCAAAACTTAATGTCATCGGGCTCTCTTTTAGGCGCACCCCAACAACCCGAACCAGTATAAACCGTACCATAATAATCACTACGCACAAAACCATCATCAACCGCATAATTATTCACAAAATTGCCATTACTTAGGCTTGATGGTATTATTGGCCAGGTCGATTTACAAAGGTGAACATCCGATTCTTGAACCAAGCGTACACCATAAAAATAAAACAAACCAGACCAGTTGCTATACTGCAAAGTACCATTTGCCTTTTGCGACGAATGCGGACGCATTGCCTGATGATACTGGGCAAACATCCAATCAGTTGTACTTTGGTTATTAACCAAATCATTTGTTAACCAAGTAGTTTGCGTACCCGAAATTGATATTTCAGTATTAAGCGTATATAATCTAATTAAATTACCACCGTAGTTAAAAGCATAATATACTTCTGGTGTAGTATCAAAAAATCGTTCTAAATAACTAAAAGTACTCGTAGCACTTTTTTCATGGTTACCCTCAGCAGGCACAATAGGTATCATCCTACCATCAGGGCCAGTAGTTAACTGCCAATCATCAAACCAATTTTTCCATTCAGTATTTGTAGCTGCATTTGTAAAATCGCCAGCAAATGTTACAAAATTTGGTTTAAGTTTCGATACTAAAATATTTGCCTTCTGCCTTCTAGTTCTATTATTTCGCGAATCGCCACCCATTATATACGAAATCGGGTCATCAGGATCATTTGATGCTGTTGTGAAATAAAAGCGGCGGCTAGTACTATTACTATCATGTACAACAAAATAGTAAGTTGTTTTAGGTTGTAAATTTATTAACTTGATGAACTTTGTATCCATACCCCTAAAATCATCCACCGCTTTATAAACAGTTTCGTAATAAGGGTATTGGCTTACATCACAACCATGGTCAACAGTATCGTAGTAAACTTTAAAATTGTTACCACTTACGGCGTTAAAAGCAACTTTAATAGTATGCGAGGGGTCACCAGTAATAATTAGCCTGTACTTATCTGTTTCAGCTTTGGCATTAAAAGCCAATAAGCTAAAAAAGCACACTAAGGATAATATTTTATAGCGAATTTTCATTTCAATTAGTCATCAACAAAATGCAAAAACCATACCTAAACTTTACAATCTATTACCATTCGTCGATAACCTAATTGGTATATACGATTTACAAAAGTAACTTGTTGCTTTTAGTTAGAGTATTTTTTTAGCTAAACGGTACACCCCTAATCAGCAATTTGGCGCAAAATATCCGCTACTATAAAGCTACTTCCTGTAAAAACCACTGTATATCGGGCAGGTAAGCCTTTTGCATGCTCAAAAACCACTTCACTCTTTTCGATGAATGGCAAGTACCTATTTTGTGTTTCAGCTATTTTATAAAGGCTTTTAGCAGGTAATTTTCTAAAAATTTTGGGCTCAGTTAACAAGCATTTTACATTTTTGGGCAGCAACTGTACAATTTCGTCAACAGCTTTGTCCTTTACAAAACCAATAACTAGCACAACATTTTCGCAGTTTAACTTATTTATAAAATTAAAAATATGACCCAAACCCGCCTTATTATGTGCAGCATCAATTACTATGTTAGGTTGTTGATTTACAAGCTGAAATCGCCCAATATAGCGGGTAGATTTTTTTACATTTTTTATACCATCAAATATATGTTCGCTTGTAATTTTTAAATTCTTTAAAAGCAAAATACCCGCAATGGCACTCTGTAAATTCTTTACCTGAAAATCACCAAGTAAATCACTTTTAAAAACAGTTTCAATCCCATTTATTTTAGCACAAAAAGTATTGCTAAACCCATGCTCCTCAACCAAGCACAGCTTACAAAGCTGCTCCGAAAAAAACAAAGCACTACCCTCCATTTCTGCCTTTTGCTCAAATACATTAACCACTTCATCCTGCCTTTCGCCAATTAAAACAGGCACATTTGGCTTAATAATCCCTGCTTTTTCAAAAGCAATTTGGGGCAAAGTATCCCCCAACATATTTTCATGATCATAACTAATATTAGTAATAATTGAAAGCAACGGATTAACAATATTCGTCGAATCTAAACGCCCTCCTAAACCCGTTTCAATTACAGCAATGTCAACAGCCTCTTTCGCAAAATAATCAAAGGCCATAGCAACCGTTAACTCAAAAAACGAAGGCTGTATTTTATCAATACTTGCTTTTATATCCTTCACAAAATCAACCACTTGTGCTTTAGCAATTAAATTGCCATTAACCTTTATTCGCTCCCTAAAATCAACATAATGTGGCGATGTATATAAACCCACTTTATAACCCGCCTGCTGCAAAATAGATGCAATTATATGCGATACACTGCCCTTACCATTAGTACCCGCAATATGAATGCTTTTAAAACCATTTTCAGGGTGGCCAAGCTGCTTGCAAATAGCCTTTATATTCGTTAAATCTTTTTTGTAGGCAGATTTGCCCTGCCTTTGATAAACGGGTAACTGCTTAAAAAGCCAATCAACCGTTTGCTTGTATGTTGTCAATTACCGCACTTTATACTCAAACGATATCGTTCCGCTTTGGCGAACCATGGCATTAAAATCTTGATTAAATTTTGTAGTTCGCGCCGATTGTAAGGCCGATGTAACCAAAACCGCATCATTTGTAGTCGATTTACTCAAATTTTGCTCAACCGCTATCACCTCGCCAGCTTGGTTAACCTTAATATTAACCACTACACGCCCAATTTTTTGAAAACCCTTTTTAACCACAGGCTGCTTAGTTACATAACGCCCATTTAATGAGTACGAAACACCATTTTTCGCCAATTCAGTATCCAAATTACTCTCGTAATTGTTCGATTCTTGGTTGTTATTCACCGTTTCTTGGCCCTGGTCAGCATTTTGGCTCTCGCTATTATTACCCTGCGTAGCAGTACCGTTGTTATTGCTTTTACGGGTAAATAAACGGTCAACTAATTTTTGCTCATCCGTTTTCTCATCCTCCTTTTGCGCTTCTGCTTCTGAATTTTTCTCAAAATCCGACTCCTTTTTTACATCGCTTTTACGCTTAAAAGCCTTGTCAGTATTTTCAGTTTCTGCCTTATCCTCTTCCTCTTTTGTTTCGGTTGATAAAGCCAAGGCATCCTCTTGGTTCGATTCTTCAATCTCTTGCTCAATCACCTTTTCATGCGCTGCCGAACTTTGGCTACTAGCACTAGCCGCTTCGCTACTGCTTGCACTAACTTCCTGTTCTGTTGATGCTATGGTCTCACTAGCGTTTGCTGCCTCAACCGTTCCAAAATTTACAATTATACCCTGTATATCCTCCGGCTCTTCTGGCACCGTCATCGATGCAAAAAAGAACATCAATAAAAGCAAAAGATGCAAGCCAATAGCAATTATCCAGCTATACACCTTGTTATCCGTTCTGTCCGTATATGTTTTCATTTTATTGGGTTTGTGTGGCCAATATCAACTGTACATTTAAATCGCGTGCCAAACTCATCATTTCAACTGTTTTTCCTGTTGGTATGCTTTGGTCGGCATTTAACACCAGTACCGTTTTTTCCTGTCCAGCCATTAACTTTTCAAGCTCATTTTTTAAGTCCGAAAATTCATGCCTGTCCGTTTCTATAAAGTATTCGAGGTTTTTATTAATGGTAAGTTTAATTGTGTTAGGCGGAATTAAGTCCGTACTGTTCGAGTTTGGCAACACCACATTCAACGCATTTGTACTTACCAAGCTCGATGTCAATAAAAAGAAAATCAACAACAAAAACACAATATCCGTTAACGACGACATATTGAAGGTAGGATCAATTTTATTATTCGGTTTAAGATTCATGTTAGCTAATTAAACAGGTTCTTGCAATAAATCCGAAAGCTGGTTCGAGGCATTTTCAATCTGAAAAATAACCTTGTTAATACGCGCCGCTAAAAAGTTGTAACCAATATAGGCAATAATACCCACCGTTAAACCAGCAGCAGTAGTTATTAATGCCTCATAAATACCGTTGGCCAATAAACCAGAGTCAATAACTCCGCCATCAGCATTATTAGCAAGGTCGTAAAAAGCCTTAATCATACCCGTTACCGTACCTAAAAAGCCAACCATAGGTGCTGCACCAGCAATAGTAGCCAAAAGCGGCAAACGCTTTTCAAGCTGCAAAAGCTCAAGCTTAGCCACCCCTTCCATTGCTTTTTCAATGCTTTTCATCGGTTTTCCCAATCGGCGCAAGCCCTTTTCAATAATCCGCCCAATTGGCGTTTCTTTTTCTTGGCAAGCTGCAATAGCACCATTAACATTACCATTTAAAATATGCTTACTAACTGTACCCATTAAAGCCTCAGGCTCCTTTATAGCTTGGTTAATTGTAAAAAGTCGTTCAAAAAAAATAAATAAGGCAAGTATTGATAAAATCAATATCGGAATCATAAAAAATCCACCCTTCATTAAAAGTTGAAAAAGGCTAATACCACTTTGTGCAGTTTCCGTTGCTAAAGTATCCGTATTAGCTTGAAGCAAAAATAAAATATCCATTGGCAATATTTAATTGGTAAACGTTATGTACCTTACTTAAATTGTTAAAGTGTAAAGTTAACTTTTAGCTTTCAACATTTTAATTGCAACTTTCAACATTTGTTGAACGTAAAAAATATATCTATGTATCTTGCATAATGATACTTAAATTTGCCCCATGCTTAACACAATAAAACCAGTAAAAATTCTTTTGGTTGAGGATAATGAAAGCGACATCAAGTTAATTGAAGAAGCTTTTAGCGAAGCATCATTGTATTCAAAACTATCCGTTGTTCGCGATGGCGAAGAAGCAGGAATGTTTTTAAGCCGAAAAGGCGAATTTGATAGAGCCGATAAACCAGAGTTAATTTTATTGGATTTAAACATGCCCAAAAAAAACGGCATTGAGTTGTTAAACGAAATAAAGTGCGACGATGAATTAAAAAAGATACCCGTAATCGTACTAACCACATCATCATCAACTTCAGATATTAAAAAGTGTTACGATTTACAAGCTAATAGCTACATAGTAAAACCCTTAAAATATAGCGGTTACATCAGCATGGTTGAAAAAATCGAAAAATTCTGGATGAAAATCGTCCGCCTTCCGCAGTAAACACCTTAACACTAAATAACAGAACCCCTTAAAAGGTGCCACAAACTATCCCTTGCAACATTAAAAGGCGATTGAATCACAGTGGTAAAAACGGCTCAGATATTACCAAAACCACATGGGCGAAAATATGCGCCAAAAAAGAGCTTTCTAAGCCTTTTTTCCAGTAAAGCCAACCAAAAATTAGTCCGCCAATTCCATTGCCTATCAGTAAATAGCACAACAACATAGTCGAAGGTTCTTCAACAGCTTGAAAAGCAATCGGAAAATGCCCTAAAGCAAAAATTATTGAAGCTATTGCAATTCCAATCCAATAAACAATTGGTTTAAGGTTGCCAAATATTTTGTGCACTATCCAAACAATAAGGGTCATTAGCCCAAACCGCATAAGTATTTCCTCGGTTAACCCGCCGTACAAAAACCTAGCTGCTAAACTTGGCTTCAACGATTCACCTAATTCCACAAATTCCATAGGAAGACTAGGGATAAACAATAGGCTAATAAAAACTAATAATATACCAGCTAAAATTCCCCCGCCAATACCATGTTTTGCAATACTTGGCAAATTCACTTGTTCCTTAACCCCCACTAATCTTTCAATAAGTGGAAGCTCCAAGTTCACTTTTTGATATAGAACCATTCCCGTTATTATGGCAATAGTTAACATTATAGTAGGATTAATTAAAAGCAACAATTTTATTTGTTGCGGGCTAAATTGCTCCTGTAAAATTGCCTTATGTTCAGCAGGTATGGGTAACTCCATGCTAAGGACTGATAATACACCTATAAACCCCAATCCCATAAGGATCAGACCAATCAATACTTTTTGTTTTTTCATTAATTCAGATTTAATACCATCAGCACACTAAAATTATTTAATAATGAAAATAACTATTTATTATTTAAATCATTACCTAAATACTGGTGTTAAAACCTTTCGATGTATCAAAACATAATGGAGATTGAGCCTGTCGAAATCCACCTCCCAGTTAGTCGCCTGACCAACAGGTGTAAACTAAGTAAACCTAGTTAAAGTACCATGCAAACCTTATCTTATGTAAAATGGTGAACCGTACTCACATTCGAGCTTGCCGAAGCCTAATCCCTATTCTTCATAATTACGCTTGCTCTAATGCAAGCTTTTCATTAAAACTGATTGTCTTAATTTTTTTATCATTTTTCATTATAATAAAGCCTGGTGCTCCACCAAAGCTTTCTATTTCAATATCTTGAACTTCCTTTTTACAAACTACTCTGAAGTCAAAATACCAACAATTTAAAAACTCTTTTGGTATCCTGTCAAAACTATATTCATAATCAGGGTCAATAGGCTTTTTTCTGTTTAACTCCTCCACAAACCTCATAGCTATATCTGTAATTCCTTTGCTTTCCATGTTCGTTGTTTGAATATTTTCAACACCTTTTTAATGGTCATCCGAATTTTTAAATATTTCTTCAAAGTCTCCTGGCTTGGTAGTTGAACCATAGCAATAATTCTCTATAAATCGAAAGTTTGCTGTGAGTGCCTCCTTAAACATGGTGGCCTCTATCGCACAATGTTTTATTAATCCATTAGTTAAATCAGCCCCTCTAAAATCTGCTGTTTTAATATTGCAGCTAACAAATTTTGAATTTGTCAATTTTGTGTTTCTAAAGTCCAATGGCAAAATACAGTTAATAAATTCAACGTCACTTAAGTCATGTTCCGCAACCGATTGATTTTGGTTGAAATCCCAATTCTCAAATTGACGTTGACCATTCCTATAAGCGTTTAAAAATTCATTAATTGTTCTATTCATAATAAAGACTTTCAATTTCACTATTCCAAAAATCAGATGTCAATAATAAGCCTTCCTTAATCTTTTCAAATCTCTTTTTCAACTCATCTACATGTTTCTTGTTGAATTTCGCCTCTATAAACGCATCGTCCCCAAATTCAGTTTGAATACTATTTATAAACCGTCTATACTCAAGCAGGCATTGAGCTAGTTCCGAAACTTTAGAATTTATGGTTCCGATAACTTCAAACTCTTGTTCATGGTCAAGCAATAAAATTGAATCATTATCAGATGAATCTATGCATATAGGGTTCCCGCAGCCATCCGAGCCAATAATCCAGTAGTTATTTGCTTTTGGGTTTAATTCATAATCAGAATAATATTCAGCAATCGTATAAAACTTCCCATCATAACTTCTTAGTCCGAAATTTAAAAATGGAGCAGCACCTTCTGGTAAACCAACTTTCAACCATTGTTTCGTTTCTTCTAAAATGGGTAATTCATTTACTTTTTCATGATTAAATCCCCACCACCTAAATAGTTTGTCTGGTTTCCATTCGGATTTAAAATTAATTGGGTTCATATTAATTTTGATTTAGCCAATTATTGTAAAATACACCTCAAATAAAATTTAGTCCCCTTATACATTAGTGCTGGGCTCTCATTCTAGGGATGGACTAAAAACTGAGTCTGGTTAAATATAAGCCAACACAATTATTTACACTCTAATACAAAAACTGCCGCCTAGCAATATTCCACCGCGTCGCAATAGATAAAAACCACGTATTCCTACTAGCCAAATCCGCTAGTTGCTCGCTTCGCAACTGCACATTTAAATCCAACTGCAAGTTCGTTTTAAAAAGATAAGTCGCCCCAATTTCTGCATTCAAAATTGTCTGCCTATTGCCTTGAGCAATACTGTTCCCTTTTTCACTTACTCTAGTCGTATAATTATTAAAAATATTGCCACCATAATTGGTAACGGTGCTGTCGTTCACAACCGTATCAAGCCCTTTTATGGCATACATAGCATCAACATGCAACAATATATCCTTATGCGGTTGCAACTGTAGTTTCCCTATAATCTCATGAAAATTAGCCCCCAAAGGGTGGGCTAGGGGGCGGTTATAATGCACATAAGCCCCAGCCTCGCTATTATGACTATACAAATACGGGCGCACCGCATTATACTCAATTTGCACACCAAACGGCATTTTAAAAAGCGTATCATAATACTTTGCGCCAAACTGCAAACCAAACTTATTGCGCCAATCGCCATCCATATTTTTTAGCCCCTCAAAATGAAATTCGTCCAACACAAATTGACTGTATAAGGATAAATGCTTCCAAATATTCCATTTCGCATCAATACCCACAATTACATTATCAGGACTGCCTAAATCTCGCTCAATAGCACGGTAAAAAATCAGCGGGTTCAGGTACTGCAATTCAAAACCATCATCTCTATCAAAAATCACCGATTCAAAAATCCCAAAATTCAAATTCTGCGTAATGTTATAACTTAAATGATGCAAAGCCATATACTTAGGCTCGCGCAAGCCATCCCCTAAATTATCAAAACGCCTAGTTAATTGTTGAAATAAATTGGTGTATTGAAATTTCCAAACGTTAGTCTGAATTTTAAAGTAAAGCGCATTCGCCGTTTCGTTCGATAAAATAAGGCTGCGTAAACCATTGCCAATAAAATGCTGGCCATGCCCAAACTGCATTTCAATTTCCCTTAATGCTTTAAAGCTCACATAACCCGTAGCCGTAAAGTAATCAACGCCAGTACTTGTCTTAAACTTCCTAAAATATCCTACCCCAGGTACTGATGGATATTCCCCATTAACAAAATCTGAATTGATAAATGAAGGAAAACGGGCTTGATTTTCCGTAAATCGAGTATAAAAGCCCAATCTTGTAGCAATCTCACCTCTAATTTCAAGGCCTCTAGTATTCAAAAACAAACTTTCTGTTTGCCCCTTTTCCCGCATATACATAAAATAGATAACAGGATTAATCGCAAACCAAATACTACTCGCCTTATCTAAATCCAGCCGATAAAAGTCTCCAGGGTATTTGTAAAAATGCTTTAAAATCGGTTTTTTCGATAAAACTCTATATTTAGCATGCTCAGGGTAAGCCTTGTTTAAATCAAGAAAATTCGTACTATCAATATTGCTTAGTTTATTGGAGTAAACACCATGTGCATATAAAAAGTTAATGCTGTTAAAGGTGTTATAGGGTTTAAAACTTGTATGCGAAAAGGTAATATAGTCCGTATCAAATAGCACATCGGCCCTGTCAATGTACCAATAATGTATATCGCTTAAAGGTATGTTTGAACTTTGCCCCCAAAGCGGTAGCGTAGCAAACAATGCCCAAACAACAACAACATACTTTTTCAAAAACATCACCGTAAAGTTAAAGTAACACGCATAACGGATAATAAAACAACAAACAATTATCCCAAAAAACTAATTTGCAACTACAAGCACACAGTTAAAATAACAATAGCCTATTAAAATAGGGCGTTGCTGGGGGCTTGCCGCCAGCCGGGCTATCGGCTTTACTCCTCGCATAAATGCTGTGGGCGGCCCGACGGTTCGGTACCGCCTCTATCCCTAACGCATGCCCCATACCTAGCCCAATATAAAATCCCTAAAGCCTAACATATTAACCTCAGTTCGATTTTGAAACCACACTAAACTAATTAAATAACTTTCCCCCTGTTGCACGCCTAACCAACAGTCATAAGGGGGGGCGAACCATTTTCCGAGGATTTTAAAACACCAAATTCCCATCCAATTATACGACGGGTACGCCTAATCAGGGCTCGCATTCGGGTGGTTTTGTACCAAGTCAAAAATCAAAAGATGAAAATACCCCTACAAAACAAAGCACCAATTGCGGATAGTCATTATAAAAAACGATACCCATCAATTAAAAAGCCCCAAAATTTATATTTTGAGGCTTAAACAAAAAATGTAATTTTTATTAGGCGTAATTCAATGTTTGGCAAAGCAGGCCACCCATTAAAACTAAAGTAATTAACCAATAGCCAAAATTTATAAAAATGTATTTTGCCCCCTTTTGCTCAAACAAAGCATTAGTAGCCATAACAGGCAATATTAAGGTAAATGCTGTAACAGCAGCATGTAATGCACCATGCCCAAAGCTTCGGTAACGCCCGCCATGTTCAGCCATTAAACTGTTAACCATAGTCTGTATCGCACTACCATCATCAAAAACTTCTGGCACAAACAACGAAAAAATATGCGTTTGATGGATAACAACCGTTGATAAAGCTAAGGCAGCCAAAACACTTAAAACATAGCTAATACCAAACGTAACTGCCATATTCCCACCTTTCAGTGATTCTTCGGTAAAGTTGTTCGCCTTCATCCAAGCACCGCCCATTACTTTGGGGTGATAATAAATAAAGCCTATTATCATGGGAATAAGACCTGCTACAAAAAACATGTAAAAATTGGTAGGCATAGTTTAAATTTTAGTTATTTAATATCTACTAAAAATATATAAAAAAACCGAGTTTTTATAACTTGTCATTTAAAAGCTAGTTAGTGAATTATTCAAGCCAGCCCAACTCAATAATACACCTTATCTCTTTTTGAAGAAAGAAGAAAATCTGTTTAAGGTTTAAGCAAAGATGAAAATAATCCTAACCCCTCTATGCGAACGCGGGGCCAACCCGTTTAGCCAACCCCGTGTGCGGGCTCAGCCGTGTGTGAGTACAGCCGTCATTCCAGAATTGCCCTTGTGGCAATGTCTGCGCGACCCGGTCTGGAGGAATCTCAAGCACAGCCAAGTGTTATAAAAGCAAGTAATAACACAAAAAATAAGGCTACGCCTTTGTTAGTCGCTAACCAACAAAAGCCATCCCAAACAACCTTTAATCTAGGAATCTAAAAAAACAATCTGAAAACCCGTTTTATTAGTTAATAGTAATTTCTTTAACCTTCATCATCTTCTGCTAAAATAGCATCCAATCTTTTCACTAAAGGCACAATTATCGAGCTTGACTTCGGACTCGTTATCACCTCAATTTTTCGTTCTAAAATACTGTTAATCCTATCTTGTACCATTTCAATTCTATGCGAATGTTGGTTAAAAACAGGCGCAATTTCCTTTGAATAGTAAAAACTCACAACAATATAATCCTCGCTTCCAATTTTTAACTGAATTTTTAAATAGCCTTCAATCCCATCAATAACACTAACATAATTATCAATCAATTTTAACAACGATAACGGAACAATATTGTAACTTTCAATAGCCCTATTATCAATATTAATTACCAATTCAATTTTATCATTTAAATGCTTGTTACAAAGCAAATGATAAAGCTGTATTAAGCTAATCTCTTTATTTAAATAAATAAGTGTTTCAAGTTGATAATCAATAGCTTTTGTGTAAAACGAAAGTAAACCTTTGGTATATAATTTTTTACTCTCTTTATTAGTTAACTTTTCACTATCAACTAATAATTGCAGGTTTTTCAATAAAAAAGTAGGCTCAATAGCATGTTTTTGAATTTCAATTTTCGAGGCAATTTGCGCTTCAACCAACTTGTCAGTCTCTTCAAGCGTTTCTAAAATTTCCTTGTATTTAAATATAGATTCATAGCTAGCCACAACAAGCCAAATCATAATAAACAATATCGAAAGTCGTGTGTAAAACGAAAAGTCGCAATGCAAACACAAGTATTCAAAAAAGTTAAACGAAACGGCAAGGCTATCAATTAAGCAAAAACCAATAAAACTAATCAAGGTAGTTAATATAATTCTTCCTAAAACATTACGTGTTTCAAACTGCTTTTTTAATAATTGATAAACTGAAAAAACAATAAACCACAAAAACACACTTTGCGCAAAAGCCAATAAAATAATAAACAAGTTTTTAGGAAAAACATTTAACTGAATTTTAAAAAAGGTAATTGCAAAAAATAAGGCAGTAAGCGGTATGCCCACTAAGTGCAGTTTGTTTAATTGCAAGTTGTTTTTTTTGTTTTCCAAATAGTTTATTTTGCAGCCATGCTTAGCCCCTTACAAAAGTTAAAATATTACTTGATATATAAACCAAAAGGAATTTTATGCCAATTTGGACAAAATAATGAAAGCAACACCTTAAAATCGTTGTATGGTTTTCCAAATGATGTTTACTCAATTGGTAGGTTAGATAAAGATAGTGAAGGATTATTAATAATTACAAATGATAAATATTTACAAACTCACCTATTAAATCCGCAAAAAAAACACTATCGAACCTACTGGGTTTTAGTTAAAGGAAAACCCACACAAAAGCAGCTAAACGCCTTACAACAAGGACTTTACATAAATGTAAAAGGCCAACAATACAAAACACAAACCTGCACAGCCAGTTTATTAAACCCAAGCCAAGTTTACCAAAGCCTAAACCAAAAATTTAGCCCCCAAGCAATGCAAAATAAAAGCTGGATTTCAATAAAATTAACAGAAGGCAAAAATCGACAAGTGAGAAAAATGACCGCCAAAATTGGACACCCAACTTTACAATTAATACGGTATAGTATAGAATTGTTAACAATTGATGATTTAAAAATTGGGCAAGTAATTGAGCTGGATAGAAAGGCGATTTACAAAGGCTTAAAATTTTTAAAATAAAAGTTGAAATCTTCTTTGAAATAAAAATACAAAGGCTTTATATTTGCAGTCCGCTTTTGAAAAAGCAGGTATGCAGAAGTAGCTCAGCTGGTAGAGCACAACCTTGCCAAGGTTGGGGTCGCGAGTTCGAATCTCGTCTTCTGCTCTAAAAATTGCCCCCAAAATTTGGGGGTTTATTTTTAAAAACACCCTGGTGGTGGAATTGGTAGACACGCAAGACTTAAAATCTTGTGTCCTTTGGGACGTGCGGGTTCAAGTCCCGCCCGGGGTATTAAATTAGGGTTAACAGCAATGTTAGCCCTTTTTTTATTTCCCTAATTGTCAATGTATTAAAAGTAAACACCTCAAACATTACTTTATAATACACCTAACCTTATTACAATCAATATTTTGTACAACGGATTTCAAGGTCGTTATAATAATTACTTAAATCTATCTCAAAACTTAAACCCGATACGTTTGAAATAATAGGAGGGTTTGCCACTAACTGATTATTATACATTATCAATTCATACTCATATTGTTGATAATCTTTGATGAAATTGAGCCTAGTATTACAAAAAGTACCCAAATCATGCCATGTACCTTCCGAAATTATTTGGTATTCGCATACCTCACAAACAACTTCCTTTTTGCACGACGTTATTAGGCAAAATGCTATTGCGATAAGCAGGAGTAAAATTTTCATAGTATTAGGTTAATGTAGTAATCAATAAGTGGGTTACTGGCAAAAAATCTGTTTGCACAAAATCACAACCATTTACCCCTCCTCCGCATAATGCTGTGCAATAAACATCATACTATCTTCCACCTCATGTACAATTTCATTATAGCGGCTTAAACGCTTTGTATTTCGGTTACGATTAAACGGTAAATCCACATTAATATGCTTTACAAAAGTAGATGGAGCCTGTTTCATAATATAAATATCATCTGCTAGGTAAACCGCTTCCTGTATATCATGCGTTACAAAAACAATCGTTGGGCTAAACCGCTCCCATATTGAAATTAAAAGATCTTGCATCTGCAAGCGCGTTTTTATGTCTAATGCGCCAAAAGGTTCATCCATCAACAAAATTTCGGGGTTCGACATTAAGCTCCTCGCAATGGCCACTCTTTGCAATTGCCCACCTGATAAATTAGGATACTGGGCATACTTTTTTTCATGCCCCTCAAGCCCTACCATTTTAATCATGTGCATGGCCTTTTCATCACGTTCGCTTTTGCTAACCCCTTTAAACCGCAAACCCAAGCCCACATTATCTAAAACTGACATCCACGGCAACGACGAATACTGCTGAAAAACCATGCTAACACGGTTATCCCTACCCGTAGGCCTACCTTTTACCAGCACTTGGCCACTTGTAGGCTGCTGTAAACCAGCTATATAACGCAAAAGCGTCGATTTTCCACAGCCCGACATCCCCAAAATCACCGAAAACTGACCTTGGTTGGGCTTATCCTCAACCATAAAATTCAAGCCCTCAATAATACGCACCTTGCCATTATCGTAATGCTGGTAAATGTCTCGTAGTTCAATAACATTTTCTACACCCAAATTGTCGTTAAATGTTAGCCCCATGCCTTTAATGTTTTCGCTTTGCATTTACGTGCTTATGCTTAAAAAATAAGCGGTCAATCAACACAAATAACCTATCCTGTAACAAGCCAATAAGCACAATTATAATTAATATAGCAAAAGCCTTATCAATACGGCTTTGGCGTTTAGCCGTCCATATTAACTCGCCAATACCGCCGCCTTTATTTAGCATTTCGGCAATGGTAATATACGTCCACGATATTGCTGTAAGCACCCTTACATCGTCAATAATTTTTGAAAAAACGTATGGAATATAAACTGTTTTAATAGTTTGCCAATTACTTGCCCCCAGCGTAAAAACCGTATTTAGGTACACTTTATTAACCTCATCAATACGCTGCACCACCACAGGTATCAAATACACAATAATACCAAAAGCCAAAAAAGATATTTTCATTTCGCTACCCAAGCCCAGCCACATAATAAAAATACCCGTAACGGCTGTAAGGGGTATAAACCTAAACGAGTCAGTTATTTGGCTAAACAAACCCCTAAAAAGCGGAATTAAACCCAACAAAAAACCAATAGGAATTGATACCAGCAAAGCAAGCAAATAACCTAAAAAATTTAACTTAATCGAAAACCAAGTATTACCCACCAAATCATCCTCACTTATTAAATCAGGAAAAGCATTTAACACCTTTACAGGCGATGGCAGCAAAGGATAAACTTTACTTTTAACCAGCCCAAATTGGCCTAACTCACTTGTGTTTAAATCATCAAGAAAATCATATTCGGCAATTAATAACGAGTCGTTGTCGTAATAAGTTTTATCCAGCCCCCATAAATCACTTTCAGTAAGTTTATCGTTTTGGCTAATTACCGTTTGCGATAAAAATTCGGCCGTAATAAACCAAAAACCAACAATAAGTAAAGCCCCAACAATGGTTAAAACAACCTTTTGTTGCGAGCTTAACGAACCTCGTAATTCAAATAAATTTTTCAAGATGTTAATCAACTACAAGTTCAAAATCCGTACGTCGGTTTTTCTTTTTACAAGCCGCACTTTGGTTGCTTTCGCAACCCGCAACAGGCTTATCAGGGCCATTACCAATAATTATAAACCTATTTGTAGGCATTTTATGCGCTTCAATCAAATAATCAGCAACTGATTGGGCACGCAATTCCGATAAAGCAATATTTGAGCTACGCGAACCCACATTATCTGTATTTCCTTCAATTCTAATACGTGTATTTGCAAAAGATTTTGCAATAGGCGTAAACTGAATATCAATTAATTGCTTCGCATTATCATCCAACTTAAACTCACCGCTTCTAAATGAAATACTCACCTTTTTCGATGATAATGATTCTTTTTTCTCTAATGATTTATCAGCCACCGCAAACTCCTTAGCCTTTTCAGCGCTATGCGCATTGCCCGTTAAATTGGTTTTCATCACCAAATCTTTAGTTGATAACAAACGCCAGCTTTTAGCACCAGCAGTTTTAAAACCTAAGGCATCATATTTCACCTTCATATCATTATACAACTGCTCGCCAGTAACTCCATTATAAGCTTGGTTTAAGCCAAAAAAGTCTTTATTGTCGCCATGTGTTGCCAAGCGCACATTATTAATTGCATCATAGCAAAAATCTTCTGGTTGCGATAAACCCTCCGCTAAAATTTTAGCAGCCTTCTTTTTATTCACATCCGATGCGTTTAACTCCGATGCACCCTTCATCCAACCCTCGTACAATTCACGTAATTGGGGCTTATGTTTTTCAACAAATTTCTTTTTAGCTACAAAAACATCCGCAATAATATGTGTTGCATTTTTTGTGCTTTCCAACACCTTCGAACCAGGAATTTTACTCACGCAATCCGCATCATCAGGGCTCCAAACCACAGCTGCATCAACTGTTTTACTTTTAAAGGCATCAGCCGCATCAATGGCACTAGGCACTTCAATAATATTAACGTCAGATGTTTTTAAATCGCCAGCCTCCAATAACCAAATTAAAAATGAGTGCGAAGGTGTCATAGGCGCAACGGCAATTTTTTTACCCTTCAAATCCTTAACTGAGTTAATGCCCCTTCTGGCTACAACCGCATCGCCACCACGGCTCCAATCCGCCTGAAAAACTACTTGCGGTTGGTACTGCGCCAAGCCCTCAACTTCCGTAGGAAAAGCATCAATAGTTGCCCACATCAAATCAATTGATCCATTTTTAAAAGCATCTCTCGATGCGTCAAAATCATCAATAACCTCAAAATTTACCTTAAATCCATAATCCTTGTAAAACCTTGATTGTGTATTGGCCTCAAAACCCTCATTAAAATATTGCCCACCAGCGTAGCCACCCCAGGTAACAACCCCAACGTTTATAACATCTTTATAACCATCTTTAGTTTTGGCTGATGTATTACTAGTACCACTATTTGCAGTGCCCTTATCATCGCCCGATTTGTTAAATATAAATTGACTTGCAATAAGGTAGCCCACGCCAAAAACGGCTAGTGTAATCAATAGTTTTGAAAGTAGAGTTAATTTTTTTGTTGCCATGATTTTTTATTGTTGAACAAATTTACGGAAATCATTAATACAATTTACCGTACATATTTGCAACTTGTAAAAACCTTAATTAGTTCAAACTTTACTTTAGGTAATCCTGCATTTTTAGTAAATCCGTTTCAAATTGCCCTTTTAAATACTGGTAAGCATAGGCATGATTCTCCTCTGTTTTTTGCTTTTTTTGTTTGCCTTGTTCAATCTTATCTTTTAAATCAGTAACCTGTTTTTTATGCTCTTCCAGTTGCTCATTCAACTGCTTAATTTTTGCAGATTTTTCTTTTATAAGTGCCTCTACACCAACCAATTCCTTTTCTTTCTTCGAGTTAAAAGCCGCATATTTCGTTAAAAAATCCGTTAAAATAGTTTGGTTTTCTTTGTTCAAAATCCCCAAATAAAATTTAACCGTCTTCACCAATTTATCCAATGTAATCCCTAAAGTTGAGGCAGTCGCAAATGCCGACCGATACTTGGTTGCCTCATCCATTGGCATTTTATCTAATGCCTGTAAAGCCTTTTTAAATTCAAGATAATCAAAACCCTCAAGGTTGTTTTTATCAACTGCATTTAACAACTTTTCAAGCGTTTCCTCATCGCCGTTAAAAACTGTACTTTTTTGTTGCGGCAATGGCGGTGGCGGCGGAGCTGTTACTTCTTTATGAGGCGTTGATTTTTTACTGTCTTTTTTACTTTCAACAGGCTTTTCCTCTATAATAAACAACGATTTTAGGTTTTTAAACATTGCAGCAAAAATTTATACAAAGATACAGGCAGTTAAACCAATTCTAAACTTAATCAATTTGCCAATTAATTGGTGTTTTACCCTGCTGCTGCAAAATTTCGTTACACCGCTTAAAATGTCCATTACCCAAAAAGCCCCTATGCGCCGATAATGGCGAGGGGTGCGGCGATTTTAATATATGATGCTTCTTTCCATCAATAAACCTATCCTTGCTTTGCGCAAAACGCCCCCAAAGCATAAAAACCACCCCTTCAAGCTCGCGGTTAATTGTTTCAATAACCCTATCGGTAAACAAATGCCAGCCCACCTTTTGGTGCGATGCCGCTTGGTGCGCCTCAACCGTTAAAATAGCATTTAAAAGAAACACTCCCTGCTTTGCCCAAGGGCTTAAATCGCCACCTTTAGGATAAGCATAGTCAAACTCATCACAAATTTCTTTAAAAATATTTTTTAATGATGGCGGTTGCGGTATGCCGGGGCTTACTGAAAAGCACAAACCATTTGCCTGCCTAGGCCCATGGTAAGGATCCTGCCCTAAAATAACCACTTTAACATCGGGTAGGGGGGTATGGTTAAAAGCCGCAAAAATATCCTTGCCTTTAGGGTAAATTGTTTTACCTTTCTTTTTTTCGTGCTTTAAATAATTTTTAATTGATCTAAAATAAGTCTCTTGAAACTCAGCATACAAAGCTTTCTTCCAACTCTCCTCAATTTTAGGATCAATTGCATGCCTAAACTGGTCAAACAATCTTACTTCATCATCCGCTTTCATGCTTCTAATTTTTCAAATCCAAATTCCTCAAAAATCATATCCAATGGCTCATGTATATCTTTTGCTGTTAAGCCATATTGTTCCAAGCTATAACTATGCTTACTCTTATAAGTACGGCTAACCTTCGTTTTTTCTTCCAAACGATTTAAAAAAGCATCGCTCATTGGCATATCAAATTGTTGATAGATACTCGTAACTGTTTCATAAGGTCGCTCCACCAAATTTTTGTAAGCCACCGTTACCAATTGGTTTTTCGGAAATTTTGCCCGCATCTCATAAAAATATTGATAGTAACGTATGCCCAATTCTCCCCATGCCCGTGCTTCAGGCGAATCGTCTCCAACATCAGGGCTATGCGCCTTCCATGCCGCCGTAAACATGCTAATAAACGATGGTATAACATTATAAGGATTTCGAATAAGGTAAACCACTTTAGCATCAGGAAAATGCTCAATCAAACACTGAAAACGCCCGGTTGACATCACATTTTTAGATAAGAAAATTTTATTGCGCCCCGTTGCGTACATAAATCGTTGTAGGCTGTTAACATAGTATTGCATTAAGGCTTTGCGCTTATGTGCAGGCATTTCATCCATAAACTTGCTATCATCCATTTCATTAATAAAAGGGATAAGCAAAAAAATACCTGGTGTCATCAACGGAAAAACAAACATCCCCTCATCTTCTTCTGATTGGTTAAAACCCATCGGATGAATGTTTTTCCAACCCGCAAAAACAACCCCATTAAGCCAATCGAAAAAATTGCGTAAAGGGCTACCAACTTTACTATCCAACCAACCCAAAACTTGTATTAATTTAACCAAGCTAATACAGGGTAAAATAGTATGATAAAGTAGTGTGTAACTATACCGCTCTTCATCCAAACACAACAACCGATGCAAATAAGTAGTACCGCTACGTGGGTTGGCTATAATAAAAACGGGCTTATCAATTTTAGTGTTTCTGTACCCAAAAAACAAAAGCTCATCAACCAAGCGGCCAACGGTAACCACAGTTAAAAGCAATAAATACAGTATTAAAAATACAAGCGTAAAAACAAAACGCCTTATGCTAAAATGCTTAATAATATTATAGTACAACAACCTTTTAAGCGTAGGCAAATGCACATACATTATTGAGGGGTGAAAAAACGACATGGCTGCAAATTAACTCAAATTATAACTTAAAAAAAATGAAGCAAAAAATGAGATAAATGTTATAATTTTGCAACCTCAAAATTTACCAGTTGAATTTTAAATGGTCTCGTAGCTCAACTGGATAGAGCAGCTGCCTTCTAAGCAGCAGGTTCCAGGTTCGAGCCCTGGCGGGATCACGACCCAAACCCCGTTAACAGCAATGTTGGCGGGGTTTTTTAAATTTTAATTTGAAGTTGTTTGGGCTTATGAGGCTTAACTGTCTTTGATGTTAATTGAGATTTATTTAACTCAATTCTAGTTTTCATTTCATTATTAGAAATGCTACACGGTAAGGATATATTAGATAATAGGGCTTCATAAACTGAGTTTCTATTGTCCTCCCTTGCTCCAATATGATAAAAGTGTTCTTTAGTAGCAATGTAACAATCGTCCCACACATCAAATACATAATTATTTATCCTGTATTTGTTGCTTAACCAAGTTGAAAGCACAAAATTTGCACCTGCTCTAGTTAAGCCATTTTTTAGTTCAAATTCATCTTCTTCTGTCCACGAATCAAAATAGTCAACATGCCTTCCAATATAAGGTGGGTCAGCATAAACCAAATCATTTGATTTAATATTTTGTAGCGTTTTTTTAAAATCTTGATTAACAAAATCATAATTTCCATTGTTAATTATCTGGCTAATATTTTCAACTTGATTTGTGATTTTGGTTATAAGTGCTTGAGCAAACCTATTGGGCTTTTTACAAAATGGAACATTAAACCCTCCCTTTTTATTAAATCGCATCATACCATTAAAGCATGAGCGGCTTAAAAACAAAAAATCTAGCGGATCTTGTTTTTCGTTAAAACGATTTCTTAACTCATAGTAATAAGCTCCATCTGACTTTAATAATTTATTTCCTTCAATAGTTAAGTGCTTTTTTACAGTATGGCTGTTTATTTTTTTATATTTCAACGCATTGTAAAAATTAATCAAATGTGGATTGCTATCGCATAGTAAAGCATTTTTTGGGCGTACATTAAAAGCCACAACACCAGTACCCATAAATGGCTCTACCCAGCGTTCATATTTAATGTTTTCAATGTTTGAAAATATCCATTTAACTAGCTTGGTTTTAATGCCTTGCGATTTTATTGGAGGTATTAAAACTTTCATTCTTTATTTTTCTTTTTAGGTTTTGGCTTATTAATTAAAGCAAGGTCTAGTTTTTTTAATTCAAGGTATTCGCTAAGTTTACTTAGCTTTTTAAACTCATTTTGGCTGCCTTTTTTGGGTACTAAAAGTTGGCCCTGATTAATCCAATATTCGTCAAAAATTTCTTCACCTAAGTTAATAAACGTTCCATTCCCTTTTAAAATATCATCTATAAAGCTTATGCTACCAATGTTAGCCGTATTGCCACTACCACTTTTGTCGCTGGCAATTTTCCATTTTTCTTCTGCAAAAAATACTAAATCTTTTATTACAGATGAAATGCGGTCAAGTTCGAATAATTTTACCACTTCAGTTTCATCAATATCTGTTGATTTAGCTCTTGTATATAAAATACCTATGCATAAATGAGCTGTATAATCCTTGTAAGCAAATTGAATGTTTTTTGTACTATTTCTGTCTCTAAAATATTCACCATGCGAGCCTAAAGTGAAACCATTACAAAAGCCCTTGTAATCGTTAAGCCTATAAGTGGTTTTAATATCAACTGCAAACTTAACTAAAGGGTCTTTTTTACTAATGAAAGACATATCAGGATACCAATTTTGTTTTTCAGCCAAAACAATTTCATATCCTATGGAATCTGCAAACGCTTTAAATTTAGCAAACAACTGTATTTCAAGAATTTTGGATATTATTTTGGAATCTGAAGAAATTGAGTACACATTTTGAGCAACATCAATAAAGCCTTTAACAGTCCAATCACCAGATGTTGTAGAAACATATTCAGTTAAAGTACTTGCAAACTGTTTTAGGTGCATTAAAAAATCCTCTCTTGTCATCTCAAAGTTTATTCAAACTTAAAGTTAATTCCTCATAGTGTAACCATTGTTTAAACTTTTGAGTTTAGAACCAAGCCACCCACTAACAGCATTGTTGGCGGGGTTTTACTTTGTTAAACACCTATTTTCTTATCTTAGAGTAAATTTTTTTTACTTACACATAACATTATGCAACAACCATTCACCGAAGCAAGCACAAACCCAACGCCACAACTAACAATTTCTGAAGAGGCTATTAACTACTTAAACGAAACGCGCAGATGGTCTAAATTCTTCGCTATACTAGGCTTTATTGGTTCAGCAATAATGATTTTAATAGGACTAGGAATCAATTTTTTTATGTCCCATATCCCTGTAAGTCAAAACGAAATGTTTCCCTTTAACTTTACTATTTGGATAACTTTTTTGTATTGTTTTATAGCGGTAATTTATTTTATACCAAGTTTTTACCTGTTAAAATTTGCTCAAAAACTAAAAATAGCATTACTAACTAAAAATAACGAAGCACTAACTGAAGCCTTAGGCAACCAAAAATCAGTTTATAAATTTTGGGGCATATTTATGTTAATTTTTATAGTTATTTACGGTTTAATTATCGCCTTCGGCCTTTTTCAATTTTTATTAATGGATTTAAATAATTTTTGATAATCAGTTAGCATACTAGTACTTTATACCCCCTTATAAAGCATCAAAAATATCTCTTAACTCACGCCATTCACTACCATCAACTTCATCATCAAAATCATCTCTGCTAAAACCAGGTTCTCTAAGTAAGTCTCTAACCGTATCTTCAGGTAAACACCTTATTAGTTTAATAATAGCCCGTTCATCTGCATCACCAGTTGCACCATCAAAAAGGTTTCTTAACAAAGCTTTTATATTATTCATTGATAATGTTCTTAATGCTGGGCAATCGGTACTATTAATAAAAACTCTGGTAGCATCATCATCCCAATCCTGCATACTAATTATACCGCAATTCCCAAAACGAACCCTCAACCTATCATACTCACTTCCATGAAAATCATCCTCAATATTAGCCCTACCAACAATGCCAACTATTGTTCTTAATCTATCGCAAGGTAAGCAGTTAAACAAACGCAACATGGCATTTTCATCATCATCTCCTGTTGGGCCATCAAGCATACTGTTTATCATGCCTATTATCCTATCATTCGATAAGCCCCTTAATGTATCGCATGATGAGCTATTTATTAAATCCCTAGCATCATCATCATCAGTTTGATTAAACAAACCGCCAAACCATTTACCAAATTCAACAATAATATCCACTATCCCAAGTAAAATAGTACCAATAATTGCAATTAAAAAAGGTATAATACCTTTAAGTAAACCTAAAAAGCCTTCATTTCTAACATGTTCATTGTGAAAATCCTCCCACCATTTCCAAATTTTTTGCGCAGTTCCAGTTCCAAAATCAGCCATAGCTTTTTAATTTTTATTTGAAAAAACATAATTGTTTTATATAAGTAAGTGTTAACAATTAGTACTATGTTACCTATAACTCAGTAATTATTTTGGAAATACGCATTATATATTATTTAAATTTATGAATTGCTGCAGTATTTAATGCTAGCATTGCAAACCACAACATAATGTAAGTATGGCACCAACTAGGCAAGCATTTTAAAACAATAAAAGCCCCTCCTGAATATCTCAAAAGGGGCTTAACATTTAAAAAATTAAAACCAATTTACTTAATAAATATGTTTTTAGTAGCTCTATTCTGTTCATTGTAAATATGAACAACATAAACCCCTAAATTAAATCGCTCGGTAATATTAATTTGGTTAGCACCATCAATAAATTCATAATCTGTTTGATAAACAACATTACCAAAAATGTCCATAATTTCAATAGTTGCACTTTGTTCAACTTTACTATCAACCATTAAAGTTGAGTTAAAAAACGACTCAATATTTAAGCCATTATTCCTTTCTATCATCGGCTCTTTACCATCTGATACCAATTTTACAAACTCAAAATTCTCATTAACAATAAAATTCCAATTGTTTAATTCACTTAAAGTAACATGGTCATCATTTTCTAAATAAATATTAAGCAAAGTTTCATTCGCATTAAAGCTAACAAGCTCATCAACACTTTTAGTTTGCCCAATTAAAAGCAGTTGGTTATTCACTATATTGAAATCCCAATCCAACTTATCAGTAGCTTCAATACCCAAATCATCTAGCTTAGTACCCTCAGCAATATCAAAAGCAAGATATATACTGCTAACTTCATTAGTATTTACAAAACCTAAACTTTCAGTAGGTACTTCATTTAAAGTTCTAGCCCTAGTAGTAGGCCAAATAATTATTATAGCATTAACTGGCGATGTAACAGGTTGTGTTACCACCGTTGTAGGATTAAGTCCACCAATACCAGTGCCAAGCGTACCAATACCAGTACCAACAGTACCAATTCCGGTACCACCAATGCCAGTACCTGGTGCAGGCAAAACACCCAAGCCAGGCTTCCCTCCATTAAATGTTGAACCTATTGAAGGGCCAAGTGGAGGCAAAACAATAATTGTTGGCTTTGGCGGACCAGGAGGCAATACTAATGTACCTGAAACACCAGGAGCCATGCATCCAATTTGCTCATTTTCACCATACGTAGGGTCGGTGCAACTACCATCAACATTACCTAAAGCATACAACTCAAAATTTACATTTGCAGATGGTGTTATCGTATTTAACACAACCGTTTCAGCGTTTGAATATGGAGGAATATTAACACCGCCATCAAATGCACTTAAAACTTGGCTAACCTCAGAGCTAGGCACAAAATTGCACCAATTGGGGTTTACCAATGGCTGGCCTAAAATACCTTTGCGTATAAGCACAACATCAAGTGTCGATAAATGATCCGACATGTTTACATCGCCCGTTAGCCAGCTATTTTGGCTGGCAAAATTAATACCCAAAGCAATTTTGCGTAACTCAATTTCATCTATGTTATTTACATCACCACTAATTTGGTTGCAAAAAGTACAAACCCTAACATTATAAGTACCTGGGCAAGCTTCAATATTATAAAGTCCATTAGCATTTGTAAGTGCCGAGTAGGTATTGCCATTGGCATCAGTAGCTTCAACATTTATACCCTCAAGTGGAGCATTACTACAAGCGGGCCTTGTAACTTGCCCACTAATTGTAACTGTTTGCGATACCGTTTGTGATACCGTTTGAAATGAGTTTGGAAAACACATTCCTCCATTTAACCCATAATGCGAATCATTTCTAACACTAAACGTATAATTAACTCCCGGATCACCTGAAAAAGTTAAAGATGCAATCACATTACCAGCGCTGCAACTTTGTAAAGTATTGGCATCAATATTATTACCAGTCCAAACTTGAAGTGTTTCTGTAACAGGATTCCAATTGGACAAAACACCATTACAGGTTGGCGATGAATTTGCAGCACCTACAATATTACCAGAAGTTTCCTCTACAAAAAACTGAAAACCCTCAAAATTAAACCCAGCAGGAAAACTACCATTTAAAATTACATCAACAGTTATTTGGCAACCATTATCTTGCACATCTAGCACAATATCATAATTAATGCAACTGGCCGGCGGCACACAAGCTTGTTGAGGCTGCCCGATTAAAGCATCGCAAACCACCCCGTTGTTGGCATCAATATAAAAATCGCTGTTAAAAGGATGTAAGCTAAAGTCGATGCATTCTCCAGGCTGCGCTTGGAATGTTAATGTAGCAATAACATTACCATTGCAACTACCGAAAACGGCACCAAGCGGGCTCGGGTTAAAAACGGTTTCAAAAGTTGCCGTAGTATTGTTGGCGTTTACATCTACA
>Ga0163110_10000033_pt1 | contig 67036 bp, 99 predicted proteins | sample CRUFie1St17metaG_FD_108703 | JGI IMG/M metagenome (GOLD analysis project Ga0163110, IMG submission 108703) | Marine microbial communities from the Costa Rica Dome - CRUD Field 142mm St17 metaG | ecosystem: Environmental > Aquatic > Marine > Oceanic > Photic zone | place: Costa Rica: the Eastern...
GAATATAAGTTGCGTAAAAAAACAAAAAACTTTGAAACAAAAAAGCAAGAAATATTAAAAACTGTTGTGTGCAAATACATACACGAAGGTGAAATATTTATTGCAAGTAATTTAACATTATGGCCTTGTTGTTTTCTTTGGGATAGTGCTTTCAAAAACAAAGAAGGCATACTTGACAAATTAAATCAATTTGAACCAAACTGGAATAGTTTAAAACATCATAGTAAAGAAGAAATTTTACAACATCCTTGGTATGCAAAACTATTAGCAGCAAGTTGGGAACCCGGACACGAATTACATTTGACAAGATGTATTAGGACTTGTGCAAAAAATAAGGCGTATCATAACGAAATAAATTACGTAGATAATGCGATAAGTACATTATGAATAAAGTGAGTGATACGTTCTGTATTCTTCCTTGGGTACACCTTAGCACTAGACCAGATGGTAGTATGAGAGTTTGCTGCACAGCAAACGCAAGTAGTGTTGGTCCAACAAATGATAAAGAACACGGCGGACAAGTTGGTATTCTAAAAACAGATGACGGCAAGCCAAACAATTTAAATGTTACAGATTTTCAAACTGCTTGGAACAGTGAGTATATGAAAAATGTGCGTAAGCAAATGATGAATGGTGAGAAGCCTCCTAGTTGTTTGAAATGCTACAAAGAAGAAGCCGCAGGCCATAATTCAAAACGTATGTGGGAAACTGAATATTGGAGTTCACGTACAAATGTAGATGAACTAATAGCAAACACAACAGATGATGGGGAAGTACCTCCACAACTTGCATACATTGATTTACGTTTTGGTACTAAGTGTCAACTTGCTTGTGTGATGTGTAGTCCGCACGATTCAAGTGGCTGGATCAAAGATTACAAAAAAATATTTCCTGCTGTGCAAAATAAAAGTTTAAAAGAAACAATGCAGTGGCAAGACAAGGGTAGCACAAACGGTAGTAGTTATAATTGGCATAAACAAAATCCTATTTTCTGGGAACAATTTTATGCACAAATGCCATATATGAAACAAATATATTTTGCTGGTGGTGAAAGTTTAATTATTGAGGAACATTATGAAATACTTGAAGAAGCCATTAGGCAAGGTATTGCAAAAGATTTGGAACTTCGTTATAACTCAAATGGAGTTGAATGGCGAGAGGATTTATTTGATTTATGGAAACAATTCAAACTTGTGCGTTTTCACTATTCGGTAGACAGCATAGGAGAAATGAATAGTTACATACGTTATCCAAGTGAATGGAAACGTACCGAAGAAGTTTTCCATATTTTAGATAAACAAACAAGTGTTAATGTTGAAATTACTGTTGCTTGTGCAGTGCAAGCATTGAACATTTATTACTTGCCAGACTTTATAAAATGGAAACTAGAACAAGGATTTCAAAAAGTAAATATGTGGCCATTTGGTGCAGGCGGTATAAACTATCACTTTGTGTATCATCCTCCTCATTTAAATGTAAAAGTTTTACCAAATTGGTTCAAAGCAGAAGTACGTAAAAAATATGAGGAGTTTTATCCTTGGTGGGAAGCTAATTGGGAAAAAGGAATACCTTCTTGGTATAAGTATGGCAAAAAGAAAACTACATATCAGCAATGGCGTGATGCAGGGTATGGCATTAAACGTTTACAAGGTATGGTAAATTTTATGGAAAGCGAAGACTGGAGTAGACGTCTACCTGAAATGAAAGAATTTTTACATAGGTGTGATGTGCAACGTGGCAACAGTTTTGCCACAGTCTTTCCAGAGATGAAGGACATATTCGATGGCCTTGAATAGTCTTCCTTGTTACTATGCACTAGGCGGTTTGAACTTGAAGCAACAGTTTGCTACAAGTTGTCCACAGCAATCTGATAGATTACAGTGGTTGGCAAAAGGACATTTACCTAGTCAATATTTTAACAATGAAGAATTTAAAAAACACAGATTAGATTTGCTAAGAGGCAATTGGCCTACTGGTTGTGATATGTGCCAAATAGTCGAAGAACAAAAGTCCGGTATCAGTATGCGACAGGAAACACCACCTGATACACGTTGGACTGATTATGGCACAGGTGCCACAAAGTTTGAAGGTTTAAAAACTATTGAAATACGTTTTAGTAATGCTTGTAATATGGCTTGTTTACATTGTAGTGCAGCGTTTAGCAGCGGCTGGATGACAAAATTAAAACGCTATCAACCAGATGAAATTGATCGTGAACACCACTTGGTACAACTTACACAAGATATGCATAGAAAACACATAGATGAAGCAATGCGTATTGAGCTAGATACAAAAATGGCTCTAGAAGTAGTTGATGACCTTATTGAAAACTTTCCTAATTTAGAAAGAGTTGATTTTGCAGGTGGAGAGGTGTTGTATCAAAAACCATTTCTACCTACACTTGATAGACTTGCAGAACATCCAAATGCAAAAAATATGTTTATAATGTTTCATACAAATTTTAATGCTCCATTTGATCCTGTAGCTCTTAGTCACCGCTTGGATAAATTTGGCAGCAGTGAAGTAAAAATAAGTATTGATTGTAGTCCAGGAATGTATCAATATTTTAGAGGCGGCGATTGGGACGTATTAGCAAAAAATATTGCAACTTTTAAATCTGTAAGAAGTAGGAAAACAAAAATTTCATTAATATGCACAACAGGTGTATATCAACTTATGCAGTTTAAAGATATTATACAAGGATTTGTAGAATTAGAATGTGATTATATTAACATTAGTATTATATACACACCTGAATATTTAAATCCTGCTCTTATGATGTTGTATTACAAAGACGAAACTGAAAAAGAAATAAACAGTGCTATTGCATACTTAACTAAATTTACATCAAAAGACAGAAGTGACTGTTTTATTGCTTATCAAGGCATAAAAAACATATGGGAATATATACATAACCATCGAGTAGAAGAAAAACATTGGACAGCATTTAAAGAATATATTAAAAAAACTGATGTTATATGGAAACAAGAATTTAACGACCACTTTACAAATTATCAATTTGATAAAAATACAAATAGGATATTAAGAAATGTTTGAAACAAGTAATAAATTTTATGAAAAACTAGGAGATGAATTTATTATCACTAAAATAAACCATTTAGATATTGCGTTTAGTAAAAAATGGAAACGTATAGGTGTAAATTTAAGTGGAGGTGCTGATAGTGCATTACTTTGCTTTGTATTAGGTAAGATAATTGTTGATAATAATTTAGATTGTAAAATAGATGTAATCACATATCAGCGTTGTTGGGAAACTAGACCTTGGCAAGGATGGTGGAGTATACAAGTTTTCAATAAATTACAAAGTTTATATCCTAATATTATAGAAAATAGACATACAACATTCATACCACCTGCATTAGAACACGGTGTAAGTGGTCCTATTATAGATGGTAGGAGCGGTGACCAAATTATTGTAGGCGAATTTAATAAATTTGCAAGTTGGGAGTATAATTTAGATGCTGTATTCAATGCTACAAGTAAGAATCCAGACGACTCACGTGAAGATCGTATGAAAAATAGAGATGGTGACGCAGAAAATGCAAAAAGTTGGGATTTAATTTGGTTCAGTCCTAAATTAAAAACACATTTTTGTCATCCGTTTAGGTTTGTCAAGAAGGATTGGATTGTAGCTCAATATCATCTTTACAATATACTTGATTTATATTATACTACACGTAGTTGTGAAGGAGATATCAACCATAATCCCGCAGTATCTGATGTTGTAAAAGATTTTACTAAGTACACATTAGGTATGGAAGTTCCTGTGTGTAATGAATGCTGGTGGTGTGATGAAAGACAGTGGGCTGAACAAAGAGTGCCTGAAATGATAAAGGAAATTGATGAGTTTTGATACTATAGATCTGCTTACTGGGCACGTTTTCCAAGTTACTTGGGATACCGGACGTAGGTGTAACTACGACTGTAGCTATTGTCCTGTGCATAGGCACGATAATTTTTCACGACACGCAACTATTGACGAACTCAAAGACAATGTTGACTTTTTGTATGAATATATTGATTTACACCTAGGGTATAGAAAGAGTAAGATTGCAAATATTGGATTTACAGGCGGAGAACCAACAGTCAATCCAAACTTTATACCATTTGCAAAATATTTAAGATCTGAGTATGATACCAAATATAGGGATAAATGGGAATGTGGTTTTGCATTGACATCAAATGGTGCAATGGGTGAAAAAATGGGTCAAGCAGTAATGGAAAATTTTGATCACGCTACTGTAAGTTATCATAGTGAAAGCGATCAAAAACTAAAAGATCAAGTTAGGAACAGAATATTACAATTTCATTACAAAGGACAAGAACATAATTTCACTGTAAGTGTAAATGTTATGTTTCACGCTGAATATTTTGACGAGTGCAAAGACTTGTGTGCTTTCTTAGAACAACATCAAGTTGACTATGTACCAAGAGTTATAGGAGAAGAGCCTGATAGTCGTCCTAGTTTTGCACACAAATATAATGACGAACAACTTGCGTGGTTCAAAGATTATTGGCGTGTAAAAAATGAAAAGAAAAACGATGAAAAAGAAATTAGTAAAGTATTAAGTGCAGCAGGCGAAAAGAAAAACGAAAAGAAAAAACTTGGAAACAGTATAGGACGTCCTTGTTGCGGAAGTAGAGATATGTTACTACACGCTGGTGCAAAAAGTAAAAAAAGTAATTTTGTAGATTTCAGACAATTCAAAGGTTGGAGTTGTAGTGTAAATTGGTTTTTCTTACATCTTGAACAGCAAACAGATAGTGTATTTCATCATCAAACTTGCCAAGCAAAATTCGAACACGGTAAACGTGGACGCATTGGCAAACTTAGTGAAGGTAAGCAAATTATTGCTGACCTAAGACAAAAAATGGAAACTAACACTATGCCTACTATTATATGTCCAAAAATGACTTGCGGTTGCGGATTGTGTGCGCCAAAAAGTATGCATCAAGATAGGTATTTAGAAGTTTTAGGAAATCACTTAGATACAGGAGTATTAAATGTTAATCACGGGTAATAAAGATTCTGGTATAGCACAGGCGTTACACAAACTTTATCCTGATGCAGAATTTTGTAGTCAAAGTACAGGATATGATTTAGCACGTAAATTAGATCAAGAAAGACTTGCAGAACGTGTATGCGAACACGATGTGTTTATTAATTGTAGTGCATTGTTTAAATTTCATCAGACTACACTTTTAAATATTGTATATCATAAATGTATGTTAGAAAAACATTGGTGTCATATTGTTAATGTTGGCAGCACTACCGATCGTGTTAAAAAAGGCGGTAGTTGGTTGTACAATGCAGAAAAGAAAGCATTGAGAGATTATTCTAATACACTAGGATTAAATGGTGTTTGGCATAGTGGACCAAAAATAAGTTACATTAGTTTTGGAACATTAAGTAATAATCAGCATAAACATCCTAACAGAACTGTTATAGATATAGACACCGCTACAAGTTACATAAAATGGGTAATAGATCAACCTAAAGAACTTTGTATAAATGAAATTAGTATTGATCCTATGCAGCCCGAACACTGGAGAGGCTAATGTCTTCCTTGCCGAAGTATGGGTGTTTACTACCTATGCATCATATGGCTATTCGTCCAGATGGACAAGTTATACCGTGTTGTTATTTTAGACACGAATATGTTCCTAAAGGTTTAAATCTATCTTTGGACAATCCTTTCGAACATCCTTTTATGAAACAAAACAGACAAAGTGTTTTACTTGATGAAATGATTCCAGGGTGTAGTAAATGTTACGAAGATGAAAAAACATCTGGACAAAGTATGCGTACAGAAATTTTTAATTCTCCGTATAATTTTCTAAACTTACCAACAGATGATAGTAGAGGAAAAATACCAAAACTTACAAACATAGATATTACATTTAGTAATGTTTGTAATAATAAATGTAGGATGTGTGGACCAGAATTAAGTACACAATGGTATAGTGACGCAAAGAAAATGAATTATCCGTTTGAAAAGCGTGGAATTATTGCTGAAAACAAATGGATAGAAAATGCAGATGTAAGCGACTTGACTTTTATTAAGTTTTTAGGCGGCGAGCCTTTGATGGAACAAGAAAAAATGATTAAACTATTGCAAAAATGTAATAGAGAAAAATTAGTTGTACATATTACTACAAACGGTACTTTGTTACCAAATGAAACATTACATCAACTGCTGCAAGATTGTGAAAAAGTATATATGACTGTAAGCATTGACCAGTTTGGCGAATTCAATGACTTACTGCGGAAAGGCAGTCATTGGGATACTACGTTGAACAATATGTTTGCTATGAAAGAAGATTACGGAAGACATCATACAACAGTGCATAGTGTTACATCTATATACAATGTAAACTTGTGTAATCAACTTATAGATTTTTGTATTGCAGAAAAATTTAATCAAAAAAATTGTATTGTTGATGGACCTAATTGGATGATGCCAAGAAATTTACCTGAAGCAGTAAAACAAAAATGTATTGATATAGTAAAAAAGCATTTAGTCAGTGCAACCAATACAAAAATTAGACAATTTGGTGATGCAAAATTTCATTACGATTTATTGATAAAAGAATTAGAACAAGAAGGCGACTTTGGAATGTTTTTACGCAACGACACACGTATAAACATAATACGTAATGAACATTGGAAAGACTTTAATCCTTGGTTGTTCAATGAAATTCAGCCATACTTTGAAGATACACAACTAGAACCTGGACAACTAGATTACTTACGTAACCTCTGATAAATATATAAAACTATTGAGGATAAAATGTTCCACACAAAAAACATAAACTACAAAATGTTGAGTAAAGATTCTTTGGATGCTGTAAGAAAATTTGTCACAACAGAAAAACATCTTTTTGATATGGGAATCTCGTATTTGCCACACAAACCTAAGAATCAAAGTCATAGATGGAAACCTTATACAAATTTACTTAGACCTATTACAAATTATCTCAAAGAAAAAGATTTAAACATTACCATAATAGGGTCAAATAGAATTGAAGGAAATACAAAAAGAAATTCATTTAAAGTACCAAATAAAGTTAACGGCTCTAATACAACTATTTTCATACCGTTGTTTGATTATTCAAGAGAACAAAAAATATTACATTTTGCCAACACTAATTGTGCATTAAATTCTACATTAGTGTTTGATAATTCTTTATATAGACGCTGGGTTAATGAATCTAACATAAAGTTTTGTTTTTTAGTCTATGGGGTGAGCGAGTCTATTAGTATAGTTACTGAAAGGTTGTCATAATTTGCAAATCGTATATGGAGAACCGAGGACAGGTTCTCATTTTGTAGCAAGGCATATTGCTAATAAAAATAATATGTTATTTTTGGGAGAATATTTTAAAACTCCAATACCTAATGCACAAGTAAATATTGAAGATAAAATAAAATCTATTCCGGAAAACTCTGTAATAATAATTCATCCAGATTTGTCATATGGCTATTACACAGATACTTTTTACGATTGGTTATTTTCTAATCCATTAATAGTTACAGAAACAAATGATCGCTGGCGACAAGTTATAAGCTGGGGTATAGCAGCTAAAACAACAAATTATCATAGTTTTAATATTTCAAAGCAACTCGATCAATATATAATTTATAAAAGAGAATTTTTTGATATGTTAAAATATTCTATACAAAAGTTTGAAAGTACTAAACATCTTATTAATTACAAAGAAAGATACACTTTACAAGACCTTGATAAAATATCTTTTGTAAATGGAAAATATAATCCTACCAAAAAAACCTACAAGCAAAATACTCAACAATTAAGTTTAATGTATGAAAATATTGAAGAAGTAAAAGAATGGTATCAGGAAATAAGAATTAATAAAAATTGAATAAATACATTTGTATACAGGAGACTACAATGGATCATAAACAAATTGAAAAAGCAGTCATTAGAAGCCAGCACTGTCAGCGTAATTGGGATTTGTCAAAGCAAATACCTGAAGAAGATTTAGATCTAATTCAACACGCTATAACGCAATGTCCTAGCAAACAAAATGTTGCATTTTACAAAGCACATATGATTACCGATAGAAACTTAATAGAAGCAATCCACAGTAAAACAGAAGGTTTCACAACCAACTTTGTTACAATGGAAGGCGAAACAAACAGCCAAACTTTAGCTAATTTGTTAATTGTTTTTGAGGCATATAACGGACATCTAAATAGAGATAAAAAAGTATTTAGAAATGACGAAATATTGAAGATGGATTTAGGAAAAGAACTTTCCGAAGCAGAGCAAGAAACATTTAAAAGAGATCAGCAAATGGCTGTGGGTATCGCAGCAGGATATGCAAATGTTACTAGTGCTATGATGGGCTATGGTACTGGTTGTTGTGCTTGCTTCGATGGTGATGCTATTGCAGAACTTTTAAATTTAGATGGTCCTGTTTTGCTAATGATGGGAATAGGTTACAAAGATGCTACTCGTAATAGAAGAGAACATCACGAAACTGGTTTTATGTTTCCAACAAAGCCAAAACAGAAGATCAAAGTTAAAAAGCATTACTAATATTTCTATTAAATAATAGATGAAAGACACCTTCTGTCCAATTCCTTGGAACTTCCAGGCTGTTCGAAACAATGGAGATATACGAATTTGCTGTCAAGCAAACGTAACACAAAACCAAGGAGTTATTCGACACACTGACGGCACACCCTACAACGCACAACGTGATTCTTTAGAGGATGCACGTAATGCAGACCTTATGAAAGCTGTAAGGAAAAATATGCTTGAAGGTATTTGGAGTCAAGAGTGCGGCAGATGTCAACAAGAAGAAGAAGCAGGGCTTAACAGCAGACGCCAATACGAACAGCAAAATTGGCCTACATTTACTATTGACAAAGCAAGAGATGTAACAGACGAAGACGGCAATGTAAATGATATTCCTGTAACATATTATGATTTGCGTTTTGGAAATTTATGTAATCTTGCGTGTAGAATGTGTGGTCCAACAGATAGTCACACTTGGTTTGAACAATGGGTAGATTATCATAAAACAAATGATTACATTGATACACACGGTACTGTAACATTACAACGTAATGCAAAAGGTAGGTTATTTACAAATGATTATGATTGGCACGGCAGCAATGTTTTTTGGGATAGCATAGAACAAAATATTCCAAACATAAGACACGTTTATATGGCAGGCGGTGAGCCAATGATGATAGAAAGGCACTATGAATTTTTGCAAAAATGTATTGATAGTGGCTATGCTAAAAAAATTATTATAGAATACAATACAAATATGACAGCATTACCTCCTCGTGTATTAGCAATGTGGAAACATTTTAGGCAAGTTAGAGTAGGTGCAAGTATTGACGGTTTTGGTGATATGGTTGAATACCAACGTTGGCCTTTGAAATGGAAGAGTGCTTACAAAAATTTACAAAAACTAGATGACATATGTGTTGAAAATAAAAATATATTTGCTTGGCTTGCTTGTACTGTTACTGCATACAACGTTTTTCATATACCAGAATTTATGTGGTGGAAGTTAAAAGAAAGTGGTTTCAAAAAAATAAACAGTTCAAAAAAACGACCAATTATTACACACCACGTTGCACACGGACCAAAAAGAACTAATATAAAATTGCTAAGTACAGAACTAAAGGAGGAACTGTTTCATCATTATAAATTATGGGAAGAAAAATTTATACAAGACAATGAAATAGATCCACATACAAAGGATAACGCAGTAAATATTTTGGACAGTATACTAAAATTTGCCAACAAAGAAGATTATGCACAAGACTACTTACAAGAATTTGTAAATTTTACTAATTACCTTGATAAAACAAGAAATCAAAGCATACTAGATGTAGCACCACAATACTCAAAAATATTTGACAAATAAATTAAGGAGTGTTATACTATAATATGACTGAAGACTTGAAATGGAGCAACTATGACTTCACGAAAATACCCTTTGATGATATTGTTAGCGTTGGTCAGCGTACTTTATTGTACCGTGACATATTCACAGTATCTTGGCTCCTCGGAAGATTCTGCAACTACCGATGCAGTTATTGTTGGCCTTATGCCCGTAGTGACCGTAAAGACCATCGTCCTACCGAGCTATGCTTACGAACAATCGATGAAATAAAAAGGCAAGCACGTGAGAACGGATTTAATAGTTATCATTTTAGTCTTAGCGGTGGGGAGCCTACTTTCCATCCTGGCTACTTGGATATTTTACAGCATTTGGCTAATGATGTAGAAAACACAAATTATACTAGTATTCATATGACAAGTAATTGCAGTAGACCTATAAAGTGGTTTGAAACATATGTAGAATATGCAAAACCTTTTCATAGAGCAAGTATTACAGCCAGTTTACATACAGAACACTTAAATACAAAGGAGAAGATGCAGGACTTTGCAGATAAATTAATCCTGTGTCAAGAACACGATGTACAGATTACCATTAATATGGTCATGGTACCTGATTGGTTCGAAAGAGACTGGGAAAACGCACTGTTCTTCCACGAACAAGGAATCAACGTCACACTCAAGCCGCAATCCGATCCAACGGCTAGTAAAGTGGTTGAAGGGTACAAAGAAGAAGACCTAAAACGTTTATGGAACGGAATGCCTCAAAGAGCGTACACTGAAAGTAAAAGGCAGTGGAAAGGTAGACCTAAACCTAAATTTGAAGTTCCTAAAGATATGATGTATATGCCAGATGCAAGTGTGCCTTGGCATATGCAAGTGGAATTTAGAGATAAAGCAGGAACAGCTTGGTATATGGATCAAGCAGAAAGATTCAACGCTTTTAATTTTAACAAATTTAAAGGATGGAAATGCAATGCAGGATATCAAGGAATTATTATTAGAGAGCCTGATGGAAGTATCAAACGTAGTTATTCTTGTCACGATGTTCCACTTGGCAACATAGAAACAGGATTTAAGTTATTTGATCATCCTATGCCTTGTATCACTGAAAGTTGTGTTAGTAGTGCAGATAGTAAAATACCAAAAAGGAAAGAAAATGCATTATAAGATTGTAGAAAATGCTTTTGATCAAAATATTATAGATACTATAATTGAATATTATGATAATAGATTTGCTGAAACACATTTAACAAATGGTATGTACAAAATTGAAGATCCGTGGAACCTAGATATTGTACAAGAGAATATAAAACCTGTTTTATCAAATTACTTTGACACTAATTTAGAAAATATAGGAGATAATATATACAAACACAACGATCCATATTTTCCACATTGTGATACAAGTGTTGGTTATCCTTGTTTTAATGTTCTTATTCCGTTAAAAGTACACAATGATTTAGAACAAAAGTTTTGCATATTTGATCAGTATATAAATGATTTTAGCAGTGGTGCAACTTGGATGGGCAAATGGTATGCTGCTGCACCAGAGTTTGAACATAATAAAAAACGTAGGTTTCCTTTCAAAGACAGCATAGTAGAAAATAAAACAAATCTTGAAATAGATGAAGAAATGTTTACAAGTTGTTTAGAAGCACGTGGCAGAGATAGATTATTGTTTAAAAATTTATCTGGTATTGCTGTTGATTTTACACCTGGTAGTTTAATTATTTTTGATAGCAAACATATTCATTGCACTGGTAGAATGGATTGTGATTGGAAAATGGGATTGAGTTTACGATTTGCAGGTGTATTTGGAGAAGAAGTGTAATGTATTTTATTTCTGCACCTTTTGGAAACTATTTACAGTATACTAACTTTTTAAGTGGTAAGCCAGTAATAAGTGTGACAGGAACATTTACAGTAAAGCCACGCCCTGGACTAGCAAAACAAATTATCAAAACTCTTAGATATACTAAAACAGGTTGGCGTAATCAACTAGGTTTGCGTAACCCAGGTATATTCCAAGGAATAGAAAATACATCACCTAAAAGCGTAATGAGTATTGCAAGTTTAGAACCAAATGATTGGAAAATACTTTATGAAATAGTTCCTAAAGATATGAGTGTAGAATTAAATATTAGTTGTCCTAATGTTGACAAGCATCCTAATCTAAGTAAAATTTTTTCTAAAGATGATAGGAAATGGTGCATTGTAAAAGTGCCACCAATTATTACAAATAAACAAATTGACAGAATTGTTAATTTAGGATATAAACAAATACACGCAAGTAACACAGTGCCTACTGCAAAAGGCGGGCTAAGTGGTTCTGTAATAGTTGAACATACACTTAGAATACTAGACTATATAAAAACTACACATCCTGATGTTGAAGTTATTGCTGGTGGTGGTGTATACAGTAAACAAGATGCAAAAACATATATTGATGCAGGTGCAGATCATATTAGTTTAGGAACTGTATGTTTTACGCCTTGGAAAATAAAAAGGATAATAAATTGAAATATGCAATTACTGGACATACAAACGGAATAGGTAAAGCATTTAGTGAATTACCAGAAGTAAAAGATAATTTTATTGGCTTCAGCAAATCAAATGGATACAATATTAAAGATGTTGAAGATAGAAGAAAAATTATTAAAGAAAGTATAGACTGTGATGTTTTTATAAACAATGCATATACATTGTATTATCAAACAGACTTGTTATACGAATTGCATAAAAAATGGAAAGATAGTGATAAAATTATTATCAATATGGGCAGTAATACAACTGATGGTATGAAAGACTTTCCGCATACTTACACTGCCCACAAAGCAAGTTTAGAAACAGCAAGTTTGCAACTTAGCAATACTAAGGATATTTGCAGAGTTGCATTGTTGAAATTTGGCTATGTTGGTACTGAAAGAATATTAAAATATATGAAACCAGAACATTATATTCCTGTTGAAGATGCTGCAAAAATAATTTACCAGACAGTAGAATGGGCAAATAAATATAACGTAAGAACAATGACAATTTTACCGAGAGAGCAATGAGTTATTATACAGAATTAGATTTACCAGAATTAGAATTATACGATGAATTCAATAAGTTAATGGACAATGGTACTATACATTGGTTTAGAGATGATTGTCAAGATCAAATTTGTATCAATAGTACAAAAAAAGATCCTGATAATTTTTTATTAGGTAGAGCGAGTTTATATTATGACTGGGATAAATCTTATGAAGAAGATGGTAAAATAGTAACTCCTTTACGTAAACCACCGTTACGGGAACAACAGTTTACTACACTTTGCACAGCATTTAAAGGTACACTGTTTGAAGAAGTTTACAATGCTCTCACAAAAAAATACAATGTTGGCAGAGTTAGAATAATGAATAGTCAACCAAAGACTTGTTTAACTTGGCATAGTGATAATACAACTAGAATACATTATCCAATGAAAACACAAGATGGCTGTTTTATGATTATTGAAGACGAAGTAAAACATTTAGAAAAAAATAAATGGTATCATACGGATACACGATACGAGCATACTGCAATGAACGCAAGCAGAGAAACTAGAATGCATTTGGTTGCTTGTGTGTTAGAGGAAAGGTTTGATGGAGAATACAACAAAGTTATTAATTAATCACGCTTTTTGTCATCTTATGCTTATACCTGCATTTTTGTATGGTGATGCTTGGATGTTCATAGCAGGATTTGCTTGGTGGTATGTAATTGCTATTGTTGCAATAAGTGGTGGATATCACAGATATTACAGTCATTTTAGTTTTAAGACACGCAAGTGGTATCCATATGCTGTAAATATTTTAGGAATGTTTGCAGGAGCAGGGCCAGCAATGACTTGGGCTGCAACACATAGACAACATCACGCATATAGTGACACTGAAGACGATCCCCACAGTCATAGTATCAAAGGTATTTGGAGTGTATATGTAAACACCTGGGGTTATGGTTTTAAAATTAAACGTAGATTTATAAAACGTTTACTACAAGATCCGTTGTTAAGATGGTTCCACAAATATTACTTTCATTTAAATGTTGCAATTATTGTTGTGTTTACTGCTATTGATCCTATGCTTATGATATTTGGTTATGCTATGCCTGTTGTACTAGCATTTCACGGATATGGTTTGTTAAATGTTTTAGGACACAAAGATGCACAACCAAACAATAGTTGGATAGCAAACATATTAACTGCTGGCGAAGGTTGGCATAAAAATCATCATAAACGTGCAGGAAGTTATGAAATAGGACAAAAATGGTGGGAACTAGATCCTACTGCTTGGTTTATAAAAATAATTAAGGTTTAGTATGGACATTACTTTTGCAGCAATTGACTTAGGTATTAGTGCTTTAGAAAAACAAAAAATATTAAATGAGATACTTAGTGTTCCTGATGATTATTGGCATTACAATGAATTTAGAGGATGTCATATGCTAGGCATATACAACGGTGGCGGTAAACTAGGTGGTAGAGATGTAGCAGGAAATACTGCTAAAGGTGAATTTGATTATACTCCAGCTGGTAAACTATGCCATTACACACGATATACATTAGAAAATAAAATGTTTCCTTTTATGGATCCTGTTGGCAGAGTAACAATACTACGTACAAAAGTTAATGCTGGATTGTCTGTGCATTTAGATAGCACCTATGAAGAAATAGGTACATTACAACACAAGTTTAGATATGTTCTAAATGGTAACATTGACAAACTATATTTTTTAGATAGAGATCATAAAAAAATATTTGTGCCTGATTGTTATGATACCTATGTAATGGATGGTAGTCACGCACATAGTTTAGATCCTGGCACAGAAGAAAAAATTACACTTTGTATAGGTGCTCCTTGGAAAGGAAAGCCTAATGCTAAGTATGATGAAATATTAAATAATTCATTATTTAATTTTAAAGTAAGTAGACCAAGTTATTACAAGCAGGAATGGCTAGATCCATTTTTTAAAAAATGAGAATTGTTACACTAGAACAATATGAAGAAAAATTTTTATCATATTGTAATAAGTTTTATAATTTAGATGATAGGAATAAAGATTGGTTTGATCCTGATTATGCAGGAAGCATACCAAATTCATACAAAAAATATCCACTGTGGACTTTTCTCATAGACGACAACGATAACCTAATTGCATTGAGTTGTGTGCAAACACATTATTTTCCAGATGATTGTGCTAGGCTTTTAACAAGAACATTTTACAATCCTGAATATAGACGCAAGCATTTAAAATATGAACATAATGAAAAAACACCTGCAATGTATATGCTTGAAGCACAACTTGAATTAACAAACTATAAACATAATTTTATGAGTGTAGAATTTATAAGAAGAAAAAATTCACTAGTGAAATTGGCAAAAAAGCTCAACGATAAATATTCTACTAACTGGAAAGTGCTTGATAATTTATATCACACTTATCCAAACAGTGATGATCCACATAGTTGGCAACCAGTGTGTGTATTACAAACAGATAGTAAATTTCCGTTGAGACACATATCGCAAACAGAATGGGAAAGCATATATGGCAGAAAAGTGTTTAATTCATAATACTCGTAGAAGCAGAGTTGCAGGAAACAACGGACCAAGAAGACATCAAATGAAAACACACGGTACAGTTACACAAAACGTACCTAAAGATGTATTAGAACAAATTTACCAAATTGCTGCTACATATAACGGAAATGATTTAGGCGGAGATAATTATCAGATATCACAGCATTGTGATGTAAAAACTGCATTTACTGCCAGTGAATCGTATTCACAAATTTTGTTGCAACAATTAAATGATGGCGCAGAAAATGAAGTTGATGAAACTAACTACACAACGTGGCGTAAAGACTTACAAACTAATCTAATTGAACAATACTTAGAAAACACGTTTAAAACACCGTATAGAGCCCGTATAAGCGTTATGCACGGGGGTAATGAACTAAATTACCACATAGACACTGATACAAGTGTGTTATGTCGTGTACAAATACCTGTAATTACAGAAGGTAGTTTATTTCAATGGAAAACAAAAACTGAAGAAATTAGTTTAGATATGTTAACCGGCAATAGTTATTTTGTTAACACTGGTTGGCTACATAGAGTTACAAATGATAGTAACAACATAAGAATTGTTTTAATTTTTGGTGTTGACTATGACAATTTACCAAACAAAGAAAGTTTGCTAATTTGACATATGTTGATAAAAATGATTGGGTGTTTGATACAAAACAACTACAAACAGAGTTGCAAAAATTATTAGAAGAAAATAAAGTCAACAATCAACGAGATGGCAGTTTACACGGGTTATGCCTAACTTCGCAGGACGGCAGTTTATACAATGGATTTAATTTTAATGTTGCTATACAATATCCTCCGTATGAACAACAAGATAAACAAGATCCTAATCCTAAAATTTATTTTGATTTAGAATACGCTAAACAAAACAACATATATCATATGCTTGACTATGAAGTAGAAACAAATGCTTGTACAGGTATATGGAAAGAAATAATAGACTTTTTGTACAGTAAAGGAATGAATCCACGTAGAGTAAGACTTTCTTACTTACCACCAGAAGGTGTTATTAATACACATAGCGATGGAGGCGGATATAAATTTCATATACCGATATACACAGATGGTACAGATTTTGTACACGGAGACGAATCTTACACATTAGAAGAAGGTGGTAGTTATCTAGCAAGTGTTAATCCTTATCATTATGTAAAAAATAATGGTGACACAGATAGATGGCATCTAGTTGCTGATGTTTGGGACACAGTAGGAAACTTTAGGATTGGAAAAGTAGGGCAAGACGAATTTAATAATGAAAAAGTAAATGCAAAACTATGGCGTGATTATGTTAACGGAAAAATAGACACACCAAATAAAATTTTATTAGGAGCTGAAAACTAATGCAAATGGACGCAGTAAGATATGAAATAGATTTTAACACTATGAGTGACTCAGAAATTGTAAACTGGGGTAAAAATATAGTAAAAGATAATGTTGTACTTGTTAGAAACCAAAACCTAGACGAAGCAGGCATACTAAGAGTTTGTGAATTAGTTGGCAATGTGCTGAAACCAAATCAATTTTTTATGCATCCAGATTACCCTGGCTTATTTAGAGTAACAAACGAACGTAAGGATGGCGATAAGATTGGTATCTTTGCAGACAAAGAACTAGACTGGCACAGTAACGGTAATGGTAGGAAAAGCGGCAAAGAGTGTTGTGTAGCCTTATATTGTATTCGTCCTGGTGAAAACAGTGTAACTAGTTTTTGTGATACTAGACAAGCATATAGAGATCTAAGCGAAGAAGATAAAAACTTTTACAAGCAAATAGATTGTACATTTAAATTTGAGAACGGAACATTTTATGACTTAGACGAAGATGACAAAGAATTAAAAATGTTTCAAGGTGGCGCAAGAGATTTCAAGTATGGTGTTACAAAACCTTTGGTATATACGCATCCATATGATGGTGATGAAGGATTGTACTTTACATTTCATTACATTAGAGAAATGTGGCTTAGAGATAATCCAGAAGAGAAGTTGGACAAGCAACCTATCTTTGATAAATTAATGGCACATATTTTCCAAGACAAATATATTTGGCATCACGATGATTGGCAACCAGGTGATTTTATTTTTATGGATCAGTTTCATAGTATTCATAAACGTAATGCAGTCGAAGGTGATAGATTCTTATATAGACTAAGTTTTGATTATGAAGGTTGTTATGGATAATGCATTACTACGAACTAGAATGGACAGATGATTTCAAACTTATGTTTGAAATACTAACAAAGTTTTACGTTAGTATGCCTAGTATTCTAGATGATGAAACTCCAAGATTGCCTATTATTTTTGATAAATTAAAAGATGCATACGAAAATCCTTTTAACAAGCATAAACAAGCATTATGGTTTGATAGAATAAAAGAACCAGATCAGGAAGTAAAATTAATACTTGAATTATTTGACAAATACAAATTCAAGCACAATATAGACTATTTTACACAATCTGGACATAAAGATATTACAGGTGAATTTTTACCACATAGACATATGCCAGGAAAAGTTAGACGTGGTGTTACAGATGATGGTGCTGCTGTAGATAAAGTACAAACCGATGCAGTAGGCGAAAAAGGTACAGAAATACAAACTACAAATGTACAATTTACATTTCCGTATATTAATTCACATTTAGGCGAAACACAATGGTCAGCAACATACGATGTGCCTTTCTTAGAAAGACGTAGATTTACAGAAGAAGAAATTACTGGCAGATACACACTTAACACAAAGCCTGTTTTGTTTGATGTTAAGTCTTGGCACCAAGGACGTAATACAACAAATAATGAAGATAGAGTATTATTTGGTATACCAACTTTATTTAATAATGTTAAAGAAGCAGTTAAATACCTAAGGAGATTACAATGAATAGATTGAGATATAAATTCGGAGATAGATTTGCAGAAACTAAAGGATACGATGGGTTTGCTGCTGATAAAGATGAATTAAATAACTTCTTTGAACAAAAGGTAAAAGGAAAATTAGGTGATCATAACACTGTTGGTATAGATAGTACAAAGCAACATATATACAATGTTTGTTATGATTGTAATATACCTTTATGGAACGAAATATATAATCGTGTTACAAATATAGGTACGATGTGTGATGTAAAACTAAATTGGGATGAAATAAAACATTGTATGCGTTTTACTTTTATATGGATGCCGCCAGGAGGAGATCTTACTCCACACACAGCTCATTACTTCAGAGCATTAAGTGCATTCAATACACCATTACGTGGCAAAACAGAAATAAGTTTCTACGAACATTTACCACAAGAAGATGGAACACACAAAGTCGGCAAAAAATTAGAAACGCACGAATATTTCAATCCTAATTTTTTAAATGTAAATCGTTATCACGGTGTTGCAAATGATACAGAAGAAGAACGTATGATATTAAAAACACATTTACTTATTGTGCCTTGGCAAAAACTTGTTAAAGCATACGAAGGTGATGATATTATTAATATGTTTGAAGAAACAGTTCCTTGGCAAAAACAAAAGAAAGAAACACAAGTCAAACGTCATGGATAATTTTAACAAAGAAGAAATAATTAATCACGCACGTGAACACGGATGGTGGTTACAAAGAGATGTGCAAATGGATAGGAAGCAATTTATGGAGTTTTGTAACCATATTGCTACACCTTGGTCGTGGAAAATACACGATATGCACGGAGAAGGCGATCTTAACGAAGAAGAAGTTGTAGATTGGTCAAGTGAAACTAGATTTATGAAACGTAGTTTGCCTTGGCACGCTGATAATCCTTGGAGTAAAGATTTTCAGTTTCCTTTACGTGCATTTTATGCAGTAAATATACCTGATCCAAAAGACGGACCTTTAGAGTTTCTTAATCAAACAAAATGGTTTGAATCACTTGGCGAAAATCAAAAAGCAGACTTTAGATATATGAAAGTACTTGTGCAATGCTACAAAGGAAATTGCCAACCTTATTACGATGACTTTGTAAAAGTAAATCCAATTACAGGTAAAGAAAGTTTAAACTGGGGAAGTAAAGTTGTATACAGCGATGTATATGGGTTAGAACCTGATGAAGGACACGCACATAATCATTTTTCATTTACAATGGCAATTATGCGTGATAGGAATATTGTTCCTGATGAAGAAATATCTACTTGGTTTCAAGATATGATAGATAAAGGGCATCACGATATTGTTGAATTTAAAGAAGGTGATCTGCTTGTTAATGATAATTGGACAACATTTCATTATAGAAGAACATTAACAAACCCTAACGAACGTTTACTTTATAGGAAAACATTGTTGCAACCATGGCAAAAATATATTGGCTAACGATAAATGTAATTGGAAAAGATAATTATTTTAATGATTATCTCACAAATCCAGCAAAAAGATTTCAAACTGGTACAGGTAAAGCCTTAGGCAAAGATTACTGGAAAATGTATGAACAGGCATATTTGTATGCTAAACACCAAGGACATATTATACTACGAGCAAAAGTTATTAACAAACGTAACGTGTTAAAAATATATCAAATATGGGATAGTAAAGATGTTCGTGAACAATGGGAACAAAAAGTTGATCCTAAATACTTTACTGCAACAGTACCACTTATTACATATCAATATCCTGTAAATGAAAAACAAAAAAACAAAATATTTGACTTAGTATTAAAAAGTAATAAAGTAATTTTACAGGCAGTAAGAGAAGATCATAGAACGCCAGGAATGACTATAGGCGATCCTTTAAAGTTAGATGTACTTTATAAAACTTAAAGACCAAATTTACCAGATATATTACTGCTAAAAGGTTTCTCACTTTTCCATAATGGACTATGCAAATATTTGTTTGTACTATCCCAAACACTATCATCTTCATCAAAATTTATTTCTGGAGAAACAGTGATAGTTCCTTGCATAGAACTATGGTTGCCACAAATGTAATAAAAAGTTCCTGGTAATGTTGGTGTCCATTGTACGCCATTACCGCCGTATGAACCTTGACCTGTTGCGGCCGGAGTTGATACTTGATCGCCAGTACCAGTAGTTGCAGCATCTTTTATGTATATTGGATGTGTAACCCCTGCATTGTTTGTAATAGTAAGCGTATCTCCTACTTGTACAGCAATACTATCATTATTACCTGATACACTACCATTTCTATCTGTTCCACTCATTACATATGCACTTGCTCCACTGTTTGTAGCAGTGATTGCATAAGATTCTGGTGTTGTTTTATCTGTGTATAGCTGATCACTTTTTGCATTTGCTTCAATATATGTTTTCATTTGTGCTGGTGTCATACCTGGATTTGCTTCTAATATACACGCAACCATACCAGCAACTTGTGGTGATGCCATACTAGTACCTGATATTTTCATTAACTTATAATTGCTGTCTAATGGTGAATCAGGTCCGCCATATGTGCTGTATAATGCACTTGTACCACCGTTATCAGTTGAACCTACACTTATAATTTCTGTACCTGGAGCAAATATATTTACACCCGGTCCTGCACAACTTGATTCGGCTTTTTGCTCTTTACTACCTGTATATGTATAATCTACATTTCCTACCATAAATGCATTTTCACTAAAAGGTGAACTACCGCGGAAGATAAATTCTTGAGAGCCACTTCCAAATGCACACGTATCATCATAATGTGGGCCACTTGCTTTATCTATGTAATAATAACTGTTTCCTGCTGCTATACAAAATATAATACCAGCATCTAAACATTCTTGTAAGTCTGTATCTACACTAGCAACACGAACATTTATTCTTCTGTTTAGACCTATTACAGGCACAACACCTACATTAGCCCAAAGATTATTACTACTGCTGCCATAATCTGAATAACTCCAACTGTTACCTAAAAAGGAACCACTAGCTGGTGTGCTTCTATTACCACCATAACCCCAACTTGCATTTACAACTGTTGGACGTTTGAATCCTGTCTTAGGATCTATAGGCTTGTTGTTATGCCATCCTTTGATAACATCAAAACAATTAGTTACACTAATACCAGTACCCGAATCTCCTGTGCCTTCTAAACCAGCTACTTTTACAGAATATATGTGTGCATCTTTAGCCCAACCTTGTGTGCGGCCTGCTACTGTACCTGCACAATGACTTCCGTGACTGTCATAGTCTCTATAATGGTTAGCACTTTGTGATCCTGCAAGTCCACTTTCTGCGTACCAATCGATTTGCTTTACTCTGCTTATACCTGCACTATCTGTAAATTCAGGATGATCAACTTGTAGTCCGCTGTCTTGTATTACAACGTCTACACCTTTTCCTGTAAGTGTATAATTAAATTGCTCTGTAATTGTTGCTGTACCATCAAAAACATCAAAGCCTTTAGCACATCTTATCAAACCCCAATTTAAATCGTTTGAGTTTCCGCTTTGAGTATTCTTTTTCCAATTAGCACCACCTTGAAATGCATTAAACCCAATATCTATATCTTCTCTATCTTGTGGTGGTATTTGTACATCTACTACCCTATTATCACCTCTAAGTGCAGTAGCTTCTGCATCTGTTAATGCATAGTGTGTATTTCTTTGACTTAACGGTCTTGCATTTGCAACGTCTACTGTTCTATTTGGTATATCTCCAGCACCAGTTGATGCTATCATTTCTGCATTAAATGCATCGTAGTCTACACCTGCTTTAAGTGTGACAATATACTCTTTCTCGCTCATTTAGGCTCCTTAGTGTAAGTCTACCCAAGCACCGTTTGCATATCCTTGGAATTTATTTGTAGTGGTATTATAAACCATATCACCATTTGCAGATGCTAATGCATCACGTTCTGTTGTTGTGAATGATGCAAATCTTACTGGCGATTGTGTAATTACTACTGCATTACCTGCTGTCAAGTTTAAATTACTTGCCGCAGTTATTTCTGGCGTACCTGTGCTTGTGCTTTCAAAACGGTCTGCAATAACAGCATTGGTAACTGTTAAATTGTTTTCAACTGTAAGATCACTTTGACAAGTTACTGCTGGAATAATTACCATACCACTTGAATCGTTTGTATCAACAGTTGATCCTGTGAAATCGTAGTTTCCTAAGGCAGCTGGTTGCAGTGCTGAATCAGCTTTTGTACCTTGAGCACTTGTAGCAGCATCTGTAATGCCGTAACCTGCTAGTGTAGTTGGTGTACTAGTTACACCTGACCAAGCAACTCCACCTGCTGTACCGCTTACATTACCTGTTACGTCACCTGTAAGTGTGCCAGTGATTGTTACACCATTAGTGGTTGTTTGTAATTTTGAACTACCGTTGTAATATAATCTAACACCACCATCTTCTGTAGCATCTATTTGTACTTCATCATTTGCAGCATTTTTTATTTCTAGTAAATTTGATAAAATTTGTAATCCGCCATCACCAGCATCTTTAATTACACTTGCTGTGCCTGTGTGATAAATTTGTAAATCATCGCCTGCACCAAATATTAATGTATCGTCAGAACCTGGACTTGCAGCATCACCAAACTTAATGTTGTAAGTTCCTGTTGTCATATTGCCGCCAAGCACTGGACTTGTATCGCCTGAAAGTTCAGTTACACCAGTAACTGTAATGTCACCTTCTGCATTACTTGAAGTGCTTATATTTCCTGCACCAAGTATTTTAAAACTTTCTCCGCTATTGATTAATCTAATAGCACTATCGTCTGCACCAACACCAATGTTGCCAATGCCTCCGCCCGAACCACCTGATCCTACAACGTCTACATCATTTACCCACGCACTACCGTTATATTTTAAAACTTGTCCAGCTTGTGGAGTACCAATAGTTACATTTCCTAAATCAGAAAGTGTGTTAGGTGCTAAGTTTACTTTACCTGCTACACCATCAACTAATATTGTTGAATCATCAGCTACAACTGTACCTGTTATAGAGGCTGCTTCTAAGTTGCCTGAAAAAATACCATCGCCTCTTACATCTAATGCTTTTAGTGGTTGATCCGTTTTAATACCTAAATAACCAAAACGGTTGAAAACCATTGCATTGTCTGTGCCTGTACCACCTGATTCGTTGTATGTTAAAAATACAATTCTACCTGGCATAATACCATCAGCAATAGCAGTGGTATACTTGTCAGCACCCATTTTAATTATAGCTGAGTTAGTGTAAGAATCTCCGTCATAGCCTTTTGAAATAAAGTTATATACTGTATCACCTGCTGTCAATACTGTTTTATTTGCAATAGTACCATTATGTCCTCTTGCTTCTAATGCTACACCATTTGTACTTGTTATAGTTGAATCAACAATAATATTTGCACTATCGCTACTTAATGTAAGCGCACCACCTGAAAATGTATTGCTTGTTACATCAACCATTACATTGTTTAAGGAGTTAAAAACTGATGCTAGTACTTTATTATTGTTTCCGTCTACTAATACTGTGGAATCGTCACCATATACACTACCTGATAAATCACCATCAAAACTACCGTTAAATAAGTTTGCAGCCATTGAGGTTGCATTTACATAACCACCTGCATCAATATTTAAGTTAACATCTATACTTCCGGTTGCGTTAATATTGCCTGTAGTATCAATATCGCCAGTACCAGTTATATCAAAGCTATTTAAATCAAGGTTGCCACCTAACTGTGGAGTTGTGTCGTCTACTACATCGCCTCCGCCGCCACCGCCGCCGGATCCTGATGATACTTGATTACCACCAACAGTCGTTCCGTCACCTACCCAAAGCGGTCCTACACTAGCGCCTGAATAGTCTGTAACGTAAATTAATTCACCTAATTCTGGGGTATAAGACAAACGCTCAGCATTAGTACCTCTTTTAATTCTCAAAGCCATATGAAACTTCTCCTACAGTATTACTTTAAAGTATTTATCTCATATTTAATTATTTGTTAAGCTTTAAAAAACGCTTTGTGCGTTTAGAGACATCTTTTTGAAGGCGCTTGGTATCTAGTCTAAAATCAACAGTATCTATTTTGTCATTGTATTCATCTAAGAATGAAGCAATAGTATCTGATGGATCCTCTACATTTTTATTGTTATGTACATCAATTTCCCAAACTTTTTGGTCAAGAAAGGTTACAATTACTGTAGAAACGTATTCAATAGGGAGGTAATCATAATTGACTTCATCTAAAATTTCCTCCCAATAGTCGGTATCACTTGGTTCTTTAGGCACTTTCGGTTTTCTTTGCGGCTTTACGTTTAGTAGGAACAAGTTCTTCTGCTTGCTCTCTAAGTGCCTTTGCTTCTTTAAAAAGTGCATCAGCTTGTGATCTATATTGTGCCGCTAAGTCTTCGTTACTCATTACTCCGTCAGTAGAAACTTCTTCAGTGTATACAGCTGATGGATCAACTGTTTCTTTTGTGTCAGGTACAGTTTCGCCATCTGGGCCTTTTAGAGCTAAATCGGCTACTGTTACACCTTTTTGTTCAGCAATAATTTTATTCAATTCGTCTAAAGATATTGCATCAGAATTTGTTGGTGTCATTTCAACAATACTAGTTTCAACTTTTCTAAGTTTGCCTGTAGTATGAAATCCTGCTAACATATTTCTACCATCTGGTAGCATAGCTCTCGCCATTGCTTCACCAAACTCATATGCTTCTTGTCCGGCAGCTGATTCAACTGCGGTAATTAGTGCATCGTGTTCCTCTGCACTTAAATTTTCTGTTTGACAAACCAAACAATTTTCTGGTTCGCCTGGAACAACTCTATAAGCTACTATAACTTTTCGCTTATTAGATTTAATTCTTCCTACGTGTTTAAGAGCCATCTTCCGCCTCCGTTGTTGGTGCTGTTGGTGCTGCCGCAGCCGCTTTCTCTGCAGATTCAGCCGCTTCTTTAGCTTGTTTTGCTTGTTCTTCAACAGCTTTTAAGAAACCATCAAGCTTATTATAAAGAGCTCCGACATTTGCGAGCTCATTTGCTTTGAATGTTCCTCGTTCAGTAGAGAGCTCAATTACAGCTCTTGCTAATGCTAGATCTTGAATGTTTAGTTCATTTGGATCTGGTTGTGTTTGTTCAGTCATTACTCTTTTACTCCTTGTATAATATATATTTTCTTGACTATCTTGTATACTTCAAATGTGGACAAGCTAACATAAAAAAGCTCATCTCTTTGGATAATTCAAATCCAACTGTTGTTACACTTGAAATTGTATCGTTTTGTATAGATACATTTTCTCCTAAAAAGTATCTTCCTGTTAAATTATCTTCAATCCAATCAGAAAGAACTGCTTCTATGTTATAGGTTTTTTCCAAGTCAACAGTCTCGAAAGTAGGAGGGCAAAAGTTTACCCTCCTTATACCTAAAACATCTAGTGGATTGGTTTTAACCTTCACGCAGCCTCCTCATAATGTGCAGTCATACCAAAAGGACCTTCTAAGTTTTTATCGTGATGACTATGAATAACAAATAATGTATCACAGTAATTAGGATCTCCCCAACTATCCCAAGCATAGCCATCTGTAAACATAATAAATTTCTTAGGCTCAATGCCTTGATCCTTCATATATGTCCAATTTACTTCAAAGTCAGTGCCGCCACCACCTTTAACTTCATAGTCACTGATATCGTCTCCGTCATCTGAACTATAAAATGCTTCATTATATACCTTAGTATCAAAACACCATATTGTAATTTTGTAATCTTTGTACTCGTCCATAATACCTTTAACTTCACTTAAGAAGTCTTTAGCTTGCTTATCACCTATACTACCTGACATATCAATACTAATACAAAGATCAATAGTTTCTTCAAAGTTCATACCTGGAAGTATAGCACCACTTTGCCAACCTTTGCGATTTGGTCTTACAAAAGTGTAATCACTTTTAATTGTGCTTTGAATCTGCTGACGTAGTAACTGACGCCAATTCATTTTAGGCTCAGTAAGTTCTTTTATCATACGTGTAATTTCAGCTGGAGTATTACCAGCACCTGCTGCCTGTGCGGCCGCCATCACTGCTTCTTTTATTTCGTCTTTAATTTTTTGCTTTTCGCCTTCAGATAATGTTTGACCTTTTCCTTTGCCTTTACCATCATCGTTGCCTTCACCGTTGCTTGCTGGCCCTTCGCCCCACTCAAAATGCTCATCTAACATTTCACCTAATTGTTCAATGTCAATTTTTTCTGCATCTTGGTACAATTGGTCGTATACTTCTTCACTAGTCCAATCTAAGTATTTGAAGTCTTGGAAACATTCTACTAGCTTTGGCTTCATACCAATTCTATCTCTAACTAGAATATTGTTAACAATATAATCACAAGCAACATTGTAAAGATAAGGATTACGATCTTCTCTTCTTGTAAGATGATCAAATACCATATGTAAAATTTCGTGTGCGATAACAAATTCTATTTCTTTGTTATCCATTGCATTAAAAAACTGTGTATTGAAGTATAAGTTTTTACCATCTACTGCCGCAGTAGGAATAGTTTCGTCTGCCGCAACAATTCGTAAACGTGTTGCCATATTACCGAAAAAAGGATGCCTTAGAAGCAACCCAACTCTTGCAGTAATAATTCTATCTAGTACAACCTTTTGCATTTCTTCTAATGCTTCTGGTGTAATATTAGGATCTGGTTCCCAATTCTTTAGTTTGCTTGCAGTTTTTTCTGTAGACATTTTCATTGCTACATAGTGCGGCATAAAATCTAACATAGTTGTCCTCTTTTTATCAGTGCTGTAATAGTTATAACATTATTTAATATGATTGTCAACCTTTAAATAGAATAGTGGACAGTACGAATACTGCCCACTAGTTATTGGCTCAAGCGTTTTGAGCAGCCTTGATATACTTGCCATATCGCGAGTGAAACTCATCAAAACAAGCAACTTCATCAGGATCAATTGGAAGATTGTATTGTGTAAGAGCAAGCTTTATACCCATTACAACTAATTCAGTCTCAAAATTATCCATTGCAAACCTTAAAAAGTTATCAACTTTTTTGTCGAACTTCTTGTCATTTGCATCACTTGCTTCTTTAAGCTCATAACAAAGAGACACAGTTAAGGAATACATTGCACTGATTTCCTGTGTTTTTATCTCTTTTACCTTGCCATCTAAAATATCGGATGGATTAGGCATACTTCCCGCAATCTTACGATGAGCCATAAATTTTACAGCCAAACCTTCACCTACAGCACCAGCAACAAGGTCTGTAGTTGTAGATTCATCTGAATCATCTTCGTCTAGTAGTTCAGAAACAAACGACCAACTACGTGGCGTTGCAAAAGAACGACTTGGCGATTTAGGATCAAAATCATAAAGATCCTGTTTTGCAAATTGCAAGTAGCCAACAACATCTTTGTGTTGCTTGTTGTCAACTGCCCACTCAAACCAATCATCAAACAATACTGAAAGTTCTAAGTGTATAAAGCGATTTGCAAGCGGAGCAGGCATTCGATACGTAACACCTTTGTCTGCTTCGCGGTTACCAGCGGCAACGATAATAACGTTGTCTGGTAATTTGTATTGTCCTACTCGACGATTTAGAATCAACTGATATGCTGCCGCTTGTACAGCAGGAGGAGCTGAGTTCATCTCGTCAAAGAATACAACAATGTTATCATATGCTTTTGCGAATTCTTCGTCTGGCAATTCGCTAGGTGCGCCCCACACCATTTTGCCTTGGTTAGCATCAAAGTACGGAATACCTTTGATGTCTGTTGGTTCCCACAGCGATAATCTAATATCAATTAGATGGCTGTTTTTCATACTATCAGTAATCTGCCTAATAATATCAGACTTACCAATACCTGGAGGACCCCATAAAAACACAGGTCGCTTCTTTTTAAATGCCCGATAAATGCTTTTCTTAGCTCGATTCGGACTAACTTGTCTTGTCATTGTATCCATTTTGTATTTCCTTGTTTGTTTGTATCAGTGCTTATACGTTACATTAACATTTATTTGTTGCAGTGTCAACCTTTTTATATATCTTTATATTCAACAACTGCTGAAAGCTCGTCTACAAGAGCTTTACCATAATCTGTAAACAAGATACCTTGCTCCCATACAAAATGCTCTACATCTTGTATATGATAAAAAGTTTCTTGTTGTGCAATCCAACGGAGTGCTGTTGTACGATCGCCTGCACCAAGATTTATCACATCTTGCACACGGTCTTCAAATCGTGCAACACAGGCTGCTTCACGAATTTTCTCTTCAGCCATATTTTGCTCAAGAGTTTTGCAGTACTCATCCCAAGTTTTCTGCTTTTCTGCAGGAGTACAGTTATTCCAGTCTGCGTAAAAAGCTTCACGTGGACGGACACCATACACTTCTTTGTGTAAGTCTGAAATAGTATCTTCACAGTATGTAAACATTTGAAAGCCCTCTTTGCTTTATTGCCCTATATATACAATATAAGACATCTTTACACAAAGGTCAACCTTTTTTCTTTAATTTTATTAAAAAACTTCCTGGATTATATTTTTGTTGATTACATTCTCTAACAAATGGATGATTACTTGCCCAAGTAGGAAATTCTCTCATCATAGCACCTTGGCCTGTGATTACAATACATTGTCTATGTCCAAGATAATATGCTTGATCAACGGATTTTTTAAATTTACGCCAACCTTCGTGTATGTGAGCACCGTGTAAATCAATCCTCATTTTGTCTTTTCATTGCTTTTGTAAGGCCGTACTTACGCAAATCACCACTAAACAATGTTAATTCAACTGCTTTCTTCTCATTTGTAACCGTTATGCTTCTATTTGTCAAATAATAAGGGCAATCGATAAACTTATCTAAAAATATTATAATTTGTGTTGTTAAAGGCATTTCACGTGGATATGGAATATCATATGTTGTTAGTCCTAATTCTTGTATTGCTTCATACCCTTCATCTGTTAAACGAAGTCCGCCTACTTCTTTATTTCTAGTATTATACCACCAAATATGTAAGTGTTCTTGTACTGAAATATCATTATAAGTTTTGCCTAATTCTTTTAGGAAAATTTTTGTGTATGTAATTTTATTAGACATTAGTCAATTTGTTCACCTTCGACTAATTTTACTACTGTAAATTCATCTGTTTTGAACATTTCATTTAATTTCTTTGATAGATTAAATGCGTGACCTGGATTTGAAAAACTAGTTTTTTTATACTTTGGACCAGGGTAATTAGTTAAAGAATTACTACTTTTTAAATTAAATGGTTTATTTTTGTAAAACACAGCCCATATTGCATCTGCTTCTAAAACCTGCTCACATTTGTATGTAACACTATTTGTAAATTCTAATAATACATTTGGCTTGGGTCTGCTCATATGCGTATCCTCTTAGTTATATACGCATATATTTATCCTTTTTAAACTATAGTTTAATTATTTCCAGTCGGAATCAGCACCTATTACTACTTCAATATCTCCAATATCACCGCCTGCATTTTCTTTTACAAACTTTTCTAAATCACCATTCATTCTTGCCATAACAATTCCTAAAGTAAATGCAAGATTTTTTGCTTGATTCATATCTAAACGTAATTCTCTTGCTCTGCTTGATTCTGCAGATTTAACTTGCTGAATAAATTGTTGTATGCTACTGGTATTTAGAGGCTCTATTGACATTACTTAAGGCTGCTTTCATTTCTATTTCTGTTTTAAATGGACCCATATATTCATTTCTTTGTAAAGTAATCAATTTAGGGCAAAAACTTTTAAGCCAATTTACGTTAAATCTCACTAGATAATATCCAGCACAGTATAAACTTTTACTCTTCCTACTTTTTGTAAACAAAGGTAATTTACTTTGCAAATCATACATACTGTTAAATGGCAATGATCTAGTAGGATAGCCGTGTACTTCTTTATCTGTATTATTTTCCGTAGGAATTTTTGCAACAAAAAGATCTTTGCCTAGTTTTCTTTTCAATGCATTTTCACTTTTGTAAAAGTCTATTTTACCTTTTGCACTGACAACAAATCCTTCTTCTTCTTTTGCTAGTGTACCAACACGTACACCTGCATCTTCAACAATCCAAAATTTTCCATCTAAAATAGGTTTTGCTTTCACTGTCATATATAATACCTCGCTTGTAACGGTTCTGCATATTGTGCCGCATTATCTGCAATACGCTGTAAATCCCACTTAGCACAAAACTTCATAAGTCTCATACCTACTTGGCTAACGTTCTTACTGCTTGCTGATTGGATAGTGTTATTTATTTCTTGCTTTATGTTATCTGGTTGTGCAGTCAAATCACATAATGTAACATTTCTTGTGTAATCATCTAACACACGATGTTCTACACCTTCGTGATCAACCCAACGTTGCAACATCATATTGTTCCAATTGTAGCCTTTACTTTCTTTATCAGCAAATGCTTCTAGTAAGCCTACTTTGTTCTTTGTACCTTTTTTACGTACACCTGGATATGCACTAAACACGTTATCACTAGTGTCACCACGCATACACTTTTCAAACAACATAAATTGTGGTTCTGGAGCAGCCTTAGGCTCCTTAGTTTTCTTGTCTATTACAGATTTACCTTTGTCATCAAAGTAACCTTCGTGTGTAATTGTAACATTTTGTACACCGTTATATTGACGCACATTGGGTGCAATAAGTTGTGCAAAGTCACCATCTGTGCTAACAATCACGTGTTCATCATTTGGATGTGCTTGCACCCAACCTGCTATAAGATCATCTGCTTCTAACACAGGATTATGTAAAACTGTGCAGTTTGTTTTGTCTGTAACAAACTCTTTGAACTCATCAAATATTTCCCAAAAGATTTTATCTTCTTCTGCCTCACGTGGGCTCATAGCTTCACGATGTTCTTTACGGTTACGCTTGTAAGGCTCATAATAATCTTTACGCCAACTACGTCCTTCTAAACAAAAAACAACGTGTGAACCGCTGAAGTCTTGCCACGCTTTCTTAATACTGTTAAGTGTAATGTGCATTGCCATACCTACTTTAGTATCAATATCGCCACGTACTACGTGTCTAGCTCTAAAGAAAGTATTTGCTGTATCAATTAGTATGTAAGTCATAAAACTCTTCTTCTACATATCGTTTCAATTCGTGGTCACCAACATTGTCAGGTACTTCGTTTTTGTAAAACAATCTGTAGCTGTCACTGCCGTATTTCCCAATTCCATATAACATTGTAGCATCATTTCCGTCCCAAGTCAAGAACTCTTTACTCATTCTTTTCAAACGCTTATATCTTACGTTTACCATACCGAGACTTTCGATTATAGTTTTAATTGTTTTTTCGGGTGTGTTTAAGAAATGTACAGGAGTTGGCGCAGTTGCAAACAACGGAGGTAATACACGTTTTACTTGTTTTCTATTTGTACAATTTAAACAGATAACACCTACCATATGTTGCCATACGTTTTCAACTTGCTGTTGAACCATTAGATCGTCACGCATTACGAAACTTCACTTTTTCCTTGATCGATAGGTACAACATTAATATAACCTGCGCCTCTATCTGTGTCTATTCCTTCTTCTACAAACATATTGTAAACAATATCTTTGAACCATCTATCAACAATTTGTTCTTCAGCATCGCCTTTTTCGCCATAGCCTGCGCCAATAAGTTGTTCAATAAAATATTTGTTCCAATCTAATTCAAAAAAACCATTTCTTACGTTATCTTGGTTAACTTTGACATCAAGTACATTTACCCACGGTTCTTTCTTTTTTGTAGCATATGCTTTAGGATCACGAACTTTTAACTGTTCCATTTCTTTGGCTTCTAAAGCAGCCTTCTCTTCTGAAATACGCTGTTCTTCTTCTGCAATGCGTTTTTCTTCTGCTTCAATGCCAGTTACTTTTTTAAGCCATTGTTTCATTTATTTTCCATTCACTGCTGGTATTCTATCAGCCCAAGGAAAACCATTTACAAGTTTTCTTAGTTCTGCACCTTCAAAGTTTTCCATACCAAGATAATGTGCAAGGGTTTCATTCTCAGGATCTATTTTGCTTAGTTCCCTAGTTAGATTATTGATCATATCATAATCCATTTGTGTTTTAATGTGCTTTCCCATTAGTACTCCACTGTTTGTTTAAGATAATTAACTTCGACTTGTTTTGCGCCTAACGTATCGTCATATGATTCTTCCATTCTGTACGATACGCCTTGCTTATACAATTTTACATTTAGTTTGTTTATTTCTTTAACCATTGTATTGAGGTCTTTTACCATTTCGGCTACTTTTGGATCTTTCTTATTAATTTCCTTATTTTTTCATATTCCTCATCGCTTCTAATACCGTTAGGAACACTGTCAATATTCTTTTTAAGTTCCCCAGGCATTTCCGAATAAGCTGATGTGGAGTCTAGGCGAGAACCTCCACCCTCGTTCCATACAGAGGTCCGCCACCTCTTGTACGTTGAGAGTGTATTCTTCCGACCTACCCCCAAGCGGCATAAGATATACAGGAACGTTGACACCTGCTTCACGATAGGCACTAACAGCTCTAGCGACTTCGTCAACATCGTCTTGATCAGCGACAACAAACTTGAGATACATATCGCTGCCGTTAACACGCCTATAGTCAGCAGCCACAGCAGGCTTAATAGCAGTTTCCCAAGGTTCTCCGCTAACGCTAAGTTTTGGGGAACAAGACCAAGTGACTTCAAATCTGTCTTGAGTGTTGAGGTAGTCATAGAAATCATCTTTAAGATGTTGTGTAGTATTTGTTTCAAATGTGACATTTTTCAAATCCCTCATCCGTGGATGTTCAAATAATTCTACGTACAGTCGTTGCCACGCCAACAACGGTTCGCCACCAGTCATAATCAAATGTACATCTTGGCCATTATCCATTGTCCATTTGCCTTCTGGTAATAAACTTAGTAAATGTTCTACAACTTCATCTACATCTTTAAGCATATTGAAATGTTTAAATTCTGGATAGATACTTGCATATGTATCACAACCTGTGTGTACAATAGGCAGATCATTAAATTCTTTTGTAGTTTCGTGAATGCCATCAGCAAGTAATTGCTTTACTTCTGCATTGTAACGTTCACCACGCTTGTGTTGTTCCCAACGATCGCCAACGCTTTTATCAACACCAAAATTCATACAGCGAAAGTTACAACCGAAGGTACGTAGGAATACACTAGGTACTCCTACAAACTTGCCTTCGCCTTGTACACTATAAAATGCTTCACTATAGCGTAACTTCATTATAGTTCCTCCGCAATACCGAGGACTTCAGCAACAAGTAAACCTAAGGCTAACCAACCCCAACTACCTGTTGCTAAAGCAACTACGCATCCTGCGATACGTACACCACTTTTTACTAAACTAATATAAAAGTGTTTTTTACTTACATCTACTGGTTCTGCCATTATGACCCCTGTGCAAATTGCTGTTGTAGTTTAACGTTATCGATAAACTCTTTTTTAGTTGCTGGATCATTTTTAAATGCACCACGTAACACTGTAGTTTGTGTTAAACTACTGTGTGCTTTGATACCTCTATTTTCACAACAACCGTGCGTGGCTTGTACATAAACACCAACATTTTCACTTCCTGTATGTTTCTGAATTTCATCAGCAATCATTACATTTAGTTCTTCTTGTAGTGTTCCACGCATAGCACACCACTGTGCAATACGTGTGTATTTACTCAAACCTAGTAACTTAGGACCAGCAATAATACCAATGTATGCTACACCTTTAACAGTTTGGTGATGATGTGAACACAAACTTGTAAGTTCACTACGCACAACCAACATACCTTCATAACCTTCACCTTCATTTACATAATTAGGAAAAGCATTAGGTGCTGGCATTGGATTATATCGACCAGACATAATTTCGTTGACATACATTTTTGCCATACGTCTACCAGTGTCAATACTGTTAGGATCGTTCTCAGTATCGATAATCAATGTTTGTAAAACATCTTCAAACTTATAAGCAAGTTCGTTCTTGATCTCTTCAAGTTCCCACTCGCTTATGTGTTCACTAATATTATCATTTGCAAAAAAACGCACGTTATTTTTTTTAAGTCTTTCACGTACAACTTGACTGACTTTTACTTCTTCTGTCATTTAATTCTCCGAGTTATAGACGAGGATGTCTATTGTTTATAGTAACACTATTTAGATCTTTTGTCAACAATTAACTAAAATATTTTTCAATCATTTCAATTCTATCACTGGCTGCCGCCATAGTGTCTAATTCATTTTGTATTGCTTCTACAATATCTGCGTGTTCGCCTATGCCAACACTTTGATTCATATATACCATAATATTCGTTTTAGCTCTTTCTAGCTCGCCTTCGGCGTGCATCCTGGCAGCTTTGGCTAATTGTTCACTCATACTCATTGGCTTTTCTCCTTTTTTAGTCTCTGTCTCTCTTCATATTGAGCTTTCTTTTCGAGGTATTGTTCCTCAGTTAAGCTATGCCAACCAATACATCTACCAGTTGGACTTCTTCCGCACCCACAACTCATATTTCCCTCCTTGTTGTTTATAATTATTTATTAATCATATTCCCAAGGAAAAACAATCCAAGTATCTTTTTCGCTAGTATCTATTTCTTCCCATACATAGTCTACATTGCCAAAATTTGTGTGTGTTTTCTCGCACATTGTAGCAAAACGGACATTTTCGTGCCAAACATCTTCCCACCCTATGCTATCAGGTAAACAACCCGATTCCCAGTCTTGTTTGATCCAATCAAACGTAGCGCCTGTGTCGTTGATATCATCTACAACTAATATTTGTTTACGCATTTTTGGTTTACATTTTCCATCGTGATAACCTAGTGCATCTTCAGCCATCCATAAATTACTTTCTGGCTGTTCTTTACTATCACGTAAACGCACATCTAGTGTGTAATGATTACAGTCTAGTAGGTGGCTTAATATTACACTTAAAGGCAATCCGCCTCTATTAAGTCCTACAATGTAATTAGGACGAAAATTATTTTTGTACATTTCAAGTGCTAACTTATGAGCGCATTTTTGTACATCATCCCAAGAATAATATTTCCTGTCTATTTTTTCCATTCGTCCATCTCTGTTTTTATTTCAGTAATTTTTTCGTGTGCAATGCCACGTGCCATTTCTTGCACTTGTTCTAGCATATGTTTACAAGTTGCGGCATCATATTTTTTATTGCTTATTTCAGAAAATTCATTCCGTACTCTGTGTGCTTGTATGCACAAATCTTTCATTGCATTGATTCTATCAATCCATTGCTCGATACTATGTTGCATTAAAATGGAACCTCTTCTTCATTTTTTCTGTTACCAACATAATCCTGATGTACCATTGCATATATGCTTTTAAAATTTTCATATGCTTTTTGTAATGCAGGATATTCATTACACATATCTTCTACTTTGGATACTTCTGGCATTATATCTTCAAAAACAACTGGCGTATTATATCCAGTTAGTGTATAAACTTGATCTTCACCTGTTAATAAAGTATCTACAGTATTTGTATCAATTGTAATAGTATCGGTTGAACTTATTGATGTTAAATCTATATCATATAAAGGATCGTACGTTGTTGTAACTTGAACATCGCTATCAATAAGATCCTCAGTAGTTATATGTACAGTTTCAGCGTGATCTCGCATTATAGATACCCCATATTTTCCATATGTCCTCTAAGATTTTCAATTGCCTCTAATACACCTGGCCAATCTTCATTTTGAATCATTTCACGTGCATCTCTACAATCTTCAAGCAATTGGGGATTTTCAGGCCACTCTTGAATATTATCTAAAATATGTTTTGCTTCTTCTTCAAACCACATTATACCTTCCAAAAATTCACCATCGTCTAAATATTCGATGGCACGTAAAACCCAGTAATATAAATTATCAGTTCCTTTTAGTTCACTCGAGTGCATTTCTGCTCCTTTCTAATTTGTATTGATCAAGACACATATCCTCAATCGTTTTTTCTAGTGTTACAAGGTCACTTAAATTATCAACAACACTTGTAACAGCATCACCTTCTCTTCTTGGTGCCTCTACAGTAATTATTGATTTACCTGTAACTTTCTCCATAGTATTGATAACTTCACGTACACTATATCCTACGTTAGAACCAAGACATTCATAGTCTGTATTAGCTGGTCCTCGTTCAACGGCATTAGCAATGGCACTAGCCAAATCAGCAATGTGAATATAATCACGAATACAAGTACCATCCCTAGTATCATAGTCCACGCCAAAGATCTTAAGGTCGGGTAGTTTCTCAGCAGCCACCATAGCAGCAACACGAATAAGATGGGTAGGAACGCCCAATTGACGATTATGCCCGTCAGTACCAGATACGTTAAAAAATCTAAATATAGTGTATCCATCAGCTTTCTCCTTTATTACATCTTCTGCGGCTACTTTGCTACGTGCATATGGACTTGCCATTTCCCAAGCACTACTTGTACTAGCAAACAAAACGTGTGGGCAAGTTGTCTTATTTAGAAGATTTAGTGTACCCATTACATTTACTCTATAGTATTCACTAGGCTCCTTCATACTATCTGGCACAACACTACGGCCTGCTAAATGCACAATAGCATCATAAATGCCACCAACATATTGCCCAGTAATATCAACATTATGAAAATCATCACAGTATGCAGATACATCATTGTGTTCGCCGTGAATATTAATATCCCAACCAACAACAAAATGTCCACGTTCTTTTAGTAGTTTACAAACGTGACTACCTATGTATCCTGTTGCACCTGTAACTAAAACTTTCAATACTTTGTCTCCGCTACGTGATCTCTATAACGATTGCTATCTCTACGCCACTGTTCACCGTTGCCTTGCATAATATCAATATAACGATCAATTGTTGCACTAGTCCAATCACTAATCTTACCTAAGTCTTTGTGTGGAGAATCTAGCAATGGCTGTAGTTTGTTGACTGCATCTTCTGTACTCCAAGGAACATACATTCTTGTGTAATCGTTTGCAAATATTTCAGGAAAACTTCTATATGCAGGAAACAATACATTACAACCTAATGCATCTGCTTCACTTACTGTATTACTTGTCCAGTCTTGTAATGCACAGTTAAATAAAACTTTACTATGATTTACAATATGATAGTAATCATTCTTTTTTAAGTTTTCATAAATTTTTAAGCAACCTGCTTTTTCAAGAGCTCTTGCTCTATCAATATACTTTATATTGTTACTTCTTAATGGACCACCTTGTAGAATAGCAAACTCAATATCTGCATCATTGAGTTGTTCAGCAATATCCATAAAAAAATCTGGCTGTTTTTCTTGATCAAAACGTGCCGCAAATACTACACGATTTTCACGTTCGTCCCAAGGCTTAATTTCGCCTACTCTAAGTTGCACTTCTGTTTTATCAAACGCAAGTCCACTTATGTTGTAAATAGGTGCTTTCCAGTTTGCTATTTTCATATGTGCAACCATTTCTTCATTACTTGCTAATACGCCTGTAACAAACTCATTGCACATTTCTTCATACAAACTCATCCACTTGCCCATACCCCAAACGTGTACAAAGTCATCTGGATCTACAGCCTGTGCTAAACAACGTATCCAAACTTGCGGGCGTTGTTCTGCTGGAATCTGATCCATAATGTAAGGCAACGATTCCATACCAGGCTGAAACATATCTTCAAAGAATACAACATCTTCGCCTGTAACTTCACCGTTACGCATCATTTGCACTAAGTTCATCATTTGCGACATTGCAAAGTAAGAACGGCCGTGTGCATCTAACACCTGACCGACTTGAATTGCTTTTGTGTTATCAATAGTAGTACCAGGCACACTAACCCAGTCGATGTCACGTCTTAAAAACGCTCTTCGTGACCACTCTTCTAACTGTAATGTGTACCTGCCTTCATAAGGCTCTAAGCCCATATAAAACAGTTTTCTCATTAATTACGTCCTTTATTCCGATTCTTAGCTCGGATCCAGTTTTTATATTTGGTGAAGGCCTGCCAAACACGGGCATCTTTTTTGTAAAGATCTGCCTGGTTAAATGGATAACCTTCTGTACGACAAAAATCGTGCAGTTCGTCTAAGTCGTTAAAGATTTTATTAACGACAGGATTTTTGATAGTCATTTCCTTAATAATCCTTTTTTGCTTCTAAGTTAGGATAAATGATTGAACAGCCGTTTTCGCCATCTTCGGCGACATCAATTACAACAAACCGGCCTGGATATTTGTTGTTAATCTGTGTATACAAGTCATCTGCTATCATTTCACAAGACTTGTGGTTGAGTTCGATAGTTTTATCATCATATAAACTTTCTAACCAACGCTTGAATTGAATAAATTCAATATCTCTATCATTGTGCGTAACTTCAATTTGCACTTTGAAATGAAAGATGTGTCTATGTGCTACACCTAAAAAACTTACATCGTCCCAGCCACCTGTTGCTAGTGCTGGATCGTCTTTTGCCGCAGGATATAAATGTATACCTTCTTTACGAAATGTAACCCATATACTACGTTTTGCAATTTCTAATGTTTTATTCAATTTTGCATTTTCCTCTCTAAAGCGCCTTAACATATATTCATAATAACGTTCTTGGCTCATATTGTCAACCTATGATTTCGTCTGTGGTGTATTTAGACCAATCAGTAAAAACAGCCTTCTCTTTTAAATCGTGCATCCTATGCACCCATACACCCGGATTAGTTGCATCAAAGTCTTTGTCATCTATTTTAAGACACGCATTATATCCTAGTTGACTTATGTATGGCAGTTTTGCACTAATCATTGGAATAAAACGATTGTATTCAGTGTAACCGGATTCTAATACCCATTCTACATCTTTAATATCAAAATCTAATGTTATCCAAAAACCTTCTTTCAACAATGGAAAGATCATATTATCATATGCTTCATTTGGTTCAAAGCTCATATTGGCACCAATATAAATATGATCAACACCTGCTTTGTTTGCGTGTTCAACAATATCTTCAAAGTTTTGTACACCTACAACGAACAGCGTTTTCTTACCAAACTTTGGCGTGTGTTCTACTTCTGTGCCAATAAAAAAGTTTACACTTTCATTTACACCGCTATCATAATCTCTTTTCATTGCTGTTTCACCTGATATATTTCGTTCCACGTATTCCAACGTTTTTTAATGTATTCATTTAACTGTTCTGGCGGATAATTTTTTTCTTTCATATTTGCAATAATCTTATCCAAATCTTCTAAAGCCATTTCTAATGCAAGTAACCTAAGTTCTTTTTCATTGGTATCCATTTACATATATGCCTTTGTCTATTAGTTGTCTTTCTATTCTATAAATTTCATCTTTTAACCAAAGTTTTTCTGTTTTTAACCGTCTTAACTCTTCGGTAATATGATGAGTATATAACTTTTGTATTTCTGTGTCAAGTGCTCTGTGTTTTTTTCTTAATTCTTCAAGGTGAGATATTAATTTATCGTTGTCGTCGCCCATTTAGATCTCCTCAAATAGTTCTCCGAACTTTGTGCTTGCGTTTACAGTCTTTTTTCCTACATTAAGTCTTGTGCCTATAACTTGCATCCAAAACTTAGAATATTTTGTTATTAAATCTAAACTTTTTTGTCTATCTTTTAAACTAAAGATCTCATCAACAACTTGTTTAAACTCTATACGTTCAAAACGTTCGTCAATCAACATATAAGGATATTCTCCTGTGTCATAACGTTCGTTTGCTCGTTGTGTGCTTTCAATGTGCATCCATACATTATGACCCATTTGTAATGCATAACTAAATGAGTCCCAACTTGTTTTGCCTTCTTTACCAATTTTATTCAAATCGCCTGGTTTGTAAATACAAATGTCTTTTATTTGACATTCTTTACTAATAGGAGAGTCTTCAAATGCTTTCAAAAGACCATCTGTTTCAAGTGCATCTTTAAATGTTCTTGTGTCTGTTGCATACTTCTTATCATCAGCGCCTGGCGACATCATATAACTCCACTTGCCACGATCTTCAATACGTATTGTGTGATAAACTTGTCCATTTGCTGTTGCTAAGAAAGGCGATGCACAGTCATATGTAATCATAAAGTTTTTATTATGATACTTACGCACTGCACGTTGGATATCTGTAAGCAATACAGCCCATTCTAACTTACTTGTGCCTAAGAAGTGCATAACATCGTGAACACCTTCTTCTAGTAACCCATCGTGTATTTGATGCACAAGTCTACGCAATATCAAATCAACATCGCACATATTTTGTCCACCCATTGCCCAGCCATTAAAGTGTGTATCTGGAAACTGTGCTGGATCGCAATAGTGCTTGAACTCTTCATACCAACTATCTGCATCTGCGTGGTTACTACCTTGTAATACGTTCAGCACTTTGAAGTTGCCACGTCTATTTGCCATATAGTATTTTGCGTTTATGTGTGTTGCATCTACAGCATCTTGATAACTGTGAATATTTGCTGCCTTTGCTGCCTTAGGATCTTGGAAAGTCCAAGTTGGAATATCCAACATCATTCCATAGTCCATATATTCTTCCATCCAGTTAACAACAAGTTCACGTTTCTTTTGTGCTTTTGGACATTTAGGATTAGTCCAGTCACCTTCCCAAAGTCCTTTTGCAATTTGGAAACCACCAGAGTCACCAAGCAACCAACTATTTTCTCTATCGCGGTTGCGTAACATATCTTCTTTTTCTACGTGTTTGTTTATATCTAAGTCTGCGTGTCCTGCAGAATACAAAGCCCACTTATAATGAAATGCTCCTTTATCAGGATTCAAAAAGTTTAGACTTTCTACTTCATTAAGTCCAGATGGCACACGATTGTAATCAACGTATTCACCGAAACGTTGTTTACCTACAAATGTAGCATAAAAGCCACTTATACTTGGCAGAAACACAGCATAATCATTCTGTGTTTGTGTTAGATCCTTTTTCACGTATTGCTCTCTTTTCTAAACTTAACTTATCTTTTTGACTCATTACATATGCGGCGCCTGCAAGAATTAAAATTGCGCCAGCTTCGGCAACTAGCACCCAAGGATTTGCGTCTTTACTGTGTAGCACAATTAATCTACACAATGCTGTCATTGCAATTATAATAGGCAATGTAACAGGTATTCTGTTGCTAATAAAGTATGCACCAACCATACCTACAATCTCAGTATATATAAAAAGCAGAAATAAATCTGCAAGTTCTATCTTAAGATCCATAATCATAGAATATACATCTAAACCTGCCGCAACAACAGTAAGTATGCCTATTATAGAAAGCATACCTTTTTCTGTCATTACTGTAGTCCAGTGTAATCTATTTTTTTCTTGCATTATTTCTGTTGCGCTGGTAGAATGTAATCATATTTTGCCATACCACTGTCTACGCTAATTTTCATAGCACCTTGATCAGTGATACTCATTGTTTTGTCACCATCTAAGTTTAGTATAGCAAGTGTTTGTGCAACTGGCCACGCCCAAGTATGTGTAAGTTTGCCTTCAATACCGTGTTCAAATGTAAATGAACCTGCGTGTGTTGCTTCGTCACCAAAGTAAAAGTTCAAGTTGTTATCTTCAGTCTTTACTTGGAACACTGTTTCTTCACTGTGTGCGCCTGACATCAATTTCATACGTGCAATTGCTGCCATATTAGGCTGAATCTCAACATCATATGTGCTGACTTTGAACTTTACACTTTTTAGTTTTTCTTCAATAATTGCTTTGTTCATAAAACGATAATCATTTTCAAAATCACCCGATGCATTTTCAAAGTGTATGTGTGTTGGCATAACTTCGCCGTTGCGTTCTGCTTGTACAACTTCAATCTTTGCATTGTCTTTGTACTCTGGATTTTTCAAGTGATAATCTAATTTGCCAAGATCTGGCATACCAAATGTTCCGTTAAATTCACCAACTGGCGAATGTGTTGTTGCTGTCATAATCACACTACGATCATCAGCCATACTATCAATTTGAGTATCTTCTTCTGCTGTAACTTTCAGTGTAGTAATAAAACCTAGTCTGTGTGTATGACTCACAATGTCTTGTAGAATATCTTGCATATTGTTCTCCGTTGTTGATTAATTATACTAACTTTTGCTTTATTTGTCAAGTGTTTGTTTCAATTTTGTGTTATAATAAACTGCTGCCGACAATGTATTTAGATTAATATTTTTTTCTGATGCCATTTTTAATAGAGCCTTTGTGTCTTTTGGAAAACACATTCCACCCCATCCACGTATACCTTCTTCTGGCCATACATAACTATGACTTGAACCTATACGTTTATCATCTGTAATACCTGCTTGCACTTCTTCATAGTCTAAATTATATGCTTTACAAAAATCAAAAATTTCATTGAAGAAACTTACTTTAGTTGCTAAGAAAGCATTTCTAAAATATTTTATAGCAATAGCTTCTTCTGGTGTAACAATGTTTATACGGCATTGAGGCCAATTAAAACTATATTGGTCACGCCAGTAATCTGTATCACCACTTAAAATAATACAGTCTAATTGTTTAATATCATTCATATAGTTTTTTGCTCTAAGAAACTCTGGAGAAAAACATAATCTATGATTAGGAAAATTATTTTTTATATCTTGCCAGCCTTGTAAACTTATTGTGCTTTTGATTAATATAGGTGTTGTTTCATTACAAAGTTCTATAGTGCTGTACACAGCACTTACATCACAACTACCATCTTCTGCTGATGGAGTAGGTACACATATTACCACAGCACTTGTATTTGAAAAATCAGCATATTTGTCTTTAGGTGGATCGTGTATTTCAATTTCTCTTCTATGGTCTTTGAATAGTAATTCGTATGCCTGTCCAACAAATCCGTATCCTGCTATAATCATTGTGCTAACTTCGCTTCCTGAAAGTATCCAAGTCTTTCCCAAGTATCACGATAATCTTTAACATTGAAACAACGTTTTGTATCTAGCTTGACTGCTAATGGCCAATCATTACCACCTTCAACAATTTTGTCACCAAAGAAATAAATTTTATCATTCTTGTTAAAATCTTCTAAGATTTGACTTTTATCTCCACCTTTACGATATATGTCTATTCCTGTTTCGCCACCTATAGTTGCAGTTATATCAGGAAATTCTAAATTAATTTGGAAAGCAATACTTTCACGTTCTTTGTTTTGCAAATCGTGTTGTATATAAAGTTTACGTTCACCTAGTGTGCAATTACGTCCTACTATACTAAAATTAATTGTACCTGTTCTTTCTTCTATATGATTACCTGTACGTAATGGAAAATTACTTGCTTGTAACCAACCGTGCATTAAATTATACAATTCTTTAGGAGCATCAAATGTTTTACTTGCTACATTTTGTCCTTTTTTGTAGACATCATTGCCACTGCAATTATAACAAGACTCAACATTTTCACAAATATCTTCACCAAGCTGTTCGACTGTCTTATTATAATCGCTACCAGTTACTAACCATACTTTATTATGTGTAATAAATGATTTAAAAAATGTTTTAAACTCTGGATGAATAGTTTGTCTACTTGGTGTAAGTGTGCCGTCAACATCGAATATAAATTTATTCATTATACTTCACATACTCTCTTTCTTAAATCACTAGTGCTAAATCTATGATCACGTTTATTAAAATACAAATCTATTTCACGCTTACGACAAATGTCTTTACCTGTAAAATCTTTGTCTCTGTATTCTTCTCCAAGTATTCTAACATCTATATGATACATTGTCAATATATCTTCTAGGTCTTTTTCAGTGCCATAAGGAATAATTTCATCAACATACTTTACACCTTTTAATTGTGTATAGCGTTCGACAATAGTTTGCACAGGAGCATTTTTTTCTGATCGATCTACACTAGGATCCATTTGTAATGCACATATTAAATAATCGCATTGTTCTTTTGCTTCACGTAACATTTGTACGTGTCCTGCGTGTAATAAATCAAATGTTGAACAAGTAAATCCTACTTTCATTAATGATTCCGCCTACCATCAAATGCACAAACAAAGTAAAGTTCTTGGTCTTTACCTTGATACATATCAGATTCTACTCTATGATGTATACCATCTTTAATCAATACAACATCACCAGGACCAACTGCCATAGGCTCATCATTTAGATACATTGTGCCTTTACCTCTAATAAAGAAATAAATTTCTTCTTGTCCTTTGTGTATATGTCCTGACGTAGATTTGCCAGGCTTCATTGTTGTACTACTTAATACTAAATTTTGTAACAGTGTGTTATCTTTAACAATGTATCGTTCGTCTTGTTTAGCGATAACTCCACCAATATCTTGTATATCTACTTTCAAAAGTCTATCTCCCTTCCTTTATATTCCCAAGTTCCATATCTAGTTGGTTCGGCTTCTTTTGGCCCGCCATATTCTTTAGCTTTTTCTTCTGTAACTTTTTGTTCAGGTATATCAGGGTCTTTACGTGCATATTTTATATCACAATATCCACAAACAACATAATGTCCATCGTGTGGTATTCTAAGATAAACTTTTGGGTGGTCATTGTTATCTCCACTACACGCAACACTGTCGCCATCTATGTAAATAATGCGTTCTTCAAATCCTTCGATTCTTTCCATATTAACTCCATTCAAATAAATTGTTAAATGTTGTTTTTTGCTTTGTGCTTTCTAAGTCATATTTCAACACACCAATTAAGTTGTCTAGTTTGTTGTCAATAATAACTTCTTCCATTGCATCGCCATCAAAAGGAAGCTCTTTAAACCAATCAGGAAGTCTTAGTTGATCTGTTGGATAAGCAACAGAAGTATATCCTAATGGATTTTGTTTCAGTTTACAAACAATAACTTTCATACCATCTACAATTTCTTGGGAATATTTATCACCATTCATACGTTTCAATGTATTCCAGTTGATGCTTGCTCTTACGTGTCCAGGCATATTTGCTTTGCCTTGCTTTTCTTCTAGTCGTTGATAATGTCCAATCTTGTTTGCACGTTTGGGTGAACCTTTCTCAAATCCTGGACGTTCTTTAAACTCACGCCTAAATTCACTTATACTTTCTAGTAATTCTTTTTCGGGCTGTACTGCTAATACCATATCAAGCAATGTTTTCAAATAGTTTTGCATAAACACTGGAGTATCACTACGCTTTAAGTCCAAGCCCATAGCTTTAACTTTACCTAATGCACCATCCTTATCTTTTCTATCACCTTCTAAGTCATACACTCGCACTGCATAACGTTTCTTTGTAATAAACAAGCCTGTGTCTGCAACAACTTCTCTTGCGGCAGCAATAACCTCACTACGTGGGCGAGGACAATGAAATGCGTCACGCATAAAATCTGGAAATGTTGTGTTTGCTTGTTCGCATAACTGGTCATACAATGTAATTACATTATCTTTACCCCAAGGCACAGTACCAGCAGTAATTTCTTCTTCAAGTACAGGATACGCACTAAAGTAAACAGAGTCTGTATCACCATATATAATTGCTTTACCTACGTGATCATATTCGCCTGTAATAATCTTATTCACTTCACTTGCCATATGCTTTGCAATTTGTCTGCCAGTTAGTGTTGTTGACTGTCCAATACGTTTATCAAAAAATCTACAGCCTGGATTCAAAATAGCACCATACAAACTGTTCAAGTTAATCTTTTTGACAAGTTGTCTTTTGTCCCAAAATGCTATTTCTGTTTCGTTGCCTGCATCAATTGCTTTACGCATTTTTGCTTGTAATTCTTTACGCTCTGCATACCAACGTTTCAGCAAACCTGGAATAACACCTTCGACTTCTGTTGTAAACACAGTACCGTTAGCACTAAGCATCCACGGTTGATGGCTATCAAAAATAAGTTTGTATATTTCTGCACCACTTAGCACGTGGCTTGTACCATCTTCTAAATCTAATGTAAGTGCAACGTCTTTGCGTTGTTCCATTACAGCATCATATTCTAATGTAGCAAACTTACCTTCCCAACTTGCCGCAAAACTTTTCTTTTCAAGTGTTTGTGCATTGTGTAAAAACTCTTCAGTCAAGTCTGGACGTATTTGTCCAATAATAGTTTCTGGAGCCATATTCATTGCACGAATAATACTTGGATATAGACTGTTCAAGTCCATACTACCAATCCACTTATGTACACCTTTTTTAGGATACGCAACATAAGCACCTGCCGCGGCAGTTTGCCCTTCGTGTTGTACTCTGTTAGGTGCTTGCATACCTCTTCTGTGTGCTTCATTAACAATTGCTTGCTCTGTAACTGCAACTGCTCCTGCTGTTGTTTGTAATAACACAGTATTATCGTGTGCAATTTCATTTGCAAGATCAATAAAGCGTAACTTCTTATCAATTTTATCTAGTAGTGCAACGTCTTGTCTATTGTATTCAATAAACTTTTTAAAGTCGTTGTTGTAAAGTTGATCAAGTGTGCCTTCATACACAGTCTTGTTTTCACCAACTTCCATTTCACCAATAGCATCAAGTCTGTATGTGTGACGTTCTTCATATGTATATTTGCGATACAGTTCAAGATAGTCCATATGCACTCTACCTATTGTATCAAACGTTTCAGCAGTTTTGCCAAACTTTTCAAACTCTCTACGTCTTGGAAGTTGCTTCCACAAACAAAAGCGCCTAGTGTCATCTTTGCTCAACACCCGTGAAACACGATTTACAGTGTAAGGAATATCATAACCTTCACTGTTCCAGCCGCTCAATATATCTGCATCTTCTATAACATCAAGAAATGCTTGTAGCATATCTCCTTCATTTTCATACAAATATGTATTATCAAAATCTGCACATTCTGCTTGTGCTTCTTCCATAGTTAGTGTTTTGGGCGGCAATGCAAATGTTACCAATGCATCTAACCATTGTAAATGCACAGTAATAGCAGTAATTGGCATAAAAGGATCGCTTGGATCAGCAAAGCCTCTATCTGGATCAAAATCAGTCTCAATATCAAAAAAGCAAACATTTAGTTTAGGAGCATCTTGGTTGAGATAGTGTTCACTCAAACATTGAAATATTGGATTTACATCCGACTCAAACATTTTTTTGCCTTTGTTAATGGCAAGTTCTTTTCTAAAATCTTTTGTATTTTTACAAACTACACGTTGTAGTGGATCTCCATAAATGCTTTTGTATTTGCCACGTGGATCTTCATAGTAAAATGTATACTTTGCTTGATATTCAGTAAAATGCCTTTTACCATCCTTGCGTTCTACTGCACGGATAATATCTGCATCTCTATCAAAAAAAGCGTCTACGTATGGCATTTATATTCCTTTGTATTATTATAGCACAAAAAGCTGTACAAGAGCAATCGAATTCATTAGTACAAACCAAGCACAAAGTACGATTGCAAAGGCTGCTTTTCTAATTACTGTACTTATAACACCAAGTATACTTCCTAACAAATATAAGGGTATAAAAAGCTCAGTAGCAGGATCTAACACAGTAAAAGTTAAGATAACACTGGCTGCCATCAATACTGTAGTTTCAACCATCTCACAATAAAAAGCCACGGGTGATAACCTATAGCTTTCTTTTATATATTCTAAAATCTTATTCATCAGTATCGTAACCTGTGGTAGCTACGATTGTTTCTAAATCCTCAAATTCATCAGATACTCTACTCCAATCACGTTTTTGTGCAACTTTTATTGCTTTATTGATTAGACTAGGCTTTACGTTTAGTTCTTCGGCTACTGCTTTTACAGTTTCTTTCAGTCCACCTTGTAGATCTTCGATTTCCTGTAATACAGTTACACCTTCTTTCACTAGGCGTTCTAACTTGGCCTTTTCCTCTGGGCCATACACACGGTCACTCATATAGTACTCCTTAGTTATTTGTTTTATAGTAATAGAATATTGTCAAAATGTCAAGCTTTAAATGACCCATCTACGTGTTTATCTATATGCGCCAATATTTCATATCCTATAATTTCTGCTTTGTAATCTTGGTGGTCACCTAAGTAAAGATACTTATATCCTTGTGACTTCATCCAAGCAGGAACGTGGTGACTGAAGCGCCAACCAATACGCTTCCAAGGTTGTTCGTAATTCCAAGCAAATTGTTGACTAAATCCTACTTTATCATTAGGATACATTAAGGTCTGCTCCCAAGCAATAAGTTTATTATTTTCGTATAAGCAGTTCCAGGCATAAAGGTCAATATCATCCTGATATAAAGGATGTACACTTTCAAAATTTTTATGTTTGCAATATGTTACAAATACTTCTGTTGCTTCTTTAAGTGTTGGTTTAACATTCACAATGTCTGGATCTAATTCATAGTCTATCTTAGATAAATCTATTCTACCGTACATAATAACCTAACCTTTGTTCTTTGAAATATGGTTCAATATCTTCATACCAATCTTCATAAGGATTATCTATCCATTGATAACCTTCTTTGACAAGAGATTCTTTATACTCTGTTGTTGTATCTTGCCATATTGGTATATATTCATTCCATTTATCTTCAGTGGTGCCATCTGGATTACCACTAGGACGGAAATGTATTTCAATAGGATTGTTTTCTTTGTATTCTACATTAATGATAGGTATGTCTATGGCTGCTAAAGGTTTTGGCAATACAGGTATATCATCACTTTTTTTCCATCTTGTGAATTTTATGACATTTGTTTTATCATTCCAGCCTTGCCAATTATGTAAACAGTTCCACTCGTTGTTTTCTTTATAATATGTTGTTGAAAAATGTCTGCCTTCAAAATACTCACACCAAAAATATCCTGGTGGTACACTTGAAATATCCCCTTTTTCTAAAACTTTTATTGTTGTACAAATACCCATTCCACCTAAATTATATATAGGTCTTATTACGTATTCTTTTGTTTCAGGAATTTCTGTAGCACCTGGACCGCAACTGTATCCCATTGTTTCAGCTAGGTATAATTTATTCCACCACTTGTGTAAGTGTGGTAGTTGATTGTAAAGTTCGCGTTCTTCTAGATCGTAATCATCTATCCACTTCAGGCTCATACTTTCTTCTTAATTCCATATATTTTTGTCTTGCCTTTTCGTAGTTAGGTATACCACCAAATAGTGTTTTCTTTCTTTGCTCTTCTTGCTGATAATTATAGCCAAAATTGATGTTCGGGTTATCACGGGCAATATACAAAATAGGATTTAATGTTTGGAAAACTTCCATCATTATCTCGTCTTGTTTATTTCCGTCTAGAAGATCATATTCCTTCATATACGCTTCAAGTTTGTCAACAATTTTCATTATATCAATTGAATCTATAAGTGCTTTTAATTCATCTGGTTTATCTTGTAAATCTTGTATTTGATCTAATTCAGCACGGATAGCATCAGCCTCTTTGATTATATTTTCACGTGCTATTTTTCTTGGATTTACACCAATTTTCTTCAACCTTGATGCAACATCTTCTTCAGATGCCCACCAGTCTTTATCTTCTATGTCTGTTTGTAAATCACCATCATAATACTTGTCAACAATATCAAAGTCTTCTCTGCTAACCAAAGCCTTAAAAAGTTTTCTTAGCATTGGTTCGTCAACAGTGCTAAATATACCTGCAAATGATGGTCTGTCTAATGCTAATTTAAATTGATCAGCAGTGCCCTTAGGTGCTACAAATGCAATAACATTTAAAGGACTACCTTTTCCAATTGATTTTGCAAATCTATCTAACAATGCTGCCATATATGGATTAGACTCGGTTGTATCTTCTTTGAAAAATTTATATGTCCAAGCATCATCACCTCTGCCACCTAATTCTTCTTCTAAAAACTGTCCTGTTTCTTGTTTGAAACCTGGATATATTGTTTCAAGATATACTTTTTTAGAATTGTTCATTTTAAACAATCTGTCTATAGCAGCTAAAATAAGGTCTTCTTTTCTACTTGCCAAATCACGGACTATGCTCATTTCGTCATCGTCTAATTCTACTTTTTCTTCAGTGTCAGGAATTTCAAACTGTCTTGCGTCTAGTCCTTCTTGTTGATATCTTTCGTCAAAGTATATGTTTGCATTGCCGCCGTCTACTTCACCGTCGCCGTCATTGTCCTTACCATCGCCAACTAGCCATATTCTATCTTTTGCAATTGATTGTTCATAAAACAATGAAGGATCTGTACCTGCACTTTGATACACTGTGCCTTCTTCTATGATGCCTTTTAGTCTTAAAGGACCTAAAGGAGCATATTCTTGAAATGGAGGCAAATGTGCATAAAATCTAACCATTTCTGGATATGTTTTATTCATTACATCAATGAATGCCTGTATTGCTCCATTTGTTTCTTCTGCAGAAGGTTGCCTATACAAGTCTGGCAACTCACCGCCGCTTTGTGATATTGCTTCTTTTAATAATTTATCTTCTAAAAGCACATCAAAAACTTCAGGTTCTATATCTGGTCTATCTCTAGACATAACACGCATAATTTCAAATTGCTTTCCGTCGCTGGACACAGTTATACTATCATCTGTAAACTGAATTGCACTATGATATAGTCTTGGATTGATTCTTTTTATTCTAATTAGATGTGCTATGAATATACGGTTATATAGATCTGGACTTAATTCGTCTACCATACGTTGACTTAGTATTTTATTTGTTAATGCATTGTATTCTTTTGCAACTATGTCATAATCTTTAGCATTAGCAAGTTGCATTAATGCTTCTTCGATGCTCATTTCGTCACTTTGAACACGAGCAGAAGTAAAAACAGCAAAATAATTATTTTTAAATGCTTTTTCTATTTTTTCTGCTAATTGTCTTGCAGTGATTTGGTCAATGTTTGCTGTATCATTTTGTTCCGACTTAGCATCTTCAGCTGCTTGCTTTTCGATTCTATCTTGAATACCAGCAGTATTACGTTCAAATTGAAATTGTGCAATACCTGCAAAGTGTAGATACAATAATTTTGGTTTAGTTAATTCTTCTCTTGCTATTTTAGGACCTAAGTAGGTAACTTGTAAAAATCTAAGTCTTTCAAAATCTGGTATTAGGTTAACCATTCCACCAATTTTATTTTGTGTTTTGAAATTAGGACTTAAAGGACGTAAAACAGCTCTCAAATTATCAAATAATATATCAGCATTACGAGATTTATTAAGTATTAAATCTATTGTATCGTCAGCCCAGTCTTTTATATTTTTTTCAGTTTGCCCACCAAAATTTTGGCCTTTCCATTGTTCGTTTATAATAGGAGTTATTACAGCAGCCCAACCATCTCTACCTATTGATTGTAAAAAACTTGCATAATCTGTAACTTGAGATACATCGCTATTTGCAAACTTTTGTCCATCAAATGCTCTACGTACTTTTTTGAAGTTAGCCAACGCATTATCTAGTTCTCTATTCTTTAAGAAACCTAAGTTGTTCAAAGGAGCTAGTAAAAGTTTACCATCTTCTTGATTTATAACACCATTAATTGTAAGAGGTCTTACTTTTGTGTTATCTGCCATATCTGCAATTTGTATATTAATACTTTTTTGCCATCTTCGTATAGCATTACCTAATGCTTGGTCAAAAACTCCTGTTTCTCCGCCAGTCCACGCTTTTGTATTATTGGGCCACCACGAACCTTCTTGTCTTTCTCCGAGTGCTAAACTGTGTTTTGCCATTGCTCGTTGTATTGATTTGATTAGTTCTTTATCAACACTGTCAGGGCCTACATAAACGTTGATGTTTCTGTTGCCAGCAAAGGCCTGTAAAGCATCTTCTTTTAAGACGTCAAAAAGTTTCATTTACATTCCCATTTTTTTATTCAGTGCAGCATATAGTTGGTCTTTTATACTTTCAACACTAGATTCTTTGGCCATTTTTGTAGCAGTGGCGTACATAACAGCTTTAGCATCTTTGCCATAACGGTCTTTGAAATCACCTTTATTCTTTTTCATACCTTTGACGTACTTTTCTTTTTTCTTTTCCTCGCCTTTGGTAAGTTCACGTTCACTTATTGACTCTTCCATACTAGTAGCTGCCGCTTGTGCTGCTTTTTGTATTTCAGGTTCACTAGCATCTGGCATTATTGCCTTAATAGCACGATATATTGCTTTGTATAATTCTCCTGTAGGACTAAAACCAATTTTTTTAGCAATACTTCCTTGCCCAAAACTTTTATCTATTGCTTTAGTAAATGCATCATCATCTGCTTCGCCTACAAGTTTGCCTCTAGCAGGGTGTGGAGTTTCATTACCACCTGGTTTACTTTTTTTCTTAATAGCATCTTTTGCTTTAAGTTGTCCTTCTGAGCCTGTTTTATAGCCTTCAGTTAAAGTAATACCAGCAAGTGCAGCAAAGTCACTTACACTGTAATCTTTATCCATTTGTAATGAACCTTCTGGCACTGTTGCACTTTCTGTAATGAAATCTACTTTTGCTTCAGGTGCTGGAGCATTGCCACCTGCTTGTGCTCTTAGTGCTTCAAGTTCTTGCTTTGGATCTACAGGATCCATAGCGAATAGTTTGTGCTGTAGTGCATTATAATCCATTAATTTTTCCTTTTCTTCTTACCAGCGCAATGTGCCTTTTGTGAGAAGCCTTTGGGATTAGAGCAGTTAATACTTTTTTTGTATTTAGAACTCCACTTTTCCTTTATAACTTCTTTTATTTTCATTTACATTTTTACACAGTTATCTACTGTCTTGCCGCCTTTTTTCTTAGTACCCATACGCTTGTAGCCTTTCCAGCATACTTTGCCGTCTACGCCTTTTTGCTTTTCTTCTGGTAATGTAGTGTAACTAGGGTTACCACAATCTGGGCAACACCCTATGTTTTCGGTGATTTCTTTCATTTTCATAGCTAAACTTCCTTTATATGTGCTAAATTCCTCTTTTGTTAGAACTGGTTTGTGACGCTTTGGTTTTGCGGATTCTGGTAGTTTAGGTGAATCCATATTCATTTCATAATCTAAACTGTGGAATACGCTGCTCAAATAGTCTGCTGCTTTTGTGATTTTGGCTTGCTGCCAACCTTCAATGCCCTCTGCTTCACTTACGTTTTTCATCATTTCGTGTAGCTTGATAGCATACTTTGCGATCTTATACAAATCACTACGAGCCATTTGTACTTCGTGATCACGCTCCGCGGCATCTGCTAGATCCGCAAGACCTTCTTTAACTTTCTTTTTTGGAAGATGTTTATCTTTGATTGCGCCTTTTTCTTCTTCGCTTGCGCCTTCGCGACCAGCCTTCTGTAGTTCCTCAAAACCTTTTTTACCGTATTTTTTAATACCTATGTGTCTTTGAAGGCCGCTTTCTTTTGTGGCTTTTTCAGTCATTATAATGCTCCAATAGTAATTACTATACTATTTATCTTTAGAGCGTTTACTGTTCTTCTTCTTAGGCTTGCCACCTAGGATGTTTGTGTCAATATCTAAGGCATTTTTTACTGTGCCATCTGGGTTTTTCATTTGTCTACTGACCAATCCACCAACAGGCGCTGCTACTGTTGCTACTGCGGCTGCTGTTGTTTCACATAACTCTTTTATCTTCATTTTTTCTTTCTACCTGATTTCATATTCGCACACCAGTGATACATTTTTGCCTTTTCACCGCTTGCTTTTTTAGCACGTTTACGTAAATCTGTTACACTACCATTACAACTAGCACCTGAACGCTTTACACGCCCTGGTCTGCTTTTGCCTTTTTTCTTACCATCTGCAAAGTTTTCACCAACTGCTTGTTTAATTGCTTTTGCTGTTCGTTCAAACTTGTGATCTTTATACTTAAAGCCAATTCCTCCAGCATCTTCCCAAGCATTTATATTAACACCGTAATCGTCAATTAATATGTTAGGACTACCATCTTCGTTTTTGGCAAACTTTGGTTTGTTATGTGTAATAAACACATCTTTTGGCGGAAAAAATGCTAGATTATTTTTTATCCATTCACGCTTATGTGGTTCTGATCTTGGATCATCAGCTAATGGTGAACTACATATAAAATATTGCCCTTTTACTTTTTTAACAAGTCCTAGTAGATCTTTTGCTTGGGGCAGTAAAGGTAAATTCAACCAAAATTCATCAGTGTCTCTTATTTTTTGTAGTGCATCATCTATGTTATGTTGTTTGTTAATTTGTGTAAAATGGTCAACTTGCATTATTTTAGCCCATTCACCAAAAAAGTCAGCAAGAACACCATCCATATCAATATAGATTTCTGTATTAGGATTTAATCCTATTTCCTCTCTAAGGTTAATAAAATTTTCTAATTCACCAATCTTCATTATCGTTCTCTGTTAGTGCAGCAAATATTCTACCTGGTTTTTTAGGTTTTTGCACTACTTCTTCTAATGTATGTCCACCTTCCATAATTGCTAATTCATATGCACTATAACACGGAACTTCATTTTCTGCAAGTCCTAAATTATATAATACATTTGTGCTATTACCCTTAACTTTTTTCTTATGTGTTGGTGGGCGTCCATCTTTATCGACCTTAAAGCCAAACTTTGCTGCTTCTATACTGGTTTGATTAGGTCCTACGTCCGGTGTTGTGTTAACACCTTTTACAATTCTACCTACGCCTTCATCTAAATCATAAATTCTCATTTTGATTTTTTCCTGCTGCGTAAACCTGGAGGATACTCTTGTCCTTTCCAGTACGGACGGCTAAACCATAATTTGAACCAATCTTCATCGCCGGGTTGTATATTATTCTTACGTTGTATTCTTGCTTTTTCAGTGCCTGTGTGACTTATATTTTCAGGCACATATGGTGTAAATCCTGTAAATTTATTCTTAATACCAGCAAGGTGTTGTAAGTCGGCGATATCCATTATGTTGCCGCTTTTCTTGCCTGTACAATTGCCCTCGCTAAATCTGCTGGTGCTGCTCTTGGGAACTCTCTTCTCATATCAGCGAGCAACTGTTTGTCTGTTTTGTAATTAAGGCGTTTTTTTGCATATCTCATATAATCCTTAAATGGATCTTTTTTACCGTGCATAATTCTATCGCCAATACCTTTAACAAAATCCACAACGCCTTCGGTGACTTCTTCCATTTCGTCATTAATAAGTTCACCAACAATCATTTTGATATCTTGTTTATTAAGTAGTTCATTAGGAGCAAAAGGTAATTGATATTTTGCACAGTAATTTTTTAATCCGTTGTTGACCATATCATACAAGCCTTTTGTTTGCTTGCTTTTTTTATAATCTTCAAACGCAGGAAAAAATGACTTCCTATAAAACATAGGATCGTTTCTAATATATATTTTTAAGTCTTCCGCAACGTCATAATCTGGACTTGGATAGATTTCTTTAGGAATATCTATGTCGTGGAATTCATTAATTTTTACCATTTTCTTCTAACCTTTTTTTGAGATTTTCTATCTCTTTTTTTAATGCTTCAATTGTTTCTTGTGCCTTTTTAAGCTCTTCTAGTCCTCTATATCCGTATTCAGTATAGCCATCTACCATTTTCTACAACTCCAGTAACGTGCCTTATGACGCGGTCCTGGATTGTCGCAGTTATGTCTAGCACGAAAACTTCTGCGTCTTGCAGCATTGTTCTTTTTAATTTTCATACCTTTTTGTCCAAAGTTTACTTTTACAACATTACCTTTTGGATTTTTGACATATACTTTAAACTTCTTTACATCACCTGCCATAGGCTTGCCTAGTTTAACTTTACGTCCTTGATATTCTGCTTCCCATACACCGTCTTCATCAACGTATCCAGGGTAACCAAAATATTCGTGAAAGTCTTGATCGTCCTCAAGAGTAATTTCACTTACATTATCAAAGTCTTCCGTTGCGTTTATTTCGAAATCATTAAGTCCTAGTTCAAATAGTTTCATTGCTACTCCTTCTATTTCATTTTCATTCAATGCAAACGGAGTGTCAATAGTAACTGTAGAAGAATTATTGTTTTCTTCTAAGGTATATTCACTTACATTTTCTAATAGTTCATTACTTGCAGTAGATACAGTTTCTGCTACAAGTTGATGATCAAAGTCTGCAAAGGTTATACTTAAATAGTGCATAATACTATTTATCTGTAAAAACTAATTGCTCTATCCTTTGTATATTATCCCCAACTAACATTTGAGCTATTAGTAATGTTTTAGCGTCACGTACATAAAAGTAGTAACCTTTAACATATCTACTATTTGTAATACTTTCTTTGGCTTTGTCACCTATCTTTGCCAGGTGTGGATTTTCGTCTATCCATTTTACTAAGCTAGGTGTTCCTAACTTCTTTCCAAGTGTTACTTTATACTGATATTGCGGTTCTTTGTCAACTAAAATAACATTTTTATTTTCTTGTAAAAATTGTATTTGTAAAGGATCGGGTTCATAAAACTCCACCCAATTTTCTTTGATATTATTTGATAAACTTGTTAAGAACTTCCTATCATTGCTGTATAAATTGAGTCTATGCATTTCAACTCGCACTAAGTAATCTACATCATTCCTTATTAAATGTCTGTAAATTGTTATTGCATCATAATAATGTTTTGTATCAATAGATTCTTTAAATCTACTGCCAACAGGTAATGTTATTTGAGGTTTTCTAAAATTATGATATCTGTTACATTCATCTAGCTTGCCTTTTGCATAACTTAATGTGCCTTCTTTTTGAAACTCAGTACGGAAAAAAGTAGCACATTGATTACGTATACAAAGTTTGTAAAGATACTTGTTATAATGTAACTTTTTACTTTCATACAGTTTCATTTTCTTCTACCAAACAATCTAATTTGATTTCATCTTCTCTGAAATCGATTGTAACACTTCCGCCATTTTTAAGTTCACCAAAAAGTATTTTTTTACTTAGAGGACGTTTAATTTGTGCATCAATTACACGCTGTAACGGTCTTGCACCCATTTTAGGATTGAATCCTTTGTCAACTAAGAAGTCAAGAGCTTCGTCAGTAATGTCAATAGCAATATCTTTTTCTTGTACTTGTTGTTTTAGCTCTAGTAAAAACTTACCTACAATTTTCATCATTACTGGCTTGTCAAGTTTACCAAATGTAATAACACCATCTAGCCTGTTTCTAAACTCAGGTGGAAAATATTTTTTAAAGTCAGTATCTTCATAGTCTTTATCGCTATCTTCACCAAAACCAATTGCATTTTTCTCAGCATCTTGTGACCCTAAGTTAGTAGTTAGTATAAGTGTAGCATTACGTGCATCTGCTTCTTTACCGTTACTGCCTGTTACTCTACCATTGTCCATAATTTGTAACAAAATAGTGCTGATGTCTGGATGTGCTTTTTCTATTTCATCTAAAAGTAATACACAGTTTGGATTTTCTTGCAGTTTAGTAATAAGTTGGCCTGCGTCTTCTTCAAAACCTACATAACCTGGAGGCGAGCCAATCAGTTTACTAATACTATGCTTTTCTTGGAATTCACTCATATCAAAACGCACAAGTTTTACACCCAAATGATGTGCTAGTTGCTTGCTTAGTTCTGTTTTACCAACACCTGTTGGACCCATAAACACAAAACTACCAATTGGTTTGTTTTCACTTTTTAGTCCTGCTTGTGCTACTAAGATTTTATCAACAATATCTTCGATAGCATTGTCTTGACCATACACAACTGTTTTTAGATTATCTTCTAAGTTTGCTAAGTTTTCGCTTTCACGTTCTTTTACCTGTTCTTCAGGCAAGTTAATCATTTTTGCTAATTCAAACTGTATACTTTCTTCAGTTACAACTTTATTTTCAACTTGATCATTTACTTTGAATCTACTACAAGCAACATCAATCAAATCTATTGCTTTATCAGGCAATTTTTTATCAGTTTGATATTTTACGCTAAGTTTTACGGCTGCGTTTATTGCTTCTTCTGTAATAGTAGTATTATGATAACTTTCATAATATTGTTTAATACCTTTAAGTATTCTTACAGTGTTTTCTTGTGAAGGTTCGTCAACATTTACCCTTTGAAATCTTCTCATCAACGCACGATCTTTTTCAAAGAACTTACGATACTCTTCCCAAGTTGTACTTGCAACAACTTTCAAGTTACCTTTAGTCAAAGCAGGCTTTAACATATTTGCCATATCATTTGCACTGTTACTACCGCTTGCACCAGCACCACTTATCATATGTGCTTCGTCGATAAACATAATAGTTTTGCCTTTTTTCTGCAATGCAGAAATAACCAACTTGAAACGCTCTTCAAAATCTCCTCTATACTTTGATCCTGCTAACATACTGCCAATATCCAATGTATAAACATTGTATTCTTTTAAAAACTCTGGTACACTTCCGTGGACAATATTGTATGCAAGTCCTTCAGCAATAGCAGTCTTACCCACACCTGGTTCACCAACCATTAGCACATTACTTTTGCTTCTTCTACCAAGTGCAAGTGCTACTTGCTCTAGTTCTTCACTGCGTCCAATAATAGGATCAATTTTATTATTTTTAACAAGACTGTTTAAGTCGCTTGTAAACTCTTTTAGTGCTTTATTAGCAATACCCATATTTTCTTGTGGGTTGTCATCGTCACTTCTATCAAATTCTGTGCTAATATAGTCTGCAAATTGCTGTTTATTTACACCAGCCTGCTGTGTAATAAAATACGCATAACTTTTCTTTTCACTTAGTATACTTAGAAATACATCTGATATTTCTATCATATTACGCATACTAAACAATACTTGTGTAAACGCTCTATTCAATACACGTTCTACTGTTTGTGTCTTAGCAGGTTTATATTCTTTACCTTTCTCAACTAAAATATTATCAAGTTTAGTTCTGAGATAATTTTCCAAATTCTTTTTAATATATTCAACGTCTGTGCCAAATCCTGTGACAAGTTCACTGAAATTATTTTCACACAACATTGCATATAGTAAATGTTCTAATGTCACATACTCGTGACGTAGTTTTACTGCGTCTTTGACTACTTTATCAAATACAAGTTGTAATTCTTTAGACGGTTCTACCATTTACTTTCCTTTTATATTTTTTATGTCTTTTCTTTTCTGCTAAGTTTAATTTTAATTTAGACACTCTATTAATGAATTGCACACCTTGTAAATGATCATACTCGTGTAAGAATATTCTTGCATCAATATCATCAAATTTTGTTTCTACGTGTATTACGCTTTTACCATCTGGTGTAATAGTATCAAATTCTACCATACAACTCATAGGACGTCTTACTTTCAAAAACAAGTCAGGATGACTCAAACAACCTTCAACACCTAGTTCAAGTTCTTTACTCAAACCTTTAATCATTGGATTAATTACTGTAGTTATGTCGCCATATTGTTTATTAAGCATAGTTCTCATAACAAAAATTTGTCCGTCAAATCCTACTTGATTTGCACTGAGTCCTAAACCGTGATGCTTACGCATTACGTCCATCATATCAAATGCAATTGGCGCCGGATGTATATTTGTAATATCAAACGGTCGTACAGAATTTTCTAACATAACATCAGGTGCGAGAATTAAGTTCATCATTTAACTGTCTTATCCTATCTAAATCTTCATACCTATCTAATTTAGGCGTAGTTCCTTTTACTTCAACATACACGTTGCCTGTACGTTGTGTTTTATAATCTTTGATTCCGTAACCTGGAATACTTAATATTGTGCCTGGATGTGTGCCTGGAGGAATCTTAATAGCAATTGTGCCTCCTCCTAATTTGTCTATAGTTGTTTCTGTGCCTAAAATAAGTTCTAATACATTTATACTACAAAATGTTCTCAAATGCAACCTATCTCTTACATATTTTGGATGACTTTTAACATTTATTTTAGCAAGTAAGTTTCCCCTTGGTAGTTGTTTAAAATAGTTGTCACCTAAGCCTGCAAGTTGTAATATTTGTCCGCTTTCAATGCCTGCTGGTACGTGAATATTTGCAACTACTTCTTCACCAGAACGTAACTGATATCTGCCAATAATATTTTTGCCTTGTATAACATCTTCTAAATTAACATTTACATTAATAGTAACATCTTGATTTCGCCTTTGTACTCTTCTGCCTTGGTGAAAAAACGCTCCAAAAATATCATTCATATTTTGACTGTTGAAATTCATTTCTGGTCTAGGAGGAGCATCATAATGAGCCTTTTTATCAGGATCTTTTAGCGTGTCATATGCTTCATTTATTTCTTGAAACATTTTTTGGTCACCACCTTTGTCAGGGTGATGCTTCATTGCTAATTTTTTATATGCTCGTTTGAGTTCTTCAGGAGATGCTGATTTGTCAACACCTAACCGCTTGTAATAGTCCATACTATTACTTATTTAGACCCTAGCGTTTTTTACTTGAACTTGATTGTTTACCTGCGTATGCTTGTCCACCAAAGAATGCTGCAACTATTGCTGCAACAGAAACAAAGTAAGTTGCTGCCATTGAGCCTAGTATATCTCCGGCTGTTTCTAAGTTTGCAAATACAGCCAATACTACTGCAAAAGGATATAGTAACATTCCAAACAAAGCAAACCAAGCCATTTTACGTTGTGCGTCACGCATTGCATCAGCATCTTCAAGTGCTTTGCGTCTAAATTCTAACTCCATTGCCTTTTCTTCAGCATCAACCCATCCATCTCCATTTATATCAGCAGGATGATAAGTTTGCTGAACAGGCGCAGGTGCTGCTACTGGTGCCGCTGCTGGCGCTGCTGCCGGTGTTGGTGTAGGAGCTGGTGCTGGTGCAGGAGTTGCTGCTTTTGGTGCAGGTGCTGCTCCACCGCTCTTAAGTTCCTCAGGTTTTTTTCTTGGCATTTTTACCCTCCAATTTGTTTAGTCTTGCCTCGATTGAATCTATTTTAGCTGTAATTTTTGGATACTTTTTACGCCAAGCATCTTCAGGTTGTTCCAGCCAAGTTAAGCCCCAACGTTCAACTAAGTAGTCGACCATAAGATCAAATTTTGCATAACCCCAAAGTCCTACTCTTGTTGTGCTTAAATATGCCAAAACCATTGCACCTGCAATACTACCGGCAATACTAGTATAGATCCAAGTTCTATCGCTAGCCATATTTTGTATCATTTCCCACATAAACAGCCCTCCTATTATGTGTATTTACCATAAATCAGTATTACACCAGTATTGTTCTGCACCAGGCTGAAGTGAATCACAGCCACGTATTAGTAATTCGATCATTTCTGTAAGGTCTTGTGAAATACCTGTAATTATTGCAAGAAAAATAAACAAGAAAAATAGTATAAATGGACTTGAAAGAATTAACCACCAATAAGTTCTAAATATTCCGTATCCGTGTGCTTTACGATATTCTCTTTTGCGTTGGAACCAATGCACAATTCCTTTTATAATGTTTTTGATTCCTTCAACAAACCATTCGCCTATAAAGTGTCTAATAACTCTAACAACAATAAGGATTGGACTTGCAATAACTTCCCAAATTAAAAGCAATGCATCTACAATAAGATCAACTACGTGATCTACTGTCCACCATTCCTTAAAACGTTGCCAACGACTTTTCATTTTTCAGCCCTATACCTTCTTATACTTATACTTCTATGCGGATTATATCTTTCATACCTAACTTTATTGTCTTGATTGCCGCCTAAAATTACCCAGTATTCTTTGCCGTTGTAAATTTGTGTTTCTACATAAAATCCAACGTGTCCTTTCCACCCTTCATCACCTCTTGGAAAAATAACAATATCACCACGGCGTATATCGTGGCGTTGTACAGTATCTCCCCAATTCAAAAAACTTCTTGCTAATAATGGATTATCACTTACAGATTCACTGCCTGGAATATTGTCCTGTGCTAATACTGCATTTACAAACGCTGCACACCATTCTGTATACAGCGGGTCAACACCTACTAATTCTTTTATTTGCTTTCTATGTTGACGTTCTTCTAGTCCAACGTACGGTTGAGCTGTGCCTATACTATCATCTGTAGTGACTTGACAACCTAATAATATAAAACTTAAAAGTAGAATTATATTATTCTTGAACCACAGCATTATCCATTGCTTCTTCTGCTTGTTCGTAGTAACCTTCATACGCTGCTATTATTGCTTGTTGCTGTTGCACTAATGCACGTATATCTGAAAAGTTCAAACCTAAATTTCCGTATCCATCTCCTGTAAGTGCATATAATGCAAAGGCTTGTCCTTCTGTTTCAAGTTTATTAATTACTGCGTCTACATTACCTTCGTTGATTACTATCCATTCTACTTTACGCATATTAAGTTCGTCAACTGGAGGCAACTGTAGTGTTGGTTTTTCAATTGGTTTAGAGCTTACTTCAATCTGCTGTGGCTTCGTCGAGCAGGCCGCGAGACTTATAAGTATCGTAAAGCCAAGGACACTCTTTGTTAAAAGCGATGTCATTTTTTGCTGTCCTTTCTTTTTCATTGAGTTCTGCCCCCGACAATAATTCAAAGCATCTACCAGCATTTTCTGTGCCTCTATTTACTGCACGTTCTATACCATCTGCATTTGCTATGGCTGCTGCTGTCAAATCGATTTCTTGTAATTTATCTGCTAATTTTTGATTTTGTCTACGTATAGCAGTATAAGCATTATTTAAACTAGATATTTCGTTTTGAGCACTTGCATAGTCTGCTTGTAAACTTTCAAGTGCTTGCTCGTTTGTTTCAACTGCTATTTCTAATTTTGCGTTGTTTTCATTTAGTATTGCAATACGGGCTTGTGTGTCATTATAATACCAATAACCTATGCCGCCCATAGCACACATAACTAAAAACATTACTGCTGCTAGTTTCAAGCCCATACCTTTACCACCTACCCTAATAACTTTCCCAGTGTATTTGGTCCTACAATACCGTCTGCAACAAGACCATTTGCACTTTGCCACTCTTTAACAATACGTGCAGTACCAGGTCCAAAAATACCATCAGCAGGTGAAATATCAAGTCTTTCTTGTACTTCTGCTACTAATGGACCACGTGAACCTTGACGTATTGTTTGGTTAGTGTTAAGTTCTTTTTCTTCTTCTGGTTCTATTTCCATATCACCGCCTAAAACATCTAATGCGTGTGCCCAATGTTTTTTACGATCTTCTAGTCCAATAGTACCTCCGTTGATACGTTTGGTCATTTTTAAAATGTCCATATTATCACAGTGTTTGTTAATATTGTTTTCGTCCCAGAACCAGCAAGCACTATCTAATGCACCTTTTTTGGTACGCACATAATCTACTGCTTCTTCTGGTGTCATTTCTACATCTTCTGCGAATTCTGTGTAATTGTATCTTCCTGTAAGTTGTAGTATTCCGCCACCACGGAATCTCCAGCCGTCGCCGCTGTCAACATCACCATTGTCCATTCTGTTGGCATATATGACGTTAGCAATCCTTTCAGGTTGTCTATGATATTCGTTTGCATCTCTACCAGCCCTTTTAAAATATTTTGGAAATATAACATTTAGTGCTTTTGCACTGTAATTCAAGTTTTCACTTAGCACTCTAAAACCACCTGATTCGTGTCCACATTGTGCAATAAATCCTGCAACTCTTGGTATTGTATTGACATCCCACAACGGCAGTATTTCAAGCATTGCTTCATACCAATCTTCCCAATCACTTCTATGGATTAGTTCTTCTGCCATCCACGGTTCAAAATCAAAATCAAAATCTTCTTTAGCCATTTTTAGTTTCCTTTACTTCCGGGGTGCAGGCTTCACAACTGCAAGATTCACATAATTTTATTATTGTATTTGGTGAAGCATAGTTAGGTACACCACAATGTCCAGGGTGTCCGCAGTTTTTACAATATGTTCCGTTATAGTCTTTCGACCACGAGTGTATGTCCATTGTTTTCCAGTGTTAACGTTTTGTCACCGTATTTGGTAACATTGTAGTCTCCAAGGTATTTAGTTAAAAACAATATTTCAGGATATGCTTCTATGTTTATTTTTTCATTGATTTGCACATCTTCTGTTTTATTAAAATCTTTGATAGTAAATGCTATTGGATCAGCATATACCTTTTTAATAATAATATTTTCGCCTATAAAGTCTACTTGCCCTGCTAAACTTGAAAAGAATGTTTCTGCATTTTCCATTACAGTTAAACTATATGTTCTTGCATCAATTGGTACTATTTCTTGCAAATTATCGATAGTTGCATCATAACTGCTGAAGTTTTTGTAGTATCTAAATTTAAAAGATTCTGTAGCTGAAAGTTCTCCAATACCATATAGCATTGATACAATGTTTTCATTTACACTTGTGTTTCTTTCCATTTCTACAAAAACTTTGTAAGTGCCATTATCTAGTTCACTTACAGTAGAGTCTGCGTCTAAAACAAAGTCATATGATTTTTCAATAAATTCTACTAAATCTTTTGCTGCGGCAGCTTCGCTTACACTAAAACTTACTACAACAACATCTTCGTCATCACCCATTTTACTTTTAAAATTATCTATTTCAAAAACCGGATTTAATAGATCACGCAAGTCTCCATTTCTCAAACCCATTATACTGCTCCTGGTACTTCTTCTTGTGTAGGAGCAGGTTGCACTGTTTCTGCACTCGGTTGCTCTTCTTTATCATACAAATCTTTATCGCCACTGTAGATATCTAATATCAAACTTTTTGGCATTTTGATTTCTACTACCCAAACTGGCACTTTGTCTAGTTTACCTTTTTTTGTACCTGGACGAATGTCTCCTGGCTTGCGTATTTGTCGTGCTTTTATAATATGTGTTTTTTCAAAATTAATTTTACAACCATAATCAAGCAAAATTTTACCACCTGCTGGATCTGGCATATCTTTGCGTGGCCACATAAATGAACAAGTTACCCAATGTCTTTCAATTTTTGGACCTGCTGCTAGTTCGCCTTCGCTCCAATTTTCAAAAACATATAAACCTAAACTATCTATTACTCTTTCGAAATCTTTTAAAATTGTAAAAGCTTTATCGTTTTCGTGAATAGTTTGTAAATTTTGTATTACGTCTAAAGTATCTAAAACAGCCATAGTAGTCCTCGCTTTAGTATATTTATCATAATACTAATCTAACCTGTTTAGAATTCAACACGCACTTAATGATTTGGTGATCAATGTAAATACAATTGCAGGGGGACCTGCGTGGTCTCATCTGCTTCCATAAAAAGGAGACATTATATGGGTGCAAAAGCTAAAGCCAAAAGGCAAGCAAGCAACAATGTTGTAAAATTTAACAACTATCTTCCAAAAAAGAACAAAAGTATTGACATTATCCCCCGTAACAGAAACCAAGAAAATTATGTGCTATCACTGATGAATGATGAAAAAAGCATTGTATTCGGCATTGGTCCTGCGGGTACAGGTAAAACACTACTAGCGTGTCAAGCCGCAGTAAAAAGTTTTCTACAAAATGATGTTGATAAAATTATTGTTACAAGACCAGCAGTAAGTGCTGATGAGGATCTAGGATTCTTACCAGGCACACTGGAAGAAAAAATGGCACCGTGGACAAGACCTATTTTTGATGTATTTAGAGAGTATTTCTATGCAGGCGAAATTGAAGGTATGATAAGAGAAGGTGTAATAGAAATTTCACCTCTTGCATATATGCGTGGACGAACATTTAAAAACGCATATATTATTGCTGATGAAATGCAAAATGCTACTCCAAATCAAATGAAAATGTTACTTACAAGAATTGGCTTAGAAAGCAAAATGGTAGTAACCGGTGATCTAGCGCAAGCAGATAGGTTGAAAGACAATGGGCTAATAGATTTTGTCGAACAGTTACAACAGAAAGACACCAAACACATTGACGTATGTAGTTTCAAACAAGGAGATATTGAAAGACACGAAGCTGTAAAAGAAGTATTAGAAATTTACGGCGATATAGCATAACAAAAGTTGCTATGTTTTTAGCATAGCAACAATGCCTTCTGCCTCCGTATAAATTGTTTTATTTCTAACTTTTAGCGGAGGCCAGTCGTAATATTGTATGTATTCATAATAATGTACTAACCAAAGTATATCGCCATTCTTGGCAAACTTTGGTAACAAAGCGTATCGTTTACGCCAACGATCTTTATACAGATATTTTACCAATATTGCTGAGGCCAAGGCTTAGGATATTTTGGTTTCCATTCACCTTGAACTTCTGGTTTATCTTGACGTAACAAATACATTAGATATTCATTTTCTGTATACAGCAACTTCCAAGATTGTCCTTTTATTGGCGGTCTACCCATAGCGTCATAAAATATTTCACCACACCAAAACTTTTTTAACCAAATACGTTTTTTACTAAACGTACTACGCACAGGCCACCAAGCAAAACGTTCTGTAAAGTGAATATCAGTTTCAATGGTCGGCGGCATCGATATTGTTAGCTAATGGAAAGATTTCTGCAATAACTTCTGCACACGCTTTTGCTATTTCCATATGCTCCTTTTGTGTGCCATTTGCACTACGTAGTTCAATGTAATGCACCCAACTACGTATTGTACCATTCATATATAATCTAGTTTTAGTCAAACCTTCTGGTAATACTTTTCTTGCAACTTCTTTTGCGATGCCATTGTTAATAGCCCATTCATATGCACGACCAGCAGCAAAACAAACATCTTGTTGCATTTCTTCCCATTTTACAACTAGTTCAGCATTGCCTTCTTCGCCTAAATTTAGTTCAATACTATTTTGTCTATTTTTATTGTCTTGTAGACGTGCTTCACTTGTTACAA
>Ga0163110_10000034_pt1 | contig 66618 bp, 73 predicted proteins | sample CRUFie1St17metaG_FD_108703 | JGI IMG/M metagenome (GOLD analysis project Ga0163110, IMG submission 108703) | Marine microbial communities from the Costa Rica Dome - CRUD Field 142mm St17 metaG | ecosystem: Environmental > Aquatic > Marine > Oceanic > Photic zone | place: Costa Rica: the Eastern...
TGAATCAACTTTTAGAACAAGATGACACAGAAGCTCTTGCAGACTTGTTTGGGGCAGACAATGAAGCGGATCCTGCAATGGATGCCCAGTCAGACCCAGAAGCTGTCGAAGGCGAAGAGGTATCTATTTCACCAGATGATATTGAGGCACAGATACCTGATGCTTTTATGACTGATGACGATGAGATTATACAGATTAAGCTAGACGCACTCGACGATGAGATAGAAGATGAAGAAGATGGCGTATTCGGCGGCGATGATAAATTAGACGATGATGAAATTGGTGTAGATATTGAAGATGAAGATGCCGAAGCTGATCTAGACCTAGACACAGGCCTTGAAGCAGATGTTGGTATGGGTGGCGACATTGGTATTGACGTTACAGGTGACTCGCCTATCTCGGCCGCAGCACTTCAAGAAATAATTGCGGACGCTCTTCAGGATGTACTTTCAGAAGAAGACGAAGAGATTAATGAAGAAGAAGAACTGGATGAAGAGATCGACCTTGAAGATCTTATGGAAAGAGTCCGAGTAGAAGGTGAGCCGCAAAAGTCTGGCTGGGCCGGAACACCAGAATCAATTATGAAAGAATATGAAGCTATGCTGCTTGCAAGAGAACAAGACAGCGAAGTAAAAGAAGAGAACGAGGAACTTCGCAAGAATGTTGCCGCTCTTCAAAAAGAAAACAAGACACTATCTTCTGCGGCACTCAAGCTGCAGGAACAGAACAAAGAATATAAGACAGCATTTACAACATTGCAAGAAAAGTTGGAAACTATGAATGTTTCTAACGCAAAGTTGCTGTATATAAACCAGGCTCTAGAAAATGCCTCCTTGAATGAGCGACAAAAGAGAAAAATTGTCGAAGCCATTTCGAAAGCCGGAACAGTACAAGAAGCAAAGATTGTCTTTGAAACAATGAACGATACAGTTGTAACAACTTCAGACGTGAAGAAGGAAGCAACTTTAAGTGAAATGGTATCAAGAAAGTCAACGTTACTTGTCGCGGCTCGAAAAGAGCAACCTACAAAGGGCGCCAATCCTTTATTCAATAGAATGCAAACATTGGCAGGAATAAAGACAAAATAATTCTAAATTAAATTTATAGAAAAGGAGGTGAATTTATAATGTCTATTTTACAAAAATTAACAGAAGGTGTACAATCTCGCGATTTACAAGCAGAAGGTGCAGCTCTTCTTAATAAGTGGGAAGCTACTGGCTTGCTTGAGGGTCTTGATAACGGCCAGCAGAAGCAGGGAATGGCAGTACTTCTTGAAAACCAAGCTAAGGAACTTCTTCGTGAAGCTTCTTCTATGGCTGCAGGTGATGTCGAAGGCTTCGCTGCAGTTGCATTCCCAATCGTTCGCCGCGTATTCGGTGGACTTATAGCAAATGATCTCGTTTCGGTTCAGCCAATGAGCTTGCCATCCGGTCTCATTTTCTTCCTTGACTTTACACACGAATCTTCTCGCCTAGGTGCAATTGGTGGTGATTCGGTGTATGGTGGTAACAAGGTTGGCTCTCAAATCACCGGTGGTGTTGATCTTTCAGATCAGGCTGACGGCTTTGGCGGAGCAGGTGGCCACTACGATGTTGGTCACGCAATGTCTTCCCCAACAGGATCAAATGCAGCAGCTGTGACACTTACGGTTCTGCATGCTGCTCAGAGTGGTACAGATTTGACTGTAAACCCTGACGCAACAGCTAAGGCAGTATTGAAGGTCCTTCGCTATGATGCTGATATTATAGCAGACCTTAAGGCAGACTCTACAAAGAGAGTTGCTGTAGGTCAGATTGCAGTAGGAACTGAGAGAAACAAGCTTGCAAACATAGATCTTGGTCGATTGGGTTCTTTTAGCTTTACAGACACTGCAGTGTTAACCAATAACGCGAATATCGTTAGAAGATTAACACAACTCGATGCAGATGGAAACTTGCTTTTCGTTGCAGTTGGTGACAGTAGTGGTGCTCCAATTTCAGATACAACTATTGATCCTCAAAACGCAACATTTGCTATCAAGGACGAGTTTACTACTACAGGTCTCGCCGCTGGTGCAGTTGCAGGTGCAGCCCCATGGGGCCTTGAAGAGCCTACACCTACAGGCGGCTCAGACGGTGGTGTAAAGGTTTCATCTGCTGCAGCAGGAACCACGCAGTCTATTCCTGAGATTGACATCAAGGTTGACAGCATTGCTGTTACCGCACAGACAAAGAAGTTGAAGGCTAAGTGGACCCCAGAGTTGGGCCAGGACCTCAACGCATACCACAACCTTGACGCAGAGGTTGAGCTTACTGGTATTCTTTCAGAGCAGATTGCTTTGGAAATCGACCGTGAACTTCTTCACGAGCTTATTGAAGGTGCAACAGCCGGTACTCGTTACTGGAGCCGTGCACCAGGTCTTTTCGTAGACTCTGCAGGTGATCAGATTGGTGCTGATACAGCAGCTCCTGACTTCACAGGTACAGTTAGCGAGTGGTACGAGACACTCATTGAAACAATCAATGACGTAAGTGCTCAGATCCACAGAAAGACACTTCGTGGCGGTGCAAACTTTGTTGTTTGTTCTCCAGAGGTTGCTAACATCCTTGAGTTTACAAGTGGTTTCCGCGCAAGCGTAACTGCTGATCAGGATCGTGGTACAATCGGTGCAGTACGCGCCGGTAGCTTGAGCAAGAAGTTCGACGTTTACGTTGATCCTTATTTCTTGCGCAACGTACTTCTTATAGGTCGTAAGGGTAGCTCGTTCCTTGAGAGCGGCTTTGTATACGCCCCTTACGTACCATTGCAGGTAACACCTACCATTTTCGGTACGGAAGACTTCGTACCACGTAAGGGTGTCATGACCCGTTACGCTAAGAAGATGGTACGACCTGATATGTACGGTCTTGTAGTTGTCCGTGGCCTTTTGGGCGAGGGCGGTTAATTAGCAGCTAGATAGCTAATAAAGTTGAGCCCAGTCTTCGGACTGGGCTTTTCTTTTTCTATTGATTGAACAATGTACTATTTATATTGTATGACCTTAAAATAGGAGGACCCCAAAGATGGGCAAGAAAAAAAGAGTATTACTAAATCCAAAGAAATTTGGTAAAAAGAATTTTGAATTTTTAGATAACTTGGATGGTGTAAATGATGACATTATTTCATCAACCAAAGTACCAGCTACATTAAGAACATTAGGACTTGTAGACAATGGAGATAGAACGATCTCAATAAACGCTCAGCTTTTTGGTTCCAGTTCTGCAAAGATGTCTCATATGGGCGCTTGGGTCCACACCACAGGTGGCGTAAGGTGTCATGCCACCGACCGGACCACTTCATTTAAGTTGAAGACTCTGCTAACGATGGTCAGCTCTGGGTCAACAGGTTTTATATATAGTGGCTCATTGCCATTTGATCATGAAGATTATTCACCGGGCCCATTCGTATTCCCCGCCGGCGTAACAACCATAGAAGGTGTAGTCACTGGACCAGCTTCTGATCCAGGATCATTTACCGACTCAACAATACTTTTGAGAGAATCAATTACTGTTTCAGCAGCTTCAATAGGTTTGACTTCGGCACAGCTTTCAGGGGCACTTTCAGGTGCTATTGATGGTTCAACCGCATTGTCAGTCGACTTGAGCGAAATGGAAGGAACAGCCCCTCAGCACGGCTCAGGCTCAGGCGTCGGATCAAGCGCCAACTATGGCCCTGACAATGGATCTGAGCAGCATGGCTACCATATAACAGTTTCTGGTACCGTAAGTGGAGCAGTGAACCTCGCAGGCACTGCAACTGCAAACAACGGACACAGCAACAGTGGTGTAGTGGTTATCGCTGATCAGACTAATATGAACGCATCTGGTTCGCAGGACATTACAATAACTTTTACACCTCGCGATGTTAATAACCAACTCTCAACGGATCAGGCAGTAACTACTACCCTGACACTTAGCTAAGAAAGGATAACCCATGGGTAAGAAAAAGAGAGCCCTTCTAAGGTACAAAAGATTAGGAACAATAAGCAAGAAGCTGGAAAGAAAATTTGCCAGCCTCTTGCAAGCTAATCTACAGAACTTTACAACAAAAGTTGAAGAAGCTTTGGAAAAGGTAGATGAGTTCCTAGAAACAACACAGGATGTGATAGATTCTGCAAAAGAAGAGCCTACGGAGACCAAGGAGGCACCCAAGCCGACAAGAAAAAGAAAGACACCTGCCAAAAAGAAAACTACTTCTACAACTCGTAAAAGAACAACCACCAAAACTAAAAAAGATGCCTAGGTGAAATGACATCCCAAACAACTAGTTATATTGATAAACTATAACTTGTGAGGGACCATGAATGTCTGTACCAACATTAACACCAGCCAGTACCTTGTCAGCTGTTGTATTACCTGTTACAGGAGCAACATCAAATGTAAACGAGGCGCTGCCATATAAAATATATTCTGAGGAGACCTCTCCGCTGTATTCTTCGGAATTTGTTTCTGGTGCTGTAGACCAAGTTTCTTACGTATACAAGAAGCTTGGAGGTGATATATTAGATTTAGAGATAACAGAAGGAAATGTTTATGCCGCATATGAAGAAGCGGTACTTGAATATTCATACTTAATCAATATTCATCAGGCAACAAATGTTCTTTCCGATGCTTTGGGCAACACAACTGGATCTTTTGATTCTAAGGGTAATATAGAACCCGGTACATTGTCCTCTTCTTTAGCCGGCGGACATGTCGCTCTAAAATATCCAAAATTTGATTATAGTATGACTCGTCGAATGGCAGATGGCATTGGTTCGGAAGTTGGACTAAATGGATCAGTACAGTACTCAGCATCGTTTGATGTTCGTATGGGAGTTCAAGATTACGATTTGCAACAAATAATTTCTACTTCCGTTGATTATTCAGGATCGGTAGATAATAAGAAAATTTTAATTAAAAAAGTATTTTATAAAACACCACACGCAATGTGGAGGTTTTACGGATATTATGGCGGATTAAATGTTGTAGGAAATTTGCACAATTACGGACAATTTTCTGATGATTCAACTTTCCAGTTAATACCAGCTTGGCACAACAAGGCACAAGCTATGGCATTTGAAGACGCAATATACACTAGAATGTCACACTTCTCCTACGAGCTTAGGAACAATAATTTAAGATTACACCCAATACCTTACAGCGGCGGCCCGAGAAAGATGTGGGTTGAGTTTTCTATACCAACAGATGTTTGGGACAATGATGATGTACAGACGGACGGTGTTAACAATATGAACACGCTTCCCATAGGCAATCTTCCGTTTGGAAACATTAATTCAATCGGCAAGCAATGGATCAGAAGATTTGCATTATCGTTATGCAAAGAGATTCTTGGTCAGGTTAGATCGAAGTTTGGCAATGTGCCAATTCCAGGTGAAAGTGTAACGCTCAATGGTTCAGCTTTAATTGGTGAAGCGAAGGCCGAGCAAGACAAGTTAAGAGAAGAGTTAAAGACAACATTGGCAGAAATGACTTATAGTAAGCTAGCAGAAAAGAATGCCGGTATGTCTGATAATGTAGAGAAAGTTTTGGATAGAGTACCGAACTATATTTTTGTGGGATAATTAAATGTCTGAAGATAATAAATGGTCACAACCTGACTCTCCTCCGCCCCCACTTTTTACGGGAAAGAAGGAGAAAGACTTTGTAAAGCAAGTCAACGACGAAGTTATAGAAAGGGTTATAGGGCAAACTGTAGTATACTATCCTATAAGCTTGGAGCATACAAGCTTTCATGATATTTATGGCGAAGCAATTGACAAGAACTTTCTTCATCCTGTAAGGATTTACGCAATGGTAAAATATGAATCACAGAATACCACCACAACACCATTAGGTGTGGATAGGATTGAAAAAATATCTGTTGCTTTTCATAAGCGTAGACTGACAGAGGATCAAGACCTTTTTGTTAGAGAAGGTGACTTTATTCAGTATGGAGAACATTTTTACGAGATACTTAGCTTAACAGAGCCAAAGTGGCTATTCGGTCAAGTTGAATCAAAGTTTGAAATAGCAGCGTCCTGCGTGAGAGCAAGAGAGGGTTTATTTAATGTATGAGGTAAATACAAATGGCATATGAATTTAGTGGTTCTATTGCGCTTGGTACAATTGTAACACAGAACGTTACAGGTGCAAGCAACCCTCAAAGTCGCCGCTCAGGTGGTAAGTTTAGCCCATCTGGTACGAAATTGGCTGTACCTGTTTGGGTCGCCCCGGGAAGCAATTCCAAGATTGAGATATACCAATCTGGATCTTCAGGATGGGCAATGGTTGAGGACTTTATCACTGGTACTCCTGATGTAAACAAGAACCCCGGTCAGCTGGTGTGGCTTAGTGAGACATCTTTAGCCCTCGGTCTGCGCGGCCCGGGCAGCGAGATGGGGGTGTATACATACGTATCCAGTAGTGATCATGGGTACTATGACCGAAATCACAATCAAAGCGTTAGAAGAACGCTCACCTTCGACTCCGGTGGCATGCTGGAATTTAACCCTTCAAAAACGTTAATGATAAGCTACAAACCATCCCCAGCATCCAGCGCCGGCAAAAAAACTGACGTACACATAGTTGACGATGACGGCCTCTGGCTTTCAGTTCAGGTGCCTTCTAGTACTACCGGTGAAGAATATATCGCATCGGTAGAATGGTTGTCAGATACAGATTTTGCTGTTGGCCAGCCGGCTCACACCGAAGCTGGAGGTGGCTCGAACCATGGTAAAATAAACATATATCGCACAACAGACGGAGGAAGTAGCTTTTCTAGTATAGAAACTGTTGTTGGGGAAGATGGAGACAAAATTGGTGCCTCATTACACTACCATACTGCCAGCGGCGGTTTAATAGTAGGTACAGGTACACCAACCAGCCTCGCCGCTGATGATAATGGGGGCAATAAGTGGTATCTGTATCAATCATCATCTGCAGGGGGTTACTTGCAGGGTACGACCGATAGAACCGAATTAACTTCGACGGGCTCATGGTCTGGTAGGGTTCCTTTGGATTACAACATGCAGGCAAATGAAACCGGTGGTTCTGTGTTTGCAATTCAGACATTACCATCCTTTAATGCATCCAACGCCGAGGTTTTAGTTTGGGAGTCCGGCTCTGAGGGGTGGAAGGCTTCTGTAATAGATAACAATGTATCCTATAAGACCATAAATCCGACCTCCACTCCGCTTGTTGGTTTAAGTAAGTTGGGTTTTGTTGCAAATAATAACGACGTGTCTCCAACAAACGACGCTGCAGATAAATCATTTAGAGTACATGCACTTGGCGAAGGCTGTGAAACGTTGAGTGAATATCAACTAAGCGGTTCCATTACTTGTGGGAAAGTTACGACCACAATAATCAATGCCCGAACAAGCACCAATTCAAATGGTGGATCAATATCTCCAGATGGAAACAGGATAGCTGTTGCGAGCCAACGCGTAGGCGGCGCCACCGCCGGAAACAATGGTATTGATTTCTTTCATTCCAGTTCAACCGGTTGGTCTGAAGTTGTTGGCGATTTCATAGATATGAGTAATGTGGCGGGAGTTTCCGATTTCTCTCCGGTTTCAATATATTGGTTTTCAAATTCAGAAATATTAGCTCTTAAGAGTGAAGAATTGATTTCTTTTGTCTCTAGCTCTAGTGGGTGGTCTCACAACTACACCACTGATTTTGGAACCGCTGCCGGCATGGCAAACATGTGGGTTAGTCCTGGGAAGACTGTTATCGGCATTGCGCCCGGCATTAATGTGCACGGCTCTGTATCTCACGTAAAGGATGATGTATCAGCGTTACTAATACACAGTAGTTCCACCGGGTTTGACTCTATCAAGGTCTTGAATGATGCCCAAAATGGTTTCAACGGCGGCCGCCCAACAGCTATGGCCTGGCCAGACGAAAAGAACGTACTAGTAGGCCAACCATTCAAAAACGACGTCGGTGTGGTCACTCACTTTCGTAGCGGCAGTTCCGGATATACGTCTATAAGAGCAACCCAAGGCAACGCATCGGCCGTCAACGGTGTGCTACGCTTTGGTTCTTTTGTATACTGGCATAGTGCAAGTAATTCAGGCATCTACGGCGCAGACAACGGCGCCGCGATACTAAACTTAATACCTTCACAATCTGATGGGTATCTTCCAGCATCAAACCCTCATACCGCCACTGGTAGGAGCTTAATTGATACTAGCATGCTTCAGTGTCAAAACGGCGCCGCGCCACCAAAAGTATTAGGCACTACAATAAGTATAGATCCTGCGAATCCAAACAGAGTAGTTGCGTCCACTATAAGGCAAACAAACGATACTGCCCAAGACGGCCGAGTTTACTTTTCACTAGAAACTGGATCTTTGGGGTGGAAAGTAAAACAAATTAACCCTGATGGAGATGGCGTCGGGTTGGATACTGCGAACTCCTTCAATCCAAGTCAGCTTACACCTGGAGCTTCAAGGTATGTAACGTTCAAGGAAGGCAACGCAGAAGCATCGGACAATAACAAAATTACAATATATGAGACCGGTCTGCCACTTCTGCCACTTGGGGGCTCCGGAGGCGGCGGAGGCGGAGGCTCCAGTCCAACTGTGAGCATAACACCAGATTCTATAACTTTATCAGAGACAGGGACAACGGCGAATGTTGTTGTGACTTTGAGTGAGGACCCTGGGTCAAACACGGTTACTGTTTCTCCTTCAGGTCTTGATGCTACAGAGGTGTCAGTTAGCCACGCAACACAATCTTTAACAACGAGTAACTGGGATTCCGGTGTCACATTTGTTTTCACTGGCCAGGATGATCTTATTGATGATGGTAATCAAACATTCAATGTTACGTTTACAACAACTTGCTCCGGAGACTCCTCGTTTGATAATCTTACAGAGACTTTATCTGTTACAGTACAGGATGATGATACAGCAGGTTTCACGATTGGCACCGGATCGTTAAATTTATTAGAAGGTGAAAGTGGCACAATATCAGTTGTTCTTACCGCTCAACCCTTAGGAGACGTGGTGATTAGTAGTTCACTGGCATCAATATTTAATGGCAGAGCAACAATTTCACCAAGTCAGCTGACATTTACTAATCTCAACTGGAATACAGCCTCTAATGTTACGGTGTCTGCAATTTCAGACCGTATTGACAATGGAGATGTAACAGGCAGCGTTACGTTTAGCATTGTCCCAGGCTCTTCATCGGATGAGTATGACTCAGTACTAAACCAAACTGCATCTTTAATTGTACGAGATGATGATACAGCAGGATTTACTATAAGCCCAAGTTCACCCATAAATATTAACGAGGGGGATAGTGCTACGATATCAGTTGTGTTAAATTCCCAGCCTACGAGTAGTGTAACTATTGACGTATCAGCCGCTGTAGATTGGAACTCTAGAGCCTCATTGTTGCCAACTAGTGTAACTTTTACAACCTCATCCTGGGAAACAGCTCAAGATATAACTATAACGACAGTACATGACAATCAAATAAATGGTAATCAATCTGATACTGTTACTTTTAGTGTAAATGATGGTTCAACTAATGATACAAAGTTCAAGGCAGTTTCTGACCAAACGATATCTGTAACAGTTGTGGATAATGATGAAGCGGGTTTTGTGTTAATCCCGGGGTCTTTTATAAGTTTGACAGAACAAGGAGCATCCCAGACGCTATCAGTAAAGCTAAAATCTCAACCATCACAGAATGTCACGGCCTCACTAACTGGCATGGATGCGACGGAAGCATCTGTAGTTCCGTCAGAATTGGTCTTCACACCTTCAAATTGGAACGAAGTACAGCCGCTGGTATTTACAGGAGTGGACGACGATATTGCAGATGGAAACCAGCAGTTTACCGCTACTTTGACCGCGGTCACAGGTGACAGTAATTTTTCTGGTAATTCTGTCTCAATTACTGTTTTAAACGTAGATGATGATGTTGATACTCCTTCTGCCCCAAAGGAATCAACAACTAAATCGGGAACCAATCAAACAAGCCCAGAAGATAAAGATATGGGGACAACCGAAAGAATCGGAAACACAGAAGTTGCCAGAACCGTAGCAGACACTTTGCCTAGGAAACTACATTTCGATCCATCAACAATAGAAAATATTGATAGATCTGTTTTGAGGTATTTAACAAAGCTTAATTTATTCTCTGATACCAATGATGGTTGGAGAAAAGTTCCAATTATTTGGGGAACGGCAGAGCGCGCCTACCAAGTAAAACATAATAAGGACGTTCGAGACCAACAGGGTATGTTAAAATTACCTTTAATTTCTATAAGAAGGACATCTCTGACTAAAGACATGCCAAGTAAAGGAGTCTTTCAGGGAACATCACCGGCCTATAATGACGAACAAGGTGGTTCTTTGGCCGTGGGTAGAATGATTTATCAAGATAAGACAACTAAGTTTGCAAATGCGGATGCAGCGCGCTTACACAACCAAAGCAATTACCGCAGACATAATCAAAAGGTTGTATATAGAACAGTTTCTGCTCCTATGCCTGTTAATGTATCTGTTATGTATGAAATAACAATAAGAACAGAATATCAGCAACAAATGAATCATTTAATATTGCCTTTTATTACAACTCCTGGTACAATAAATTATGTAAGGTTGTTCGATGGTGAGCATAGGTATGAAGCATTTATACAAGGAGATATGCAAAATAATGATAACTTATCAGATTTTTCCTCTGATGAAAGGAAATTTGAAACAAAAATACAACTAAAAGTTATTGGATATTTGATAGGGGAAGAAAACAACAGAGAGAAGCCACATTATGCCATAAGGGAGAACGCGGTGGAAATAAAAATACCAAGAGAGCGCATTTCTCTTGCAGAAATACCAGAAATGGAGTATGGTAGATATTATGGACTAGGTGGTATTCCTGAAGACCAATTAAAAGATTCGAACCCATTCTTTTCGAGAAGTAGAAAAGACCCTAGATTGCCATTTTTCTTCTCGAATGTTCCAGCAGTAGGAGCCGGACTGGCAGCCGACGTCGTAGCAGGTGGAAGTTCAAGTAGTACCACTGATGTTTCAACTAATCTTGTCACTAAAGGCAATTTTTCAGAAACTTTGGCAGATAATATGGTGGTTAGAGAACTGGTTAAAGCAGATGATACCCCACCGCCAAGTCCGGCAAACCAGGTTGTTGTAACATTAGCGACAATCCGAGAAAACACAGAGTCTGTTTTCGTGAATGGTATGATTCAGGCTCTAGGTTCAGGAAACGACTATACAATAAGTGGAAATACAATTACATTTACTTATGATTTAGTTGAGTCAGATTCAGTTTATGTTACCTATATAAAGGGATAGACATTTAATATAATAGAAAAGGAGAAAATATGTCTGAAGAACACAAAATAGAAGAAACACAAGAAGAGTCCAATCCAACATCATCTCAACATGTTGTAGAAGTAGAGTGGGAAGAGATTGAATATTTAGTTCAACTCAACTCTACATTGAACGAGACCGAAAATTATTTGGCAAAATTACTACTGGAGATGGAGAAAAGAAAAACAGCTCTCCTTAAAAGAGTCCAGGACCTGCAGACTACACTTTATTCTGCAGGAGAGCAACTGAGGAATACAAAAGGCATCGACGAATCTCACACATATGAGCTGAAATTGCCCACATCTCAGGGAGAAAAAGGATATTTCATACGGAAAGAATCTTAGATTCGATGACCTTCTCACTACTTACTATACATGAGTTAAATTATTTGGAGAGATGGCTTTATGTATACAACAAGTGACATTGGAATAGCGGCATTCTTGCAGCTTCGAGGAAAAAAGCTGGTAGAATGCAAGAGACTTGAGTCGGGAAAGTTTTATTTTGCATTTGAGGACCCAGAGCAAAAATGCCAAATGCTATCTCTTGAATTTTTAGATTCAGATTTTTGTAAATTTGACAACAATGTCAGAAACCTCAAAAAAATTCTCTTCTCTTAGAAGAGTAAAAAACTATTTATACACATACGTTCGTTTAGCTTATTTAATTAGCATTTCCTAACATTTCCTAATATTTTCTAACCTAATATTTTTTAAAAATTTATTTATAATTTTATATTTTTTAATGTGAAGAACATATAGGAGGAAAATATATATGTCGAAATATTATTTATGGAACATGGCCAAAAAAGGTTTGGCAAAGTATGTTTCAGTTACGACAGGATCGATTGATGCTAATACCACCAGTTATCCATATACTGATGGTGGCCAGAATACATATGGTGAGCAAGACCAATATATGACGGCCCTTTCTCCAAATGGAGAAATGATCTTTCGTTTTTCTAGGCAAGTAGGAAAAACTGGACCAGTCAGTTCAATTGGGACTGACCGTTACCACGCTTCTTATTTTGCGATCCACCAGTCGCAATCATCTATTTCAGGCGGTTATCACTTTGGTAACGGCATGGACAGTGATTCTGTTATATTTAGTTCGTCTTGGTCGTCTTCTCGAAATGACCAATATGGTGATCAGAACTTCGGCGCAACATGGCTTTCAGATACAGAAGTTGCAATCATATCAGGCCAGCCTGGTGGCAGCTACACCATGAACACCCACAATCTTTCGGGGGCTGACTTTCCGTCATTTGATTCAACCGGTGCACATGGGGTATTCTTTATCTTGAGCGGTTCCGGAACAGATTGGAATGTTGTGTTCTGGTCTACTGGGTCTTCTGATTACAACCCAAGTGATTCTAATCTTTACCCAATAAGAATGGATCAATTTGATTATGTTGTACCGAACAATAGGTATACCACCGCTTCATCGGATTTGATATTTGTTTCTAACAAGGGTAGATATCAAGAGTCTAACCGTGTAAATCAGGGTGTTGTTTTCAAGAAAACAGGTGGCACATGGGCCTGGCACTCTAACGTCTTCTTTGATGGTCAAACATCGCGCCAAACAAATCGCGTTGTGCAAGAGGCGAATTGGCTTGGTGATACTCAAGACGTCCTGGGTATAAGATACAGTGATAATTCTGGACCTCATTTCCGCGTCATGACAGGCGGCGGCTCTGGAGCCCAGAAGTATTCAACCGCGGGACTAGCCTCGGGAATATCCAACGCTTTTCATCATTTTGCGTGGGACCCGTATAGTGATAGATTCTTGGGCAATAAGTTCGGAATTCTTTACGTGTTCAATTCGGGATCGGATTGGATAGGAGACATCGTGGGTGATAATGCAAATGCCCATGAGAGGGAAATTTTACTCGATAGGTATACTGGCTCGGATATGGGCCCCGATCTTGCAGATAGCGATCCAGACGGCACTCAGCTTAGATGGAAATTTACTGACGATTACACTGGTATCTTGTACGCGACAAAGAACATCAGGAGTCATCTTTGTTTTGTTGAGTCGGGATCCCTCGGTTGGCACGGCCACGGATTAAATGGTAACACAGCAGCACAAAACGGGTTTTATTATGAAGTTCAAAACTCTAGCTATACAGGTTGGGACGGGGGACATGATGTGTTTAACACAACTGATTCTGATGGCCGAACCCAAATTATAATTTTGGCTGATGACCGATTTGACTCGTGGTCTTGGAACACTGAACATGGCGGTTCCGGTGATGTTCTCTTCACAGGAGAGGGCACTAGCACTAGTTATAGTTATGTTACCGGGAGAAACATCATTGTTGACTTAAATGCTTATGATGCAACCCCAGACGACTTTCCGGAGTTAACGTCTTACAAGACTGATGAAGCAACCACATACGAAGCTAGTTCTTCTTATACTAGTGGGCTAGATTGGACTGAGGTTTATGCCAGTTATGACTCGGCAACAACTTCCACCAATGACAATGTTAGTAGAGGTGGTAGCTTCAGCCCAAGTGGGGATCTTTTGATAGTTCCTACGCCTTACTCTAATCGTCCGAGTGATCTTACCATTAATTATGGTTTTGATGTTTATGCATCTTCCAGTAGTGGTTTCGCTTACAGCTACACTATCGATGAGGGAGTCCACTCCGCGATGGCAACCTCGATTCAGTGGATATCAGAAACAGATTTTCTGACGGCCTATGGCGGGAACAAATTCCCACAACGGTTTGTTTCTAGTTCTAGTGGCTGGTCGCAAAGCGCTCTTTATGAAAATGCAGATGTCGAAAACGGTGATTATAACGCAAGAAATAACTTGCGCTATGCAAATACAATTTACCTTTCTCCTGATAAGAAAGCTTTTGTACTTTATAGTAATAATACCGCCGCCCACACAAGAAATAGAACTTGGGCTTCATTTGTTTCAAACAGTGCTGGCTCGAATGGCTTTAAAGGCTACGCGTATAACAATGAGGCTTATCATAATTTTGTTTACGCGGGTGAAGACAGTGCTACGGACAGGTACAAGCTAGTCGGTGCTCACTACGATGATGGAACCATGAACCTCGGTTTGATTAATAAGACTACAGGCCACGACACAGGTGGTGGCTTGTGGAAGGGCCTTGCTGACGCTCATAACATAATCGGTAAAACCAACGGTCATGACCCGGGCGCATTCTTGTTCTACCATTCTGGCAGTGATACTTTATTTTATAGCGGTAGAGAATCAACATCTAATGGAAAGCAAATAATCATAGAAGCAAAAATGAACCCTCACGGTGTTTTGTTGTATGATTCCGGTTCAACTTCCTCGCCTGGAGGCAGGTATGTAAATGAGTGGTTGATTCCGGCTGTTATTAAGGCTGATGAAGATGAGAACGACTATAAGCGTCTTGCTCATGTTGCAGCTGCAGCATTCCCAATTAGCAGTTCTGTAGGATTGGGCAGATTTGATGACGCTGATGCATCTCATAATTATAGAGATTATGCTGATTCTGGCGTCATGAGAGTGTTTGAAGACCCTAACAATGGGAACAGATTTTTTGTAGCAAGCCAATATGACAATGGCTCAAATCCGTTCAGATTGAAGGTACTAGAAAGAGGCTCAGCAGGCTGGAAGATGACACGTATTCGAGAGTGGAATTATGCTTCAGCAACATCAACTGCAGGTAGGACCCAAAACATACGTTTTGATATGTCCGCAAACGGTGATCTTGTTGTTCCTGCAACAGGCTCAAATACTGGTTTCGCTATTGCTAGACTAGTAGCACCACCACCAGCAGATCCGGACTTGGCCTCAGTTGTTTCTTCGGCCATAACCGCTGCCGATGGTGGCACAGTTAGTGCCGGTGGTAAAACAAGTGCACCTCGTGCAAAAATTACCATTCCAGCAAACGCTATCGCAAGTGATACCACTTTTACAGTCGACACCTCAACGTCGTTCACACCAGGTGGGCAAGGTCTAGGTGTAAATGGAAACGAGGCATTAAGCCCGATTGTTAGGTTGACACCACATGGTACAAAGTTCAGTAAAGCAGTTACAGTTACGTTTAATTTGATTGGTTCAGCAGCGAGTTCGTGCCCTGATAATGCACAGCTCTGGAAGAGAAACAAAGTAGACTCTTCTTGGTACCCGGTACCAGCAAATCTTTACAGTTGTTCAGGAGGTACAATAACACTTTCCACAACTCAATTTAGCGATTATATTGTAATAGGAGGACAAAAAGTGGCTAGAACAAAATTAAATAACGTCCAGTTGGCAAGACTGGAAAATCAAAACAAGGTATTGCCTGAGGCTATTAATATTACAGGCTCAAGCGAAGACTATATCACTACTATAGGTGACACTGATGCATTTCTTGTACAATCAGGAAGTGGTTTCACGGCACCTATTTCAGCATCTGCAATGGCAACATATTTTGCTAGTGCAGTTGCAGCAACATCAATTGATGTTTCAGAAGAGACAGGCAATGCAGATCACAGAATTATCTTTATCAGTGATACTTCTGGCGATGCAGCCGGTTCAACTCTTTTGGCTGATGATGACTCTCTGTTGTTCAACCCAAGTACAAACACACTTAAGGTAGGTGCTTTGGATGTTGGAGACGGTAACATTTCAAATGTTGGCGTTTTAGAGGCAGATACAATCCAAAGCGATGCGGATGGTACCGGATTAAATGTTAACTTTGACGGCGACACAGGTACCAACAAGTTGACATTAAAGGACGGCTTGGCTGATGCTTTGAGCATCACCGACGGTTCTGCTGATTTCATGGTGTTCAATACAACTGCTGAAACCATCACTGTTGGAAAGAATTCCACGTTTGCAAGCACGACAATTGCCGACCTTGGTACTGTAACAACTGCAGACATTGACGGTGGTACAATGGATGGCGTAACATTAGGTGCAACAAACGTAATTGATGTTACTGCAATTAACCTCGACGGCGCATCAGCGCTCGGCAGTGCAGCGATGGCACAGGTTGACTTGTTGCTTATCGACGACGGCGGCGCAGGTACCATGAAGTCTGTTACTTTCTCGAATTTTGAGGATTCAATTTTCGGCAACGTATCTGGCGACGTCACAATCGCAGCAGGCGGTGCAGCAACCATGGCTGCAGCTCAGACAAACATCACATCATTGCTTGCAACCGACATTAAGATTGGTGAAGACGATGAAACAAAGATCGATTTTGAAACAGCAGATGAGATTCACTTCTATGCAGCTAATGCAGAGCAGGTTTTCGTTGCTGATGGTGTCTTTGGCCCACAAACAGACAGTGATGTTGATTTGGGTACAACCGGTGCTCGCTTCAAGAGCGCATTTATCGATGCTATCACAGTAACTGATGATGTTGTAGTCGGCGGTAACTTGACTGTTCAAGGTACAACCACAACGATTGACACAACAAACCTTCTTGTAGAAGATAGCTTGATTGAAATCGCTCGCGGCGATGGAGGCTCTCGTGCATCCAATGCAGGCGCTGGTTTGTATATCTCTGGTTCTGTAATCGGACACGATATTAGCTTGAAGGCAGCTGCAGACGGCGGCCGCTTGAAGGTTAGTGGTTCAACCGCTGGTTTTGATGTTCAAGTTGGTGGCGACTATGCAATCAATGGCACTTCAGTGTTGACTGCAACTACTCTTGGTAGTGCTGTTGTAAATTCAAGCTTGACATCAGTAGGAACTTTGGCTTCAGGACAGATTAGTTCTGGTTTTGGAAACGTTGACATCGGTTCGAGTACACTTGACGCAGGTGCAACCACGCTTTCTTCTGCAAAAGTTTCTGACTTGACAGACGGTCGTGTCGTCTTGGCAGGTACAGCAGGTGAACTTGAAGACAGCGGAAACCTTACTTTTGATGGAACAACGCTTACAGCAACTTCTTATGCTGGTGATGGTTCAGGCCTTACCGGTGTTGGTGCAGCAGTAACCGGCTCAGCAAATGAAGATTTTGCTTTGCAGATACCATTTACTTCTGGATCATCTACAGCAGGTTCTTTCTTTATTGATAGTGGTTCATTAAGCTATAACCCTTCATCTAATAGACTGATCGTTCCACAGCTTTCTGCTTCAAGCAACGTACATGTTGGCGCACTTTTCATAAGTGGTTCACAAGTCGGTGCGACAGCTGCAGAGCTTAACATTATGGACGGTGGCACAACAGCCGCAACGGTTACACTTGCTAATAGTGACGGTGTTGTTATAAATGATGGTGGCACTATGAAACAGGCACTTGTAAGTGACTTCTCAACATACCTTGCTGGTGACGGCTTGGGCGTTTCTTCTAACGTTCTTGTGGTGAATGTTGATGATTCTGGTATAGAAATAGACTCTGATACTCTTCGTCTTAAGGATGACGGCGTTTCAGCTGCAAAACTTAATTCAGATGTTGCTGGTACCGGCCTTGAACAACACACTGATGGGTCAATCAGAATTGCTGCAGCTGCAGCTGGTGACGGGCTTTCAGGTGGCGCAGGCAGCGCATTGGCACTTGACCTCAACGAGCTTTCTGCAGCATCAGTAAATGTTGCTGCTGATAGTATCGCTATTGTTGACGCAGATGACAATTCTTCTAAGAAGGAAAGCATCGCGGATCTTGTTGGCGCTACTGCTGGTGCAGGTTTGGCGGCTACAAGCGGCGTATTGGCTGTTGTAAACGCTACAAATGGTGGTCTTTCCGTAGCAGCTGATGATGTGAAACTTGACATGAATGATCTTGCAGCAGCTTCTGTTGATGTTTCTGCAGACTCAATTGCTATCATTGATAGCGATGACAGCAGTGCAACCAAGAAAGAGAGCATTGCGGATCTTGTAAGTGCTATGACTGGTGACGGTCTTGAAACAGACTCTGGCCAGTTGAAGATTGTTTACGTAGAAGACATTGCAACCAAGTATCGTTCTGGTTCTGTTTTGCAGAATGCTCAGACTGCTTCATTGTCTCAGGAGCCATTAGAAAACTCCGTACAGGTTTACTTGAATGGTATGTTACTAGTGGCCTCTGGTTCAAGCAGAGAGGTAAGCTCCTCTGCGGATGGCGTAGCAGCAATCTTTGATTACTACTACACAGGATCTGTCGGTGCACGTAAAGTCCAGTTCGTGGATGCTATCGACGACGATGATGTAATCCAAATCAAGTACATCAAAAAATAATTAATCCTACCTACTTTTCCTACCTAAGCCCGGTTTTTACCGGGCTTTTCTTTTTCTTATTTCCTTTGCGTAAAAGAAAAACTATTTATTAAGTAAAATAACATTTATTTTTGTTACCTCAAGGAGATATCAACATGGCAGCAAGAAAGTTTAAATTCGTTTCCCCAGGCGTTTTCCTCAAAGAAATCGACCAATCACAACTTCCGAGATTACCGGGAAATATAGGGCCAGTCATCATTGGTCGTACTAGAAAGGGCCCCGCACTGAGGCCAACCATGGTTAATTCGTATGAAGAATTTGTGCAAGTTTTCGGAGAACCAGTACCCGGAAACCAAGGAGAGGATGTTTGGCGAGATGGTAACGGCCTTCTAGCCCCAGCATACGCACATTACGCCGCAAAGGCATATTTCGCTGCTGGAATAGAATCACCAGTCACAGTTGTTAGACTGTTGGGTATTGAAGGAGATAACGCAACCTCAGCCGGCGTATCCGGATGGGAAGCAGGCAAGGCTCACGGTCTTTTCGTTTATCCTTCGAGTTCACTAGACACTGCTTCAAGTGGTAGTTTGCTTCAACTAGCAGCCATCATATACACAAAGGCTGAGAACACAACTGTTGGTCTAACAGGACTACTTGAAGGTGACTTAACAAACCCCGGCGAAGCAAAGATGGGCCTAGTCAGTGGCACCGTGCGCGATAATGAAACCAATAATGGAAGATTCCAACTACAAATCGCAAAGAACAGCGGCCCCACCAAGACTTTTGAAATAGACTTCACCCAAGGCAGCAAGCACTATATAAGAGATGTTTTAAACACGAACCCAGTTATGACTAGGGATGATGTTGCCACTGCAAATACAGCTTTGTTAGATGGCGAATATTGGCTGGGTGAAACATTTGACGAGACAATCCCAAGTGACAGTAATACTGATATGTTGGGTTTTGTATTAGAATTAGCAAACAATAAAATGAATGATTTTAACAGCCCAGCTACAGCGGCAAGAACCGGTTGGGTTATATCACAAGATGATGGTGTTACAGGATCATTTAATGTTCTGAGTCAAGAAAAGCTTTTCAGGGCTATTGCGCTTTCCGAAGGTGAAGAGTTTTCTAAAAACTATATCGTTGCAGTAGAAGATATTAGAGTTACCGAAGAAGGTGACTTGGACCCTTATGGCTCCTTCTCTGTTGTAGTAAAGCAGAAATTTGGCTCTAGACTAGAGACAGTGGAGAGTTTTACGGGATGTAATTTAAATCCCAATTCTCAAAATTATGTAGCCAGACAAATTGGCGATCAATTTGTGCAGTGGTCTGCTAATGAAAAGAGGAACAAAGTTTACGGAAACTATCCAAATAGTTCTAGGTACATCAGAGTTGAGATGAGCCAGGAAGTTGATGCTGGTTTAATTTCTCCTTCAAAGACACCTTTTGGTTTCTTAGGTCCAATTATTCAAAAATCATTCAACGTTCAATTATCAGCCAATGCAGCAACTTTGCCTGATACGTGGGTCGCGGCCAGCACATTTTCAGCTTCGGCACCATCAGAGGCCACGGGCCACTTTGACCTTAGTTGGCCAAAACTTCCTACAGTCGTATCAGCATCTGTTCGAGGAGCAGATCATTTCGGAGCAGCAATATATAAGAAGTCTGGTGACTCACTTACAAGTGTGTTGGATCCCGGTATAATTGACTATTTGAGGATGTTACCACCAGAGCGGGGCAGATCAGACCAAATCGCAGGCACCGCCGGTTCCAACACTGAGCACGCGTTTCTATTTTCTTTGGACGATGTAATATTGTCTGGATCTGATCTTGATGATATTTCTAAAGCAAACGTTGAATCAGCAGTTTGGACTTCTGGGTCTCGTGCAGACGGAAAATCATTTACTTCTGCTCCGTCCAATACAGGATCAATTTCTCAGTTGCTGGACTTAGGGTTCGATAAATTCTATATGCCGCTAGCTGGAGGGTTTGATGGTGTTGACATCACAGAAGCAGACCCGTTCAACAATACTCGCGCTCTTGCTGGAGGCACTTCAGACAAGTATGCTTATGCTTCAGTTGATAGAGCTATAGAGCTAATCAAGGACCCAGAAGCAGTTGAATTTAACATAGCGTGCATGCCCGGTATTACAAACACTAGTTTGACAACTAAATTAGTTCAAACATGTGAAGACCGAGCGGATTCATTAGCAATCATTGATCTGCCAAATGTTTATCTTCCAGCACACGAAAAGAAGTGCTCCAATTCAGTTTCTGAACGCGTTGGCACAACACCAGTTAAGGCAGCCCAAGCGCTGAAAAAGATGTCTTTGAACTCATCTTATGGTGCAACGTACTATCCATGGGTTAAGATTGCAGATACGGAGAATACAAGAGAATTGTGGACTCCTCCTTCAGTTGTTGCTTTGGGTGTGATGGCTTACACGGAAAAGAGAGATGAAGTTTGGTTTGCACCAGCCGGTTTCAACCGCGGCGGCTTAAATGAAGGAAATGCTGGAATTCCAGTTCTGCAGACTTCAGAACAGCTTTTATCAAAACAGAGAGATACACTCTATGATGCAAATATAAATCCAATAGCTTCGTTTGTGACAGAAGGACTGGTCATCTTCGGCCAGAAAACCTTACAGTCAACACCGTCTGCTTTGGATAGAATAAATGTTCGTAGATTGCTTATATTCGTCAAAAAGGAAGTCTCTAGAATAGCTAGCGGCCTTCTTTTCGACCAGAACGTACCTGCAACTTGGAACAGATTCCTAGGACAGGTCAACCCTTTCTTGCAAAGTGTCAAGACAAGACTTGGACTTTCCGACTACAAGGTGATTTTGGATAACTCTACAACAACTCCAGACCTTGTAGACAGAAATATCATGTATGCTAAGATCTTCTTGAAGCCAGCAAGATCTATTGAGTTTATTGCAGTTGATTTTGTTATAACAAATACAGGAGCTTCTTTTGACGATTAAGTTAAAAAAAGCCTGTGAAGTAATATATACTTATAGGAGATATTAAATAATGAGTTTTTGGAACCAAGCAAGTGTCGAGCCAAAGAGACAGTTTAGATGGCTACTCTACATCGCCGGCATGCCACAGTTTATAGTGAAAAATGTCAAGAAGCCTAGCTTCAACGTTGCGGTCACGCCACATGACTTTATAAATTACAAGTTTAAGTACCCAGGCCGTGTCGAGTGGCAAGACATTACGGTCACAATAGTGGACCCAGTACAACCAGATTCTGTTGCAAGCTTGGTCAAGATCTTGGAAAAAGCTGGTTATGTTTATCCAGATGATTATACATCTCAGCCGAATGAGCCAAAAACTATCTCAAAGAAAGCCCTAGTTGACTCTTTGGGTGGTCAGATCCAGCTTGTGCAGTTTGGTGCAAATACTGGTGACAACGAAGAAAATATATTAGAAAAGTGGTCAATTAATAATCCCTTGATTACAAGTGTTGATTTTGGAAACTTAGATTACAGCAGTGATGACTTGGTTAATATAACAATTGGATTTACGTATGACTGGGCATACTTAGAAACAAGACCAGAGCCTGGTAGAAGTTGGGAACTGAATCCAACTACTAGTGATTAAAAGAAAAGAGGTATAAATGTCAAGAAATTCTAATCGCACAACAGTCGCGAGCCCGCCCCCACAGTTAAAACCTGTGAAAAAGCCAAGAAATACAAACCCTTTTGGAATCGATCTGGTGGCAGCAACAGAAGTTGTTGAACTGCCATCAGGCGGCCGGTTTTATGAAGAGGGTTCATCCTTGCATGGAATGTCTAGTGTCGAAATAAGGCACATGACAGCAAGAGAAGAAGATATATTGGCAAATTCTAATTTTATTCAGGATGGTTCTGTTTTCGAAAGATTATTGGACAGCATTCTGGTAGATAATTCTATCAATCCGTCTCATTTTTTGCCGGCAGATAGAACTGCAATCATGTACGCAGCAAGAATAACCGGATATGGCCCTGAATATGTGGTAACAAAATTTTGCCCGGCATGCAAAAAAGAGACACAATTTACATTTGATGTTTCAAAACAACAAGTCAAAGAAGAGATTCCAAAAGATGTTACTCTCAATGAAGAGACTAACCTTTTTGAATTTGAATTGCCAAAAACTGGACTTTCTGTATCAGTGAGATTACTAACAACAGAAGATGAAAGTTATTTAGCAGAACAAAATGAGAAAGCTGAAAAACTTGGCATACCAAATAGTAAAACAGTTAACATGTTCAAGTTAGCTGTGGCTTCAGTGAATGGTGTAACCGATCAAGCTGCACTTAACCAGCTTTTTGAAAACTTACCTGCCTTAGATTCAAGGAAAATTAGAGCAGTTATAAATAATATATCCCCATATCTGTCTACTATGCAGACAGTCGCTTGCGGATCCTGCGGAGAGGAAACGGAAAGCGAGGTGCCCTTTTCGTTGGGCTTCTTTTGGCCTGACGTCTGAGTATCTGGAAACAGTTACCTATAGAGAAATATTTTTTCTTCAACATCATGGTCACTTTAGCTTTTTTGAGGCTTATAACTTACCTATCGGACTTCGCACTTGGTTTGTCGAAGAGAACATCAAAGTTATAGAGGAAAGAAACGAGAAATAAACTTTACTTCTTGATATTTATTAACGTAGGAGTGTATCTATAATGGCCAATCTAACTGATGAAGAAAGAGGTATAATAGAAAAACTAAAAACGGGCAGAAGCGCGCTAAGAGAAAAAGCTAAAGAAGCTCTTGATAACATTTTCGGTCGAGATACGTTCAAGCCCCTAGGTGGTGTCACAGGCGTAGATGCAGAATATCGACTTGCACTAGAATCTCAAATAAAAATGATGCAAGGCATTGGCGAAGCCGGTAGACAGGCTGCTGACGGCGCTTCTTTGCTCGAAAACGCATCATTTGAACTTTTCACGACAATTGAAAACGGTCGCGCCGCGGCTGAGGCCTTAACTGCAGAGATGCGCTCTTTTGCTTTTATGACAAAAGAAATACAAGCGGAACTTGGCACTGCAACCATGGTGCTTAACGAGTTTGGCGTAGATATGCGAACCACTGGAGAGATATTGGACTCTGCAGCCATGGCTTTTGGAATGTCTCAAGAGAAATTAGCAAAACTTTCGACGGAATTAGCCACTGTTGTTTACAGATTTCCTGGTCAAGCAGCTGATATAGCAAGAAACTTTAAAAACGCCCAATCAAGCTTGGCATATGACTCTTCAAAGATAATGGATGTATTTAAGAAACTCCAATATACGTCTTCTGTGACTGGTGTGGAATTTAGCAAATTAACAAGTGTATTTGGCGATCAAATGGATACATTTGAATCATCCGCAACTAAAGCAGGCTCGTTGAACGCAATCTTGGGCCGTTCTGTTTTCAACTCTATTGATTTGCTAGGCAAAACAGAGGCAGAAAGAGTTGATACCATAGTAAAAGGCGTAAGATCATCAATCGGTGGTGACGTAAATAGACTAGGTAAGTTCCAACTTAAGGCAGTTGCTGAGGGTATGGGCTTGAGTGTAGAAGATACAAGAAGGCTTTTATCAGGACAAGCAACACCGGAGGGTGTATTGAAAGATAAGGGCGGCGACCCTAGAATGAAGCTTCAACAGCAAGCAAACAAAGCACTAAATGAAAATACAATGAGTTTGGAAGCACTTATAACTGAATTTAAAACTTACAGATCACCAGCTGAAAATCAAGCGCGGCTGGCTTCTGCTAGAATGAGAGAACTCATTAAATCGGAGCTGGAGGCCAAGCTTCAAAAGTTTGAAGTTGTAGCCGCACCTTTATCACTGGCGGCCGCAGCTGAAGATTTAGTGAACTTTGCCACGTTGGGTAAAGAAGCAGCAGAAATGAGTCGTCTAGACCTTGTTAACTTACGACGTGATATGAGGGATGGTATGGTACGGGAAGAAAAGAGACTTGAAGCATTTGCAAGTAGCGTGGTCACAGGCATTACATCTATTGGAACATCTATTGTAAATGGGGTTAAGGCTGCCTTTCCAAAAGGTTCAGCTACCGCCGGCGGAGGAAACACAGGTAGTACCGGTGGAACAGGCAACACTGGTGGTACTGGCGGCACTGGTGGCAACACTGGCCAAGAAACATATACCCCACCTAATAATCCTGTTGAGCCTCCAACAACAGTAGTAGACGAAATAAAGAAATTCTTCAATGGATCGGGCAAAATGACAGTGGAGGTTACCGGCCTGACAGGCACTACACTTCAGGGACTACTTAAAACAGTGCCTGCACCAACGGATTAATAGGAGAAAGACGATGTTATCATTTCATGATATAGCGAAGGGAAGCAATCATTTAGTTAAGTTTCATCACGTTGCAACAGGAACAAGGGTTGAATTTCCAGCTTTCATTACAGATTTTTCCGATAATGTAAATGTCTCATGGGGCACGGAAGTAATTTTTGGCAGAACAGATCCAGTGAAGCCATACCAAGGTACCACTAGAAGTATTAGTTTGGGGTTTGATGTTTTGGCACCAACGCTTGCCAAAGCAAAAGAGAACCTATTCAACTACAGTAAACTGGTTCAAATGATGTACCCTGTGTACAGTGAGCCACTTGCAGGAACCAATAGTAGAGGTAGAGTTATAAAATCGCCACCACTAATAAGATTAGAATTTATGAACCTTGTGAAGAACACCTCTTTGGCCAGTGATGACCCCGGGCTATTGGGGTGTATAAACGGATTCAATTTTAGTCCAAACAGAGAAACTGGATTTTTTGATATAGATGGAGAGTTATTTCCTAAGAATTTTAATATTTCATTTTCCTTTGAACCACAACATGAAACACCTATGGGATTTCAGAACAATAGGTTTATTGATCCTAATTTTCCTTACACTGCACCGCGCCCAGAAGGAGAAGAGCAGGACTCAACAGGCACAACAAACGCTGATGTGATAGAAAGCAGGCAAAACAGCATCCTGGGAGATTAATTTATGTTAGATAGAAACGAAAAAAGAGATATTTTACTAAACAATCATGAATATTATCATAAGAAATTGGAAGAGAGAGGTATTAGGTCATTTAAGCATTATTCAAAAATGAAGATATCAAACATCACACCCGAGGACATGAAAAATTTAACAATAATAGACCACATATATTCCACCGGTGATTCTTTGGCTAAGATAGCGTATAAATATTATGGAGATGTAAGGTATTGGTGGATCTTAGCTGCTTTCAATAAAAAACCAATTGACAATTTGATTAAATTGGGGGATACTATACACATCCCGATGCCCCTTGAGGAAGCATATTACCTTATAAATAGAGATGAGTGATATAAACAACAGAGCCTTCAACGAGCAAGCATATTTGTTATATTATTGGTTCTATAAACAAAAAGGAAATTTAAGAAGACTGCAAAAATCCGGAGATTTCGGTAGTAAAATCAATGGTGCAAAACTAAAAGGATCTGCAAGCGTTCATAGAGTGGTAGGGAACTACAACGCATCAAATTTTATGCCTAAGGTTCTTAAGAAAACAAAAGCAGATCTTTACAGAAACTTTTTCGATCTAGAAACAAAAAAGATATCAGCTTTGGTACCATATGTAAAGCTATATAAAGTTCTAAATAAAAAAAATACACCATTTTATTTTCCAACCGCTGCAGAAAGGACAGATATCTATTCAATGTTGCAGCCTGGAGCTTCCTTAGGTGGCGTAGGTATACAAAGTTTTTCTATGGATTTTCAAGGAAAAGACTCATTCATGAGAGATAAGAATATAGTGTGTAAACTGTCAATATTTTTAGACTCTATAGAAATACTATTTAGAGATCCTCCTACCGGCTTTGCACCGCTGGCCGAATTGATTACAATCTCAAGAAATAAATATACACCCCTGAAAGAGGGCCTATCAAAACAAGTATCTTCGGAGCAAGTAAACCGGGCTTCGTCCCACGAGATCGCGGCTGATATTGGTTACTCGATTGATGATACTTCTGACTTGTTTGATATGGAGGAGCGCCGCGCCATTAGAAATACTAACTTGTTTTTGAGAATGACACTTACAGACCACTCTATCGACGTGCGCCCTGACGGTACCGCGGTCATAAACGCTTCTTATATCGGCCGCGCATCCGGAGTATTGCAGAGTTCCACATTTAACAGTCTCTTACAATCACCGGACTTTTTATCTTTGTCTTCAATCTTATCAGATCAAAAAGAGAAAATAATCCTGCAGGTGAATTCTGAAAAAAAGAAAAAAATGCAACAAAATTTGCAGGCACTAATCAGGACAAATACATCAGCAAGGCTTAGGAACTTGTTTGCGTATTTAGATGGAGACCTGACTAAAGAAGAGGATTTGAATTCATCTAGAATACATTCACTTAGGGTTAGCTCCGGAGATGTTCAAGATTATTTTGAGTTAGTAAACAGTGCTGCGCGCTCAAGCGGCCCGGGCGGCGCCGAGTTGTCGTCGTCAGAATCTAAAAGGTCAAAGCCAGGAGAAGACGCCCCGGTAGGTTCTTCTGATTTAGACAAGAAAGCAGACGTGACAAGTGACTTGAAGAAAACAGCAGCAGTTTATCAGGGGATAACAGTTAATTATGTTTATTTAGGTGATTTTGTGGAATCCTTTTTATTCAATGCAAGGAAAAATATAGTAGACGCAATAACCCTCATAGAGGAAGATCCAGTTCTGCATAGAAACAAGAAGACTGAAAAAATAAAACTGCTAGCAGACTCTCTTATAGACCTTCAGTCTTTTAAAGTGTTATTTGGTGAGATTGCAATACCACTTTCGGAAAGGTCAACAACATCAGTTAACCTAGCAGATGTTCCGGTTAGCCTTTCACTGATTCAGAAATATTTTTTCAACAGAATCCAGCAGGAACACACCATAAAGTATACTGTGAATAATTTTTTAGATGATTTGGTGGCCAAAATATACCCAATGTTGTTGAAGGAGCACCTCTACAAAGATGCTCAAAACTTGCAAGTGAAATCAACAGTGAAAAGTATGGTAGTAACAGGTGAAAGTACACCGAAACTTGCCCACAACAACACTAATATCAATATCAAATCTTTACCTGATTTCTTAAAGAGAAGAAATTCGCTGAGAAGTTCATCAGATGATATAGATTTTTTATTCATTTACGCTGAGCCTTCTCCAGATAGTTCAGTCGGTCTAGAAGGTAAATTACCGGAAGATATTAAGAACGGCGTTTACCACATACACTTAAGCAAAGACCGCGGCCTTTTAAAGGGTATATCTTTTTCACAAGTTAATCAGAAGTACAGAAAAGAAGCACTAATGCTGGAATCTGTATCTTTATATGACGAATTGAAGATGCCATATAACGCACAAATAACTATGTTTGGAAACAATCTGTTCTTACCAGGATCAACAATATATATTAATCCATCTTCAATAGGTTTTGGAGATCCGAGAAACCGACGCTCAGCCGCGGCCCGTCTTGGCCTGGGAGGCTACTATGTAGTCACAAGTGTTTCTACAACCTACTCTGGAGGAAAACTAGAGACAAGTCTAAATGCAATATTCAATTCTTGGGCCGATTCTGATAAATCTATGACTCCAACGTCAACCATGTTTGCGGACGCTGGAATTTATGATAGGGCTATTGATAAATACGGAGGCAAGTTGTAATGTATAAAGGGGGCGAGACTAAGACTTTAAAAGAAGAATACAAAGAAAGAAGTAAATATAAACTTGGAGCTACATCTCAATATAAAAATAAGGTTATAGATACTTGGCATCGATACCCAAATTATGGCTTCTTTAATAGCAAATATGAGGTGGTTACTCCAAACGTAGGAGATAATTACGAAAACTTAGTTCAGTTTGGAGATTATGCAGACCCCTCTCAGCGCGCTTTGCCTTTTGTTGTCACTGCATTCGATGAATTGAGAGCAGTTATTTTAGAGCGAGCCCAGGCCCCAGGTTTTTCTATACCAAGTTACTTTGGAGACTTTTCTCCAAAAAAATCATATGAAAATTTTCAAACAAAGTATAATCAATATTTTCAAAGTACAGTGTCAAAGTTCGAAAAAGCATCCGCATCTGACCCGGAAAGCTTTTTACAAGAAATTGTAGTAAATGCGAATGTTTTTCCAATGACTCAGAGTGGTTTTGCGCTTTCTCGACACTGTCCCATTTCTACAACTGGCTTGGCTATTGAGCTTGCGACCTTATCTCATGACATTGATTCTATAAAAGGGGAACTTATCAATAAGGAAAATTATTCTTGTTTTGTTGAAGATGCTTATGCACTTGGCTTTTATGTGGATAAGAACAATCCGTGGAGACTGATAGCTAATATGAACTCTCAGGCTATGCAATCTAGAATAGAGCTTCACCGTCCCGGAACATCTGCAGAGAACATATTGCAGAGACTTTTCCACAGGAAAGTTCACTTTGAAGATATACAGAGTATTTACAAGCTTTTTTTGAGATTTAACTTGACAAGTGAGCAGATTTTATCTTATACTATAAAGGTAAGAATGGCAGAAATAGGCATGCCCTTGGATATGTATACAAAAATAAACGAAGAAGTGCAAAATATATTTAAAATATATTCGCCAAACTATCCCTCTGATCCGTTCAAGGGTTCTGCGTCCATATTAGCCAATTACTGTTCTGAATTTTTAAAAGAAATATACGAAAAAAAGGCGCGCATAGATTCCCACATGAGAACAAGAATAAAGGATATTTTGTGATCTTACAAACTTTGGATATAAAAGACAACTGCCGCGGCATTTTCCACAATAATGAGTTTCTTTTTGAGAACACAAAGCGCATTGCTCATGATTATGATGTGGCGTGGAAGCACTCTCCAATGCTAGAGGACGAGAACTTTCGCTATCTTTACCTTTCTTTAAAGGACGAGGATCTATCCCCTTACTGTTCCGACCCGGACCTTTTCTTGGCGTATAAGAGAAAAATGGAATCACACCGCAAAGCCGCGATTACTGCAAAGGTCAGTTTGCAAGAGCAGTGTTTTTATGACCTATTGCCTGAGCATCAACTTTTAAACTGGTTTACAATAAAGCAGCAAGCACTAGAGAATCTTAATAAAGCAATCGAAAAGCAAAGTGACTATGATATATTACACAAAATTCATGTATTAACCACCAACATTGCACAACAAAATATACATTTTGGAACAAAGATTGGAAGAGTTTTATATAATATTTTTGGATCTGCAACCGGTAGGTTAACCACTATGAAAACTTCAGTGCCAGTTCTCACTTTAAAGAAAGAACAGAGGGAACTACTAAAGCCACAGAACGATGCTTTCGTTGAGCTTGATTTAAACGCCGCAGAGATAAGAATGATGATGGCCCTTTCAGGTAGAGAACAACCTCAGGGTGATATCCATGAGTGGGTAGTGGAGAATGTGTTTGATGGTCAAATCGAACGCTCAAAAGCCAAGGTGGAGTTATTCGCTTGGCTGTATAATCCTTCGAACTCGAAAAGTCGATTCGACAAATTTTTTTCGCGGCAAATTTTTCGAGATTTTTACTTTTCTGAAGACAGGATACTGACAACCCCATTTGGCAGGAATCTAGTAGTGGAGGAGAGAAAGGCGCAGAATTACTTACTACAATCCACTACGTCAGATCAAGTGCTTGAAAATGCCTACAAGATTCAAAAAATGTTAAAGGGCAAAAAATCTACTATAGCATTTACACTCCATGATTCGATTATACTTGACATGTCCCAAGAAGATGTTATAATGTTACGAGACATAAAATCACAATTTGAAAAAACCAGATGGGGTGATTTCGCTAGTACGTGCAAAATTGGAAAAACATTTGCAAATCTAAAGGAGTTGAAACTTTGAAGACTGTCTTAGGAATCGGTAATGCAGGTTGCAATGTGGTAGAGCAGCTTTCTGAGCATTCAGTGTACGAATGTTACTATATTTCGAACGAAATAGAGAAAACGTCAAAGTTCAGGTTTGCTTTGCCCGAACTACCTGGACCGGAAGAGTATGAATCCATGGATATGAACAAAATCCATAAATGGCTTGGTAAGATTAACAGCAAGTGCACTGTTTTCTTATGTGGAGGGTCAGATTCTACAGGTATAACCCTCCGTGCCTTGGAGACCTTACATCAAAAAGGCGTAAAAATGGAAATTGTGTATTTTATACCAGAAATAGAGGTGCTTTCTGAGACCAAGGTTCTTCATGAGCGCGCCGTTAGGGGTGTTTTGCAAAATTTTGCACGTAGTGGATTATTTGAGAAAATCTGTATTGTTTCAAATATCGAACTGGAAGCGATGGCCGGTTCCACAAACGTTTTCGACTACTATAAACAAATAAATCATGTATTTACGAGTACATACTATATGATGGATGTGTTCAAAAACACAAAGCCGATTACATCAACCTTTAAAAGACCAAAAGAGTCCTGCAGAGTAACTACCATTGGGCTAGGTTCAATAGAAAATACTGAAAGATTGTTTTTCCCTCTTGAAAACGAAGTAGAGATGGTGTATTATTATGGTATAAACGAAAACAGATTACGGACAGAAGAAAACTTGTTTAGAACAATTACCAACAATGTAAAAAGCAAAATTACAGAAGAAAGAAAAGTAAGTTTTGGTATTTACCCAACACAATACGAAAATGACTATATTTACGTAGAATATTTTTCTCCAAAAATTCAACAAATAGTTGTTGACAAAGAATAACAAATAAGATATTATATAAACAGTTGGTCAGGATATTTGCTGACCTGCTATAGCCAAGAGTGTGCAAAAAAACGACAAACCAATAGGAGGTATTAATTATGGCACTTAATTTAGACGCAATGAAGGCGAAGCTAGATAAACTAAACGGAAAGGGAGAGGGGGGAAAGAAAAACTTCTGGCGTCCTGAAGATGGAGAAAGTAATATTCGTATTGTTTCGACACCAGACGGTGATCCCTTCAAGGAGCGCTTCTTTCACTATGGTATCGGGGGCCAATCATTCCTTTGTCCAAAGAGAAATTTTGGCGATGACTGCCCTGTGTGCAATTTTGCAAATAAGTTGTGGAATGAAGGAACAGAAGAAAGCAAGAAGCAAGCAAAAGAAATGTTCGCGAAGCAGCGCTTCTTTTCACCTGTTCTTGTTCGCGGCGAAGAAAGCGAGGGCATTCGAGTTTGGGGGTACGGTAAGATGGCCTATGAAAAACTTCTTACAATCGTCCTAGATCCGGATTATGGAGATATTACAGACCCAGAAACAGGAAACGATCTGAAGCTTATGTATGGCAAATTGCCAGGAGCCAGTTTCCCACGAACAGATATTCGACCTCGTCCTAGAAAGACTGTTCTATGTGATGACGCAGTTGGAGGAGAGGAAAGGTGTGCAGAACTACTAGAAACAATTCCCAACTTTGACGATATTTTTGAGAGAAAGAGTACTGAGGAGGTGCAGTCAATCCTCGACCAGTTTATGACGGGTGATACTGGTAATCAAGAAGTTGAAAAGTTTGGGAATAATACAGAGACAGACTCTGTTGAGGCCGCCTTTAGCGACCTGTTAAGTCAGTAGGTAGGTCATGGCCAAAATAACCAAACTAAAAAAGGGAGCCCTTGATATATCAGCGATCAAGGGCATCATAAATAAAAAAGCGGGTAGAGAGGTTGCCCACTCATTGACTGACAACAACCCAACAGAGGTTAATGAATGGATCCCTACTGGCTCAAAATGGCTTGATGCCATCATCTGTAAGGGCAGACACGCTGGCATCCCTGTAGGTAAAATCTCAGAGATCGCCGGTCTTCCTGGTACTGGGAAGTCGTTTTTGGCTGCCCAAATTGCCGGCAACGCTCAAAAGATGGGTATCGACGTGGTGTACTTTGATTCAGAGTCTGCTATCGACCCTTCTTTCATGGAGCGCGCCGGCTGCGACTTGGATAGGCTAATGTACGTCCAAGCAGCATCTGTTGAGTTTGTCCTAGAAACCATCGAAGAGCTACTAGCTACTGGCAACAAGTGGCTTTTCATTTGGGACTCTTTGGCGCTTACTCCGTCGATTTCTGATGTTGAAGGTGACTTCAATCCTCAGTCATCTATGGCTGTAAAGCCGAGAATCCTGGCCAAGGGAATGTCTAAGTTAACTATCCCTATCGCTGATGCGAACGCTACCTTTCTAGTTCTCAATCAGTTGAAGACTAACCTAGGAGCAAGAACACCAGCGCAGGCAATGACTGAACCATACACGACCCCAGGAGGAAAGGCCATGATCTATGCCTATTCTCTTCGTGTATGGCTCACTGCAAGAAAAGCCAAAGCTAGTTTCATCGTTGATGACAATGGTTTCCGCATTGGATCTGAAGTGAAGGTAAAGCTGGAAAAGTCTCGTTTTGGGACTCACGGCCGAACCTGTAACTTCAAGATCCTGTGGGGTGATGATGCCGTTGGTGTCCAAGATGAAGAAAGCTGGTTCGATGCAATCCAAATCTCTGAAAGACTTGAGCAGTCTGGTGCATGGTTTACGCTAATCCACAATGATGGATCTAAGGAAAAGTTCCAGCGCAAGCAATGGGTTACTAAACTTGAGAGTGAAAAATTCAGAGAAAGTGTCTTGACTATTATTGAAGAAGATGTTATTATGAAGTTCAAGAATAGAGAAGGCAAAGCAGACGACTTCTATGACGCGGACGATGTTCCGCCGACAGAATAGTCACTTCACAGCCCGGCTCTATGCCGGGCTTTTTTTTAACCTAAGGAGGAAATAATATGTTTGAAGGAATACTAAGTGATTCTGAATTTATCTATACCGCTGTCGGTATGTTAATTATCGGCCTAGCCCTACATAAATGGAAGAGAAAATAAAATGAAAAGAATGATGATAGTAGACGCGTACAACCAGTTTATCCGCGGATATATAGTAGACCCTAGTAAAAACCCAAACGGGTCTCCAATCGGTGGTATTCGCACTTTTATCAACATCTTTAACAAGCTAACAAGAGAGGTCAAGCCAGACCTCCTTGTTCTTGTGTGGGATGGCAAAGGTGGTAGCAAGAAACGTAGAGCTATGAACAAGTCTTACAAGGGCGGCCGCAAGCCACCTAGGACCAACTGGTCACAGGTTGGAATGGCCGATGAAGACGTTATGGATAACAAAGTCTGGCAGCAGATGAGGGTGATTGAATACTTCAATCAAACTCCGGTTATTCAGTTCATGGAACCACTTGTAGAAGCTGATGACGTTATTTCTTACGTCAAGAATAATCCTATGTTTTCAGAGTGGCAGAAAGTTATTGTATCCGCGGATAAAGATTTTATCCAACTTCTTGACGACAAGACTATTTTGCATAGACCTATTCAGAAAGAGTACCTCAACAAGAACAGTGTGGTGGAGAAGTTTGGCATCCATCCGCTTAACTTTGCATTAGCAAGGGCCATCGTAGGAGATTCTTCAGATAACCTGCCAGGTGTACCCCGCGTGGGTATGGAGACCGTCGCAAAAAGATTTTCTTTTCTGAAAGAGGAAACTACGTACTACTTATCTGATGTTATCACTGAATGTGAAAAGTCCGAGAACAAACAGAAAGTATACACAAATATTTTAGACAATGAGGAGTTAATAGAAAACAATTATGATATTATGCAGTTATCTTCGCCCATGCTATCTATTCAAGCCAAACAAGGGATTGACGATACGTTTGAGCAATATAAGCCCCACTACAATCAAACGGAAATAAGAAAACTAATGCTCCAAGACGGAGTTTTGACTGTGACTACCACGGATTTGGAACAAAGATTTAACAATATTATCACTTCCTTTTCTGGATGATTTGTGATATAGTCATATAAATATAAAAGGAAGATTAATGGAGCAAGAAAAGAAAAGCTTCTCCAAATTTGGAAAGTCATTTCAGGAAGACATGTGTCATCTTGTCTTGAATGACAGAACGTTTGCAGATCAGATGTTTGAAGTCTTAGATCTAAATTTTTTGGAGCTAAAGCATTTGCGGGTCTTTGTGAGAAAGATCAAGGAGTACAGAGAAAAGTATGGAGTCCATCCCACATCTAACATTATGTTGTCCATCATACGAACGGGTTTGGAAGGAGAAGCCGAGTCGGTCAAGACAAGAATCAGAGATTACTATGCTAGAGTATTGGCCAACGGTGAGCTTCCGGACGGTGCTGACTTCATTAAAGACACTGCTCTTGACTTCTGTAAAAAGCAAAAACTCAAAGAAGCTCTAATTAAATCTGTCGAGCTAATAAAATCTTCCTCATTCGACGAAGTGTCTAAAGTGATCGACAACGCACTAAAACTAGGATCAGACAATACTTTAGGATACGATTATCTTGCAGACTTCGAAGCGCGCTTTATTAAAAAATCTCGTGACCCAATTACAACAGGTTGGCCAGACATTGATGACATTTCTAAGGGAGGTCTTGGGAAAGGGGAGCTTGGTGTTGTTGTTGCTCCTACTGGTGCTGGCAAATCAATGGTACTTGTACATCTCGGGTCAGCGGCACTCAAGGCCGGGAAAAATGTACTACACTACACATTGGAACTTGCTGATACTGTTGTTGGTGGTCGCTATGATGCTGCCATTACTGGTGTGGAACTTAAAAATTTAACAGTTTTTAAAGAGAAAATCTATGATGAAATTAGAGATATTGAAGGTAAATTAATTATCAAGGAGTACCCCACAAGAAGCGCTAGTATCCAAACAATTAAAAATCACATAGATAAGCTAAAAAGGCGTAATTTCGTCCCGGATATGATCATTGTGGACTACGGAGACCTAATTCGACCAGAAAATAGCAGAAAAGATGAGAAAAGGCACCAACTCGAAACTATTTACGAAGAGCTTAGAGGAATAGCTCAAATTTGTGAATGTCCACTCTGGACTGCGTCACAAACTAACAGATCTGGGTTGAACGCAGAAGTGATCACAATGGAGTCAATCTCCGAGGCGTTCAACAAATGTTTTGTAGCAGATTTCATCTTCACGGTTTCTAGAACCGTGGAGGATAAAAACACAAACCAGGGTCGTATCTTTGTTGCAAAGAACCGTAACGGCCCAGATGGATTGGTGTATCCACTATTCATGGACACGAGCAATGTAAAGATTAAAGTCTTGCCCAAGACAGGCGAGACAGCAAATGATATTATCCAAAAATCTTCTGCTGAAAGGCTAGCTAACCTGAAGGAGAAGTATAAGGTTTTCAAAAAAGACAAGAAAGAAGGAGGAAAAAATTAATGGAACTATCAAATCAAATTTTATCAGAAATTACGGTGCATATGAAATACGCTAGGTATTTGGAAAAGCACAAAAGAAGAGAAACGTGGGAGGAACTTGTAACTAGAAATATGAACATGCATATTAAGAAGTTTCCAGAACTAGAGCTTCAAATTAGAAAAGCTTATAAAATGGTTTTTGATAAAAAGGTATTGCCATCAATGCGATCAATGCAATTTGGTGGTAAGCCAATTGAGGTAGCTCCAAATAGAATTTTTAATTGCGCATTCATGCCGGCAGACGATTGGCGTTGCTTTGGGGAAGCTATGTTTCTTTTATTGGGAGGAACAGGAGTAGGTTATTCAGTTCAAAAACATCACGTCGAGAAGCTACCAGAGATCACTCGACCAAACATGAAACGCACAAGACGATTTCTTGTTAATGACTCTATTGAGGGTTGGGCTGACGCGGTAAAGGCTCTAATTAACTCTTATTTCAGAGGAGGATCTAGATTAAAGTTTGATTATTCAGACATTCGCCCGAAGGGTGCTGCTCTCATTACTTCTGGAGGCAAGGCCCCAGGACCTCAACCCCTGCGTGAGTGCCTGGTAAAGTTAGAAGGAATGCTTTCACAGAAGGAAAATGGAGATAAGCTAAAGCCAATCGAAGTACACGATATGATTTGTCATATAGCAGACGCTGTGCTGGCAGGTGGTATTCGTCGGGCTGCTCTCATTTCTTTGTTCTCGGCAGATGACGAGGACATGATTGCCGCAAAGACAGGTAACTGGTGGGAAACCAATCCACAACGAGGACGAGCAAACAATTCTGTTGTTTTACTTCGACACAAGATTGATAAAGAGTATTTTATGAATCTTTGGGACAGAGTAAAAGCATCAGGAGCAGGCGAACCCGGCTTTTATTTTTCAAATGATAAAGACTGGGGTACTAACCCTTGTTGTGAGATTGGTTTACGACCATATCAGTTTTGTAACTTGACCGAGGTGAACGTATCAAACGTGGATTCTCAAGAAGATCTCAACAATAGGGTGAAGGCGGCAACATTTATTGGTACACTGCAAGCGTCATACACTGATTTTCATTATTTGCGAGATGTTTGGAGAAGAACAACAGAGAAAGATGCACTCATTGGGGTATCAATGACAGGAGTTGCATCGGGCGCCGTACTAGAATTAAACATGAAAGAAGCCGCCGCAACTGTAAAGACCGAAAATGCAAGAGTAGCAGAACTTCTGGGTATTAATCCTGCCGCTAGAACAACTTGTGTCAAGCCTGCCGGGACCACCTCTTTGACTCTTGGTACCAGTTCCGGCATACACGCTTGGCATAACGATTATTATATCCGCCGCGTCCGGGTTGGTAAGAACGAGCCGATCTATACTTACTTGGTTAAAAACCATCCAGAACTGATTGAGGACGAATACTTTAGTCCACATACGACTGCTGTTATCTCCATTCCGCAAAAGGCCCCAGAAGGGTCTATTTTGAGGACAGAATCAGCACTGCAGCTTCTCAAGAGAGTCAAGCACGTAACAGATGAGTGGGTCAAACCAGGTTTTCGCAAAGGCCAAAACACCCACAACATTTCGGCAACCATTTCAATAAAAGATGCAGAATGGGTCGACGTTGGTGAGTGGATGTGGGAAAATAGAAGTAGTTATAATGGTTTGTCGGTGCTTCCATTTTCAGATCATACTTACAAGCAGGCTCCTTTTGAGGACTGTTCGAAAGAAACATATGAGGCCCTTCTAGGATCCTTGACATCTATAGATCTTACTAAGGTCACAGAAGAAGAAGATAACACAGATCTTAAAGGTGAAGTTGCTTGCGCTGGAGGCGCATGCGAAGTGAAATTTGTATGAGTTATTCCGACAAAGTAATAGACCACTTTGAGAATCCGCGAAATGTGGGCTCTCTGGACAAAGAAGATAACCAAGTAGGTACTGCAATTGTTGGAGCCCCCGCATGCGGGGACGTAATGAAATTACAAATAAAAGTTAATGACCAAGGCGTTATCGAAGATGCAAAGTTCAAAACATACGGTTGTGGTTCGGCCATAGCTTCTTCTTCTTTGGTAACAGAATGGATCAAAGGTAAAACGCTGAGTGAAGCGGAAGAGATAAAAAATGTAGAAATTGCAGACTTTCTCTGTCTTCCGCCCGTGAAAATACATTGCTCTGTCTTGGCAGAGGATGCAATTAAGTCTGCCATTGAGGATTATAAAAAGAAAAATGATAACACTAACTAAATTTGCTGCAAAAAAAGTAATAACGCTTCTTGCAGATAAAAAAGAGGCTGGAATAAGGGCCGCCGTTCAGGGAGGCGGCTGTTCTGGTTTTACATATAGTTTGAAGTTTGATAACCAAGCCACCGGTGATCATATTTTAGAAAGCCATGGCGTAAAAATCTTTGTTGATTCAAAAAGTTACCTATACCTTATGGGCACAGAAATCGACTTTGTAGATGAACTTAATCAGTCTGGATTTAAATTTATAAATCCTAATGCAAAAAGAACTTGCGGCTGTGGTGAAAGTTTTTCTATTTAAAACTCTTGACAAACCTGTTAAAATATACTATTATTGTAATACAACTCAACAAGAAAGGATAAAATATGAGTTCTAACGACGATAAATTGCTAACCAAAGAGGAACACCTCGCAAATTACATTAAAACATTTGTAGCCATTGAGGACGCAATGGAGCCATTCAAGGAGCAGCGTAAGGATTTGCGTGAATCCTATAATGAGAATGGGTGGCTTTCAAAAGAAGAGATGAGATTGGCTGTAAAGGCTTACCGATTATATAAATCGGAAACTGATATGGAAATCTTAACAGACTACGTAAACAAGTGTCAGCGTTCTGTTGGGAGGATCAATGGTCTCTAAAGTGGAAATGTTAAAACCAGTTAACAGGCATTTACTAATTGTGCCACACGCTCAAAAGAACGAGACTAGTTCAGGCGTTTTGTTACCAGAAGATTATAACCCAGAGCAGGATCAATACATTGAGGCATCAGTGATTGATATTGCCGCAGACTGCGACAAGCAGTTTCGCCATCTTCGATATGGCAATATTGATAACAACAGGATTGTTGTAGATAGATCAATGATCCAAGAGGTAACCCTAAAAGACAAGACTCATTATATGATTTTAGAAAATTATGTAGTAGGGGTTTACAGGAGGCCAAATGAGAGTTGATCTCTTTGGTGATGGTGTCGGTGCGGTTGAGTACATTTCACATATGGGTACGGATCTGTCAGTTGTTAATGCGGCAAGAGTCTCATTCGGAGCGGAAAAGGAAAAAGTAGATGAAAAAGATATTAAACTTATTAACTATCTCATGGCCCACAATCACTCATCGCCATTTGAACATTGTACTCTCACGTTTCGTTTTACCGTTCCTTTGTTTATTAGGAGCCAGCATCACCGGCATCGCACTTGGGCTTACAATGAGATATCTCGCAGGTATACTTCTGTAAATATTGAGTTTTATGAGCCTGATATGTTTAGAAAGCAGCATAAGTCAAACAGACAGGCAAGTACAGATGATTTGATTGATCCGCTTTTGGAATCAAGCAGGTTCGAAACTCCGACTGTGGCCTTGGCATCAGATCAGGTAAAGAGTCACCATAAAGAATGCGTAAGACTGTTTGAGGGTCTTTTAGACGCTGGTATATGTAGGGAGCAGGCAAGAGGGGTTCTACCACAGAACCTCTACACTCAATACTATGGCACTGTTAATTTACACAACTTGTTAAAATTTGTATCTCTTCGTGTGCACGAAGGAGCACAATGGGAAATACAACAAGTTGCAAAAGCCTGTCTTAAAATCGCAAGACAACATTTCCCACGTTCTGTGGAATCCTATATGAAACACAAAATGGAGCCCTGATGAAAAAACTAGCACTTCTAATCTTTTTAATTTCATGCTCAGACAGTAGCGTTACTGGTAGTATACCCGACGCTGAGCGAACAAGAAGCCTCACACCAGATGCGAGAGTAAGTGATATTCAAGTGGTTCAGATCCCAGATATAACTGTCGATGCTTGGGTCGACCCGTGCGCAGATTTACCGAATACTCACCCTAGATTCTGTGACTGTAACCCAAATTGCTGCCAGCAACAAACTTGGTACTGCCCACCAAGAGGTGTAGAAATTCAAGCAAAATACGCTATTTTAGATATTTGTGATGAGAATCTGGAGCCGTGTGATAGAAATAGGGACCCCAACTGCCCACCTGCAGAGATCATCGAAGAAACCGGATGTCAGCATGCGTTTGACTGTCCTCCTGGCATTAATGAAGATTTCACTATTACATATGATTGTGAAATAAACGGAACGGTCGGAACACAGCAGGTTAGATGTGATAAGGGTCGTTTGCACTATGGTGAGTGTGTGACTTGTTTTGAAGAGGAGGAGGTGTGTGACGGCAACGACAACGACTGCGACGGAAACGTTGATGAAAATCAGCTTAACGCATGCGGAGGTTGCGGCCAAGTCCCAGAAGATATTTGTGATGGTTTAGATAATGACTGCGATGGAACAATAGATGAAGACCTGTTAAGGGAGTGTACAACGATTTGTAATTCAGGCCTAGAGGTTTGTGGCAATGGCGACTGGATCGGCTGCACTGCACAACGACCGATGGATGAGGAGTGCGATGGCCAAGACAACGACTGTGACGCTCTCGTTGACGAGGGTTTAAACTGTCAGTGCCCACCAGAGTCTGTTGGGGCATTGGTACCTTGTACCGAGCCTCCACTTACTTGTGGCATGGGTTTCAAGACTTGTGAGTGCGTAAATGAAGAATGCCAGGTTACTCAGATGACAGAGTGTTTTGCTCTATGCCATTGGGTCCCAGAATTAGAGGAACAGGGCACCCCATGCGATCAATTCGTCGGCATTCCAACAAACCCGGAACTGTGTAATAATTTTGATGAAGACTGTGATTCCCTAACGGACGAGCAGCTTACCAGGGAGTGTTACACCGGGCCAGAAAACACACTTAATGTGGGCACTTGTTCCCCAGGGGTTCAAGCGTGTAACGCTGGTCAGTGGTATGGGCAAAACGCTCAAGGCCGCCAAGTTGTTGACTTGTGTGGCCAAGAGGTGGTACCCAGCCAGGAGATCTGCGACGGGGCAGATAATGACTGCGATGGCATAGTTGACTTTGGGGAAGAGATACCAGAAACAGATATCCTGTTCTTGGTAGATTGGTCCGGGTCCATGGAAAACTACATCAATGCGGTTCGCATGGCTATGAACAGATTCGCCCAAGATTTCGAAGCAGAAGATAAACTTAAGTGGGGCCTTATTGTTGGACCAAAGGCGGCCCCGGGCCCCGGGGGCACACAGGAGATGCTCATACTGCAGTCTGATATTGCAGACTTTCAAGATTTCCTAACTTCTTTTGCAAATGTTGGGCAATTTGACAATCAAACAGGAAACGAACAATTCAAAGATGCGATTATCTTAGCACTGCAAAATATCTCAGGCGATGTACAATATAATATTGCTAATGCAACCTGGGCTAATAGGATGGGCTCGTTTCCAGAATTGAAATTTTTCAAGGTAAACTGGAGACCGAATGCAGATAGGATCATAATACTATTTAGTGACGAATTTGCGCAATCTTTTCTAGTACCACGGGTCAATACGGATGTTGTTTGGGACGCCCTCGAAGCAACTCCAAATTTAAAGTTCTATGCATTTGCAGAGAGAAATTCTAGGGTTTGGGACAACTATGCTGATGCTGGTAATGGTTCAGTGTTTCAGTTATCAAGAAATCAACAGCAAATGTATGATGATCTCATGTCTATTTTGGATGAAATTTGCTTATCATCTTCAGATCAAGGAGCGTTTCGTAGAACACCGTCTGGATTTTTTCAAGCATCACTTGGTGTGAGATATAATCACAAACTAGGAATATGCTACTGAAGAGTTTCGTCATAGGCTCTTCTGTAGAGTCAGCTTACTATGCCCTGGTAAATGATTTTTTTTTCATACCTACTCGGAAGATGCCACCAATGTTTTATAAGAAATTGGAAGTGCCTCTTATGGGGCTTCATGATGAGAAAAAAGCTTGGAGCAAGATAAATTTAATGCTAGGGTTACTCTCAAAAAGGCTAGTTTTTAGTGATAATTTCAGCATCAGGGTTTCTGATGACATCTTGCGTATTATAACAGGAAATACGATATTTAAATATGAGTTTGACGAGCTTGTGATATTTGATCCGACCGGGGTACAGACAGAAAACGATGTAGTAAGTGCAAAAGAGGAAACTTACGTAGTTTTAGATGATTTCGAGCTGTCAAATTTGGGCCCAAAAAAGCACGAATTGCCGCCGAAGAGAACCGCAGGGCCTATAGCAAAAGATCTTCACTTCTATTCATCAGATAGAGTTGACGGATCTAACTATATAACAGATTGTGTAGTGGAGTCGGAATTGACCAAGGAGCAATTAAATTCTTTTGATTACTCTGATTCTATGGTTAGATTTATTGTAGAAAGACATTTGACTTCTGTGGGTATACATGGTAATCTCATGGGGCACTATGATTCTGGAAAGCCAAAATATAGAAAGCCCAAAGTAACACATGTCAAAAGGATGGTATTTCCTGTGGACAACAATGACTATAAAGATAGTGAAAAAGTCAAATTCGTCAGATTAAATTTGGGGGAGATAATTGAAAAGTGCACCAAAGGGTAGAAACCTAGTAGGCATAATACCTCTAACTGGTTGGAACAATTCTTTTGACTTACCTTGGCCTGATTATCTTCACCCTATTAGACAGGGTATGTTAGCTGTAGAGAGATCGGTTTATGAGTGTGCATATGCCGGCTGTGATTCTATATGGGTTGTTTGTGGTCACGACATAGCACCAATAGTTAAAAAAAGGCTTGGTGATTATGTGATGTCACCAAGATACTTTGAAGAGAAAGAGTTTGTAAAAAATAAAGATTATCATGAAAAATGGATCCCCATCTTTTATACACCGATGTCACAAAAAGACGTGGATAGGAGAGATAGCTTAGGTTGGTCAGCTTTGCATGGAGCACTGATGGCCTTTCAGATATCAGATAAGATGAGTCAATGGGTATTGCCAACAAAATATTTTGTTTCTTTTCCATATGGGCTATATGATACATCACTGGTAAGGTCCAGTAGAGATGCAATCCGGGGGCCTGATTCATTCTTTTTTTCGTATAAGGGAAAAACAGCACGAGATGGCTTATATTTAGGCTTTACATTTTTTCCGGAAGATTGGCCAAAATTCAAACACCACGTTAAGAATCAATGCACCGGCGGAAGTAGGGACATACCTTTTCAAGAAAGATGGTCAAGTCGTCACTTTACTCTTGACAAAATATTTAATGTTGATATAATATCAATAGATAAGAAGATTGAGGTACCGGATTATTACAGCCTAGACACTTGGGAAAACTTACAAGAGTATTATTCTTCAGACATGAAGATCCCAAGACCCACAAGAAAATTTATGAAACCATACTATCACAGGAGGATTATTGAAAGTGAAGAATATTGAAGAAACATACAACTTGATGCCGGCACTAATAAAAGCCCACGCAGGTATGCCAGATAGCTATATTAACTTGACAACAGACCAGAAAAGGTTTATAATAGAGATGTTCGATATTGATAGGGAAGCAGTAAAAGCAACCCTTATGGAAACTCTAGAAGAAATGAAAGGTTTAATTGATGAACTCTAGAACTGAAAGTTCAATCCCATTCGTTGGACTCCATGCGCATTCTGTCGCCGGCTCACCATTCGATGCACTCGGATACCCCCCAGAGCATATGGATTTTGCATATGAAAATGGTATGGACGCGCTGGCTCTTACTGATCACGGTAATATGAACGGCCTCGCATGGCAGGTTCTCCACGCCAAGAAGATGAAAAAAGCTGGCAAGGAGTTCAAGCCTATCTTTGGCTGTGAAGCGTACTTCATTCCTTCCGTTGCGAAATGGAAGGAAGAGTATGAAGAAATTAAGAACGCTTCCAAGAAAAAGTCAGACTATGAGGCAGACAACTCTGGCACTACCGTAGAGGACGAAGGTGCTTCCAAGAAGAAGATTAAGTCTGTTCTCAACCGTCGACGCCATCTTATTTTGCTGGCTATGAACCAGACTGGTCTACAGAACATTTTCAAGATGATCTCTCGCTCTTACAGTGGCGACAACTTTTATCGTTATCCTCGCGTTGACTATGCCCTCCTCAAGAAACACAACGAAGGCGTCATTGCTGCTTCGGCTTGTCTCGGTGGCGTTTATGCTGGCAACTACTGGGAGAACCGAGACATCGGCCCGGATGCCATACTCGGAGCAATGCGCCAGACTACACAAAAGATGCAGAACATCTTCGGTGACCGATGGTATGGTGAACTACAGTGGAATAATGTACCAGAGCAACATGAACTTAACCGTTACATCATTCAAATGCACCAAGAGTTTGGCATTGACCTTATTTCCACAGCGGATTCTCACTACTATAATGCAGATGTGTGGAAAGACCGAGAACTTTACAAGCGATTAGGTTGGCTTGGTAAGGGTAAACCAGACTACTTATCTGACGAGCTTCCTGTATCAGTTGAAGAGATCGGTTACGAGCTTTACCCAAAGAATGGTGACCAGATGTTCGAATCATACAAGAAGTATTCAGAAGAATGTGGAGCAAAGTATGATGATGAATTGGTACTTAACTCGATCAAGAGGACACACCAGATTGCGCACGAGAGGATTGAAAACTTCCTACCAGACAACACAGTTCGTTTGCCCGACTTTGTGGTCCCGGAGGGCTCAACTGCAGGCCAGACCTTGGCTGCCCTTTGTGTGGAAGGTTTACGGTCCCTCGGGCTCGCTAACAAACAAGATTATGTTGATAGGCTTAAACACGAGGTCAATGTTATCGAAGATCGAGGGTTCTCGAAATATTTTCTAACAATGAAAGCGATTGCTGATGTTGCAGTTACTAGGCAGCTTGTTGGTGCTGGTCGTGGTTCTGCTGCTGGCTCACTTGTTGCATATGTTCTAAACATTACCCAGGTCGACCCAATCAAGTATGGGCTTCAGTTTGAAAGGTTCTTGACCAAGGGCGGCTCGGGCTACCCAGATATTGATTATGATGTCTCCGATCCAATGGTTCTCAAAGAAGAGCTTATTGATGAGTGGGGTGATGATTCTGTAGTGCCAATTACAAATTGGAACACGCTGCAGCTTCGCTCCCTCATCAAGGACATCTCTAAGTTCTATGGTATTGAATTTACTGAGGTCAACAACGTGACTAGTAAGATGGTCTATGAGGCTACGCCGCTTGCAAAGAAGAAGCATGGGATCACAGCGGGTGTGTATACGCCGACCTTTGAAGAGTTGATGGAGTTCTCAGAATCTTTGCAGAGTTTCTTGCAGAAGTACCCGCACATCAAGACTCACATTGAGAAACTATATGGTCAGACACGTTCTGCCTCTCGACACGCAGGTGGTGTTGTTGTGGGTGAGAACCTGGATCAGTGGATGCCTCTAATCAACTCAGGAGGAGTTAGACAAACACCCTGGTCGGAGGGCCAGAACGTGCGTCATCTTGAGCCGATGGGTTTCATCAAGTTTGATATCTTGGGCCTTGCTTCACTGCGAATGCTTGAAGGTGCTATAGAACGCATTCTCCGCCGCCACCACGGAATGACCAATCCAACATTCGCAGACATCAAAGAATACTACGATAAAAACTTGCACCCAGAGGTTATCGACCTAGAGGACAAGGATGTCTGGCAAAACATTTTCCACAAAGGCAAGTGGGCAGGCATTTTCCAGTTCACAGAAACTGGAGCACAGTCATTCTGCAAGAACGCAAGGCCTGACAACATCATTGACTTGGCTGCTATTACTTCTATCTATCGCCCAGGTCCACTGTCTGCAAATGTAGATAAGAAATACATCGGCGCAAAGGAAAATCCAGAAGACATTGAGTACGTCAACAAGGTTGTTCGAGAAGTGACGGAAGAAACTTACGGCTTCCTTATTTTTCAAGAGCAGATCGCAATGCTAGCCCACAAGCTGGGCAAGGATCTGACATTGGACGAAGGTAACAAGCTCAGAAAACTACTTACTAAGAAGGGTACTGGTGCCGCTTCAGCAGAGAAAGACAAGATCTTCGACAAGTTCCGCAGGGGTTGTGTCGAGAAAGGAATGAGAGACTATGAAGCAAGAGAACTTTGGGAAACTTTTGAATACTTTTCAGGATATGGCTTTAACAAGTCACATGCTGTATCCTACTGTGTACTATCCTATCAATGTGCTTATCTTCTTAACTACTATCCGGCCGAGTGGCTAGCAGCCTTCCTTGATAAGGAGCCGGAGACTAGAAAAGAAAGAGCAATCGCAACAGCGAAGTCGCTAGGTTATAACGTAGAGCCTCTCAATGTAAACACATCAGGTGTGAACTGGGAGATAAGTCAAGATGGAAAGACTCTAATTCAACCGCTGTCATCCATCAAGGGTTTAGGTATCAAAGCTATTGAGCAAATCATTGAACACAGACCTTTCAACACTATCGAGGAGTTTTTGTTCCACGAGAAGATCGTGTACTCTAAACTAAACAAAAAGTCAATTCACGCCCTGACCTTATCACAAGCAATGAATGAGCTTATCGACGATAGGTTCACCGGACTTGCCCACTTCTATGCGGCCGTAGCAGAAGACAGGCCAAGAAAAGAGAAGAACTTGCACGATAACATTGAGAAGTATGCACCCGAAGGTGACTTTACCGAGGAAGAGAAGCTTGAGTACTTGGTGAATCTTACAGGTGTGTTCCCAATCAATGCGGTTGTGACGTCCCGGGTTAGGCAGAAATTGGATGAATTATATGTCCCCCCAATTTCAGAATTTGACCCGGACCTCGGTGTTACTTGGTTCATACCTCGCGAGTGTAAACTCAAGAAGTCAAAGAACGGCAAGAATTTTTATGTTGTTAAGGTAATAGATGACAACAACGAGACCACGGTAATCAGGTGTTGGGGTGTCGATCCGGAGAAAGATATTATACAAATTAACAGACCTTACATGGCCAGGCTAAACTATAACCAACAGTGGGGATTTTCCACTTTTAGTATGAGAAAGATGTTTAAACTATTAGCATAAAGGAGTAAATTATGGCATCATTAGATAACAGTAGAGTAAGAGTATTTCGCACCAGGCCCGAAGCGAAACTACCAGTTAGGGCACACAGAACAGACGCAGGTATGGATTTTTTCTTTTGTCCAGTTGAAGGTGCAGCAGTCAGGATCGAACCCGGACAAAGCGTTCTTTTGGAGACCGGTATCAAGATGCAAGTACCATCATCTTGTATGCTGCAAATTATGAACAAATCAGGTGTGGCAAGCAAGAGGCACCTAATCACGGGAGCTTGTGTTGTTGATGAAGGTTACACAGGAGAAATCTTTGTAAATCTTCACAATATTGGCAAAGACACGGAATATATCGAACCCGGACAGAAAGTCGCACAGGGAGTATTTGTCAATATTGAGAAGCCGCAGTTATGGGAGGTACAAGAAGACGATATCTATGACAAAGAGACTACCAGAGGCTCGGGCGCTCTTGGCTCAACAGGGGACGTTTGATGGGCAGCTTCTCTAGAAGATTAAAACGAAAGCAATTTCTGACCGCTAGAAAGCAGTTCATGAAAGATTTCAAAAAGTCTATGTCTAAGTTCAAGAAACAAGTTTTTTGCGCAAAATGTGGTAGACTGCCTAGTGATAAGGAAAAAATAGATAACTGGCATATTGATAAATATTCAGAAAAAATTGATTTAATATGTACAGACTGTTATACTGAAGAAGAAAGTGAGGACATTAGTGAATCTATTGCAAAAGACATTATCGTTTGACGACGTTCTATTGATACCACAAAAATCTGATATTAAATCAAGAAAAGAAGTGGATCTAACGTCTGAAATAAGGGAAAAAAAGTTTAAGTTGCCGATTATATCTTCACCGATGGATACGGTGACAGGACCGACTATGGCTACAGCCATGGCTGAACATGGTGGCTTTGGAATACTACATAGGTATAACTCTATTGAGCAGCAAGTAGGCTTGGTAAAACAAGTAAAAGCAGACTGTACAGCTGCAGCAATCGGAGTAACGGGAGATTTTCTTGAAAGAAGCCATGCCTTGGTAGAGTCAGGAGTTTTCTTGTTGTGTATTGATGTTGCCCACGGGCACCATCTTAATGTAAAAAATGCTATTGAATCTCTCAAAAATAAGTTTGGAGATGATATAAGTATCATGGCTGGGAATGTCGCAACAGCAGAGGCATTCTCTGATTTGGAGGATTGGGGTGCAGATATCATTCGCGTTGGTGTGGGTGGCGGTTCTATTTGTAGCACTCGTATTCGGACCGGTCACGGGATCCCTACTCTACATTCTGTATTGCTTGCTGCGCGCAGCGCTAAGAGAGCTGCAGTTGTGGCGGATGGGGGAATAAAGTCAGCCGGAGACGCAGTTAAATGTTTTGCTGTGGGCGCAGACTTTGTTATGTTAGGATCTATACTTGCAGGCACAGATGAATCACCAGGGCAAATACTTCAGAATAATGAAGGTGGCAAGTACAAAGTATACAGAGGTATGGCCTCGGTAGAAGCACAGGTAGAGTGGAGGGGAAAGGCAAGTTCACTGGAGGGTATTTCAACTACCATACCGTATAAAGGTCCAGTTAGCAGTGTTTTAAATTCACTAGGGAAAAATATTAGATCTGGACTGTCTTATTCTGGTGCCAGATCTTTAAAAGATTTTGCTAATAAAGCACAGATGGTCAGGCAAACTCAAGCTGGGATGAGAGAAAGTTATACCCACATTTTATCAAAATGAAGGGGCACACTCCAAGTAAAGTGGTGCGCTTTATTTTCACAGCGTATGAGAAAGTGTCAGCTGATTTGAAATTGAGATTAAGGAACGATAACCTTACTCAAACTAGCTTCTTTGCGGGTATCGTAAAGTTGTACCTAGAGAACGACCCGGACATGGTAAAAGTTATTTATAAGGTAAAAGATAATGCCAGAGTTATGGGCAAAAGAAAACTAAACAGAGCCAAAAAAGAAATAGAGGATGGGTTTGATATTATGGAACAGCTTGGTATCACCGATTCTGATAAAAAAAATATATTTGATATGATTGAAATGGATTTAGGAGAATATGAGTGATGAAACATGTAGCTGCTGCGGCGGCAAAAAAGAAAGATGCTGGATTGATTACCCAGAAGATAACAACTGTATATATAATTCAATAAATAAAAACGGTGCCATGACACTAGACGAAATTGCAAAAAGATTAGGAATCTCTCTTGTCAGAGTTTCTCAAATTGAAAAAGAAGCAATTAAGAAACTTTACAAGAGAATAAAATTTGACCTTTCTATATAAAAAAGACTATTTATAGATGTATTATTACATTAATCACTACTTTCAAAAGGAGAATATACAATGAGTGATAACAAACTATTAGCAGAAAACACGGTACGCCGATTCATGAAATTGGCAAACGTAGACACGATGACAGACAATTTCGTAACAGAGATGTACGGAAAGAAGCCCAAGGATCCAAAAGAACTTGAAGAGGTGGATACTGATGAAGAGATCAACGAAGAAGAAGAGGTAGAACTTGAAGAGAATCTAGAAGATCTTGAAGAGCAAGAAGAGGAAGAAATGGAACTCGACACAGAGTTGGACGCAGACATGGACGCAGACATGGGCGCAGACATGGACGCAGACATGGGCGAAGAACCAGAGATGGGCGCTGCAGACATGAGCCTCACCGAAGAGGAAGCGCAGCTTCTTATTTCACTTGGTGAAAGGTTGGCCGCGGCTATGGACGAAGGCGCCGGTGATGAAGACGCTCCTGTGGAAGATGCACCAGCAATGGATGATATGGAAGACCTTGGTGATGCTGAAGAGGGAGAAGAGGAGCCTCCAGGCATGGGTGGCGCCGGCCGATACGAAGAAAATATTGATCAGGAAGAGTTGGTCAATGAAGTTCTCAAGAGAGTCACCAAAAGACTTGTTGCCGCAAAGCTCAAGAATAGAAAGTAAGATAAAATAATACGTTATCACCTATCTAAAGCCCCACTTCCATAAGGTCGATGGGGCTTTTTGCTTGCTTTCCAACAAGAAAGGTGCTATTATAGTAGCATGAATGAAATACAGATTTATTCAGTAATAATGTTCTTTGCAGGGGTTGGTTTAACTCATGCGGCTTTTTATTACGACAGACTCAAAAAGAAAAAGAATTTTTATCTCTTTTTGTCCTCTATGATTTTACAAATATTAGAAAATGTACATTTGATTCATCAAGCGTCCATAGAATTTGTAAAAGACAAATCAAAAACTATAGACGAATCTGAAACAGAAGAATATTTAGAGAAAGAGAGCTTAAAGCTTTCCGTGCTCATGGAGATGTATGTTTTATTATTCGTAAAGTCTGTACCGAGAGAGGGCAGAAAATATATAAGCTACAAGTCATGGCCAGAGGCGCAAGCTCTTTTGAAAGAACTGCGAGGGTTTATGAAAAATGAGCAGAGTAAAAGGTGAGCATTGGAAAGTTAATGAAAAAACAGTAAGGATACAGATCAGAACTGATAAAGAGCAACACAAGCTAGAAGAGGCTCTTCCGGGTTGGCAGTGTGTTTCTTATGGGTACGTTCCAAAAACCAGTGAGGATATTTATATTTTTGAAAAAGAATTTGAGTCAGAGTCAGATTGGACAAGATTTATAAAATCAGAAAAAATAAAAAACTTGATAGAAATGAAAGAGGTATCACATGACTAAAAGAGTATCAGCAACACCAAAGAAGAAAAAGAAAAAGAAAGATCAGGAGGTCTCTCAAGAAGAAAAACAAGTAGTTATTATAAATAATATTCAGGCACCAACCCCCTCGGAGCCTGAGTTAAGAACTATAAATCTTTATGGGGATATATCGGAACAAAAAGGGGCAGATGTCGTAGCGGCTCTACTTTATTTAGAAAATACATCACACGCTGTATCGACTAGAGATCCACAAGACCCAGAGTCTGAACAGGTTGTGGTTGCTAGGTCGATAGCCATGATGGTTTCCACACATGGAGGCACGGCTTCAGATATGTTTTCGATTCTTGACATCATGGACATGGTCAAAGAAAGGACATGCGATATTGAAACATTTGGTATTGGAAAGGTAATGTCCGCCGGCGTACCAATCCTAGCAGCCGGTACTAAAGGAAAACGCAAGGTCGGCCGCAACTGTCGCATTATGCTTCACAACGTGATGGCAGGCACAGGTGGTACAATCTTCTCAATGGAGAACGAATTAGAAGAGATCAAGTGGATCCAAGAAAGATATATAGAGACACTTGCTAACTATACTAAGCTTACTCCGAGCAAGATAAAGAAGCTGTTAAAGACCCAGAAGGACGTTTACATCTCTGCAGAGGAAGCAATTAAAATGGGTATTGCAGATGAAATTATCTAATTATTGAGAGGAGTTTTACAATGCCAAACACTATCACAACCAAAAACGATCTATTTACACTTTTCGAGGAAGTCTGGAAGGAACAGGAAAACAACTTAACAAAGCAGCAGCGCTCCATGCTTTCAGACGATTTCTTTCAAAATACCTTGTTCGAGATTTTCTCAGGAATTGATTATGCTTCGATGTACGACCGTGCGGTTCTCCATGAGAACAAGTCTTGGCAAGATCTCATACAAGAACAGGAAGATGAGCCAACAGCTGAAGAGATTCGCTTGGGGTTGCCCAAGTTAAGAATATCCGAGGATTGGGGCAAGCCAGGTTCGAACGATAGAATGATCATTCAAAGATTTACAGCTTCTATCCCTGGAGACAGTCTAAAACAGAAACTTGAATTTGTAAACGGAGTTGCTACTGGTAAGGTGCAGATGGCCAGCCTAGGTCAAATATTGGGCTCAATGGTCGTTTTGGAAGTTCTATATACTATTCTTGCACAGTTTACAGAATCAGCTGGTGGCTTTATTTTTGAAGGGTTTTTGGCCGGCTTGTTTGGAAAAAACTCGGTTCAAATCACAGATGTTGGTGAAGACGATGAAGGCGCCACAGGTAAGCCGATTACAGACGTTCAGCTTGGAGATAGAGAGTACTCTTTGAAGTTGTTAGGCCCTGGCACAGCCGTGAAGGGTTCTTGGAGAAATATGACTGAGCACTTCGCCAGCCACAGGGACCATGTTGTTTATTTAGACGCCCGACGCTCTGGTAGGGGAGCCACTGATAGTCTTGAGTTCGGAGAATTTGTTATTACTTTGCCAAATTTTATGGAGATATTCTATGAGCCTTTCAAGGGTTTCGTACCACAAGAAGCACCAGTGAAAACAAAGGAAGAACTCATGAAAACTCTGGAGAAGTACGGAGACTTAGCGTTCGGAGTCCAATTCGCGGGTCCTTTCGGAGGAAGAAGTAAGGGTGGTTTTAGCCTCAAGGGAGTAAAGAAAGAGAAAGACATGGCTATTTTAATGAGAGCCTTGGAAAAATATCCAGAAGAGGAGATAGACGCGAAAGTAATGTGGTCCAAGGAAGACTTCACAGCTAGTACGAAAGCAACATATCTTTTCGGTTCTGGTGCTCAATTCAATGCAGTACAAAGAGCCATCAAGTCCGGTGATAAAGGAGCTATCATCGCCGCCCTCAGAGAGACTGATGGCTACATCAAGAAGAGGCAGTTTGAGTTTACCAGGAATCAAGCTGAGTCCATTGCAAACTTTGAACATCTGTCTACAATACTATTGGGCGAGGATCAGCTTAAGAAAACTTGGGCCATCTATGGAGGTGTATTGAGAAGCACAGTAACTCCGGTTTACACGTCTCTCGCCAGATTTAACGAACAAGTCTCGAAGTATTTCATGGGTGCAACAGAGGGAGGTGATAGAAAATCTCTCGCTCTTGCGGCCCAGCAAGAACTTGGCACACTCAAAGAAGCAACTGATGAGGCCATCTCTGCCGTAGAGCAATCAGAGAAGGATGAGTACACACCAGAAAAAGTTGCAGCCGAAGAATAAAACCCATTGACAAATCTACAAAACGTGCTATAATATACATATCAATGAAAGCGAGGCACAATGACCACACAACTAAGCCACGGAACCGAACTCCGCAACAAGGTTCTTGACGGCGTAAACACTCTTGCGGATTACGTAGCAACAACACTCGGACCTAAAGGACAGAATGTCCTTATCCACCAGAAGGATAGACGGCCATTTGTAACCAAGGACGGTGTTACTGTAGCACAGAACGTCAGCTTTGAAGATCCACATATGAATGCCGGAGCAGAAGTAGTGAAACAAGTATCTGCCATGACTAATGCAGAAGCAGGTGATGGTACCACTACATCCACTGTCCTAGCGAGAGAAATTCTAGTTCAAGCAAACAAGCACATTGCTTCTGGAACTTCTCCGATTGAAATCAAAAGAGGATTAGAGCAGTGTCTTAATGAGGCAGTTCAAGTCATAGAAGAAATTGCACAACCAATTTCTTCGGCAGAAGACGTAAAACATATCGCCACAATCTCAGCAAATAACGACGAAACTATCGGAACCCTTGTCGCGACAGCAGTAGACAAGGTGGGAAAGAATGGTTCTATTACTATCGAAGAGGCCCGCTCTCTGGAGACGAGCTTGGACCTTGTGGAGGGTTTTCGCTTTGACAGCGGGTATGCCGCTACTGCGTTCGTAACAGACGACAGGAGGGGTGTCTGCCGCTATGAGAGCCCAATGTTCCTGATTACCGATACAAAGATAGATCAGGTTAACCAAATTTTACCTGCATTAGAGATTGCAGCCCGAGAGAGCAGGCCATTCATTATTGTTGCGGAAGAAGTGGAAGGTCAAGCTTTGGCTGCACTAATTATGAATACTATGCGGGGATCCATGAAGGTCGCTGCCGTGAAAGCTCCTCGATATGGGGAGGAAAGAAGGGCTATAATGAGTGACCTAGCGGTCTCAACAGGTGCTAAATTTTTTCAACAATCACTGGGGCACAACCTTACTGAAGTGTCATTAACTGATTTTGGAAAAGCAGCAAGTGTGGAGATCACCAAGAACACCACTACGGTTGTTGATGGTGAAGGAGACTATGAAAAAGTTGATGAGACCATTGATCGTATCAAGGTCGATATACAGCAAACTGAAGATATGCATGTGGCAGCGCGACTCCAAGAGCGTGTTACTCGTCTCTCTTCTGGGGTTGCTATCATCCGTGTTGGCGCTTCTTCTGAAGTAGAGATGATTGAAAAAAAGCATCGAATTGAAGATGCTTTAGAAGCAGTCAGATCAGCCCAACAAGAAGGAATCGTACCGGGAGGTGGGATGACCCTGCTTCGTGTATCTAATGCAATCGCACCAAATTTTGCAACTGAGGAACAGTCAGCTGCATTTTCTATCTTTAAGCGAGCACTTGAGGCGCCTTTTAAGATGATGTCAACAAATGCCGGACTCCCACCAGAGGTCAGCATACTTAGAGTTAACGATGCAGATGACTGGATGGGAATTAATTTCTCTTGCGGTAAAGTAGAAGATTTGAAAGTTGCAGGTGTCTTAGACCCTGCAAAGGTGACCCGATGCGCATTAAAGAACGCTGTGTCTGTAGCTGGAACTCTTTTATTAACAAACCATAGTATTGTCCACCAGTAGTAACTATTTATTCTTGCGGAGGGCCAACTTCATGGTAGAGCAAGATTATATGCTAGAAATGCAGTCAAAACTTGATAAAGTTTGCAACGGCATTGAAGTCATGAGTGACAAACAAGAGCAAATGTCAGAAGACATTGCAAAAATAAAAGAAGCAGTCTATAATCCAGACCAAGGATTGTATGCTAGAATTAGAGAGTTAGAAGCCTGGAGAAGAACATCATCCAGAATGATTTGGACACTGTTCACAACCATTATTGGTTTAATTGGAGCTTTTATATTAAAAAACTTAGGAGTTTAAATGCTGGTAGAAATTAAAAAGTTGTTAATCGAAAACGAAGGTTATAAAAGAAACATAAGATTGGAAAGGATGTATGTTAATTCTAACAGCATTGTTTCGATATCTGATTATGACGGCGCTGAAAAATTTTTGTTGAGAGAAAATTCGAAACTTTCAAAGGAAAGCTTTTCCCTTATTAAACTAAATGAGGGCGGAAAAACACAGGAAATCATTGCCTACGGTTCTGCGGACCAATTATATAGTGCTATAGGTAATTTTCAAACCGGAAAGAGAATTTTAAATGACTGACAAATTTATTATTATTGGAAGATCAACGTGTCCATTCTGTGTAAAAGCAATAGAATATTGTACAGCCAAGGGGACACAATATGATTTTTTAGATTATGCACATCAGCCTCACGCTTTGCAAGAATATAAAGATTTTCATAATCACCCGACTGTGCCGATCATTCTTGCGAACAACCTACAGACAGGCCACACCAAAAAGATAGGAGGATACTCTGACCTTTTGGAGTACCTATAGTGAAGGGGCAGGAAGTACCAATAAAATTAAGTGTTTTAGAACTTCTTTACAAAGGCCTGGAGCCAATTAGAGATAGACTAGAGTGCCTACTAAGAGACTATTACTCACAGTTAATAAAACTTTCACAAGCAGAGTTAACAGCTTTGTTGGAATTTCGATCTGCGGCAGCCACAGTCCAGTTGTTGGTTGATGACTACCTAGAGCAAGCTGAAGAGTCCAAAGTTGACACTTTGTATTTGCCCGCAAAAGAGTTCGATCTTTTGTTAAATTTGTCAAAAACAGTTGAAATTAGCGCAAAGATGCCAATAGCAAATTCAGGGATGTGGGTGCACTAATGATGTATTTGGGTATATTTTTAGTTTTTGTGGGCCAAGTTAGCGGCTGGTTTCAACTAAACGCACAATATCTATCAGAATGGTGGAAAGATAAGCCCCTATCGGCAGCAGTTCTACTAGGAGTACCAACATCAGTTGCTTTTTGGTATGCTTGGAGGATCATTGTAGATCAAACCGGTTCCGCTTGGACAGCCAGGTTTATCGGCTCGTCGGCCGGAATTATAGTATTTCCAATTTTAACTTGGTTCTTATTAGGCGAATCCATGTTCACACCTAAAACGATGATATGCCTAGGTTTGGCAATTATTATTATGCTAATTCAACTTTTCTATTGACAACTAAAACACCGTGCTTACATTATCTATGTAGCCAAGTTGCCGTAAGGGACTGAGCTACAAAAATGTAACTTGCTTAATAAGGAGGAATATAAAATGAATGCAATTACTACATACCGACCTGGTCTACTAGGCCATCAAGTTATCAACGAGGTGTTTGATAATTTTTTCAACGATGGGGATCTGTTCTCCAATGTTCTCAAGCAATCCACAAAAGGCTATCCCGTTGCCGACATTTATCGAGACGACGATGGTTCTACAGTGTTGGAGTTTGCCCTAGCGGGGTTCAAGAAGAAAGAACTGTCCGTGGACATTCAGCCTGGGAAGAGAACGATCACTATCACTGGCCAAGTCGACGAGAAGAACCCAAAGAGGCAAAGGATTGCTCGCAGGAACTTTACAAGAACATTTGTAAACTATGATGATAATCTTGACTTGGAAGAAGCAGAAGCTCAGTTTGAAAATGGTCTATTGACTGTTAGAGTTCCGCAAAGGCCAGAGGCCCAACCTTTGACTATTGAAATCAAGTGATTTCTGGGGAGCTTTTTAGCTCCCCTTTTCTTTTTCCCATTGACTATTTATAGTAAAAAGGCTATAATACTACTATGAATTTCAACAACACATGGCGAAAGTATATCGCAAAGCCCTCAAAACCAAAGTTGTCTCTTCTTATGGAGCAATATTTGGCTTCCCGGCAACTTATTCTTGAAGGGAGGCTCTCCATAGCTAAAACTGCTGCACCAAAGGCAGATGAGTCAGGTGCTATCGACGATATGTTAATGTCTCTGAAGTCGGAATTTGGAGAAAAGGATGCTGGAAAATATCTCCTGTTCGCAGCAATAGCCCTAGAACAAGGATATTCACAAGGCCTGGACCCAACAAAGCGCTTTAAAGAGGTGCTAGAATTGTTGGTAAAGTTTCACATGAACCAAAATAGAAAAGTAAACAGAGTCTATCAACAGAGGCTCCCACAAAGAGATATAAACAAGTATGACTTTGAGTCGCTCTCCAAGGCTCTTTACGCTGCCAGCGGCAAGCAGCACGCAGACGAGAACTCAGAGTTCGTGTACAAGGCCAATGGCATCTCAGCTCTGCGCCCGCTGACCACAAGGGCTGCTTGTTTCTTGGGTGGCGAGCAATGGTGCATCACAAGAACAGAAAAGAAGAACTTCTTCAGCAAATACACAGAGGAAGAAAGCAAGGCTTTTGTGCTTGTTAGGTTTGATGGTATCCCTGTCGACTCGGTGAATCACGAGATTGTTTTGCAGTTCTCCGGACCTGGCGAGCCTGAGCTTGAGATGTGGTGGGACGGTGAGAACGAGAGCCATTCAGATGGTAAGCTTGAAAATGTAATGGCGGAACACCTAGAAGGTATGGGGCCCGATTTCCAGATAGAACTACAAGACGATTACTTCGAGACGGCAGGCTCTGGAGGGTCAGACCCAGCACATGATTTATTCTTGGACTTGCACGAAGCTGCATTCGAAGTTGTAAAAATGAATCCACCAGAAGATATTCTACCGCGTATAGAGAGGCAGGCAGCAGAAGAGGCAGAAGCATTCAAAGCACAGACTCAGAACGTAGAGCTTTCTTATGAAGTCAGAAGAGATTTAGCTGATGAGATATCCGTTTTCTTTGCGGCCACCTTACAGCTAGAGTTCTATGACGAAAGATTCGAAGAGTTCCTAAAGGGCAAGGACAAGAATTTTTATGCCAAGCTAGGTCAAGACTTAGAAACTTACATGAAGCAAACCGGTATGGCAAATCTACAACTGAAACAGTTCTTTGCACGATATCGAGCAGGATCCATCATGATATGGCTTGATATATCGGCCACCACGTCGGTCGTTCAAGAAGGTTACAACCTTGAGGGCTTCATATCTTTTCTTTCAGATGCTAAGGATGCAGAGCAAACTGATGCGCCAGAAATAATAAACGCACTTACACAAATGATTGCAGCCAGAGCAAAGAACGAGGGGGTAGAACCAGTGGATAGTCAAAACGAGAATACATTTTACAAGGACCTAGAAAAGCAACTCCTTGGAGAAGAAAAAGGCAGAAGTAGGCAGCGCGGCATCTATAAGTTTCACTGCATGATTTCCTACAGCATCACGGCCGACTCTGAAAGATCAAGAGGCCTTGATGATATACTAGCAGATATGCGCGCTCTTCCAAACGTAACGATAGTTACGGTTGCGATCAAGAACCAAAAAATAGCAGAAGGTAGATACATAGCTGGCCTCGCAGTCAAATTTATTCCTTCAACCCCTGGAGACATGAACCAGCCAGAACTTACAAAAGCAAGAATCGTTAGAGATATCAAAAGATTAACAAACGTATTATCACTCTTTAAACTATCAGCCGGTCTAACAAGGTTAGAGTAATGCTAAGAACACCGCAAGAACATAAAAGACAAAATGTCAAGCAACTTTTCAACAAAATATTAAAAGATTCCAAAACAAAACTTAAGCCGATCTCAATCGCAGCATCAGAATCTTTGAATGATGACTTTACAACTACCGAGTTTTCTTTTGAAGAATCAGGATATCACCAGAGAATAATTTCAAAAGAGTCCAGCGGAAAAGGATTCGTTGATGGTCTCTTCCACGGTCTTTACTCGAACTACATTGAAGAATATCCTAGTCTTGAAAAAATAAAATTGATAGACATAAAAGTCAACCCAATTATGAAAGCAACAAGAACTTTGGGGTCAGATGCAAAGGCATCGGTTATTTTCAGTGTAGAGGTCAATGGTCACGGCGTAGCAGAATTCCAACACAAATCAAGGTCTATGATTTATTCAGGCTTTGTGTCCGCACTCGAAGCGTTTCAATTTTACATAAATTGCGAACGAACCTTCCACAAAATACAGGTAATCGTAGAAGATGCAAGACTGCGTAACAGGGGAGATATAGTGCAGTCTTGCCTGACAGATCTTAGCAAACTTACAGAGGTTAACACTTATGAAAAAAAGAAAGATTGAGTGGAGACTTTTGGCGGCTTCATTGTTTTTTGCAATGACACTGTATATTTTCAAGAATTACATGTAGAGTCTGATACACTGTTTCCTAATTAAAATAGGGGGCAGACAGCTTGAGTAACAAGGAAGATCTTAGTATTGGTGACTTAGTTACACACGTCCTGTACGGACGCGGCTGGATAGGTGTAATTTTAGATTTTAGAAAGAAAAATACAAAAACCAGAGATAAAAGAAAGGCTCAAGCATTAGTACAGATCCAACCCGGAACCGAACACGAAGGTTTTTTTAAGAGGTGTTCTGAACTTGATAGGGTGAATGATAACCTAGGATATGTATCAATTCACTGGCTGTTTAAGGTTAAAGAAAAGAATGGAAACACTGGATCTTCACGGAATAAAACATCACCAAGTAGACGAAATAGTGAGAAGTTATCTTAACTTTATAGAGTTGCCGTGTCAAATAATAACAGGCAATTCACCTCACATGAAAGATATAGTTAAAAAAGTTGTAGAAGATTATGAATGGTTTTGCTACGAGAAAGATAATTATAACTACGGAACATTGGTTATAGTAGAGAAAAAGGTATGAAGGGATGGAAGCCAGTATACATTGAAAACAGTAAGATTCCTGTGTGGTTGTCTTATATTGCACCGATAGAGATTTGGGCTATATCTTTTGGGTGGTTTGTATGGTGTAGGGGAACCATGTCCGAGGTAACAAAGAGACACGAGTGTATACATTTTCAGCAGCAATTAGAACTAGCCTTCGCTGGACAGTGGATTTTATACGCCTTATCATGGCTACACGGGCTTTGGAAGTACAAAGATCCAGCAGTCGCTTATAGGGAATGTATCTTCGAAAGAGAAGCATATTCCAACGACTACATAGAAGACTACTTAGAGAACAGGCCCCGATATGCTTGGGTCAAACACTGGAGGGATGATAAAGATGATTATAAAGAGAGGATCAAAAGGGCAAGACGTGATAGAATTGCAGCTCGCTCTAAAAACGCTAGGTTATAATGTTGGGGTGACGGATGGTGATTTCGGCCCCGCGACGGAATTACAAGTAGAGAAGTTTCAGGAGTCAGTCGAACTTCATCCGGATGGCATTGTTGGTAAAGGAACACTTCGAGAGATCAATGAAGCATTGGATCAAGCAGGTGAGCCAGATTTAAAGTTTGAGATAGGTGACTACCCAGACCCAGAGGAGCCAGCCAAAAGAATGAAGTGGGTGAAAGTAGACGCAGACAAGATAGGAGATGGGTACAACCGCTTCTACCTCAGAGAAGACGTTGCAAAGGCTTTTAACGCCTTTAGAGCAGACGTTTTGGCTTTGGGTGGTGTCGTTAGTAGCGCAGGAGCAAAGCGTCCTCTAAAGGACAGCAAACGCTCTAAATCACGCAGCATCAAATCTCTACACTACACTGGTTTGGCTTTTGATATGGCCTTGAGTTCTGCCATGAACAATCCCGCTAAGGATAGATATGTTATCGAAGAGGTTGGAGATAGAAGGTGGAATGTCTGGTGTAAGACAGATAACCAAGATGTACCAGTCAGAAAGATAGAAGGTTACACTTACCACCACACCAGAAAGATTGTAGAGGCCAGAATGTTTTCTATAACAGAATTAGCAGAGAAGCATGGCTTCAAAACCATCCGCGCCCGACGCTATTTCATGGCCGGTGGACACTATGCAGGTGCAGAATGGTGGCACTTTCAATATGAGAAGGCATTGACTCCTGGTGTTTCAACCTTTGGCGGAGAGCTTATGAAGATTTACACTCTTGAAGAGTGCAGAAAGTTTGCTCCTTGGGAAGATACAAAGCACTGTGTATGGAAAGAAAGTTGGTGGTAAATACTTGACAAATCCAATTAAACCTGATATAGTATATACACAATCACAGTAAAGGTAAAACTATGAACTACGGCTATGCCTGTATCAATATGACATTATCCGAGGTACCCAAGTCTAAGCGTATCACGACCAACCGATCTATGATCAAGAGAACATTCAAGGAGAAGGGCATTAAATATGCTTCTGAACTTGCGCTTCAGAATGTTAAGGACTTGGTGAAGATTCTTGCTTGGAACGAAGAGAACAACATTAAGTTCTATCGTATGTCCTCTGACATCTTCCCTTGGTGTTCAGAATACAATTACTGGGAACTACCCCATTACAAGGAGATCAAGTACTGGCTACGCTATGCAGGTGATTATGCCAAGGAGTGGGGTCATCGCTTGACCTTTCACCCTGGCCCGTTCTGTTGCTTGGCTTCGCCAAACTTTGAGGTTGTGGAGAAGACATACAAGGAACTCAACAACCATTCCCGCATCTTTGATATGATGGGTTTCGAGCCAAGCCACTACAACAAGATCAACATCCACGTCGGCGGTACATACGGCGACAAGGACAAAACAGCGAAGCGTTTCATTGAAAACTTCTTGCGGCCTGGTGGTCTAGACGAGAATACCAAGAAACGATTTACACTAGAGAATGACGACAAAGCCTCCATGTGGAGCACAAAGGATATTTATGACAAGATTCACCACGAGACTGGAATCCCGATTGTTTTCGATTACCATCACCATAGATTCTGCACCGGAGGACTTACCGAGCAAGAAGCTCTCGAACTCGCAGCATCAACTTGGCCTCCCTGGATTAAGCCAGTTGTTCACGTCTCAGAGTCAAGAGCGATTGAACAAGGCGACCCGAAAATACGTAAACAAGCTCATTCAGATTATATCAAAAAACCAGTAGAAAGTTATGGACAAAGCCATGACATTATGCTAGAGTGCAAGAAGAAGGAATTAGCACTATTGAAATTGAGGGCACTTGTTGCATGAAGAAATCTGAAATAAAAAAAGGTAAACTGGTTAAGCTTGCTTCCGACGCTTGCCGTTGGTCAGATTTTGTCAATACAAGTAGAGTTGGCGTCATTCTTGAGCACGCCCAAGCCCGGGCAAAAATACTTTTTACTGATGGGCACTTGGAAGAGCATTGGTATTTTTCTTTGGAGGCTGTAGATGAAGAATCCAGAACTTAAAATCTTCACTGGTCCCATGTTTGGCGGCAAAACAACAAGAATGTTAGCAGCATTAGAGAGGTACCAGTATCAAAATAGAACTACCATGTTATTCAAACCTTGGATGGATACAAGATACACCGACGAGAAGGTTGTTGTGACTCACAAAGGTCAAGAGCACAATTCTATACTTGTTAACAGCGGAGAAGAGATATTTCAAAAAGGTTCGGAGGCTGATGTCATAGCGGTAGATGAGCTTTTTATGATACCAGGATCCGCAGAATATCTTATCTCTCTCTTCAAAAAGGGGAAAACTATACTGGTTTCCACATTACAACTATCTTCGCTACCGTCCGGATACACAGTTTTCAACGAACCTAGAGACTTGATGCCTTGGGCCACAAGTATAGAAGTTTGCCCAGCTGTCTGTTCTCGGTGTAGTAGAGATGCATTTTACACTCAAAGAATAGGTCAGCAGCCTAAAAAAATTTTAGTAGGGGGAGCAGAGGATTATCAACCTGTTTGTTGGAAACATTCTTTGCTGAACAAGCAATGAAAGTTGGAGATTTAATAAAAATAAAAGATATTTTTACTTCTCACGGTATTTACGAAGGGTCAGAATATGTTATTGGAATGATAATCGACGGCCCTAACGAGGTTGGAAAAGTTCGAGTTCTGTTGTCCTCTGGAAAAAGAATTTGGCTCCACACCGGAGAAGTAGAATATGTCCCTAAAGACAGGAGGTATCTAAAACAATGAGTCACGAAACAGCACTCATAGAAGCACAACTGTGGGCAAACGAAGAGCGTTTTATTTATGTTGCTTGCTGCCTTGGATTGTTTGTGTTTATAGGTTTTTTATTCAAGATCAGTAAATAATAATCACATTTTCATACTATTTATTATAGTATGTATGACTTTGAAAGGGGTGATATAGTATATATTAGAGACTTTCCTTTTGGTAAACCCACCAGAATATACGGAAAAGTTGTTGGAATTCTTCACGGAGAATATTATAATATTCTCTTGACAAATGGAATGAATCAAGGTACAATAATAGCATATAAAAATTATCACTTAATAAGAGAAAAGGATGTCCCTCGTGAAATCAGAGAAGATAAGGAACGGAAGCAGACTGACAACAAAACTTTACAGTGAAGGCCACGGCTCAACTTCAGAATCTGTATTTCTTGAAATAGACAATTTAGATACAAAAACAATAGAACAAACAGAAAATAATTATGAAGAAGTCTTTGTTAGATTTAGAGATTTGCTGACTGATAAGCCATGGTGTTGCGACAGTAGAGAGGATGTTTTGTCTATATGTCAGGTGCTTGCAGATAGTATGAGAGAGAATTTGCTAATTCGTAAGGAGGAGAAATGACTAAGGGGGAAGCAGTCCGATGTATTGAAGATTACGAACTGTTTGAATGTGGAAACATCAATGGAGAAGAGGGCTGTTATATTTGTTACTCTGAGTCAAATGGAAAACACATGGTTTATTTTCCAGAATGTGGCGAGTGGGCAGAACTAACAGATGACCAAATTAAAAGAATAAACAAAGAAGGGTATATACCCAAAAAGAACAAAGCGTTTATCAAATTAGTATCGAAGATGGAGTATGGTAAATATGACTGATATGATACTCACTTTTTTTGCATGGTCCGGTCTAGTTTTTTGGGGCTACGGCTTGTGGAAGGTACTCAACTGATGTATTCTTTGATGCTCATTGGTATATGCGCGGTAAACATGGTGCTTGCTGTATTGACAGGAATTTTCCTACCAGTAGAGTATCACGGTCATTTTGCTCTTCAGCCAAGAGACTACTTTTTACTATCATTCGTCGGCTTTTGCTTGGGTCTTTATCAATACAGGTCAGACAATGAAGGCTAAGGACTTAAAGTGCAACAAGATGTACTGGTCAACGCGCCTGAATAAGATAGGAATTTGTGAAGCGTATGCAGATTTTATGGCCTATATGGTTTTTATTGATAATAGAGAAAATGGGTGGTACCATTGTACAGAACTAAAGGAGGTAAATAATGATAAAAGACAGACTGTTTGATGCTTACTTGATAGGTTCTTTGATTGTTGGGTGTGCCATTGCAGCTCCTTACGTGGCTTGCATGATCATTAAGGAAGAGTTCCGTGCGAGAATGTAGGTTTATCAGATGTGGGAACAATATCTATGTGCCTCCAGTCCAAATCTGGCTAGAAGGCTGGACGCGCCAACGCTGGCTAGAGAGACACTTTAAAGATCCAGATAGAATAAGAGTGGCCAGCCTTATGTCTTGGGAGTGGTTGGTTGATAAACACAACATTAGCAGACTTGTTGAAAAGTCTGGAGAATTTGTAGAGGAGCCTTATGAAAATAATAAAGCTGATTAAATCTTTATTTGTAAAAAAAGAAACTGAAGAGCCAATTCGCAGAAAGAACATTATCGAGCCGGACTTCATTGATTACGATGGGATGGGGAATCAAGGAAGATTCATGACCAGAAAAAAGAAGTGATCAAGCTTCTAGCCTGGTTTTATTTGTTATCTGTTGGTTGGGCCATTCCTTTAATTTTTAAGTTACCGGTCCTCAACAGAGTAACAATCGCCGCAAAAGATATTATCAAAAAGTCTTGACAATCCCACCAAAATAACCTATAATATAAATATAACAAACAATGGAGAAGCAAGTGCGAGGCGTAGACTTTAAAGTAGGCGATCTGGTTTTCGCCCCCGTTGCCGAAGCAACGGCCGTTGTCCTTGGTTTCGAGGACAACAAACTATTCGATTCGGTTTATTGTGTTAAGGTCATGTATGTTGGAGACTCAAAACCAATGTACGTTTTATCAGATAGGATTAGAAAATTATGAGTGACACATCAGTACAATATCAAGACACATTTGATCATTTACAATATCACGCAGACCATATGAATTTATGGGAGCAAGGCTTTGTAGATTCTTTGGAATATCAGTTCAAACAAAAAGGTAGACTTTCTATCTCACAAGAGAGGCATCTTTTGAAGTTGGCTGATAAATATAATATGGACAAGATTCGAGAAGCACAACAGTTCGCGAAGAACTATGGACCAAAACAACGCGACATTGCAATCAAATGTGCAAAATATTATGATGGCCAATACCTTAGCCCAAAGTACTTTCATGATATTGTTAACAAGGTTCTTGGAGATCCCGAAGGGCACATTCTTACTCTTGGAGAATACAACAAACTATGCAAGAACAAGTATGCGCTGAAAGTTTTGGCATCATACGATGCACCAGAGAAATTCGCAGTGGGTGATGTGGTTCAGATTCGTGCTAATAATCGCATTGATATTGCTAATACAGAACTCAAAACTGGTGCCGTTCCAAGAGGTATGCGAGCGACTTGGCACTTTGCTGACAAGACTTGCATGGTCCTTGAAGTGAATGCGAAACCAATTACACGAGCAGCCAAGGCCGCCAGGGTCTACAAGATACTAATTATTGACGAGACATCACCAATTTATGCTCACGAATCTGACTTGAAGAAGTTGAGAAGGAGAAAAAAGAAATGAAGAACAAAATTATTACGGCTGTCTCTTTCTTTTATGAAGGTGAAAGACATGTAGTCAAGTGCACTACGACCGGAAAGTTTCGTGTGCCTGTCACAGAAGTTATCGAAGGTAGAGTACGCACTAAAAACAAGTCTTTAACAGCAAAGCAGCTCCTTGAGCACGATGTTATAAAAAAGTGTGACCCAACATTTTATTTGCAAGATGGAAGAAAGCACAGAGTATTCTACGGAGGTGACGCAACATATTTGCCCGCAGAGTCTGAAGGCTTGGCCGAGAAGCACGATGAAGCAAATAAACCTAGAAAGATTCCGAAATTAAAAGCTGGAAAGATACTTGACAAACCAACAACTAATGGTTACAATCTAAATAAAGATTGGAAACAAGAAACACTAGATATGTATGGGTGTTGGCCTTATGACGAAGATTATCATGACTAATTATTTGAGTGAAGGTGATTTGGTGTGGGTCTGCCGCCATGGTTATGAAGATTGTACACCAAAAAACCTCAGAAGTAGAGGCATAATCACAAAATCCCTACCAGCGCCCAACCAGTATTGGTACGAGATTTTGCAGACGACACCCAGTGGTACGACACAGATGAAGACTTTTCCAATAGAGATGTTAATAAAGATTGAAGATAATGACTGAAGTATACAATGTAAGAATAGGTGACATGATATGGAACCAACTAGAGGGTGCTAATATTGTTGGTCTCGTCTACAAGTTGACCCCAAAGTATGTTTACTATGCAGTTTGTGCCAGAAACAAAGGCACTGCTGATGGCGACCACTACATCACAAAGGACCACAAAGTCAGCAAAGAAAAATTGTACGAAGCGATTAGAACAAATCACGTAGGAATAAGTTATGCACAAGGCACCAATCGTAGAAGAAAGATTAAAGAGAACACCGAAGGTGGGTGATATCGTGAAGTTTGAAGACCCACATGTTTTTCTTAACTGGCAAAATGGGGCAACTGGCATCGTCACGAAACTTTATCATGACGGTAACGATGCTTTGGTTCTACTTAGTGATGGCAGACTTTTTCTTGACAGAACCGAATACTTTACGGTATTATAGTATTACATGAGACAAAAGATAGACATAGGCGACCTTGTAGAATATGATAAGTATCAGGCCCTCGTGCTTGATCGTAAGACTATCA
>Ga0163110_10000035_pt1 | contig 65888 bp, 55 predicted proteins | sample CRUFie1St17metaG_FD_108703 | JGI IMG/M metagenome (GOLD analysis project Ga0163110, IMG submission 108703) | Marine microbial communities from the Costa Rica Dome - CRUD Field 142mm St17 metaG | ecosystem: Environmental > Aquatic > Marine > Oceanic > Photic zone | place: Costa Rica: the Eastern...
ATTGAACCTGTTACAAGAAGCATCAACATTGAACCCGATGCGTAATTGATTCCGTCAGACATCACCATGAAGAAGCGTGTTCCACCAAGTGCACAAAGTAGACCGAATGTTGCAGCAATGTGCATCCACAATTTCCTCTTCTCAGGGATCTTTGTAGCAAGAATGCCAGAGATAAGCAGAGGCAAACCTAGTAGAGATGGGAAGAAGGATGTTATTGAGTCTGATTCAGAAATCACTGAAATTGCAATTCCCCATAATACTAGGAAAGCACCGTACCCTGTTGTTATGTTTGGAATTGATTGGCCGCCTACTGTAAACTGTTCGCTCATGTTTACTCGTTGTAGGTCAGACCTTTGAGGATTTGCTTAATTCGAACTAAAAAAGCGAAGACTGATGAGTAGGAAGCAGTTCGTCTCCTAACATGGAGGACGAAATTTTCGAGGCAGAAATAATGCCCGAATCTGGAAATTATGTCCTCAATATAACCCTTGCAGCGACGTTTGCTGTATCTATTATCTTCCTAATGCTAGGGACTAGCATAGGACACCTCGTTGAAATAGAAGGCGTTCAAGAGGCCCCTCGCAACTGGTGGGAAGTTCCAATTCATGAACGGCACAAGATGACCAACCTCAATATGACAGAAGAGCGATCTAAACTCCCAATCGAGGGCCCATACAAGGACGAGGTACCTGACGTACTAACATATACCGAACACTGGGTGAATGTCGATTTGCCATTGTCAGAAGAGGATGCTGGTTTCCCTGAAGATGATGTGATGCACGTGGCCATCTGGAGACCAAACGTGCCTGATGATGTCAAAGTTCCAGTGATAATGACCATTCACCCATACTACGATTTCGGAGGCGAAGGTATGCCTGGAGTTGGCGATGACTCTAATCCCAACACGGTTCCTGACCTAGGAGTTGGAAAATGGGTGTATGACAATTTCATCTCGCACGGGTACGCACTCGCGCAAGCCTCAACTTTTGGCACAGGACAATCAACTCACTGCCAAGACGTCAAAGGATTGGGCGAGCAAATTGGAATTCAAGCGGTCGTCGATTACCTTGGTGACCTAAATTGGACCAATGGAAATGTTGGACTAATGGGTAAATCATACGCAGGCACTACCAATTGGGAGGCTGCTCAAAACCCCTCAGAACACCTCAAAACCATCGTACCGATTTCTGGCTCCATCGGTGTGCAAGAAATGTTCTACCGCAATGGTTCCAGTGAGTTTAGAGCAGTCGGATATGATGCCGCATATTGGGCGGCAACAAGTGATCTTACTACCGACGAATTGAGAGTATGTCAAGACGATTTACAAGGACCTCTAAATCCGTTCACTACCCACCTATGGGCTCAATATGGCGGAGCAGAGTGGAATGACTATTGGGATGAAAGAAGACACCTTCCTGACGTCCTTGCAAATTACAGAGGAAGTGTCTATCTTGTATGGGGAATGCAAGATTGGAACGTTGACCCTTACCATGCATTCCCAACATATCAAATGATGAGAGACGCGGGAATTCCTGCTAGGGGAATTATGGGTCAATGGGCTCACAATTACCCAGACCAGCCTACAACTCATGCAAACGCTGTATCCCGTGGATATGGAGCAGAAGCCTACCCCGAAATGACGAGAATGGATTGGGCTGTTGACCTCTTCTGGTGGTTTGAATACTGGTTAAAGGGCGAAGGTCTGATGCCAGAATTACACGTTCAAATGCAGAGGAATGATGGAAGATGGCACGTAGAGGATACTTGGCCTCCTGAAGACATGTATTGGGAAGAGATAACCCTTGATCAAGCAACAGCAACCGGTAGTACAGTTAGTGCAACCTCAAGCGTCACAATTACAATTCCAGCATCTGAAAACGACCGCTTCATCTCTGGATTACCAACTCTACACCTATCTGCCTCAACCGGATTTTGTGATGGAGGCCAAGTGTTTGCAACCATGTTTGATGCAAGCGAAGACCTAAGACTTGGTCATGCAACAATGGATGTAAGGTACAGAGATGGTGGGTATGAGGCAAAAACAGTTACACCTTTCACAACTTACAACATGCAAATGGAATTCAATCCAATGGATGTAATTGTGCCTGCTGGACATGAAATTAGAATCGAGTTGACTGAAAACGGCATGGACTACTTACCAAGTCCTTGCGCTGGAATAGGAATGCAGGTTAACACCGACTCGTCTTCAACTCTAAGTCTTCCATTGATTGACCGTGATGAAGAGACCGCTCCTGAATGGTTCGAAGTTCCTAATTGGTGGGATGCAGAAGAATGAAGATTCTTGCCTTCGAGGATTCCATTGACATAGAAGCACTGCTGATTAGTGGTGGAGTAGAACTATCAAACTTTGAATTCAAGCAATACTGGGATTCACAAAATTATCTTGAAATAATTTCTGAATTCGCTCCAGACATTCTGATGCTAGACCATTACATGCCTCCAACACGCGGCTTGGACGTGCTCAAAGGATTACTTGCATCCGATGTCAAAAGGCCGAAAACAATTGTGGCAATGAGTTCAGCAAGCATGGCAAATAACGCAATGCTCAGTGCTGGCGCTGATGTTGGAATAGTCAAGTTCGATATCTCAAAACTCAACGTTTGGGATCAATCGTGAGGTTGCCAATCGTCTTGACCTGGCTCTCTATACCACCAATAACCGTCGTCGTCTTTGAACCACTCGACACCATCATCATCGGTGTAGTAGTCTTCATCATCTTCTACGGCATTCGGATCTTCAAGACCGCTTTCTTGCGCCATCTCTTTCTTGAGTTGGTTTATGCCTTCATCCACATCTGCGAAAACTCTGTTTTGAGTTCTGATTTCTGCTTGGTGATCGCCTGCAGCAATCGCATCGTCAGAATCCGCATAGAAATCCGCAGCCATACTATTCCTGAATTCCTCGAATTCGTCACGACCGAAGGAGCCGGTGAATTCGTTGCCCTGCGACTTCATCAATTCATCTAGATTCTTGCGCTTACCGAGTTTTAACTCCGGAGAATCAGGCATGTCCCCTTCATCATAAAATGCATCACTATCATCGGTAAGTTTTGGGAAAGAGCGACCTTCAGGGTCTACTTCTTCAATTGCTTCAACAACCAAATCATGCTCCTCTTCGTCGAGATTACCCTCTTCGTATTGCTGTGTAACAGTCTTGACGAGTTTTCTCAACGTCTTTGCAAGTGCACGGTCATTACCGGCTTCAGCAACGACTTTGTCAACCTGCTTTAACAAGCGTTCATACGGACTTCCAGTGATGGCACCGAAGATTCGTCCAAAGCCGCGCTTCTTCTTCGCCATGGACAGATTGTATTGTTCGTAGTTTTTCAAGGGTTTCCCCCGAAATCCTCAATTTTGCGACTTATTCATCACATAGTTCACTCTCGGACCATCATGGTGAGCGACTGGTTAGCAGACGCTGTCTCCATTTACAATGACGAATCTCACAACCGCAGGGATGAATATGTGGCACAAGTTCACTTTCCTGCAAGGTTGCTAGAAGATATTCTCGGCTGGGCGCTCAAAGCCCTACCAGATGAGATTTTAGTCGGACTAGACGTTTCGGTGGACAGAAACCTACCAGAGGTTGAAGTTGAATTCGAAGGTAGTGATCAGAAGAAGAATTTGTTTGCAGGGCAAGGCTATAGAATTCATGAAGCTAAAATGGTAAACCGCGGTGATTCGTTTTCTGTGCATCACCTACCCGAAGAATGGACTGATGAAGTATTCGGTAGTGATAGAGGCCCAAGGGCTGGTCGTTTTACCCACTGGCTACACACCCATCCAAACTGTCCAGCGATCCCGAGTGGAGCTGATGCTGATGCTGCTCAATCTACCGATGGCGTGGACCTTATTCTTGGAATTGAATTCTCTCCTGAAGGCCCTTTGCCCTGGTTCGATGATATCGAAGGTGAAAGAAGAATAATTGGAGAAAAGAAATCCTGGTTTTCAAGAAAGGACAAGCGGCAGGTCTTGGGAATAGCACCTACGGGGCATCGTATTCATTCCTTGGAATTAATTGCTTTTCACAAGGCTGGCCTAGGAGTGAATGTCGTTTTCGTAAATGATGAAGGTATAGCCTACTGACAAGTTGTCTCGAAATCATAGGAATTTAGGAATTCTTCTAAATCATCTAATCTGTCTGAATTGACCCCAAAGTCAGCGCCGCCAATCCTCGATTGACTGTGAACTTCCACATAGCCACATTTGTTGTCATAGGTTACGTCATCCGGGAACTGCAAGAATAGAGTTCTGTCTACAATGTGCCCTTCACTAAAGGTAGTAGTGAATCCTCTAGTGTCAACCCACTCTTCCATCGCTTGATGTAATTCCTCATCGCTTACATTTAACGTAATTTGGCGATGATCACAATTTCCAGAATTTTCCGGGCAATCATCTGGCATCGTATCTGTGGCTAAAGGAATAGATAGAACATTCATGACTACTAGCCCTACAATGTAAAGCGCTGGTAATAAAAGCCATCTCCGGCTTGACAAGAAATCACCGGCGCTTCCAACTACCGTCATTCCATTCGTAAACGATAGGCTGACCTGTAGGAATTTCCAATTTCAATACTTCTTCCTTGGACAAACCTTCGATACTCATTACAACTGAACGAAGACTATTTCCATGGGCTGCTACAAACACATTTTTCCCTTCTTTCAAAGATGTAGTAATTTGTGATTGCAAATAAGGTATTGTTCGCGCCGCTGTAAGTTTTAGAGACTCGCCATTTGGTGGTGGAACATCATAAGAACGCCTCCAAATGTGAACTTGCTCATCTCCATATTTGTCTCTGGTCTCCTGCTTGTCTAGACCTTGTAAATCGCCATACATGCGTTCATTCAATTGCCAAGAAACGTAAACAGGAATGGAATTGTTACCAGAATCGTTCGATTGAGCCCATTCCACCATACGCGATTCGTTTTCACTCATTGATTCCCCATCCGCTGAATATTGGAAAATCGGAGTTTTACCAGAATCGTGTTGCGCTAAAGCCAGCATAGCGGTCATTTGGGCTCTAATCAATGTGGATACGTGGACTTCGTCTATAGGTAAGGATGCGATTTCTTTGCCTCCAGAAATCGCTTCTTCTATCCCTTTGTTTGTGAGTGGAACATCTACCCAACCGGTGAACAGATTTGCAGCATTCCACATTGATTGTCCGTGCCGCATGAGGATGAGAAGTGCCATGTGCCTCAAACCGAAGGGCGAGGGTTGCCATCCTTCAACCTTCTCAAGGTAGAAGTGTAGGAATCAGCCACAATGCCACCAACGGAAGCATTCCTAAAATAAAATCTCTAACGAACATCTGAAGCACAGTATTGCTAGTTGCTACTGAAAATTTGTTGAATTCCTCTTGCATCTTATCATCGATTTTGTCAGAGACTACGCCTGCTCCTCGTCGAGTCAATTCAATTGCGGCTCCAGTTGCTACTGCTCCGACAAGACCTGCAGGTGTAAACTTCCTAGCTTTCAGAGCAAGCAATCCCCATGTTTTCAAGGAAGTCTTGGCAACTGCTTTGGTAACAGGTTCTTCTTCATCGGCCTCTTCCTTATCTCTACGGGAGAATTTCCTCAACCAACCACGAACTTTGAAACCTGTATCTGCAATTATCTTCAAACGGTCAATATTTTGTTTTTCGATGGTTTTTAGCATACGACGAACTCGTAAAATCCGGTATATGTCAACAATTAACCAAAGTATTGCCAAACATATGAGTAAAAATAAACCGAAAAGATTGGTATCACTCCAACTGCTCCAACCCAAAGGATCTGTCCATAATCTGAATAGTAAAACTACTAAAATCGGGAGAGAGAAAGATAGCAATTCATTCAGAGCCAATAGTGTGTATCCTTTAACTGGCAATTCTTTCAACCGTTTTATGACCCAGCCGCCATGTGGAGCGAGTTGCCTAGTTACTGAAAGGAAGGGTTTTGCTAGCAAAATCACACGAAGGAAACCAGGAATTAGCAAGAATAGGATGTAAAACTCCCAGACATTACTTGGCGGAATTTCCACCAACCCGAACGGTTCGACCACACTTGCTGCTAGTGTCTCTCCTTTTTGAATTGAGGGCCGTAGGGTTCATGCCTTGCTAATACTTCGGCCTGTTTATGCCCTTCTCACATGGACTATCCGACTGGCTATCAATGAGCGTGGATAGAGACTGGATAGATGAGAATGTGAAATGGAAAGACTTTGGCACAGGAGTACGCCTTGGCAAACTTGCAAGAGAAGGTCCAACATCACTCGTACTTTATGATGTAAAAAGTGATGTCGCCATTGATGCTTTCATGCCCCACAGCCATCCAGGGGGAGAATGTTACCTAGTTCTAGAAGGTGAAGTCTGGGATGAAGATGGAACATACCCTCAAGGCTCTATCGTTTGGATGGACAAAGGCGCATCTCATACTCCTAGGACTAGAGGACAAACTCTGATTTTAGTTCTGTGGCCAGACGGCGTGAAAGCGGCTTGAAGTGATTTTATGTGGACAAATATATCTGCATACAAGTTTCTTGATATGCCAGAGTTTGAAGATTTGCGAGCGCCACTCAAAGAATTCTGCGACTCGCACGGAATTTATGGAACAATCCTGCTATCCCCTGAGGGAATCAACATCTTCCTCTCAGCACCACGTGACAAGATAGACCTCTTCGTTGAACACATCAAATCAGATGAAAGATTCGAAGACTTGTGGGTCAAGTTTTCTGAATCAGATGAATGCGCATTTAGAAAGATGAATGTCCGCCTCAAGAAAGAAATCATCTCGATGGGGGACATGAGTGTCAAACCTCACGAGTTCACAGGCAATCACCTTGAGCCAATGGAATTCAAAAAATGGCTAGACGAAGGGAAGGAAGTCACAATTTTAGACACCAGGAACGACTACGAAGTCAGAATGGGAACTTTTGAGGGTGCGGTTGATTTTGACATCAGGACTTTTCGCGCCTTTCCTCAAGCTGTTGCAGAATCTGATCTTCCAAAAGACAAGCCGGTTGTAATGTTCTGCACAGGAGGAATCCGTTGTGAGAAGGCTAGCGTTGTCATGCTAAACGAAGGCTATAAAGAAGTATACCAAATCCATGGTGGGATTCTAAATTACTTCGAAGAAACTGGTGGAGCACATTGGAATGGTGAATGCTTTGTGTTCGACCGCAGAGTAGGCGTTGATGGTGAACTCAATGAGACAACATCTGAGGTTTGCTGGGCATGCAGAGAGCCGCTAACACCCGAGCAAGCGGCAAGTCCTGAATTCGTGCGTGGAGTTTCTTGTCCATATTGCATCGGTTGAAAAAAACGGGTATTGATATACTCAAGAGCGGTTTTATTGCCATGAACAAACCTAAACTCGCTGTTTCTTCTTGTCTCCTAGGAAAAAAGGTACGCTACAATGGCGATGCCGCTGAGTTTAGGCCTCTCAACCGAATTTGGAGTGAACATCTCGAATTAATCGGAGTCTGCCCTGAAGTAGGAATCGGCATGGGGGTGCCACGTCCTACAATCAGGTTGGTCAAAGGTGAAGAAAGGATCTCGCTCATTGATCCCAAAAACGGCCATGACTATACAGATAAAATGCTGGAATTTTCTGAAATCCAATCAGATTTCCTAATTGCATCTGGGATTAGCGGCTTCGTTTTCAAGAAGGATTCTCCAAGTTGTGGTCTAGAGAGAGTTAAGGTATACCGTGGTGATAACCCACAAGCCGTGCGAGACGGCACTGGACTGTTTGCAAAGGTTTTCACCACGTTATACCCCCACATTCCAGTAATCGAGGAAGGTAGGCTAACCGACCCATTACAAGCAGAACACTTCCTAGCAAGAGTTCACTTCTTCAACGAATGGCTATCTATTGGAGAAGAGGGCTGGACTGCATCTAAATTGATGACATTCCATGCTGAGCACAAGTTGTTCTTACTAAGTAGAGCTCCTGACTCTAAGAGAATTCTAGGTAGAATCATCGCTCAAGGATTCGATAATGATGAGCACCCAGAGCACGTCGCTCTAAAGTACATGACAGAAGCACAAAAGCACCTCTCAACCTTAACCAAGAGAGGAAGGATTGCTCATGCTATGGAGAGGGTTGTTGGCAGGCTGCCACAGTTATCTAAGTCAGAAAAACAGGAGATGCTGGACGTTATTCACAGTTTCAGAAGAGGGCTGCTTCCACGTTCTGCGGCAATGATTTTGCTAAATCACCACATCAATCAACACGATGCTGATAACCCGATTCACAAGAAGTTCATCTCTCCAATCCCAATGGAAATTGGACTGATGGCCAGAGTCTAATCAGTTTCCACAGCCGCAGCCTGAGATTTGGCAGGAATCTCCTTCCTTGACCTCTGTAATGACCTTTGGAGCCTTCTCTTTTTTCAAGCGCTTCTTAGAAACTTTTGGCACTCTTACTTTCCGTTGATTCTGAGATGTGCGTGGATTCATGTCTTTGCGGAAACCCGATTATATGATAAATTTATATTATCAATTTTCAACATATATCTCGATGTTGCCATCTTTGACTCGGGTCTCGTAGATTTTGAGGTCTTTCTGCTTGCTCAGTTTGCCTACTAGTTTCCCATACAGTGGGAGCAGAGGGAATGGTGACCACTCGACCAGTTCCCCTATGTCGATTCTGTGAGTTGTTTGGTGTAGTGGACATCTGATACAATCATCCTTAACTTTGGCACCATATGCTAGAGGCCAGCGCATGTGGCGGCACAATGCTTCAGTAGCAAAATAAGTGTCATCGATTTGACCAACTAGAACCATCTTCTTGGCAACTGTACGCATTTTTTTCTTACCCGGCTTGAGTTTTGATTGTTTGATTGCTATTTGCCAGGTCATGCCATCACTCACGCTAAAATTTGAGACATCCCACCATCAAGGTGCATAACCTGTCCAGTGAAATTATCTGGAGCACCGGTTAGTAGCCAATGAATGCTGGTTGCAATTTCTTCAGCTTCGTTTATTCTTTTCAGTGGAATCATATTTGCTGATGCTTCTCTAATTGCATCAGAGCGAAGAATGGTTGCTGCAAGCCTAGTATCGGTTAGGCCAGGTGCAACCGCATTGACCCTGATACCTCTCTTTGCATAAGTCGCTGCTGCAGAGCGAACCATAGATTCCAAACCACCCTTCGCAGCCGCAATTGCCTCATGATTAACAAGACCAAGACTGCCTGCCACGCTTGAGGTGAATACCATTCGGCCTTCGCCCATTTTCAGCATTGCTTTTCCGCACATAGAAAGCGTCAGGAAAGCGCTGGATAGGTTGGTTGTAATCACCTCATTGAATGCCTCAAGGGCGAGTGCATGAGGCGGCCTGATTGAGATAGAACCCACCAAGTGGGCTACACCTGCGATTTTTCCATCGCCTTGTTGTGATGCCAGTTCAATCGCTGAAGACACTGATTCTTTGTCGAGCGCATCTCCAATGACAACCTTTGCACCTAGTGATTTTAATTCCGCAACTCTTGATTCGTCACGAGCAAGACAAGTCACTGCTAAACCTTGCTCAAGCAGTTTCTTTGCTGTAACTATGCCGATATCACTGCTGCCTCCAACAATTAGATAGGAACTCATAGTGTTACGTTTTGTTGTTGATATTTATACTACTGTTCGTGTGCAATTCACTTACTCTGCTACGCGAACACTGTTTGATAAGTGATGAGAATTTGATTTATTTCATTCAAAAGGGGATTTTGATTTGAATATTGGAGTGTTTGACCGGGTATTACGCTTGTCTGCGGGCTTGGGCGTTGTACTCTTTGATTACATTGCCAACTCAACTTGGGAATTTGTCTTCCTAATTATTGGAATTTGGAGTGTTACAACATCAGTATTTGGCTGGTGTCCTTTTTACAGAGTATTTGGATTGAACACTTGTCCGGCTTCTTTCCAACTCAAGCATGAAGGGCAATTAGAATCCTAAGCCTACATCTCTTCATCGAGAATTTCGGCTGTTTTTGCGATAAATGATATCGCTTCAGGATTTTCTACAGCAACTATACCACGTATGTTATGGATATCTCTCAACTCATTTGTTGGCGGTGCGACCTTGATTCGTGATTCATGGATTTGAATTGAACTTCCCGGAGATGCTTCAATCCCTCCTTCTGGTAACCAAAGTCCTATGGCACCAATCTCAGCGTGATGAGACACCAGTAAGACTCGCCCGTTATCATCTTCATCGATTCTTACAACCGTTAGTTCAGAACCATGTGGAATGAGTTTCGATGCTGGCTGCCACTCCTTCCAAGTCTCGTCGAGTGGCCTTGATAACTCCTCAGCCTTTTGGTCGATTTCAGATATTTGAGATTCAAAGTCCTTTGAGGCTTCTTCTGAGATATCGTTTACTTTGTCGATGTATTGCCTGAGGCCTTCATACTGCATTTGTTCCTTATTGGTCATTGCAGTATTTGCCAATAACAGCATTTCAGCTAACATGTCCATTCTATCTGATGTTCCAGTTTCAATAGCACATTCCATTGCTTCATCCAAAACCTCAATCGCTAGTCCTGGGCAGTCGATTGCCAGTAAAGAATTTCCAATTCCAGATAGTGTTTCAATCGCTTGGATTTTATCTTCTACTACGATTGAATTAGCGGAAATCATGTGTGCTTCAGACAATTCGGAATTGCCTTCGATGTGTCTAGCAATTCCCGCCAGCATTAGATGAGGCAGTCTGCTTGCTGAAACAGTCTGTGCTTGCCTGTCTGCTGTCTCAAATAACATTGCAGCACGATTCCAATTATTGGCAGCCAATGCCAATAATCCGAGTTGATGCATGGCTCGCATTTCTGCTCCCGTGTCATCGATCAAGGTTGCCAGGGATAGCGCTCTTGAAAGATGAAGTTTTGAGAGTTTGAGATTACCAGACATCTTTGATAGCATGCCTAAAGCAGATTCCATACGATACAAACTACCAGACATTGCACGATGTGCTAACTCTGCTAACTCTTCACCTAGAGGTGCAAGTCCTAATCCTGTAACCTCTAGAATTTCACTCTGTAATTCGATTGAGGACTCATAGGCTTGCTTCAAATCTTCAGAACTACCATCCGCTAACATTGAGGAAAGGTGTTCGTCCAATTTTGCCACTGGAGCACATATTTCAGGAAGTGAACCTAGTTTATTCATGATTGATTTCTTGACCTTCTCCCCCCGTATTGAACGGATTAATCCTGAGATTAATTTGCCTTCATCAACCTCAACAACCTCTTCGCTTTCTTCTACTAAGGCTATTCTAGAAGATAGAAGGGAATCAACCATCCAAGTCAATTTTGCTTGAACGTCATACTGACCTGCTCTGCTAATGGCATAACGCATCTCTGCAGCTCTAACCCTTCGAGAGAGACTTCGCATTCGTGTTCTTTGGCCTGAATTTCCTGAATCAGCCAACCTTTGTAGGAATGTAGAGGGCGGGCAAGTTTCAAAATTCAGATTGGCTTTTTCTCCGGACGTTGTCATTTTGTAATCGTCAGAGACAAGAGTTACTTTGTGACCTTCATGGGCTAATTTGGATCCCAAAATCATCAGAGACAAATCGACATCTTGTGGAGAGGCTTTCTCCCCAATATGCTGTGCTAATGCTCTAACTTCAGCCTCATCAATTGTGACTGTAACCAGCATATCGCGAATCTCTTCCAAAAGATTGGGCTGACCTGGCCATCTTTGAAACCGAACGGTCTTGATTTCACCGTGAACACCCGGTGTGACATACAAGGCTGAATCCTCGTTTGCCAAGATTTTCTTTAAGTCATCCAAGAACCCGTTCGGAGCCATCGAACCTACGTGAATAAAGCAATTAGAATCAACGACCCAAACGTCTGCCATGTGTGTGGCTTGTAACGGATGTAATTTGACTTAACGCCGTTATTGAAAGGTCATTCTTGTGTATTTGATTCATTGAGATATTTCCTGTCGAACCAAATTGGGCCGCCGGGAGGTATTGCCGCGAGCATGCCTTTGATTGCAAGGCTTGAACTCATTCTGCCCTGATTTTGCTCCCACCAAACCAAGCCACAATACAGTATGAACAAAAACCCATGAATTGGTCCAATGATTTTCACTAAAATTTCATTACCACCAATATACTTCAGTGGCATAGCAATGAAGAAAAGCGATATTGTCGAAATAGTCTCTAAAATTCCAGATACTTTGAACAGACTCAAACTCAAGCCTCCACCATTGGCCTTGACGAACCACATGATGGACATAACTGTTCGTCACTGTCCTTGTAATCATGCTTGCAAGCAGGACATGTGGATGCGAGAACCATCTTACCCATTGATTCCACAGAGTCACCTTGAAGAGAAATGTAACCACTGTTGATATTCCCCACGGTATACCGACCTGCACCGCCTAATCGCACAAGTAAATCTGGGGGTAGTGTAACCGTTCCTGTTTCATCGATAATGAGTTCTCTATCCTTTGTTAGATTCTCTACATCTACAGAATCTCCATGTTCTGCAACGAATCTTCCATCCCTAAGTTCAAGTGAGCGATTAGCGAATGCAGCGACCTCTTTTGAGTGAGTAACGATAAGGAAGGATACGCCGTCCTTTTCGTGTAATTCTTTGAACAATGCAAGAACTTCTCTACTAGTTACAGGATCTAAAGCACCCGTTGGCTCATCTGCAAGTATCAATCTCGGCTGGGTAATCAAGGCCCTAGAGATTGCTACACGTTGTTGTTCACCACCACTAAGCATTGCTGGATATGCTCTTGCTCGATGTCCCATACCTAATTTTGTCAACATTTCATCTGCGATTTTCAATGCCTTCTTTGATGAAACACCTTGATGTCTAAGTGGTTGAGCAACATTGTCCCTAGCGTTCAAATCAGGTAACAGGTTACCTTCTTGGAAAATGAAGGAGACTGTCTTTTGTCGCAACTCTACAAGTTCTTGTCCAGTCAAACGTGTCATATTCTTTCCAGCCAAACTAACTGAGCCTGCGCTAGGTTTCATCAAACCACCAAGACATTTCATCAAAGTCGATTTACCTGAACCGGATGGACCAACTACCGCAATTGCTTCCCCTGCTTTCATATCGATATGTAGGCCTCTTAGAGCAACAACGTTTCCGTCCTCAGCTTTTGATTCGTAGACGTGGTAAAGGCCATCAGCATACAATATTGTTTCATCCATACTTACTCCCCCTTCAAAACACTGGCTAAGTCAGATTTCAATGCCTTTCTAGTTGTCACCAATAGAGCGACAACAACCGCTGCAAATACTGCAAGCGATACGAGAATAATTTGTGTCCATGGATATACGAGTGTCCGTTCAATAACCGTGCTTGAACCTCCAAATATTTGGAATATAAATCCAAAGATGTCAAAGAATCCGTTGAAGGATAATGCTAGAGCGACACCAAGCACCACACCAAGAGCCATAGAGACTACCACAATTGACAAAATCTCGAATAATACGAGCCTGATAATTTGGTTAGGAGATGCTCCAATCGCCTGCAAAACTGCAAGTTCCTTTTGCCTCTGATTTAAAACAAGAGACAAGAATACGAAACTAGAAGCTACAGCAGCAACACTAGCAACAACGAATTGTAGAGACAATAATCCTGGTGTTCCAAAGATTAGTCCACCATTTCGTTCAACTTCCTTATGTTTAGTAGACCAATCCATAGTTTCAGAAACTCTAGAATCCGCCTCAAGTTGTGATGCTAATGATTCCAAATCATCGCCTTCAACCCCATCTACTCTCACAATCCAAGTTGTTGAAGTATAATTGTTGGCAGCATCGTTACCAACAAGGGACCTCCACTTATCTTCTCCAATAATCAATGTTGATTCAACCACTGATGAATCAATGCCCGGTAAATACTCGTGAACACCCATGTAATACATCACTGTGCTAAATTTAGTGATTTCCAATCTCACAGATGTGTCCGCAAGGAATAGAGGTGCTGCCAGCGGAGTTGGAATGACTGATACTCCGTCCACACAAGATGTATTATCGCTGTTTGAGCCATCTGGGCAGGTTGTGTTCGAAAGAATAGCCTTAGACAAATCTGTTAGACCAAATAAGCCGTTCAAATTAGCGTCTGTAAGATCTGCGTTTTCTATCCAATCGCCTTCAGAGAAGTCTACAATTACGGCGTTTTCAAGATTCGCACCTGTTAGATCTGCACCAGACAAATCTGTGCCTAGCAACAGAGATTCACTCAGATTTACGTTAGATAAATCAGAACCTGAAAGATTGGTATCAGACAGGTCTACTCTTCCCAAGTCTCTTTCATTCAGATCCTGGTTTTGAATGTTCAAGCCAGACCAATCCCCATCCATTAATGCAGCATAAGCAAAGTATAGAGCGAATGGATCTGGTTGGTCCGTACCTCCTGAACTGAAGTTGAATTCTAATTTCTCCCAAACAAGAGTTACATCCTTCGATTTATCATCGGACCTTTCCAACAACTCATCATCAAGACGATTCTCGTCTCCACCTCTTTCAGAGCCAGGTAATCCTAGTGAGTAGGCTGCATCTGTTCCTGCTGAGAATCCGCCGCTTTGGTAAGCCTCCAATGCATCTGCAATATCATCACCTGGAAGTGCTTGTTCACTCCATTTCAACACATCATCATTATTTTCAAGCAGAACATATGTTTGGAGACTCTCTCCTCCAAGTTCTTCACTTAGAGCAAGTTGTGGCACACTTGTAGCAATAGGTATCACACCTGAATCAGCGTATTCCTCAACTATGCTAATTATTTCTGATTCGTTTACATTTGTCTCCATCTGAATTTGTAAATCCGAACCTACTGTAGCATCAACTGTCTTTTCATCGACAATTGTTCCTGTGTATCCTTGTACTGCTGCAAGTGTTACAATTGAGAGAGTTAGCAACATGATTACTGCTAATCGGTTGACAGATTCAGCAGAACCTGACCCTTTGAGACCTCTCTTTACATCCTTAAGCAGAGGCGTTCTTCCAAATATGAGTTGCATGATTTGTGGACCTTTAGCACCTATTCTTCCAAGCAGTAAAGCTCCACCAATCCATAGAGCGAATGGACCAAAGATTCCAATCAGTCCTTCTACGAAAAAGTTGGAAACGATTCCATCTTCGCTTCCATTCATTTCAAGCCAAGTATCCACGACTGCTAGCATTCCGAATAGGAATGCAGTCCAGTGTAACCAACGCTTTGGTTCAGATTTCTTGGTTGTTTTCTTTACACCTTCTTCGATTTCTAGTTCAATGAAATCACGAGCACGACTGCGGCCAAATAACACAGCTAGTCCTAGGGTTGTGACCGCTGTAAATAGAGTCGACCAAATCCCAAGAGTTGGATTTACATCGAAGTCTCCAGTTCTGAATTCCATAAATCCGACTGCAGATAATACGAGTGGAACCGCCAGCAATGCTAGTATGTATCCAATTAACCATGCCACAGAAGCCATGACGAATAACTCGAGCAACACCATTCCTTGGAGAGTCTTCCCATCCGCTCCTATTACCCGGTGGATACTTACTTCCCTACGTCTCTGCTCAAGGGACAATACCAATCCGTAGATCAATACTGCAATCGAAAGAATAACGATTGGAATCATAATAATATAATCGAAAATTTGGATTAATCCAAGGAAAATGTTGAGGAACGTGATAGTGCCGCTGACAATATCGGTGTAATACAGTTCAACGCCCTCTTCAGTGTAATTTTGAGCTTGCACTCTAGTGCCAAGGTCTTCTAACCACTCTTCAGCATCTGCAGTGGAACTTGTAGGTAATTGGCCTCTATCGATTGTAACTCCGAGATACATATGGTCGTAAAACATCAAAGTTCCACGCTGGGATTCATCGAGCACTTCCCATGTAGTAAAAATTGGATTGAAAGGTAGAGTTGGATTCCCAAAATCCCAAGGCTCGTAAATCCCCACAACTTTCAGGTCCTCCACAGTCATCCACATTCTACAGTAAATCATCTCGTTATTTTCTGGAGTAATTTCTCCGTCACAATTCTCATCAGTAATAGAACCCTCAATTAAGGTTGATTCATCTACAACATATGCAAATGTTAGACTGTCTAATGTGTCACCTACGTTAGCCTGCGCTTGGCTTGCGATAGTTGACGGCAAAATTATGCCTCTATCGCGAGTCATATTTTCTGGACTTGGCCATTCTCCAAGACCAGGAATTATGTTACCACCCAAACGCTTTGCTAATTCTCCATCGAAGGCGCCTGGACCCAAGAAACGAATCGCTCGCATATCAGAAATCGGTGGACCATTAGCATCTGCCTCAGGATAAGTGAACGTCACATTCGACCAATATGGATTAGAAGATGCTGATATTTCACGCATCTCAAGTGGCTGTGCTACAACGAATTCACGATTGAAAAAACCTCCACTATGTATCCCTTGACGCCCAAGTACTAGTGTACAATCATTGAATTCTGAGAATTCTTCCAGTAATTCATCACATACCTGAGTCATCACTGTGGTATCATTTGACCAACCCGATGCGTTTTCAACAGGTTCACGAGCATACTCGATTTTTGCATCAAACGGTTCGGACTTCAATGATTCCTCAAAGAATAGTTGGGACAATCCCACTCCATATGCAAGCACAGTAGTGATGACCAAAGATGAAAGGAATACACCAGTGATTACTGCAAGACCTCTCTCTTTACCTCTCCAAGCGCCTTGTGCCGCTAAACGGAACTTGCTTGGTAATTCCATCACGCTATTCTTGAATTTTGCTAATCTTGAGCGGTTGATATCAAAGTCTGAATCTGCAAGTTCGAGGTCTACAGTGGTCATTCTTCTTCACCATCCTCTTCGTCAAGTCCCCAGGCTGACCGTATATCGGAGGCTTCGGTTTTACCGTCTTTCAGCAGCAACATTCGATCTGCATTTGATGCTAAATCTGGGTCGTGAGTAACCATAAGTATCGAAATTGGCTTTTCCTCATCGTGACATAGTTCCTTGAAAAGAGCAAGTACTTCCTTTCCACTTGCAATATCGAGATTGCCAGTTGGCTCATCTGCTAGAAGAAGCGGGCGGTTACCCGCAATTGCTCGAGCGATTGCAACCCTTTGTTGTTGCCCACCTGACAACTGGTCTGGAATATGGTGCATTCTATCTCCAAGGCCAACCCTTTCAAGTGAATTCACTGCTGCTTTCTCCGCCTCCGTCGCAGACATTCCTGATAACTCAAGAGCCATTGCAACATTGTCAACAGCGCTTAGGTTGTCTAGTAAATGGAAATCTTGGAAAATCCATCCTACCAACTCCCTGCGCACATCTACAACACTAGACGGGCCTTTTAGCCCGTATGTTCGCTCATTAAGAGCAATGGTTCCTTCATCAGCGGCAAGGAGTCCGCCAATGATGTTGAGCAAAGTGGATTTGCCGCAGCCAGACGGCCCCATTAGTGCCACCATCTCTCCCCTTTCAATCTCCATTTCAATCCCTTTCAGGACCTGAAGTTTGTTTGATCCCGAGCCAAAGGCCTTGGTAAGACCGGTAATGGTTAGCATAATACCACTCACTAATGAGCAGCATCACAAAGTTCTGATATATCAACTACTGTTTGATATGAATCTCATTGATTTCATCACTTTTTTCCAAAAGTCATTCGCCTTAGCCAGTGGATAAGACCACTGTTAGTGAATATACCGTTACGGTATTGCTGCTTTTCCATGACATCATCAATCCAGGTTTCGAGTTCTGTATCCATTGTTTCTCCCTCAGTTTACTTTTGGAACCGGCTCTATAATGCGTTTTGGGTGTTATGTTTAAACTAAGTGTTCATAAAAACACTTGAAATAATGCAAAATTATGCCGATATTTGCTTTAGTCGCTTATTCATGACTCATCGGAAAATTACACGATTCTAAACAATAAATCATTCACCATAAGCGGGGGTTTGAAATCACCAATACATGTCCGATACATGATGGACCCGCTGTTGAAGGCTAAGTTACAGAAGCAACGTTATCACATCGTAGGTGAGCATGGCGGTGTGAAAGTTTGCCATTGGACAAAAGAATCTCTACTTCGGGACCGTCAGTGCTACAAAGGACGGTTCTACGGTGTCGCAAGTCACAACTGCATGCAAATGTCTCCAGTTGTCGACCAGTGTAACCTTGCATGTTCATACTGTTGGAGAGAGCCTCACATGGACTCTCTCGTATTAAATGATCAGGACCCTCTAGAAATGTTGTACGACTCTGTAAAAGCGCAAAGAAGACTGATTTCTGGTTTTGGTGGCAATCCTAAGGTTCCTAAAGAGAAGTTCTTGGATGCACAAAATCCGAAACATGTTGCAATCTCTCTAAATGGTGAACCAACACTATACAACCGACTCTCTGAATATATGGAATTATGTCACTCCCACGGAATGACGACTATGCTTGTTACAAATGGAACCCTTCCAAAAGTAATTGAGAAATTGGATACACTTCCAACTCAGTTGTATGTTTCAGTAGATGCTCCCAACAAGGAGGTTTTCGATGAAATATGCCGTCCTAAATGGAATACTGCGGCATGGGATAAATTTGAGGAGACCATCGACTTACTACCAAGCCTAGATACTAGGATTGTATGCAGGCATACCTTGATCAAAGGTAAAAATATGAATCCAGAACATATTCCTCAGTATGCTGCACTGGATAACAGAGCCGACCCAGATTGGATTGAGTGTAAGGGCTATGTTCACGTAGGTAACTCAAGAGATAATCTAACTGCAGAAAATATGCCATTCCATGATGACATACTCGATTTCTCAAATAGCTTAGCACCGTTAACAGGTAGGAAATTGTTAGATGATTCTCCACCAAGTAGAGTTGCTTTGGTCGGGAAGGAAATTGTGCCAATTCCAATTCCAGAAGCGACAATGAAATTCCCTGAAGACCTCGGAATTGCAAAATCTATTAAGCATCTAAAAATAGTTCAATGAGGGATTTCATTGCGAAAGATCACAATAGCAAGGGGAGGGGTATTATCACCCTACTCTGGCTTAGGCAGTACCCATTCCGCTCTAGTTCAAAGATTGAGATCCGGCTTGATTGAAGGATATGAATTAGATGATATTCACGAATATCAAATCAAAAAGAACCCCTTTTCTAGACTTTGGAAAAGATGGTTCAGTGCCCCATCTAAAGTGGCGAAGTTATCGCAAAAAAGCGAAATTGTTCACATTACAGATCAAGAACAATCCGGCCTTGTTCCTAAATCTGGCAAATCAGTTGTTACTGTGCACGACTTATTCCATCTCTACCCTAGTATTCGAGATGGCGTAAAAGTAGGAGAACAAAATCCTTCATTCATACGAAAATCGGATTTGAAGAAAATCAAACGAGGTCTCGCTAGAGCTTCTCTACTGATTTGTGTATCCAAAGATACCCAACAAGAATGTGAGATGAGATTTCCGGGGACTCCAACCGCTTGGATCCCACATGCAATAAATTTGGAGGAATATCAGAAAAGTACCCAAAGGCCATCATGGTTCAGCGAGGGGGTTAACCTGCTTGTTATCGGTAGTGAAGAACCGAGAAAAAGGGTTGATTTCGCCGTAAAAGTATGTGCAGAGATGGACGTTACACTACACAAAATCGGTGCTGAATCATCACCTGAATCAAAGAGTGAATTATGTTCTTATGCTAAAGAGATTAATTGCAAGCTTAACTGGGTTGGAAAATTAGAACAAGATGAGATGATCGCTGCATTGCAACACGCTGATGCATTGCTTTTCCCTTCGGTTGCGGAAGGTTTTGGCCTACCGCCTCTAGAAGCATATGCAGCAGGAACTACAGCACTAGTTGCTAACGCACCTGCGCACAATGAGATTCCATTAGAACATCACATACTTCCGCCTAATGACGTAAATGCTTGGCGCAATGCAATTTTAGATTTGAAAGATGAGAGTTCATTGGTAAAAGAAAGAGCGGCAATATTCTCGGTAGAAAACTGGGCAAAGCGACATCAAGAAGCATATGATTCCCTCTTTTGAAGTGAAGCCTTCTCCCGTTTAATTCATGGAGGGGATTGATTTCGGAGTCAATATGCAACCTGTTCAGAGTGTGGCAATAATTGGTGCTGGAAACATGGGCTCCGGTATTGCACAGAAAACAGCACAAGAAGAATTTGATGTTCAAATGGTGGATAGAGAAGCACAATGGGTAGAACGTGGCCAGAGCATAATCTCCGATTTTTTATCTGAGGCGGTTGAAAGAAGAATTTTTTCTCCACAACAAGTTGAGGAAATTAAGGGACGGATTACCGGAGTTGTTGGTACTGAAAATACCGCTGCAGATACTGATTTAGTCATCGAAGCTGTTTTCGAAGATTTCGATATCAAAAACACTGTATTCAACACATTGAATGAAGTGTGTAACGAAAACACAATCCTCGCCTCCAATACTTCCTCGCTTTCAGTAAATGAATTAGCACTTGCATCTGGCAGACCAGACAGATTTGTTGGGCTGCACTTTTTCTATCATCCAGCAAAGAATAGACTTGTTGAAGTCATTCCAGGTGCAGATTCTTCACAAGACACTATTGCAAGAACTGTCCAATATTGCAGAGGGCTTGGCAAGGTTGTAATCCTGTGTAAGGATAGGCCGGGATTCGTTGTTAACCGGTTCTTCGTGCCATGGTTGAACGAGGCTTGCTTGTTGCTGCAGGAAGGCGTTGCAAGCGCTGCAGCTATCGATGCGGTGGCAATGAAGGCGTTTAGAATTGGACTAGGCCCATTCGCATTGATGAACCTAACAGGGCCACCAATCGCTCTGCATTCCACCGACTACTTAGCCGAACAGTTGGATACACCACGATATGTTGGTGCTGAAAATCTTCGCGATATGGTTGAAGCGGGCGAACAGTGGGAAATCGGAGATGATATAGAATGCAGTGAAGATGCTGCACAAAAAATCAGAACTAGGTTGCTCGGGCAAGTATTTGCAGTTTCTGGACAAATTGTTGATGAAGAAATTTGTTCCTTAGAAGACGTAGACAGAGGAGCAAAGGTTGGCCTAAGGTGGGCTAGAGGTCCTTTCGAATTGGCAAACCGACTAGGTGTTGATACTGCAAAAGCAATGGCAGAGGATTATTGTGAACTTGCAAACTTCCCAGTGCCAGATGTATGGAAGAGAGATAATGCATTCTCATTCAATTATGTAGATCTTGATGTTAGCGATGGTATTGCTACAATTACAATCAACAGGCCAGAAGCAATGAATGCGCTAAATGAGACGGTTGTGGGCCAGTTAGGGGTTGCTTTGGATAAGGCGAATTCTGACGATTCGGTTAGAACAATCGTGCTAGATGGAGCTGGAAAAGCGTTTGTTGCTGGTGCAGATGTTAAATTCTTTGTTGACAAAATTCGAGCAGATTCGTTCCCAGATATTTACGATTTCACCGCTGATGGGCACAAGGTTCTGAACAAATTAGAATCTTCTACTAAAACCACCATCGCACTTACTACAGGGCTATCTCTTGGTGGTGGCTTAGAACTTGCATTGTCGTGTGATTATAGAATCGGAACACGAAAAACACAGTTCAGATTCCCAGAAACCAGCATTGGTATTTTCCCAGGATTAGGAGGAACACAACGTCCGGCTCGTATCGCTGGAATTCCTGCAGCACGATGGGCTGTTTTGGCTGGAAATTTCATGGATGCAAGAACTGCTGCTGACCTAGGACTTGTAACAAATTTAGTTGATGTTACTGAAGTTGATTCAACAATCTCCGCCCTAGATTCTCAGGGTAAACCTGAAGAAAAATACCCTGCAACTCCTGTTAATCCTGATTCAAAAATTGCAAAATTTGCGATGTCATTCTACAGTGATGACAATATGAATACAATTCTCAGCGGCAAATGCCCTGATGGATTTGACCCCGAAGATAAGTTAGTGTCAAGGCAGTTGAAATCTCTTTCAAGAACTGCACCGATTGCATTGCGAATGGCAAGTGATTTGATCGACGCTGCAGGTACAACCGAACTTTCTGGTGGATTAAACCAAGAATTAGACCATTTGGAAGCCATCTTTTCTACAAACGATGCGCTTGAAGGTTTGAGTGCTCTAATTGAAGGAAGAAAGCCTACCTATCAAAATTCATGATAGTGTTAGTTTTGCACTATGTTTTATCAGAGACACTACATGGCACAATCATGCCCGAGCCACCACTCAATCTATCTACGTCTGCGCTGAATGAAATTGAGCAGGGTGTTGAAGACACAATAGCAAACGGGAAAAAAATCCGTGACATCTTGGCAGATAACTCAAGAGGCGGCCCTTGGAATACTCAGTGGGAAGTAGAAGCAGCCGTCGAAGCACTACACGTTTTTGGAAGTCGCTGGACTATCGAGATTCTCTCAACGCTTTACATAACTGGACCTCGAAGATTCAATCAATTGAAGACGCTACTTTCTGGCATCTCCAGCAGGACCTTATCAGATAAGTTGAGATTCCTTGTTCAGGAAGAATTGGTGATTCGCCAAGTCAATGATGGGCCCCCAGTTAGGGTGGACTACATCCTTTCTGAACACGGAACAAATTGTGGCAGACTACTATCACCATTAGTCGCTCATTTGAAAATAAGAAATGGTTCTGTAAAATCAAAATGATTGATTCACAAAACCGAATCAATTACAAGGGATTAGAGAAGATTTGATAATATGGCACTACTAAAGCAGTGGGTGAATCAACGCCCTTGGCTAGCTGCAGGTATTGCTGGTGCTACTGGTGGAATCGTCGGATTTGGTTCAAGTCTGTCCTCACTGATGTTTACCAGAGGCGGTGTCAAAGCAAGAGTCAGCGAATTCGAACATCCACTGCGCCAAAGAATCATCAAAACCCTCGAAAAAAGCCCAGGTTTGTGCTATCGGGAATTGCAATCTAAATTGTCCGCTGCAAATGGAACACTAAGACATCATTTGGATGTTCTATCAAGCCGTAAAGCAATCACAATTTTCTCAATTAATGGAAGGGTTTGCTACTTCGCTGGTGGCCCATCTCAAGTTGAAGCTCTACGAGGAATAGATGTTGGAGAATCCGAGGCTGCAAGGAAAATGCCGATTGGTCTATCTCTAGTTCAAAGAACAATCATCGATGATATTCGAGTCAATGGAATTCCAAGGTCGCAGGCTGCACTGGCCAGAAGAATTGGTAGAACAAGAGCAACTGTCCATTCTGCGGTCAAAGTACTAAGGCGCCGAGGAATTTTGCGCGAAGATCGTTTGGAAATGGCACCTCACCTTGTTGATATTGAAGAATTACAATCTTCAAGAAAGGTTGACTATGAATGGTTCGATGAGAGACGTTGATTCAATAATCACCTCTCAAGAAACGTTTGTTGCGCATTGTTCAAATCCCGTCGGCAATCCGTTAGTTGTATGTTCGACTTGCGGTTGGATGAAATTCCTCTGCCTGCAAGCAAGAACGATAGAGAGAAACTAATCTCTTGGCTAATCGATACACTTTGTCTACACAGGAGGAGAGGAGAGAACGGTGCAGATGATGGAACGTTTTCACCTATTCACAGAATACTTTCCGAACATCTATTCAAAGATTCAAGTCGAGGCTATGAAACTAGAGAATTAGCTGAAAATTTAGGGCTAACTCCCGCAGCAATTCACCACCACTTTGTTCGCTTAGTATCGGCTGGTTTGATCTCAACATCCTCAGGAAAGGGTTGGAAAAACTACTACCTCACAGGCGGTTCATTACAAAAGGCTATTGCAAACATGAAAGCAAGAGCGCAATTGATTCACTCCCAAAGACTAGAAATTTTTGATGAAGTTTGGAATCGTGGAAAGAAGGTTGCAATGAAAATTGAATTACCACCTGACGGCAAACCAAATGCACTACTACGGGTAAAAGAATGGGGGCCACTGGAAGATGGTGAAAACGAGTTGTCACGATTCATGGCTGATGTTGGCTTGCTTGGAGAAAGACCCGGAAAAGAAATTCTTTCCAACTCACTATCTGTTGGGATATTCGAAATGCTGCTTAATTCTGGACCACCAATTTCAATCGATGAGGCTGCAAAAGCCCTAAACGGACCCAAACCGAGGGTTGGAAGGATTCTCGAACGATTTAGAATGACTGGCATGGTTGAACGTGTAGCTAGGACCGACCGCTTGTCAACCGCTTTGTGGTCAGCAATGACCACTCAATACATGAGAAGAGGAGAGGATTGGTTGTTGAAAAAAGGTGGATTTGAGCGCCTTTCTGTTCCAAACTCTCTACTAAGGAATTTGAAAAAGGGCACATGCAAACCTGAAACCATTGAGCGTGCGCTAAAGGGAATGGATGCGAAGGAACAGATGTTGCTATTGAATTTGCTTGGAGGAAGACTACCTCTTGGCCATCGACTTGTCGGAATGGATGTTGAGATGTTGAAAAGAAAATCGATGGATGACCTCAATCGAGTAATCAGAAGAATCGAGAAAGTCGGTGAAACTATTTCAGGTCTCAATTAGATGCTAAGAAGTCGCTTGTTGCTTGAGCAAACTCTTCCCGGCTTTGCTTTCCATGCATGATATTGCGGATTTTCTTCGCACTTGGCAGGCCCTTGGTGAATGAAACAGCATGACCACGCATCGACTTAAGATTCAGGCCCGTTGTTTCTCTTGCCAACTCGATGTATCGATTCCAGCACCAACGTCGAGTTGCAAATTGCTGAGCGACATAGCCCAAATCATCCCAGTTGCCATCATGTGCAGCGATCCAAGGCAACTCTTCGCGCTCCATCCAACCTAGCCCAACTTTGATTTCTCCAAATACAGCGGGTCGGCCAATGGCTCCTCGCCCGATCATCAATCCAGCGGCATGAGTTTGCAAAAGACACGCTTCAGCAGTCTTTGCATCAACTACATCGCCGTTAGCAATCACTGGTGTTTCAACTGCATCCACTACCTCTGTGATATATCCCCAATCTGCAATTCCTGAGTATCTCTGCCTAAGGGTTCGCCCATGCACACAAAGGCGTTGAATTCCAACTTGCTCAAGTTCTTCACAGATTTCTTTAGCATTGAAATTTCCCTGACCTGTCCCGAGTCGCATCTTTGCTGTGACTGGGATATTCACTCTGTCAACCACTGCTTCGCACATCGAGACTAGGTTTTGTGGCTCTCCCATCAAAGCCGCTCCAGCACAAATTTTAGTTACTTTTGGAGCTGGACAACCAAAGTTTAGATCAATCAAATCTGCAATATCTTCCAACAACTCAGCAGCCAAAGCCATGTCTTCGATTACGCCTCCAAAAATTTGTGGAATGAATGGATTTTCATCATCACATGTTTCCATCTTTCGCCATGACATTGCTGCATCACGAGTAAGTGCTGTTGAATTGGTAAATTCTGTAATTGTGAAATCTGCGCCGCACTCTTTTGCAAGTAATCGGAAAGGTAAATCGGTTACTCCCGACATTGGCGCAAGGAATAACGGGCGAGCCTCGCCATCCCATTCACCTGGTTTTGGTAAGATGAATTCACTCATCTTTCATCACCCACTTTGGGTGAGTCTCTGCTCAGAAAGTAGATTCCCACTCTTCTAGGTCTTGAGCCTCAGCCCATGCCTCATCGGTTGTCTCGCCACGTGACTTTAGAACTTCACGAGCAAGAATCCAGTATAGAAGAGCAAGTGACTTGCGACCCTTGTTGTTTGCTGGCAGAGCTAGGTCTACGTTACGTAAGTTGTTGTTTGCATCACAAATACCAACGATTGGTAGTCCGGAGTTGACTGCTTCACGTAGTGCTTGCTGGTCTGCTGCTGGGTCTGTAACGAATAGCATATCTGGCTCAACGTAGGAGCGAAGAGCAGGGTTGGTTAGGCTGCCGGGAATGAATCTTCCAACCGCAGCGTTAGCGCCGATTGCTTCTGCAAACAGTCTTGCTGGACGCTGTCCGTATTGTCTTGCACTTACTACCATGACATTTGCTGGATTGTAACGGTTAAGGAATTGAGAGATTGCACGGATTCTGTTGTCGGTGATTTCAACATCGATTAGGTATAGTCCATCAGAGCGAACTTCTTGAATGAATTGGGCCATATCTGCACTCTTTTGTTGAGTACCGATGTGTACGGCGTTTGTCTCGTATGTCTCACGGTCGACTAACAGTTCTGTCATGGTAATGACTCCAGCATTCGGCCCACTAACCCCCCCTAAATAACCGCTTCGTAAGGAAAATGTAGACATAATGGCCCAGTATATCGATTTCAGGGTTGCCCCTGAAGGGGTAAATTTGATGTCGATACCTTATACTCGCGTGTTGAAGGAGACGGTTTTTTGTCAGATGTTCAATCCAGTAATCTTGTCATCGCTAAGAAAAGCGAAGACGGTTTTTGGAGAGACGATTCTGGAAAAGCATTGCATGTTTCTGCCAGTGACTTGGAACGTCATGCATATTGTCCACTATCATGGGCTCTTTCCAGAGAAGGAAAAAGCGGTAGAGGGAAAGCGATCGACGCCGGAAGAGAAAAGCATGCACAAATACACAAAAGCATAGAGAACTTCAAGCAAAAACAGAACGATTTACGAAGGGCTCTAATCATCTGGTCTTGGTGGTTTACAATCGTTGTAATCTTCATATCTGATGCAATTATATTTACGACGATTACAGACGATAGAACACCTATTGACATTGCAAGATTTCTCTCTGTCCTATCAGTTGTTTGGCTGATTGCAGGATTACTTGCGATATATTTGCCTTGGAGGCATTGGATTAACCTCCCTATCGAGAAATCTGAAGAATTAGATGATTTAAAAAATCTTGACGAATCAGTTATTCCAAGCACATTACAACCATACGGTTTCATTGGAGGATGGAGGCAGGGAGGTAGAGTAGAAGCTGGACTCTTGATGGGAGCGACTATTTTCGGACTACATGCTATTGGTCTATTCGGTGCCGATGACAAGGAACAAGCAGGTTTCATTCTAGTTACTGTCGCAATGATTTGGACATTGTTAGCATCGTGGCAATTACAAAAAGCATTACTAGCAGATAATGCGTTAGAAGTTGCAAGAATCAATGCTGGAATAGATGAAAATACTGATGTGGCATACTCTGATGATGAATCAACTGCAGGATTATTGGCTGATTATGCCACAGGTTTGCGAGGTAGGCCAGACCAAATTGTCATCGTTGATGGAGAATTCATTCCTGTTGAACAGAAGACTGGTAAAATTCCTGATAAACCGCATAAATCCCACAAGATGCAGTTACTTGCTTACATCCATTTAGTTGAATCAACTACAGAAAGAATACCACCCTATGGTGTCCTAAAATACGGCAATGAAAATCTGCATACTGTAGATTGGAATGAATATAACAAGAATCTGTTATTCTCTTCGATTAAAGAAGTTCAACGTTTGATGGTTCAAGGTGGTGCTGAAAGAAACCACAATCGAAAAGGCAAGTGCGAAAGTTGTTCAAGGCGTTATGCTTGTGACTCAAGTCTAGTTTAGTCGTAGGCGCATCCAACTTCGTTAGGGTATTGCCAACATTTTCTTTCGATTTTTATTAGAACCTGGAATGAATCTTTGTAGAGGTTTGCAACTTCTTCTCCATATCCTCTTGCTTCAACAGTTAGAGTCCAAGTTCCCTCTGCCAATGGTTGTGAGAATGTAGCAACCATTTTTCTCTCTGTCTCTGTTATTTCTTCACTCCAAACTACGCTTCCTTCAGAATCGGTGAGAGATGCTCTGACAAATCTGACATCTGTAGGAACACCCGGCAACAACAACTCCAGGGGCATCGCTGCTGAAATGTAAGCGCTGATTTCAACAACATCTGAATCAACCTCAAATTTTTGCACGCTTGAGTAGGATGTACTGCCTGCAACATCAGTAAGATCAGTGGTAAAAACATGCGATGCGTTGATTTTTTCTACAACCTCAATCATTTCTGGAACAGGCCTCAAATCCTCCATAAATTCACGAGCAGGAACAAGCCCAATACAGCCCATTGTTGAGGTCATCAATATGGCCAACATAGCAAAAGCAGACATTGCATGCCTAGGCCTCATCATACACTCCGAAGTGCTACCAATGTATGAATAACACCCCTCGATGGTTTGAAACATTACAAGCCTCTCGCTTACTTTGCCTGAATGAAGTCAAGAGGGTCAGCCGAGCGATAGCGATGACGAACCCTATGAGTACTGACAGGCATCAAATTCATCCGAATTTAGCACCACAAACAGGACATTCGCTTGCATCTACTGGAATGTCGGCACCACATGCACCACACTCAGCGGTTTCTGTTTTCTGTCGTCGTCTGACACCGCGCCTTCTCTTATTTTCAGCAGCAGCTGCTTTCACCGGATTTAACTCGTCTGCATCATCGTCGAATGAGAAATCTATAGCATCGTCAGGCAATACATTACCTGCAAGTGAACGGTCTTGAATTCCCATTCCAATTTGGACTTCATCACCGGGCATTACGCCTTCTTCACCTGTGATTTCATACAACTTACCACGGATGTCTGCATCGCTTGCAGTCAATTCACTACCATCATCTGTGTGAGCCTTGATTTCTTTATTCTCTAGAATCGCATCAATATCATGGCCTTCGAATGTTTCCTCAATAGATTTCAAAGTCGTTGTTACGGTTGAAAGGGCTTGTTCTTCATCCATTTCAACTTCTTCTTCTTCCATTCTTCTGTCATATGCGGCTTCAACCTCTGCCTCTGCCCTAGCGATATTTTCATCCCAGTGGTCTTCCAAGTCATCCGAATCATATCCGAATTCTTTGACCGCTTCATCAAAGCCCTCGTAACCAGCAGCATGAATGGTTTCTGGATCAACTTCCTCTTCTTCAAGTAGAGGAACTTCTTCTTTCTCAACAACCCTTCTTTCTCTTTGTTCAAAATATTTGGAGACATCTTGGTCAGCACCGCAATATGGGCAGTTTGCGAGTAGGTCTGGAATTGATTCCCCACAACTATCACAATCGTGGAATTGTTTTCTTGCTTTCTTGAGATTGAAACTACACCAAGGGCACCTATCTTCTCCGCCTGTCAATTCTCCATCACATGCAGGACAATAGTCGAAAATATCCCTCTCTACTTCTTCATCAACTTCGCGCGTAAGAATAACCGCTGCAATCAGAACTGCGATTAGGATTATACAAATTACTGCAATCATGCTTGCTGTCTGGAATGTAATATCCCCTGCCTCATCTGCAACATTGCTGCTTGCTTCTTTTGAATCCCAATTCCAACTTTGCGTGTCACTGACTGCGGTTTCGTTAGGAATGAGATTGATATTTGTATAAGGAGCAGATGCAACGAAGGTACACTCTACAGTAACGATTTGTCCACCTATTGATACTTCAACTTCGATTTCTGCAAATTTGTCTCCCAACTCATTTACACAGTAATAAGTGACTGCCCCCCTTTCCTGTGAAGCAAGTTTGATTGAGACTTTGTATTCATCACCTGCCATCAATGGGAATGTTGCTGGTTCTCCTTCGGAGTCAACTAATTCCATCGAAGTCTTTGACCAAGTTAGACGAAGTTGTGCAATAACTTCCACGGTACCGTTAGCATAGGAGTTTTGTGGGTTAGAATCGTATGAATTGGAAAGAGGGACCCATTGCGCTTCAAATTCCGCAGTGTGATCACCACTTTCTGTGGTTAGAGAATTTTGCCAAAGATAGGATTCTCCAGCTTCTATTGAAATAATCGGTTGAGTGGTTGCGTTAACAGTTTGACCCTCCCAGGTGTAAATCAACTTCCCTCTTACTTCGATATCTCCAGTATTTGTGATCGAAACAGTCCAATCCACATTAGTTCCGCTACTCACCGTGTTTCTAGATGGGACCGCAAATGGGTCAACAGCAATATCAGGAACGTCAAATTTGTCAAAATATGTGCTAATTATGTCGTTGTCTGTACTCTCTTGTATGAATTGACCCGTATCGTATGGGTCTATCGTAGCCGTAATTTGGTGATTACCTGGAGAAAGACTAGAAATTTGAGTGTGGAGTAATTCAAAGGTCCACGCCTGTTGAGCATTCTCTCCCCCTGTGATGTTGACATAGAAGGTTGGCATTGGAATATTTATTCCATCATCATTCCTGACCTGTATACTCATTGGAACTTCAGTAGTAGCACTTCCACCAGTTCGCAATAGTGTTCCAGAGATAGTCCATGGACCCTGCAAACTATCGTCATCAACTTCAACGACTAAGTCTCCCAAATGAGAAATATCCATTCTTGTTTCTACAGTGAGTGTTGACGAGAATGTATTATCTTCATCTGCTTCAATAACGGTATCATCCAAGTCCAGAGTTACACTGATATCGTGCGTTCCTGAAGAAGGTGCAACAAATGTATGGTTAACCCATTCACTAGAAGAAGCAGGTATCGCAGGAACATCAACTACCTCACTTTGGTCTCCCAATTCAATTTGCATTCTGCTAGCATCTGCATCCTCAGAGCCTGTATTTTCAACTAAGGTTGAAACAAGAACTGAGTCGCCGGATTGGATAAAAGATGGGCTAGTAGTAATAATCTCAGTTTCTAAATCTGCTAGTCCAGTTACGATTATTTCGCTATAAAACCATTTTTTCCCATCATCTGCATATTCAAAGTCTATCCAAACCTTGTGCTCTCCAACTGTGAGACCAGATTTTACAACCTCAACATCAACAGTAGATTTTGCAGGTATGTCTACAGTATTTACTGATAATACATTGTCTGGATAAACGTTCCAATAGAATCCGTAAATCACATCTTCCGCTTCGAAACTGTTATTGTTATACAAAGTAAGTCTAATTGTAACTGAACCACCTTCTACGGGGTTTTGGGGAGTAATTGCAACTGTCGAGGATGAGGCTTGAACTCCTCCACTTTCTTCTGCATCAACCGATAATGGCATTGTAGAGACAAGCATCATCGCGAGGACAAATGTGGTAAGAAAACCCCTTGCCATGTTTGACAGAGGAGAGAGGTAGCACTTGAAACAACCGACTCAGGGCCCACCTCGGACAACTAATTTTCATATCACAACACACCCCGAAGGGGGGTGTTGCAATGCGAGCATTGAAGGGCGGAGGGCACTGTCCGTTGGTTAATGAGGCGCTTCATCTCGACTGTGTTGGTCGTAGTCATCATGACTATGGGGCAGAGTAGTGATGTGTTTTTGCCTGAGCAAAAGAACGTTAAATTTGCGGACAGTCAACTATCCTTGCAATTTTCAAATGGGCCAATTGAAGACCAAGATGTAAAGGGACTATACACTCTTACCTTTACTTCAAGCGGAACCGGAACAATTTCTAGTATTGAAATCGAAATTTCAAACGATGGAAACAACTGGGACACTGTAGCAAACCTCACCTCAACTCCATGGATAAATTACGTTGATACTACAACCTATCAAAATGATTCTTGGACATTTAGAGCAAGGGCATGGGATTCAACTGTGGACAATTTCACTGATTGGTTTACAAGTGGTGAATTTAATATTGTCAATCAAGTTCCTGTAATCACATCTTTCGCCTTAACAAATACAGGAACCGGTAGTGGAACTAGCGCATTGGATAGAGCTTGGTATTCCATTGCTGCTGATGGAACACTTTCTTTCACGTGGTCTGCTGATGATGACGACCTCACCCATGCTAGTTTAGCCAACGTGCCAGGCCCGGGAACTCCTAGCAATGATGGGCCAGGTACTCTGAATTATGGTTGGGATTGGAATACTGGTTCAATTGATGAAGGAACTTACAATCCAAGATTAACCGTTTGGGACGGCTCTGGACTTTCCTCTACTCAAACAATGTTCATTGGAATTGATAGAACTGCTCCTACATTGTCTACTCCAACCATCGGGAATGGAAATGAATGGATTGACAGCACTAGCGTGACAATTTCAGGTTTTGATTCTGCTATCGATGATGGAAGTGGCTCTGGATTGGATTATGTTCAAATCCAGCAAGATTCTGTTTGGAGCGATGTTACAACTTCTAGCACAACTCTAAATTTCGAAGAAGGGGAACATCAAATCTCCATGCGAGCTGTTGACAGAGTCGGCAATGTTGGTTCTTCAGTTAATGTTGATGTAAAGGTCGATGTCACAGAACCTGAGGGAATCGCTTGGAATGTAGAGCAAATTAGCACGAGTAATATCGGACCAATCAATGTTTCATTCTCGGCTCAGGATCTTGGCTCTGGTATAGATCTGGATAATTCAAAAATTCAATATGGATTTGATTTGAATGGTGTTGGTGCAACGCCCGACCAATCTGGGAGATGGATTGATACCGGATACACTGGCCTTGACAGTATCGTTGGAACATCGTGGGCTACAAAATCTAGACAATATCTGATGCTAAGAGCAATAGTTACAGACAATGCTGGGAATGAACTGGTGACTATTCCCAACGCATTCCAAATACTTCCAGGACTAGACCTATCTTGGAACGCCAGTGAAACTGGAGTTGATAGATTGGTTGCTAGGCCGGGAGATACAAATGGACAAATCGAGGTTACAAGTTTGCTTGAGGCAAATCAAGCCTATGGTGGAGCGGTGACCGTTCACCTACAGGCAGCACCTGCAGACAGAGACTCAACAATTGACTGGACAACAATGCAAACCGTTGTGGTTGAGGGAGGAAATCTTTCAGATGATTGCCAATGTGAATATATCACTTGGAATTATGTTGTTCCAAATACTGGTCAGTGGGACCTGAGATTGGTAATCGATCCATCTAACGCAATCGATGAAAGAGATGAATCCAATAATTACCACTACAGCATGGTTACTGGCGCATCGGTTTCTGGAGTTGGCATCGTGCCATCTTTCGCTCCAGGTATTATCGCATTACTGTTGACTGGATTTGCTATTGCTTGGTATCAAAAGCGAAGGATTACTCCTCCTCCCAACTGACTTCTTCGTCTTCTGCCAAATCCATCATTTCGGCTACTTCTTCCTCGTTTTCAGGATCTACTTGAGTAGCCTTCAGTCTACGATTCCTTCTAGTAGCAACATCTGCTAGGCCGGGAACTAAACCTGAGAAATCACTTGTTTCTGTGGACAATGTTTTCTCAGCAATGTAGTCGATTGACCTAGCCTCTAGCCTCATCTTCTTTCTTTCTCTCTCCAAGAATTTCAGAACTGTTCCATGTTCACTACCGCTTGCTAACATCTCGATTGCCTGTCTAGCACTCGAGAGACCAAATCCTTCTCCAACAAGAACAACAGTGGATTTGTAAATGGAAATTTCAGTTCCTGTGTGATGTTCAATCATTTTACGGATTTTACCTTCCGAGCCGATAATTCTTGCACGGATTCTTCGCTGTTGGTTTGAACGCTTTCCAACATGTTCCCTTAGGTCAACCATCTCAAAAAACCAATCATCTCTAAGCAATTGAATTGCTCTACTTGGCGCCATACCACGGCCTACAGCCTTGATTACATCTGGAAGTTTCAATGCCTTAACGGGGTCATAACCACCTGCTTCAGGCCAAGTGACTTCGATTTCTCCTGTGTTAGAATCAATTTGAAGACTGTTGCAACCAGCTGCTTCTTCTAATTCACGTCTAGTTGTACCTTTAGCACCAATAAGAACCGCGATACGGTCTTTGGGGACTCTCGGTAGAGTTTGACGCATGAGCCTTGCGTGAAGCCTACCCTTCTTCAACCCATGTGTGAATCCTATTCTTCTTCTTGTTTCATATCGATATGTGACAAATCCATCTCAAGAACATCATACATAGCCTCTGCCAATTCAATATCTAGACCATTTTTATTTGCCCATTCAACCAACCTTGTCACATCTCTAACCAAAAATTCCTGACTCTTCGGATGTGACTGGACTACCGCTTGACCGACATCGATTACTACTGGCTTATTTCCATGCCACATTATGTTGTAAGGTGAAAAGTCACCATGAACCATATTCGCTTTTTGCCATGTGATTGCAAGGAACTCTAGAAGTTCCTCATACACTGCTTGTGGGTCGGCTACTTCGACATCCCTCAATCGAGGAGAAGGCGCGTTTGGTGTACCTAGATATTCCATTACCAGTACGTTCTTGTGAGTTCCTAGAGGTGTCGGAACGGATAATCCCCACTTTTCTAATCGAGATAGATTTCTGAATTCTTTTCGAACCCATATATCCACAAGGTCACGATGCCTTCTCTTCAAACCTCCAAATCTCGGGTCTCCCTCGATATATTGGACGAGATTCTTGAATACCGCATTTGAGGTGTGGAAAATTTTCACTGCAATTGGACCACTCTCACCTGTGCCATGGAAAACGTGGGCTTCTTTTCCTCTTGCTATCGGGAAATCAAGTGTATCGATTATTCCTGATTTCATCAATTTGTACAAACTCATCAACGTAAGTCTGTCAAAGACTGCATCGAAAACGCGTCTATCAACCCATTCAAACGGCCCGTCTCCTAAAACTCCTGAAAGGCCTTCTTCGATTTCAGTGAACATTCGTTTGTATTTTTTCTCAGCCATCCAACTTGTTCCTTTTGAAGATTCAAGTGAACGAATAAACTCAGACGATTCTTTGTCCATGTACTGCTCATCAGCACTAAAATTACGACGCTTACGATTCTTTCTCCTCTGCTTTGTATCTTTGGAGAGTTCCTCATCCCAATCGGATTGACGTCCCATCTCATGGCCTCCCTATTCTTGAAGCCTGATTTGTTTTGGAATAATGATTTCAGCCGAAGAGATCGTTAATCTCATCGTCATCATCATCGTCTTCCATTTCCTCAACTGCTTCCTCTTCTGGCAGATCTTCATCAGCATTTGATGATGCAAATAGGCCATCTTCATCGTCAAAGTCATCCACAGTAGTATTCATACCGAATACATCAACCTCTGAAGGAAGGACTCCCTTTCTTGACAAATACATAGCTTGTGTTTTGGTATACCGGTGCTTTACATCGGCCTTTGAATCTTGGAAATCCCAAGGCCACACAATGATCAAATCACCCTCGCGAACCCACTGGCGTCGGCGCATTTTACCTGGAATTCTAGCCATTCTGGTTTCGCCGTCTGCACACAAAACTGTAACTCTTCTACCACCGAGAATTTGTTCTGCGATTGCAAACATTTCGTTTACCTTATTATTGGGCATTTTAACACGGATCTTCGAGGATTCACCCTCTGCATTATCCATAAGACGAGCTAGTTCTTCCTCGTCTACCTTCTCTTCACGCCTACGGCCCATGAATTGAGCGAAAAGCCCTTCCTACTTGAAGGCTAAGACTGAATTTATGCTAAATTCAGACTCTCTGCTGCACGATAACACATATCGATTAGAGTGTCTCCTGACAATCCTAGTAGGACGGTTCCAACCAAACAAATCCATATTGCCATTCTTATTGATGCTCCATAAGGTAGTGGCTTTCTGCGGCCTTCTTCTGGGACATCTAGGAACATTACAACGCCAATTCTAAGGTAATAGAATACCGATATTGCGCTATTTATGAACATTGCAAGTGCAAGCCACCAGACCCAGTGAAGGTCTGAGAAGGAGACTGTGCCATTCATCCACAACTCACCAACACTCGTGGAAACTATTCCAGCGATTACTAGGAATTTGGACATAAATCCTGCTAGAGGTGGAACACCTGCTAATGCAAGCATGAAGATGAACATTGCAGTTCCAATCATTGGATCTCTGCGCGCTAAGCCTGATAGTGCTGAGAGGCGACTTGCACCACCTTCCATCTCCAGCAAGCCCAAGACAAGGAATGCTCCTAATTTGAATGCGACCAAAACGAAGAGATGGAATAGAACTGCGGCCACAATTGCTTCTCCATAATCACCTGGGGCTTCGATTTTGCCCCACTTCCAAGCACCGACAGCAGTTAATGCTGCAAGCATGTATCCTGCGTGTGCAACAGATGAATATGCTAGCATTCTCTTTGGATTGGTTGAGCCAAGTGCAGCAAGATTACCCCATGTCATTGTAACTACTGAGAGTATTGCAAGTGTGTATAACCAAATTGCACTCTCATCTGTAGACGCATCGGCTTCTGGAAGTGCTATGACAAGTAATACTCTGATTAAACCAATCATTCCCATCGCTTTGGAGGCTGTTGCTAAAACACCAGCAACTGGTGAGTTAGCACCCGCATATGCATCAGGTGCTGCAAAGTGGAATGGTGCAGCGCTTACCTTGAAACCGAAACCGACCAATACCAGACCAAGAGCTATGACGCCCAAGATACTAGAACCTGCCCAGTTTTGTTCGATTACTGAAAGTTGTAAACTACCAAACTCAAGGTATAGCAGGGATAGACCATACAAACCTATGCCGCTTGCTACCGAACCTGTGATGAAATATTTCACACCAGATTCTGCGCCGGATTTCGATTCCTTGTGAAATCCAACTAGAACATATGTTGCTAAGCTAGCCAATTCTAGACCTACAAATAGAACGAATAGGTCCTGGGCCAGAGCAACCATGCACATTCCGATGGCTGTTGTTAGCATCAGTATGTAGAAATCCGCTTGGCGACGATTATCATATAATTCACCAAGATTCTTCTTTCCGTCAAATGTGTGTGCAGGAATTCTGTCTAGGCTTGCCATAGAAGCTAGTAAAACTGCAGCGAGGAATATAATCTCGAAGAACCTTGAGAAATTGTCCATTTTTAAAATAACAATATCACCACTAATTATGGTTGTAGCATCCATTCTACCATCTATTAATTCGATGACCATCATTCCCAGTGCGGTGAATAAGGTTCCTGTAGCAAGCATTCCAGGGATTGCTGGTGACCCGGTTAATTTGAATCTCTTACCGCCAAAGAACCAAGGTACTCTTACCTTAGTCAAAGGAATTCTGAATTTAGAATTTCCAAGATTTGGTATAATGAAAATAAGTAAAAGACCGAGAAGAAGAATAGTCTCTGGTGCAAATACTTTCCAGAATTCTGTGCTAAACACCTCTTGGCAGTTGGCTTCCATTTCTAGACATTCTTTTGGCTGCATTCAGATCCCTCCTCTGTTGAATACACCCTCGAAGAAGGCAACTGTCCAATCATCCATCATACCTAGTGCTATGAATGGGAAGATACCGAAGATAACGGTGAAAATTGCAAGAATAAACATTCCAATGTTCTCTGTTAGTGTAATGTCTGGAGGAGTTTCTCCATTCAATGACTCTGGAGGTTGGCCTTCATCTCCACCTTCAAAGATGGTTCTTTGCATGGACCACAGATAGTATGCTGCAGTTATTGCCAACACAGCACCAGGAAGCAAAATCCACCAGCCGTATTCTGGCCAGAATGCAATCATAACCATCAATTCAGCAACGAATCCTGCTAGTAATGGCAGACCTAGGCTTGCCATCCAAGCAAACATCATGTAGACTGCAAGGTAAGGTGACCACTTTGCCATTCCACGCATTGCACCAATTTCCATAGAGTGATAGTGATGTTTGAATGCACCACAAACTGCGAACAGCATTGGAGAAATAATTCCGTGTGCAAACATCATGAATAGAGCAGCTGCATAACCAATTGGTTGCATACTTGCTATACCCAGAAGAATTACTCCCATGTGAGATACTGATGAATAAGCAACCATCTTCTTCAGGTTGGTTTGTCCTAAACAAACAATTGCACCCCAAACAAGAGAGATTAGTCCAATTGCCATAATTACATCTTGATAGTATACAACGGCGTCTGGGAAAATTGCTATTGGAATTCTAAGCATTCCATATGCACCCATCTTCAGCATAACACCTGCTAGTAGCATTGAGCCGCCTGTAGGCGCTTGAACGTGAGCGTCTGGAAGCCAAGTGTGGAATGGAACTGCTGGTAGTTTGACTAGGAATCCTATCATCAGCATTGCAAATAGAACGTATTGCATGTCTTCTCCCAAGAAGACCCCGTCGCCCATATTGTATGCTGTTGCATTGGAAAACAGCACAGTCATATCGAATGTTCGACCAGTAACTGTTCCATATTGTGAGCCACTACCTTCTGGCTGGAGGAAATACAGTGTAATCAAACCAAGTAGCATAATTACCGAAGCACAGAAAGTGTAGATGAAGAACTTCTGTGCTGCATATCTTCGATCCTTTCCTCCCCACTTCAAAATTAAGAAGAACATAGGGATTAGTGTCAATTCCCAAAATACGTAAAACAAGAATAAGTCAAGAGCGACGAATACTCCGATTAACGCTCCTCCCATCATCAATAGAAGAGGATGATATGTTGCTCCATCCTTCTCATTCCAAGTTGTAATAATTGTAATTGGAACCAAGAATGTAGTAAGCCATACCATTGGGAAGGATAGTCCGTCCATACCAACATGCCAAGAGACACCAATGGTTTCAATCCAAACATATTCCTTTTCGAGCGCATATTCGTTGTAAGCCAAATTCCAATCGACTAAAATCAACCAATCAAAGAATAGTGCAGTTGAAATTGCAAGAGGTATCATTGATGCAGTTAGAGTAAACAGCCTAATCGGCTCTGCAAGTATCTCTTTCCTAGATCTGGTTTCTTGTCCAGCAAATACTAGAAGGATACAACTTACGATTATTGGGAATCCGACAAGAGGTAGGCTAATCCAATCTACTGAAGTATTCGAGTCGCTCATAGATGGGAAGAATGCCATCAATCCAGCAACAATTACCAGCAGACCACCAATCAACATGAACTCCTTGTTCTTGATGTCTAGTGCTTGATTTCTACTCAATCAGGCCACCCCCCACAATAGAATGAAAATTACAAGTGTTCCAAGCGTTGTCATCATGATGTAATCCCTAGCACTACCTGTTGTAAGTGCACGAACTCTTCTAGACACTTCTTGACTTGTTGATTCAATGCTCTTGATGACACCATCAATGAATTTGGAATCGAATATTGCAGATAGATTTGCAAATCCAACAACTATTTTCATCATGGCGGCATCATAAATGTCGTCAAAGTGTAATCTCTTGTGCAACGAATTAGCCAAGCTTGAGTTAGCCCATTCTGTGTTATCGAATTTGGATTTCTTGTTTACTCGAGCTGAAAGGTCAATCGCCCATTGCATCCATGGTTTTGCTTTCTGGTCTCCATCTAGACTACCACCATACAGAGCCATAGCAAAAGATGGCCCTAGAACTAAGGAAAGTCCTATTGCAACATATGTCAATAACATTAGGAATGGATCAGGATTGAGGAATACGTGTTCCATTTCATATCCTATTCCATCGATGAAACTGGTATAATGACCTGTTTCGAAATCGCCGAGCCAATGACCAGCATGCATACCTGCAAAGATGATTGCACCTAGAGTCATGAATGTAAGGACAACTAGCGGAATTGGAATCCAAGGTGTTTGTTCGTGAACGTGCTCTGCAACCTCTGTCTTCGGTTTACCAGCGAATGTCATGAACCACATTCTAGACATGTAGAATCCTGTCATTCCGGCTCCAATGAGAACCAGCATAGCAGGTAGAAGGAAAATAGGCTCCTTTAGTGCTACTTTCCAAGCACTAGCGATAATTCCTTCTTTAGACCAAAAGCCTCCAATAAATGGTATACCAATAATCGACATACTACCTACGAACATTGCAGTCGCAGTGATTGGTAATCTACTCGCTAATCCACCCATGTTCTCCATCGATTGAGCATCGAAGTGGTCATCGTGGTGGTCATCGTGGTGGTCATCGTGGTGGTCATCATCATGGCCATGATGAGCAACCTCATGGTGTGCGTGATGCATTTCGTGAATAACAGAACCTGATGCCATGAACAACATTCCTTTTGCCATTGCGTGATTGAACAAGTGGAATAGAGATGCACCCATTGCGAAAGCTGCTAGGTCATCATATCCGTTGTTTGCAAGCCATAGAGCGGAACCTAGACCTGTGAATATGTAGGCCAACTGGCTCATTGTTGAGTATGCTAGAACTTTCTTCAAATCCATCTGAACGAAGGCTATTAGAGCAGCCATAACCGCTGTGATGCCTCCAATGATTGCAATAACGATAGCAAGAGTGGATAAGGTTCCTATCTCTGCTTCCATGAAGAATGGGAACATTCTAGCAACAAGGTATAGTCCTGCGTTGACCATTGTAGCAGCGTGAATGAGTGCGGAAACTGGAGTTGGACCTTCCATAGCATCCGGTAACCAAACGTGTAGAGGGAACTGCGCAGACTTACCAACTGCCCCAATGAACATCATTCCAAGAGCCAGTTGCAAGTCACCGGAATTCACCTTTGCAATGTTTTCAGGATCGAAGACATATGCGTATTCTAAATTGCCGTCAAACAAATTCCATAGCATAACAAGTCCAATTACAAGGAATACGTCACCAACACGTGTGGTGAGGAATGCTTTCTTTGCTGCATATGCAGCACTTGGCCTTTCATAGTAGAATCCAATCAGTAAGTAGGAACATAGCCCCATTAACTCCCAGAAGATGAATAACCAAAGGAATGAATCTGCCAAGACCATTCCTAACATACCGCTACAGAACAGAACGAATTCTGCATAGAAACGGTGGTTTCTATTATCGTTAACCGGGTCTGTATTCATGTATCCAATCGAGAAGATGTTGATTAGGAAACACAAGAATGCTGCAACAAATAGTAGCATCACGGTTAGGTGGTCTATGTAAATTCCAAATCCAAACACCTTGGTTGTAATCGTACCTGTTTCTGAATTCCACCAAGATGATTCAAACCAAGTGAATACATCTGCAGTTCCGACCTTATTCATGTGTTCCTTGATCACAAGTAATGCAAGAATTAGACTCGCACCCATTACTGTGAGGGCGATGATTCCACCTTCCTTGACATTCTTTATCCATGTCGGTGTGCCATTAAACAGTCTACCCAGGAATAGTATTACTGGGAAAGCCAAGAATGGCAACAGCGGAATTAATACGGCATAATCTATGATTTCGCTTCCACTCATGATAACACCTCAATTCTTCAAGAGATTAACCTCATCTAGAGATATGGTCTCATGTTGTCCATACATTGAGAGGAAGATTGCCAAACCAATGGCTACTTCCGCTGCTGCGATTGCAATTGCGAAAACTGCGTAAACCCATCCGGTTACATCGCCCCAATGGGTTGCTGCTGCTACGAATTGTAGGTTGACAGCATTAAGCATCAATTCAATACACATCAAAACAACGATAGCATTCTTTCTGCTAAATGCGCCCCAAAGTCCGATGATGAAAAGGATGGCTGCTAGACCTGAAACCCATGCTGGATCAATCATTCCTTTTCACCTCCAGTCAATTCCCACTCGAGATTTACCAATCTCTCGTCACGAACTAGATATGCCGCTCCCACCATAGCCATAGCCATCAAGAAACCAAGAGCGAGCAAAGGAAGTGCCCATTCGCCAAATAGTGAAGATGCTAGGTCACTGGTTGTGATTTCCTCATCCGATGAATCTTCCCAAACTATGTCAGCTGAAACTGCGGTAACTATGACAGCACCTAGGAATACTAAGCCAACTCTTGCGAGAATGGAAAGTAGTCTCATTCAAAATCCTCCTCAAGGATTTGCCTTCTAGTCAGCATAATACCGAATAATACAACGAGCATGACGCTAGCTAAGTAAACTAGAATTTGGATTACTGCAAGAAATTCCGCACCCATTAGAATGAAAATTCCTGCTACTCCCATGAAACAGAAAATCAAGCACATCATTGAATGTGCAACTCTCTGCATGTAAATTAGGCCAAGAGCGCCACCGATTACGATGGTGCTCATCAAAAAGAACATTCCAACTTCAAGATACATCGCTAGGTCCATTCTCAAGCCTCCCCTGCCGCCTTAGCGGCCTTAGCGGCTTTCTTGGCTCTCTTGTCACGTTCCTTGCTTGCTCTCTTTGCTAATTCAGCGTCAACCGCTTCTTGGTGGTCGCCGATTAAGACTCTAGTTCTACTTGCATCCATCCACAGGTCTTGTCTTGTGAATCCTGACATTCCATCATACTCATTTGTCATGAAGAAGGATGTGAAATTGCAGGCCTCCATGCACAGGCCACAGAACATACATCGCCCTAAATCAATTCTTCCAGATACGATTTGGTCGTCAGCTGGATAAAGCGACTCAACAGGAACATGGTCAACTTCGCCTGTATCATTCCAACGCATTCTAGCGCTATCTCCGGTCAAATCTAGAACTTCACCGAATCTCCATTCGTCAGGAGCGTCAGTGTGTGCTGTTGCAAGATTGAATGAATCGAGTCGTTCGACAACTTCTGGTTTCTCAACAGCTGCGAATTTGCCGACTTCAAGTTCTGCACCATAGCCTTCCCACTCACCTTCTGCGCTGTCGAGGACGTCGACGCGAAGTTCTGTAGTCATGTGCAAACACGAATTTGGACAGATGTTGACACACATCTTACATGCAGTACAAGTTTCCCAAATTATTCCAATGCGACCGTTATAGTTTCCTGGAACGAATAACCATGGCTCAATCTCTTCGATGCGCTCATATGGGTAATTTACAGTTTGAGGTTTCCAAATCGTTGGAGTCAAATCCGTTCCAGAACGATCTGGAGTGTAATGGTGTTGGGTGATATCGTTGATATGCTTGGTCTTTTCAGCACGAGCAATATCTCCGTCGTCAATGAACTCGGGATGCGTTGTGTTGTGATACCCGCTTGAGAACCTCTTACCAATAAATTCGTAAGTTCTCAAAACCGTCAATCCTGTTATCTTAAATGGGTACCAGAATAAGTTTCTGAAATTTGGTTTACCATGTGGATGCGATGCCATATTCTCACCTCACTCCTTTCCTGCAGTGTGCGTTCCCGCAGGAGTCATCGTTCGAATGTGATACATTCTTTCTTCATTCTCTTCGATGTTCTCGTCTTTCATCAAGACTACGAATACTAGCAACCAAAACGCTGTGGTTAGGATTGGCAATCCCCATGGGATTGTGTATTCTAGAATTGTTAGATCCCAAGCCCAGCCTCCAGCTTCGAAGTCTAGTGCGCTTGCGTCAAAGAAGTATAGGCGATAAACCATTGAAAGTACGACCTGAAGAACCGCTAGTGGAAGTAGCATTCTCCAACCGAACTCTAGAATTTGGTCTGTTCTGATTCTTGGGAGAGCAGTTCTTGCCCAAACGAATACAACGGTAAAGATAAACCAAGCCTTGAGCAATGTCCAGATGATTCCTGGAATTGCCAGATATGCTTCTCCAATGTATGGTAGTGCACCTATTGTGCCTGCAAATGGTGCATGCCATCCTCCCATGAAGAAGTGTGCAAATAGTATGCTTGCTGCGTATACACGCATGTATTCAGCAGCGAATAGTAGACCGAATCTCATGCCACCGTATTCAGTCCACCAACCTTCTACAAGTTCAGCTTCTGCTTCTGGCATGTCAAACGGAATTCTCTCTACCTCAGCGATCATGCTGACTAAGAATAGAACACCGCCAAGTGGCATCAAGAAGAATAGCCATGCTCCAGACGAGTGCTGGAAGTGGACGATCTCAAGGAAATTGAAAGAACCTGCCATTACGCAGACACCTAGAATTGAAAGCAATAGAGGAATTTCGTAAGCAGTAAGTTGTGCAGCGCTTCGGATTCCACCGAGTAGAGTATACTTGTTATTAGAGGACCAGCCTGCAAAGAATACACCCAAAGGCGCTATTCCAAATATTGCAAATGCGAATAGAACAGATAATTCTGGATTTGCTCCATAGATTCCGCTAGATAGAGGAATCATTCCTAGAATCATTATCGTTGAAGAAATAACAAGGAATGGTGCCAACTCAAAGATTACCTTGTCGGCTCTCGATGGCACCATATGCTCCTTGGTTAGGAATTTCATTCCGTCAGCGATGTTCTGGAAGAAACCCGGGAAAATCGTGACGCCATACCAAGAACGGTTGCCCACTCTGTTTACCATTTCGTGCTTGTGTCCTTTGTTACCGGCTATTTTGTTCAACCATTTGTTAACGGCTCCGATAGGCTTGCCGATTCCGTATGGGAGCATATTCCACCACTCCCCAGCAGTTACTCCATTTTCTCCAACCCACAAAGAACGCAGTGCAGTTGTAGCGCCACGTCGGTCATTTACACGAGCGTAGAATTTCCTTTCAATCCATAGAATCATGAACATTGAAAGCATAATTCCAGCGAATGTAATCAAACATGTCATGAGTGTATAAACAAAGAAAGCGATACCATTCGAAGATGTCTCAAGGAATGTATCTTCAAGAACTGCAGAGAAAAGTTCTCTTGTTCGGTAGTAAATAAAATCGTGAAGTCCTAACCAATCGTTCATAATAATCACCTCAACGGTCAGTCTCCCCGATACATGGATCGAAACTTCCCATTATCGCAGGGATATCAGCGACCTTGTATCCAATCATGGTCTTTGCAACATATGGAATTGTAATGAACATAGGAGAGCGGATTGAAACCCTGTAAGGATTCTTCCCTCTTCCATCTCCTCCGCCTTGTAAATAAAAGTTGGAAACGCCTCTTGTGCACTCATATGTGCTGAAACCAGTTGCACCTTCAGGTGCACGTGTTGGTGCCTTGGTAATCAACATCTCATCACCTGGCTGATAGTGAGTGTTTGCTCCTCCTGGAATCTTTTCAATTGCATCTAGAAGCATACGGCACGACTGGCGCATCTCTTCCATTCTGACACGGTATCTGTCATAGCAATCTGCACCCTTTACGCTTGTTGGTTTCTCTACTGCTGGCTCCCAGTCTACTTGGTCATAAACCGAATATGGGTTAGTCCATCTAGCATCGACATTTACACCCGCAGCACGAATATTCGGACCTGTTACTCCTGCGTCTATTTGATCCTCAGCAGTTGCATAGCCTACACCCTGTAATCTTACTAACCAAATTGTAGACTCATCAAGAAGCATTTCATACTCTTTGATTCTGTTTTCAAATAGTTTGACCTTAGCCTTGAGTCTGTTTGCCCACCCGATTGGAATGTCTCTCTTTACACCGCCTACTCTTGGATAGTTGTAGTGCATACGAGAACCACCCAACTCTTGCAACAAGTCGAGGAACATCTCTCTGTCACGCAGACACCAAGTCATCAGAGTTAGATTTCCTATGTCTGGTCCAAATGCGCCCAGCCACATCAAGTGGCTGGCAAGTCTCTGAACCTCCGCTGCCATCAAACGAATGTATTCTGCCCGTTCTGGAACTTCTGCCTCAAGTAAATTCTCAGCTGCCATAATGTAAGAGTGCGCCCAAGTCATTGCGCTCACATAGCAAAGCCTGTCACAATATGGAGTGATTTGAGTGAAGTCTCTTGATTCACATATTTTTTCGACTCCGCGATGAATGTATCCAAGTTCCGCTTCAGTATCGGTAACTGTCTCACCATCTACCTTGACGCGCAGAGTCCACAATCCGTGCGTCATCGGGTGTTGAGGCCCCATTGTAATCCACATTTCTGCCATAATAACACCTCACTTTACTCGGCCCTCATCAATCGGTTTACGATCGAATCCTTGCGGGTCATCGTACATTTCATTGAAATCATGATATCGAATTTTGTGTTGTCTTTGGAGTGGATGGAATCCTGTTGGAGAATCGTGGGGATTTAGCACTCTGTGCATATTCTCGTGTCCTTCAAAATCAATACCAACCAAATCCCAAGTTTCCTTCTCGTTCCAATCTGCTCCAACCCAAAGGTCTTGCACCGAAGGGACTGAAGGTGAATCGCCTGCTTCAAGTGGAATGAATATCTCGAATTCCATAGGGATATCATCGCCTTGCAGAGACTCCCCTTTGTGGACCGTCATCGTGTGTGCTGCAACATCCTGAATTGGCCATCTATGCATGTGGTAAGCAACTTCCCAACCGCGTTCTGCACTACCTTCTGGATAATGTGTGCCAGTAACCATTGCACAATGGTTTACTCCAAGTTCATGCTTTAGGTGCTTAGCGACCGCTCGCCACTGACTAGGTGAACAGGTGATTCGTACAAACTCAAATTTCTTACCTGCGGAATGAGCAATAACTTCTACGGTCATTCCTGCATCTGAAAATCTCTCTGTTAGATTTTCAGCGGCCGCTTTGGCTGCTGCAGCATTTTGCTCTAGGCTGATGGTTGTGCCCATATCAGTCATCTCCTACGATGATTGGCTTGTCGCCTTCACGGCCAGTCGAAGGTGCACCACCGATTCGAATGATTTTCTCACGAAGTTTTCCAAATCCATCGATTAAAGCCTCTGGACGTGGAGGGCATCCTGGGATGTAAACGTCCACAGGGATAACCGTATCAACGCCTTCGAGAATATTGTAGGATTGGTAGTAAGGCCCACCAGAAATTGCACACTCACCCATTGCAATGCAATACTTTGGTTCAGGCATTTGCTCCCATAGTCTGACGATTGGATCTGCGAATTTCTTTGAAATTGGACCGTTTACAAGCAACACATCAGACTGGCGTGGACTTGAACGGAACAATACTCCGAATCGGTCTCCATCGAACCTAGGAGTTGCTGAAGCAGCCATTTCGATTGCGCAGCACTTGATACCAAGGTGAAGTGTAAACAATGATTTGCGACCTGCCCAGTTGAAGAAGCGCCCTGCCAGAACGCTGAGTAATTGTTTGATTTTTGTTGCCTTTAGAGCTTCATCGGTTACGTCTCCGACAACCTCAACAAGCGTTCTGCTATTGAAAGTAGTATAATTCTCTCCAGTCTCGCTCATCATACCACCTCAGATGTAAATTCGACCTCTCTTTCTGAATACGTGCCAAACTCCAAGAGTCATTGTGGCAAAGAATATGGTTAGGATAATCATCTCAGTTCCAACCAAATCGATTGGGTCTGTAGATGCGGAACCTGTAGCATCTATAGCGAGTAATCCGCCCAATGCCATAAACATGAACGCAACATCGAACACAAGGAAAATAATAGCATACCAGTAGTATTGGAAGTGGAATTGAATCATAGCTTCTCCAACTGGCTCTGAGCCGCACTCATATGTTGAAAGACGGCGCGGATAGAGGCTGTGGTCTCGCTCATATCCTTCCATCAACCATGATTTAGTCATGTGCGGACGAGAGGAGTCGACCTTGGGCATAACGAAGTACTGAGTGATGAATGCCCCTAATGGCATACCGATGCCAATGAGGGTCATCCACAACATCGAAAGATAGGTGCCTGTTACCGTTTCTGCGCCGACCAACTATGCCACCAACCGAGAGAGTTGACACTCTCTTGACCACGCCACCCAACAATCGCCCATAAGCGTTGTCTAATACAGATGAATTATGTTAACAGAGTTTGAGGGTGACCCCGTAGGGGTCAGTTACGCCTTCTTAGGACTAAAGAAGCAAAGCCAATCAAGACTAATGCGCCAATTCCATACAGCACATTTGGAGTGATATATGAATTCCAAGCGAATGGTTCTGGCTGTCCGTTTACTGTCAGTTTGATGTTTTCTCTACCAGCTAATCCGATATCAGTTGGTTCGGTTGATAGAGTGAAAGTGAAGGAATCCTCAACTTCGGCAGTATCTCCTCCTGGAGCATTTACCTTGACCGTTATTTGCACTGTTTCTCCAGCAGGAATATTACACAAAATGTGGTCTCCCTTGTCGTTACAATCTGCACCTGATTCGTAACTTAAGATCACGTTCCATCCTCTAACTCCTCCGCTAGAGAAAATTTTGAATTGAGATTCGATATTTCCTGCATTGACTACGTCAACTTCGAATCTAGGCGATTTACCAATCTGTCCAAAAGTTATGTCTTTCTCGTCATCCCCTATGACAAATAATTCAGCATCCAATACCGTTTCAACAGATAGAGAAAAGGTTACCTTGCCACTACGATTAGCTGCATTGGATACTGAGGTTACTACTATTTCTAACAAACCTCCATCGCCATTTTCAGAACCTGAATTTACTTCAATTTCCAATGTGATTATTGCATAAAATGGCATTTGGACGTGAGAATCAACCAAGCCATTTTCTACGATCTTTTCGAAGATTTTGTCGCTTGTAGAAGCTAGGAGCGGACCATTATCTACGTAGTAAAATCGACCGGTACTTTCGTTGAAAGCACCCCATCCCTTTTCGATAGTAATCGGCCCTTCAATCGGCATACCTCTGTAGAACAATGTTGGAGTTGCAACACCTGATAGCCCATTGAAATCAAAAATCGCTTCATCTGTCAAATCACCAGTATTCGTTACTTTAATGTCATAGGAGCGAGTTCCACCAGGTGGCAATATAAGGGCTTCATTCCTCGATAAATCATCTGCATTATTCATTATTACAGCATCCATTGCAAAGTTTCTATCTGATAGAATCGCACGGAAGATGAATTCTAGTTGATTATCTGGGACGCCATTTTCATCTTCATCTCCATTGTTATTATCTCCTAGATTGACTACTCTAACAGTAAGACGTGTGCTTTCTAATTCTTCTTCGCCGTCAATGGAGACAACAAGATACATCGTGATTGTTTGACGTGCAGGAATATCGATTTCAGTTACGACGTCACCATCTTCTGTTTCGAAATGCTTACCCCACGCAGGCTGTGCGGTTTGAGAAATTACTGAAAATCGATATCTGTCTATGGTATTTCCTTCGTTGGTAATCGTGATCGGGAATTGCACTGTAGTATCAGACCTACCTGTTTGGTCATCGGCAGGTGCATCTCCGCTCATACCATGAATCGGCTTAACCGTAACAAGTAGCTCTGCGGTATCATAAGCACCACCACTGTTCTGCGGAAGAACAGAGAATACGATTGTTACCTCTTCTGTTGCAAGAGCGGTGAGTGGAAGAGAAATTATCACTTCGATTGTCCCAGACTTCTCAGCATTGTTGAACCTTGATTGTGTTGAAATTGTCGAGGATTCTAAAGTTACAGACCAGCCTGTTGGAAGAGAAGATGCTGCAACTTTGAAAGTTTCCTGCCCGTTACCAGTATTGGTGACCGTTAGCGTTGTGGTCTCGTCTTGTCCCGGTGGAATTTCATAGAGTGCGGTATTACCTAGTGAAATTGTTGCTCCCCTAGACTGGCCTACAGTTACCGAAACATCATCTCTACATTTCCATTGATTTCCATCCTTGCCTTCAATGTAGAATGTACTTTGCGAATTCGCTTCTACGGAATCATCTGGTGTAATCTCAATAGTGAACTCTTTCACGCCGTTTCCATCATTATAATTCAAGTTGCCACTTGAAGGACCATCAACAGTAGCCCAGTTAGACTTGGTACCGTTGAAATTAACTGAAATCGACCAGTCGGTGTTGCCTTCATTGCTGAAAGTAGCAACTAGGCTACCAGTTTCCCCTGGCTCTAGAGACAGACTAGATTTTGATAATGTGAGGTCGCATTTCTTCAATTCAGGAATAAATAGGCTGAATTCTTCGGTGTCAGAGGCGCTGCCGTTAGGATTTTGGTCGTTCGTCACCACACCTTCAATTTCCCAACAATACTTGTCGCTCTCTTTTCCTTCAGGTATTTCTACAGTTACGGTTACCCATTCTGAAGAACCGTTGTCGATTTGGACTGAACTTGGGTTAACCTCGATATTTAGGCTACCATCGGATTTACATCCTGAACCGCTTCTTGGGTCTACGGTTAATTCAACGGTTTCCTGCACACGTCCAGTGTTTTCAACTTCAACTTCCCATTCAATTTCATCTTCGCCATCCCATGTAGGGTTTACTGGAGCGCTTATGGTGAGATCTACTCCAAAGAGTGTCGAACCTGAACCATCTCCAGATGATGTTTCAACCTCTTTCGAGGCTTGTGCAGGTTGCCCTGGCTGTTCCGGAGGATCAGGTTGTTCGTTAGCATTGGCTGTGACTGTTGTAAAACATGAGCCTTCTGCGGTCTGGGCTAGCGTAACGTTGAGGAAAGTTTCGCCGTAATCTCCAGCATCAATTGGTTGACCTATTTGGCCAATTGTGGAAGAATAGCCATTACAATCTTGGTCGTTTGTTGCAGCCAAATTTACAGAGATTGGATTACTGCCATCATTGTAGACTCTTACTGTATATTCTGCAGTTTCTCCAGGATTAACCGTTTGGCTAGGAGGTGATACGCTCAACCTAATGTTCGCGTCCCTTCCGGAATCGTCTGCAACAACTGGGTTTGCTAATGTTGGGACCAGTGAGAAAAGCATCAATGAAACCAGCATAATACTGGTGATGCGCCTAGCGGCTTTTGGGTCTTTTCTGCGGGGTTCCATGAACCCCGGTCGAGGTAGTCACAGTAAAAGCCTATGGACAAATGCTCACATTATTCCACAATGACGAATGCAGAAGATGATGCACCACAATGAGTACAATTTCCAACCTCACAGGTGGAATGATACCTAGCGCCACACGAGGGACAGCCCCGCATTTGGCCCAATATTGGTTGTCTACAAAGGAAGCATGGAATTGCATCCTTTTGTTGATTTATTTGAGCGGTTTGGTAATTTTTGGCCATATTTTGGCCGTTAGAAGGAATGCGCGGCTTTTTCTTTAGAATAACCAATGCGAGAATTCCTAGTATTGGGATGATTATCCAAACAGCCCAAAACAGTATTTCTACTGTTGAAGAAGAGTCATCGCTGGATTCGCCTTCGCTGGTCAATTCGATCTCAGTTTCTGAATTAATTACGTCACTTACACCAGAGATTGAAAGAGAAATTGTTCCTTTACCAGGTTTATTTGCAGTGACATCCAATCGCATTTTTTGTGATTCTCCAGCTTGCAAATTCAATGATTCACTACCGTTTATTGAGACACTCCAACCACTAGATGGCTTTGCTTTAACAGCACCCGAAACAAGGGCATTTCCTGTATTTGTTATCGTGACCTCAAGAGTTGAAGTCTCCCCGGTTTGAAGGGCAATGGGCCCACCCATCTCCCAATTGATTTCTTTTGAGGCAGCAACCAGCATTGAGACAGATTGGTTCACCACCACTAAACCACTAGATAAAACCAAATTAAACTGAGGCTCTGAAGAGGGGTCCGCACTTCCTGAAATTATAATCGTGCAAGTCAATGGCTTCAAATCGCCCTTGTTCACAACACCAAGTTCTGTACAATCGCCCAACAAATTGCTATCTTTTTGGAGAATGATCGTTGGACTCCAAGGTGTGCTCTCTCTATTTTCTACCAGCCATGTGTAATTTATTGGGACCCCTGTTGGATGTTTACCCGGTCCAAAAATGTTAGTCCAAGTTTCTCCAGCGATTTCCACCGATGTAAATGTTAGCATTGGGTCGGGTAAAGCAAAGACTTCAACATCCTTAGAGTTGCTCCAAGATCCCTGATTTGAATCTAAGATGAAACTAATTTGTCCACTCCTTGCATTAGTTTCTGCCGTCAAAGAGATTACGAAATTTCTTGACTCGGTCCAATTCAAAGTCAAATCTTCCAATGGTGTATTTTGAGTCCACCCTACTGGCAATTGCATCCTAGGATTCAACTCTAAGTTAGTATTGCCAACATTCTCTATCGTATATTGAAGTAAAAGCGTAGTTCCCGTTGTAATCGAGGTGAATGAAGATTCTAAATCAACGTTTAATTCGATTACCTCTTCAACAATTAATGGCAACTCATACTGCATAATTCTCGCTTCATCACTTTGTGAAACAACTCGTAAAATCACAGTCATCTCTGCACCTGCGAGTGTCATGACTTGGGGTGGAGTAAATGAGATTGCTATGTTGATTTGACCATCTTCTAACATCAATCCAGTAGATGCAGAATTCGCTCCCCCTTGAGCCGACAGGTCATCGAAACCTGAATACCATCCTGGCGGTGATTCTAGGAACAGGTCATATCCAAGGTCACTGTTTCCTAAGTTGAACAATCTGAAATTAACAGATGTTACATTTGTAGGGTGAACTGGAATTTTTGTATAATCAAATTCAAGCCGAGTTTGTGCTAATTCGGGAACATCTAGCATGAGAGTAAATGGGCTGCTAACATCATTATCCTCATCATATCCTAAGAGTTCAATTTCGTATAAACCCGGATCTGGTCCTTGAAGATGGACCACTGTAACATTGACAAGTGCTCCTTGTTGACCATCCAGCATAAAGTTCGACTCATCAAGGCCGACATACCATGAAACTGGTGAATTATCAGGGCCTGAAACTCCATTTGCTGAAATAGATGCATTTGTGGAAAGTAATGCTGTATTGATTAGTGTTACTTGCCAGGAAGAAGTAGTTGCATTGATGTTTGAAAGCGTATACGTAGCAGATTCTGATTCTATTCTTACGCCCGGTGTTGTGACATTTACAACTACATCTATTCGATTATTTGCCTCGTTTATTTCATCGATATTGTCATTTGAATCAATGATGAAACTTAACGTCCTTTGTCCAGCATTTTGAGGCTGCCAATCCCAAAATAGATTCTTTGTTCCACCAGGTCCTATATCAAATGTCTTGGTATCGATTGCAATTCCTTCTTCTTGGAATACAACTTCTACATTTTCCGCTTCTACGTTTCCAAGGTTTGAGACCTCCATTTCAACTAATACATCATCACCAACCTGAGGAATTGCAATGTCTTTCGAAAAAGACGATGCTATTGGTGACGGATCTGGTCTCAAATCGTTTACTCCAACTCCTGAAACGGCAACTGCAAATGGTTGAGCTCTGCCACCGTTATGGCTTGCATCAGTAACTTTGACCGTCCATAATCCCGCTTCAGCAGAATCGACCAAAACCACTTCAACGTTGTTTAGAGAATCATGATTTCCTCCTTGGATTGACCTGCCTTGAGAGAATTCATTTCCTTTGTATTCAACCCCACTTGGAGTTGTGACTAGCAAGTTTAGATTATTCACTAATTGAGTATTTGAAAACCTTGAGCCCCTCTCATCCGACCATGCAATTACGGCTTTGAAAGGTTGACCGGGTGTTGTTACATTGAACGAGTAACTCTTGGAATTGCCTGATGCCGATAATGTCGAGCGATCGTCTACCCAAATACCTCGTCCATTATTTGGTGCAAGTGTTGCCTTTAGGTCAATCCTGCCCCAACCTTCGTCGTTGTTAGGTATGTCACGAGTACCAACATCTCTTGCCCCGAGAATCATCAGTGCTTTTACAAGAGCACCTTGAGGTTCAGGTCTTTGTGCAATCTCGGTGATATATTCCCTAATCAGTGCAGCAGTTCCCGCTGCATTTGGTGTTGCCATGCTTGTTCCAGTATACTCTAGGTACCATGTGCTTGTCCATGACGCTCCACTTGTATCGGTTGCTTCTTGTGCTTTACATGAGCGAACGAAGCCTCCTGGAGCAATAACATCAGGTTTGATTCTGCCATCATCAACAGGTCCACGACTCGAACCATCCATAATGCTGTTAGGTGCACCAGAATAGCGGTTTTGGGAATTTCCAACGGCTAGTAAATTCTTAGCGGTTGCAGGTGAGCCAATAGTATCGGAATCAGGCCCATCATTACCGGCAGCAAACAGAATTGTCAACCCCTCTCTACCGCTGTAAAATTGGTCATAATATCTTGCTCTATCATCAACATCTTCCGAAGATGATGTGTATACACCCCATTCAGAACTCGATTCTGAGCCCCAAGAATTGGTATGCGTTCTTGCCCCATTATTGTATGCGGTATTGAGCATATTGTTGATGCTAGACCATTGGAAATTTCCGTTATTGTCATTCTCCATAGCTTGGAAGTAAAGTTCCGCCTCAGGAGCAACACCTGCATAATTTCCCCTTGTACCATCACCTAAAACCGTGCAAGCAACGTGAGTTCCATGCCCCGAATGAGCATCTGCTGTCGAACCATCTCCAATAATATCGACATTACCAATTACTCTAGTTCCAAAATCACCGTGATCTTCATCAAGGCCTGAATCCGCTACTGCGACAATCTGTCCCGAACCATCTAAGTCCGTGGTATAATATTGCTTCATTGCATTAATATTCATGTGACTGCGGGCTTGGTCATTCCAAATTGTCAAACTTGGTTGCAAACCTACCCAAGCAACCGAAGGCTCGGCAGCGATGGACGCTATTGCACTGGAAAGTTGTCCATCATATCTTCCTGTTTCAGCAAAATAAGAATCTGTAAGGAAACCATTTGCCACAGAGTCCAATTCTTGATGAAGCCTCATCCCCCAATTATCAGAGATATCTACGCCAGGTAGCAACGTATCTGCTCGCCATGATTCTATTCTTACCGGAGTTGTTTCTTCAGCATCCATAACTGAAAAATCAACTAGTAAAGCGAGTGGAACAGGCTGTATTGATGCTATGCCGTTTACATCTACAAGCCGCGAAAGACCGGTTTGTGTACCTTGCACAAGCAATCCTGATGGAGAAATGAATTCTCTTACTTCGACTCCGTTTTGCTCAGAAATCTCTGCTCTAACCTCCGCTAATCTGAACTCTGTGGATACTAAAATTAATTTCAAATCTGGCCTTGCAACAAGTAATTCATCTGGAATTTCATGCTCAAACATGATTCCAGAAGAGTCGTGAATTCCTAATCTTGAATGAGCGATTAGCGGTCTTTCCTCAAAGGATAATGATTCATCTAAATGTCCAACGAAATTGCGTATTGAGTCCTTTGGAAGGTCGAACTTTACCCACTCAACACCTGATTTATCAGGCACTTCATCCGATTGATTTACAATCGGTATTCCCGATAAAAGGAATATAACGAGCAGCAAGAAGGCTCTACGCACAAATTAATGGCGTAGAAAGTTCGTTTTAGGAGTTACCTAGAATAGTCTCAAAAGAACCACGTTACTTCCTTACAATCGTTATGGAATCTAGCGGTGATTTCTTCGGAGACTACGTGGATGAATTGTTCTTGGTTTTCTGAACCCCTAAAGTCAGTCCATTCAATCATAACTTGAATTGTATATTCTTCCCAAACCGAATAACCACGCATATCTAATTCCATCTTATCTCCTGAGACACTTGTATGACTCGATATAGAATCAAACGTGACTATTAGACTATCAAGAACTGTCTTTTCTTGATCTACAAACTCAATTGTCAATGTTACATCTCTAATTTCTCTGCTACCATCATTTACCAATTCCGCCATAACTATGTGGCCGTTTCTTTGTAGATACAGTACCTCAATTTCAACATCATCTCTTGGAATTACCCAATACCATGTAGATGCTAATGCCCCGAGTAGAATAACCATTATCACGCCCGCCAAGGCGACTCTAAGTGGGTGAATTTTTTCTGTTAACTCAACGACGAATTCGCCGATCTCTTGGGACCGCTCATGGAGTTCTTCCTCCATTTCTTCGTCGTATTCCTCACTCATCCCGTCACCACCGCAATAGCCGTCGCAAGCAATGAGGAAAATGGATCTCCAATCATCACGTGAGTCGTTTCTATTTCGCCACCAGTAAGGCTACTAATTAGAGATAAATCAGTGACAACACCATTGACTCCAACACTAGATGCAGTCGGTATACCTCCAGTAAATTGGGCATCTAATAATACGCCTCTAGCATCTATATCCGTTCCCAAAACATCAACTTCTGTATGAGCCGTTGCAACTATTCTACCACCGGTAATTCCGTCTACTACGATTACAGGGTAACCTAGAGGACGGTAAATGTGAACTTCAGCACCTTGCAAGTTTTCTCCAACTAATTCAGCTGAAACTATTGTTACACCTTCTTGAATTTCAGAATTACTTCTTCGAATGTATAATTTTTCTACACCGTTTCCAGATGCAGAAATACTTGCACCATAGTCTTCTGTGACCTCCATAACGAATCTATCTGGAAGATTTTCAGACAGCATTAGATTATCACCACGGATATTCTGTGCTTTTCCTTTAGTTTCTATGAATAAATCCATGTCATCACTGTTTGAAGAATAATCCATTTCAAACATACCTTGGAATGATTGTTCTTCATGAATGTCGAAGTTGTTTGCAGGTGCTGCTTTGAGATGCATTTCACCAGGGACATCTCTGATGAACATTGTAGCAGGCCACCATAAGCCATCGACCTTTCTCAACTGCTGTAACATTAGTGATTCGGCAGAATTTATGCCAATTCTAGCCTCAGGAGGTACTATCAAATCCGCTTGTAATATATCTCCAATCTTTGAGTACAAGTCGGCTGTTGCTGGAGCGTTGAACAACATCATCTCGGTTCTTATTCCACGCAATTTGTCATTCTGCAAAACTCTTGCATTGTCAAGGCGTTCCCCTAAATCATAGACCATATCGATGGTTGTTCTAGGTATTACAAGATCAGCCTCTGTTGAAACTATAGCGTGTAATGAAACATCCCTTTCCAAAGTTGTGTCTAAACCTGTTAACACGATTAGGAAATCTACTCTCGATAAACCATTCAATTGAATTGTAAGCGTGGGTCTAAACGGAGTATAATCCTCCAGAGAAGCAATAATCTCGAAGGTGGGAATTTCATCTTCTATTGTCACTTCATATGACAATTCAATCTCGCCAGCAGGTAATTGCGGCATCCAAATTCTACTGTGCCAAGATCTTCTCTGGTCAAATGTAACTCCTTCTTCTTCATAGGTAACTTTGTCTAGCAAACTTAACTCCCTTGGAGAGATAAATCCATCCGACATCGCCTCTACTAAAGGCTCTGCATCGGTAATTCCAGCCCAACCTAATTCCCGAATCATGTCTTCTTTCTCTATTTCAGAAATCTCAAAATCTTCTAGTGCATTAGACACTACCAGCCTAGAGCTTTCTGTGAATTCAGGCATCCTTGAGTAGTTGAATACCAATTCAGTAACTTCTAGAACTTCACCAGAGATTCCATGAACCCATCTTGGTTCAACTGGAACATTCTTACCTTTCTTTACATCCAAGGTTATGTCAAATTCTTCACCAGTCAGTAAATTTAGACCCAGACTCAGATTGCTTTGAATGTTTGATGCGTCACCAAGATTCACCATACTTTCAACTGCGAAATCGTTTACTGAAGAGCCGAAATCAATCATCCCTGATAAGAAGAAAGATAGTGCTAAAATCCCTTCTGCATCTCCAAATTCTGGGATAGTTATCATATCCGAATTTTCTGAAGAAGGCAGAGATAGGGTTAGGTTAGCCGGAAGAGGGTCAAGATGAATTCTGCCTGACAATCCGAGGAATTTATCACTTCTATCGCTTACATCTTCGAGTAATACGCTGAATGGCGATGAACCGGTTCTATTCATCACAAGTTGACTATTACCTCGAGGACCTACAGCACCTGGTTCTTGAGGGGGATTCAATACAATTGAAGTTAGATTTGATAATTTTAAAGACATGCTTGCTTGGCCTGATATTTGGTCAATCCAAAACCTTGCGTGGTCATCATCCATTGTAAGTGGAACAGAGGCATTTGAGATTTGCACTTCAATTGAATCTACACCGTTTGGAGCAGACATTGCAAGTGTATCACCTAATTCTAATTCGAACTGTGATGGTAGCCCATTTAGGCGCAATGCGTTGTATTGTCCATCTCCTTCTCCACTGTATGTTATAGTACCTATTTCATCAGAAGCAGAATAGGTAATCAGTGAATCTTGCTGAGCGATTGTTAAGTTTGAAGGACGGTTTGAAATCGAAGCAAATTGTCTAACATCACCATCTGTGGAATTAGAGAAATGTCGCATGTGGCCAATAATCAATTCATCACCAGAACTTCCAGAAATCGAAATTGTTCGAAGGTCCGTCTCTTGATTATAAGAGTAAGAAGCACCCGAAATATCAGAAATCAGTAAACTCATTCCAACTGGAACCAATGGTGGATTTACTCTACCGTATCTACCATCCACATTTCCATTTTGGTCGGTGTAATCCAAATCCTCTGCAAGTAGAATGTGATTTTTGTCCATGATAGGATGAGGGCTGCTGCCAATTGCTAATTTTACACTTCCAACCAATGATTCAGAACGTGTGCTACCATCTAACCAAGATTCACGAACTTGGTTGTAACATTGCAAGAAAATTTCGCCACTAGATTCGCCAGCCGTGCCTACGATTGCTCCTGGTAACCCGTTAAGAATCGTTCCGAGATCTAGAATAATTTCAACCAAATTCAAGATTACATTATCCAAGACCTCGCTCAATAAATCCGGAGCAGTACCAAATTCAACTCGTACTCTATTCGAAGTAGGAATTTCAAACGTACCGAATATAGCCACCACTTCAGGAAGGTCGACTATTTCAACTTCCATAGAAGACACATCCGTTGCAAAACCATGTCTCTGGAATGTTGAAACGTATTCTATCTTAGGAATTCTTTCAGTTCCAGCAATTAAAATTAAACTGTTCCAACGATTGTCACTTGGGTCAATAAGCAGATTAGGGTCTGCAACATTTGCTGAATTGTCAGCGGTATAATTCTTGATTGAAATGATTAGGGACAACCGATTCGGCATTTGTCCAGGAAGGTTGCTTGAACCGGGAGCCTCTCCTATCAGTGTGAATATGGCATCTATTTCCTCTTGTGGAAGAGTTCCTTTTGGAATATCTCTTACCCAGCCGCGTGAATCAGTAATATTTCCAAATTGACCTCCTTCTTCGATGTGCCTAGAGCGATCTTCGAAGTAATGGAAGTATAAGTCTGCATCAGTATCGCTGAAAATTTCAATATTGTCGAATGAGTTCTCTCCAGCGTTATCATTTCGAATTACTAAATCCAATTCCTCTGGAATCTCTGTTTCTCCTTCAACAGGATGAAGCCCAACATCGATGTAACCTAATTCATCTAATGGCCTAAATCCAGTAGGGTCTGGTTCACTAAAGTGAACGTATCCTATTCCAATCGAATATCCACATTTGTGTTCCCGACTTTCAGCACCATAATCAGCAATCGGGTCGTAATACGAAGAATCTTCACAGTCTGTTTGTTCATTCGCCGAATTTCTGTTTGGATTAGAGACCAAAATTGCATATGGTGCTGAGACAGATGTTATTTCCAAACCTGAGTCATCTCCACCACCAAAGATGTTGAGAATATCTGCAAGAGTGGCAAAACTGCCAATAACATCGAGAGTCAATTGATCTAATCCAACTCGCACCTGGAAATCATGTGGTGGTTGCGTAAATCTGGAATCGATTACCAAAGCGTATGATTCTCCGTCCCCGGTAAATGTCAAATCATACGCTACTCCTTTCATCATTGAAACTTCCATGCTAGCCATGTCATCCCATAGCGGGTCACTATGGTCTAAGACTCGAACCTTCCACTGGAAGTTTGGCCTAATCCAAATTGATTCAACTATAGGAAAACCAACAACATCCCAACCTTGTCCTTGTGTTCCTAGTCCGAGTATTGAGAGGCCAACTGCTACATCACTACTTCCATCACCGTCTATATCGATAGCGTTTTCAAAAAGACCAGTGCCCTCGAATGACAATATATCACCAGTAAATGTTCCATAATCCCATGCTTCGTATTGTGGGCCATTGTTTCGAGCGGTATAATTTACGTATAGCGAATAGGTATTAGCTCCAAATGCTAGTGGGTCATTAAAACTAGGAGGCAACTCGAATAATGTATCTAGAAGATTATTCGGCCAGCCTTCAGGATGAGAATCTGGTTCAGTGAGATATACGTAGGGGCGAGGATGAGAGGGCGTTAAGGGGTCTGTTTCCCTCATTGTAATATCCCCTAGAACTCCGTCTGTTGCTAAGAGGGCATCACCATCTCCAATCTCCCTACCTCTTGCTTCCAATGCACTTAGAATGCCTTCAGCAGAATTACGTGCAATATCATCTTCACCAGAATCTCTCTGCTCTGCTAGAGCATTCGCCATGGCTTCAAGGACGCCAAAATCATCTCTTCCAACCGATTCATTCGCAGAAACCGGAGAAAAAATAGGTAACAGCATAACGATTACGAGCATAATCGCAACCTTGCTAGAATCAAGAGGTTGCGGAACTCCGCGATGGAGAAGACGCACACTAGATTCTGACATCATTTGTTATTCATTATCTACACCCAAATGAAACCATCCCTCTCGCGAGCGCGAGTTTTGTGTTTTTATCGCTCAAATAATTGGTTCGAGCCACAATGTGGACAAGCCACAACAGCGCTCCTTACAGAAGATGCAATTTGAACGCTAAATTGCTTACCACATGCCGAACACTGCGAACTCAAACTATGTGTTGATGTCTGGCTTTGTTGCTGAGGAAGTGCGACTCCTCCACTGCGCACCTTGCCAGAAGAGGAATTAGAAACTGGAGCAACTACTGCTGATGCTTGGGGTTCATCGGCAAAAGCAGCCAAAGCAGCCTCCGCTAAAGCAGGGTCAACCTGTCTAGAAACTCGATTTGGCCTGAATCCTATATTTGGATCGGATTGGGCCGAGTTGCCGTAAATTGCTTCAAACTCTGCAGCCTTAGCATCTGATTGGATTTGTGCAGTAGATTTTACTCCCTCGCCATCTGCTATTCCAGCCATTTGCATCGCTTTTGCGAATGCTGGCAACTTGACATTCCTAGAGATTTCATAAACCCGTGCAGTTGCTTCATCTCTAGATAAACCTCTTGCGATTAGTAATTCAATTGCATGTCTCCTTTGAACTCCTTTGTAGCCAAATAATATGACACCAGAGACTACCACTATAACTGTGAAAACAACCGCAATTATTGCTAGTAAACCGGTTTGGCTGGGTGGTTCTTCAACCTGAATTTCAAAGATTTCGAAATCAGAGTTATTCGATTGATCGTATACAGTAACTGCGAATTTTGTTTTTCCTGTTTTATCAAAAGTAATCTTCAGATTAGGTCCAACAAAGTCTGGATCATTTGTAGTGTCACCATCGTTGTTTGAATCTCTTGAAAGATCTAAATCCCAAGTAAATCGCAAATCCTCAGGGTCATCAAATTCATCTGCAGCCTTTGCTTTGAATTCTACTTCCTTGCCTTTTTCAACCTCAGATATTTCAGAAATATCAGTAGTAACAAGAATTGGTTGGGTTGAATCATATACAATGATCGATTTATTTGTCACTCCAATATTACCCGAAGGGTCGCTTACAGTCAAAGTAACTTCATAGGTACCAATCTCTGACCAAATTTCTACAAATTGTGATGCAGATGAGACTTGTTCTCCATCCACACTCCATGAAGCAGAGGCGATAGCATGGTCGTCATTAGAATTAGATGCTTGTAAAGTCAGTTCGGATAAACGCAACAACCTTATGTCTCCATTTAGGTCAATTACGCCTCCATTTCCAGTGATTACGGCAGTCGGTGAAACAACATCAATGACCTCAACTTGATGCGACGTTATTGCTATTTCACCTGATTGTGATTCAGCTGTCAAATTTACGATTTTTGTACCCGGAGTGCTCCAAGAGGCTTCCACTAAATTTCCTGCTGAATCCTCTATTCCATCTGAATCAAAATCCCACGAAAGAGAACGAATCTGTTGCAAACTATTCGGGGAGTTACTAGCATCAAGAGTTATCTTTTCTCCAATAGTTGTAGATGAATTTGAATAATCCGCGATAGATGGGGCCAAAATAGGATCAAACCATGCCTTTAGTGAGAAGTGAGCCCCGTTTGGTCCCGCTTCTGCAATCAAATTCAGGTTTTGTAAGTTCAAGAATTCTGGAATCATCCAATCCAATTGAGTCTTGTCTTCTTGGCCAAAATTGTCGATATTTGAGCCTGAAATAATCAAATCCCCGGACAATTGATTGTCAGATTGAATGAATAAATCACCACTTCCAGAAAGTGGATGGACCCAATAAATCAAATCTGTTCCCGAATCAACGTTGAAATTTTCAAGATTCATCCTCTCATCAGGATCGAGTTTGAATGTATTATGAATCAGTGGATGGTCTTCCACACTTGCTGGTGCTAATTGAAGTTTGAAACGGGAATTCAATCCGCCTTGGTCGCCCATTCCTTCGTCCCCATCATGGCCTAAATTGTCGAAAACAATGTACCAATTCTTTGCACTAAACGACTGTGGAGGAGCCCAATCTAGCCACTGTGAACCAATCATTGATTCAAAACTGGCTTCTTGGTTCAATGAAGAACGGTAATTTTGTCCGTTTTGATATGTTTGTACAGAGTTTTCATTGAACATCAATACATCCATTGCATCATCCAATACTTCGATGTCTATTGCTAAAGTTGTGGTATGACTTCTAATTCCAATGTCGATAATTGTGCACGCGCCCGGTTCTACTGCAACTCCCGAACTTGAAGAGGGAATATCTGACAGATCCAATTCTACGCACTGTGGAGAAGCCCTTCCTTCTGTAGCAGCCGCCAGTGGTGCAAGAATAAGGCCGGCGAGCAAAATAACAAGTAATCTAGGACTACTCATATTTGGCCAAACAAGCGTCTCGGTTTTCAAATTGCCTCAACTCTGTTGGCTCCAACCTTCGCCCTGTTTCACTAGAAGGGTAAGCGACAAATCGTCTGCAAGAACCAACCTATCTCCATCTCCTAATGCTACCACTGAAGAGTGTATTTCTCTTGCCTCATTTAGTGAGGCCTCATGATTTTCAAGCCTTGCAGAATAGTGAGTAAGCGCAAGATGCTTAGCATCGCATTCCAAAGCAGTTCTTGCTGCACCTGCAGCGGTTGAATGTAGATGCTCATTTGCAATATCCGCATGTGACTGCAAAAAAGTAGCTTCATGAATCAAAAGGTCGCAACTTGAATCGATTGCTTGTTCAGCAGTATCTCCAGAGATGATTATTGATTTGGATGGATGCGAATCTTTTCTGTAATCAGATGCATGAAGTAAAACTCCCTGGTATTCAGTATCTTCACCCGATGCAAGAATGGCTTTTATTTCATCAGGAAGATGGCTTGTGCCTCTCCTATCGAATTTTCCTTTTCTGCCTTGCATTGAAATCTTCCAAGCAAATGATGGAACGGTATGTTGTGTATTGTGAGCTGAAATTTGAACTTTCTTTAATGGTTGAGGGAGAGACATTTCAGTACCATCGTTCATGTTTACCCACCTTTTACCGTCACCTAAAACCCATTGAACTTCGTATCCAAGCGCTTCAGATGTAGCGCCCAAGTCCATCCACATATCATATTGAATAACCAAATCTGAAGGTGTAACTTCGGGTTCAACTTCACTACCAAGTAATGCATCAACGACTTCAGAAGTTGTTGGACCGATTACTGTCAACTTGTCTTTTCTTCCATCCAGTGCCATTGTTTGCATCCAAGGAAGGACGCCCCAAGTATGATCAAGATGACCGTGTGTTAGCAGAATAGCTGCGACCTTAGCCATTTTCAATCGGCGCCCTCCGTGATTCTTCATTTCAGAGCGATGCTTTACCAATCGGTTCTGAAACCCTTCGCCACAATCGACAACTAGCATACCTTCCGGCGTTTCAACAATTGAGCCTGAAACAGAGCGGCCTTGTGATGGCCTTGCAGAAGAGGTTCCTAGAACGTGCACTTCGAGGGTCATATCTTCACCTCAGTGTTCGTATGGAATAGGAGTCTTTGGGAACCAGCGCAAAATAACTACATCGCCGATCGACCTAACCCATCGCCATGGAATAGTGAGATGGACTCCTTTCTCAACCAACTCATCTGGACAACCTGCTACGAAGAGATGGGTTGCGCATAACTGGTTACCATCGATAACGGTCTCTCCGACAACACCCAAAAGCCTACCATCTGGAAGGTAGATCTCCTTGCCGTTGATTTGTGAAACGCTCATTTCAACCGACATGATAACCCTCCAGCAATCTACCCACGCAAGCGACCCTCAATGAACCCAACGGATAATTTTTGATTTTTCAGCCCAAATTTTGCATTACAACTGGGTGAGATTTCGGCCTACCGATGTAACCCAGTAAGGCGTAGACTCCTAAACAAAGTCCTGCACAATAGCCACCTATTGTTCCACTTACCTCAAAGAAACCTGGCATCTTCCCCAGTGACTCATCTGTAAGTTCCTCATAATCCTCCGATATTTGATTGAAAGATGATACCTCATAAGCACCGGTGACCAAGCATAACAGTAGAAGCAATCCTGTGGATACAAGTAGAGCCTTGGTGCCCCAAGGTTTATTGAAAAATTGTAGCACTGATATCACAAAAGTAGAAATTGAAACAAGCAAGATTCCATAATAGAATAAGGAGATTGTATCTAAGAAAGAGTCTACTGAATTGTAAAAGTTGCCGACATCATCGTCAGCATCTGCGAAAAGTCCCAAAACCTCCAATTCAAATTTGATGTCCTCACTTACTTCGGCCCACACGTCGAGAATTAGCAGTGAATACCCAATTAAAGCAAGGGACATCAACATTCCAAAAATTCCACTAGTTATTCTCATACCCTTTGATGTTGTATTGTTACCTAGATTCGCTGATGACATAACAGCTGAACTAGGCATTTCAACAATCATCTGTGATGGCGCACCTAGATCAATTGGAGCCGGGCTTACAACTGGCTGTGGAGCAGCCATGACTGGAGATGTTGGAGCAAATCCAGGATAGTGCTGCTGTGTGTATTTTATTGCCTCTTCGGACTGATAGCCTTGGGCAAGAAGTGATTCATAGTAGGATTGTGCGTCCATGACATCAAATAAGGTTCATGGTACTTAATGTGAATACACCGTTTGAAAACGGCAATGTTGAGATTCACTTACCGATGTTGCCACGAGCCTTTAGAGAAGGTCGCAACTTTTCTGCACCCTTACCCTTGTTGTGTAGACCGCGACCACGCTTACCTGCGCTGGTTTTTCCACGGTATGCACGTCCTCTGTGGTGAGATTCTGCAATCCATCCTAGGTCCTTGTCGGACTTTATTGCTGGATGGCTTGGATCTAGCATGATGATTTCGTAGTACTTGTGCTTACCATCTTGGCCGACCCAGTAGGAGTTCAGAACTTCCAAGTTAGGGAAGTGGCGGTTAACACGCTCTTCAGCGATGCGCTGAGTATTCTTTGCCATTGTAATCTTGGCGATACCAGCCTTGGATGGCTTACGCTTCATGTGAATCTTACCCTTACGAAGTCCACCACGGCGGACTCTAGTTCTGACCATGATGACGCCTTGCTTAGCCTTGTAACCAAGGCGGCGTGCAGCATCAATGCGGGTTGGCTTGTCGATTCTGCAGTTAACAGGTTCACGACGCCATTGGACCATACGGTCTTGGCGCGCCTGATGAGATTGAGTTGCTTTTGGGTTGTTCCATGTTGCACGAACATGCTGGTAAAGTCCCTTAGCCATGTACATCACCTACTCCTTGGAGCATTTTGCCGACTTGCCTCCCCTATTTGAAGACCGCGACGCGGTTTTGACGCCTATTTCGGGGGATTGACTCATGTGCAAGTTCACTATCGGCCATATATGTCCCTTCAAATCACCGGTGAAGAAAATGTTCTAACCGCTTTGAAAAATGGAGAAGATATCAAACTGGTTTTAGTCGATAGGGAAGAGGATTGTTCTGAAATTATCCGCCTAGCAAATGAAAGAGAAATTAGAGTGGTTGAGGGTTCATCAACCGACCTTTGGCGAATGAGTACAAACGGCCAACAGAAAGCCCTTGCAATGGTTAAAAGAGAGCCGCAAGGAACGCTTGATGAGGTCTTTGAAAGAGAGGGAGTAATCTGGCTTTTTGATGGAGTAGAATATGCTCCAAACATAGGGTTTGGAGTTAGAACCGCAGAGGTTAGCGGAGCAACTGCTGTAATCGTTAATGTTAGTAAAACCCACGAAGAAAGACGAACGATTCGAAGAGCTTCAATGAGAGCAACTAGATTCATTCCAGTCGTGTATGCAACAACCGAAGAAATCCTCGCCGCATGCAATAGAAGGATAGTTGTTGCAGAAGATGTAGGCGGCAAAGCACCTTGGGAGACTGACCTTACAGGAGATGTTTTGCTGGTGGTCGGCGCTGAAAATGCTGGAGTGTCAAAAGAAGTCTTGGACGCTGCTGATGAAATCGTTAGACTACCAATGCCTGGCTTCATTCCATCATACAACCTACAGGTTGCTATCAGTTCTCTTGCAATAGAGAGACTGCGTCAATCCGAGTGA